>WBZU01001377.1_pt1 | contig 18305 bp, 13 predicted proteins | sample 5204311 | NCBI WGS metagenome assembly WBZU01 (sample SAMN12344359, study PRJNA552823) | activated sludge metagenome | biome: Activated sludge suspended growth; feature: Nitrification reactor; material: Wastewater; isolation source: activated sludge from nitrification reactor of wastewater... | reverse complement strand
TCGACGCGATCCGCGCGGCGGCCGATGTCCGCATCACGCCGGCGACCGCGGCCGCGCTCGACGGGGCGTTTCCGCCGCCGCGCCGGCGGACGCCGCTCGCCATGGTCTGACGTTCGAGCGCGGGCCTTCGCCCGCCACCTCGCGGGGCGCGAAAAACCGGGGCGACCGCTCGTCGGTTCGTTCGCACGGTTCCTTCGAAAAATCAATCTCTTGCAATCCGTCCGCTGTCGGGCGCGGCGCGATGGCACGCTTGCTGCTCTGACGGTGCTGACAGCGGATCACCGCGAACCCGGACAGGAGAACGTTGTGAACTACACGCACTACGATTATCTCGATCTCGCCCCCGGTGCCTCGACCGCGCGCGTCGAGGCGGCGTATGCGCAGGTGCTCCAGCGCTTCCAGTTCGGGCACACCGACGCCGGCCAGGATCTCTCGGGACTCGTGAGGATGATCCATGCGGCTTACCGCGTGCTCTCGGACCCCGACGCGCGCCGCGCCTACGACGAGCAGCTCGCCCGCGAAGCGGCGCTCGCCGACGAGGAGCTCAAGGCGCTGCTCGACGCGCAGTCGACGAGGCTGCCGCGTCACGCGCAGGACGTGCCGGTCGCGCTGCGCCTCCCGGCGAACCAGCTCGCGGCCTGAGCCCGCGGGGACGCCCGTCTTTTCCGGTCGCCACATTCGGATTCTCGACTGCCAACACAGCGATGCGGTCGGCGACCGTCTTTTCTTCGATGCGCTCCCGGCGACAGGCGTCGCCGGTGCGGCGCCAGGCGCCGCGGGTGCGCCGGCTTCGCGGCCGGCGCACCGGCACGACGAGGCGCAGCGGTCCTCGCACCTCCGGCGCGGTCGCGTTCGAGCGTTCGCGGGTTCGCGCGGTGACGCGAGGCTCGCGGCCGGTTCCGCCGCTGCGGCCGGGCTTCGTCCCGACGGTCAGGCACTGACAGGCATGGCCGCCTCGACCGAACGGCCGATCGCGGCGTCGCACGACATGCAGGCAGCATCGACCCTCGACTTCGACCACCTCAACCATGCGCGACGGCGCCGGGCCGTCGCCTGACTTCGGGAAAACGACCGTGGACCGCTGCGTCAACTGCCAATACTACGATCGCCATCCTTCGACCGGCGCGGGCGGCAAGTCCGCGCACGCGGGCCAGTGCCGGCGCAGCGCGCCGATGCTCTCGCCGGTCAATCCGAAGACCTACATGATCGAAGGCGTCTGGCCGACGGTCCGCGACGAGGACTGGTGCGGCGAGTTCAAGCTCGGCACCCGGCGCGGCGAAACGAGCCGAGCGGACGCGCTGATCGGCGCGCTGACGCCGTCGTTGCCACGCGTCGGTCCGGCGGCCGCGACGCCGCTGTCGATCGGCGCGCTGCGCGGCGGCGACGACTGAACGCAGGCGGCCCGCCGGTCCTCCGGAGGGCCCTCCGGCCGTCCGCCGCGACGGGGCGACGAAACCTCCCGACGCGTCCGCCGGGCAAGCTCACCGGATGAGCCTGTCGGGCTGGTAGAGTCGTCGCACGAATCCGCAGCGCCGTGGCGCCGTCGAGCGCCGCGGCCCCCTCGATACGATGTCCGACGCCCTTGCGCGGGCGCTCGCTGGCGCGACCGTCGTCACGCCCAACCGGCGGCTCGCGCGCCACCTCTCCGACCGGCACGACCGGTCCCAGCTCGCGGCGGGCCGGCGCGCGTGGGCATCGGCCCGCGTGCTGCCGTGGCCCGCCTGGATCGCGACGATGGAGGCGGAGGCGGTGGCCGCGGGGGTGCTGCCTCCGTCGATCCGTCTCCCGTCGCACGCGAGCGCGGAATGGTGGCGCGCCGCAATCGAGGCCGACGCGGCGCCGGTGCCCGACGCCGGCGCCCTGGCCGAGTCCGCGGCGGAGGCGTGGGAGCTCGTGCGCGCGTACGGCGCCGGCGCCGAGAGCTGGCGCGCCTGGGCCGGCGGCGACGACGAGCCGGCCGCGTTCGCGCGATGGGCCGAGCGCTACCGGACCGCCCTCGAGAGCAGGAACGCGACCGATGCCGCTGCGGCGCCGGATCGCGTCGCCCGTGCGTCGGCTTCGATGCCGTCGTGGCGCGGGCGCCCGATCGCGCTCGCCGGCTTCCTCGACCTCGACCCGCAGCAGGGCCGTGTCGTCGACGCGCTCGAGCGCGCCGGCGCGCTCGTCGAGCGCGTCTCGACGCTGGGCGACGCCATGGCGGCGCCCACGCGCGCCGAGTTCGCTTCGCCGCGCCACGAGCTCGCCGCCGCGCTCGCCTGGGCGCGCGGCGAAGTCGAGCGGCGCGAGGACGCGCGCGTCGGCATCGTGGTGCCCGACCTCGCGCAACGGCTCGCGTCGGTGAGGCTCGCCGCCATCGACGTCCTCGGCGTACCCGGCGAAGGCGAGGGCCGCTCGCCGGCCTGGAACCTGTCGCTGGGGGCGCCGATCGATTCGGTGCCGATCGTCGCCGCCGCGCTCGACCTGATCGCGCTCGCCTGGCTCGCGCTTCCGGTCGGTCGCGCGGCGGCGCTCCTGCGCTCCGCGCACCTCCCGGGCGCCGCAGGCGACGCGCGCCGCCACCGCGCCGAAGTCGAACGCAGGTGGCTCGAGCGCGGCGTCGATCCGGTCCGGGCGAGCGACGCGATCGCGGCGCTGCAGGCGCGCGACGGCGCGCTGGCGGCGCGCCTCGCGGCGATGGGGGCGCTCGCGAAGCGCGCGCGCCGCGCCACGCGCCACGGCTGGGTCGATCTCTGGCGCGAGGCGCTCGCGACGGCGGGCTGGCCGGGCGAGCGCACGCTCGCGAGCGCGGAGCACCAGGCGATACGCGCGCTCGACGAGCACCTCGCGGCATTCGCGGCGCTGGACGCGCTGGAGACGCGCGGGCGCGGCGAGATCGCGGCGGGCGAGGCCGTCGGCGCGTTCGCCGGGATCCTCGCTGCCGCGCCGTTCCAGCCCGAGTCGCCCGAGGCGCCGATCCAGATCCTCGGGCTCTACGAGGCGGTCGGGCTGCCGTTCGACGCGCTGTGGATCTCGGGCATGAGCGACGAGATGCTGCCGCGCGCGCCGCGCCCGCACCCGCTGCTTCCGGTCGCCTGGCAACGCGAGCACGGCGTGCCGCGGAGCGACGCCGGGCGCGAGCTCGCGCACGCGCGCGAGGTGGCGTCGTGGCTCCTGAGCGCGGCGCCCGACGTCGTCGTGAGCCACGCGACGACGATCGGCGATCGGCCCGCGTCGCGGTCCGCCGTGTTCCCGGCCGGCCCGGTGACGGCGACGAGCGTGCCCGCGACGCCCGCGCAGGCGATGTTCGACGCGCGGCCGCGCCTCGAGCGCCTCGTCGACGACGTCGCGCCGGCGTACGCGGCGGGCGAGCGGGTGAAGGCAGGTTCCGGGCTCGTCGCGGCGCAGAGCGACTGCCCGTTCCAGGCGCTCGCGTCGAAGCGCTGGCGAGCCGATCCCTGGCCCGATGCGGCGACGAGTCTGACGCCGATGGAGCGCGGCACCCTCGTGCACGCCGCGCTCGCCGCGTTCTGGCGCGCCACGCGCGACCACGCGACGCTCGTCGCGCTGCGGAGCGACCCGCCGCGTTACGCCGAGGCGAGGCGCGGGGCCGCAGCCGCGGCGATCGGCGCGCTCGGCGCGGCGCGCTGGGAGCGCGTCCCGGAGGCGGTGCGCGCGCTCGAGGAGGATCGCCTCGCGCGCGTGATCGCCGAGTGGCTCGAGATCGAGGCGTCGCGCACGCCGTTCATGGTGCTCGACGTCGAGCACGAGACGACGCTCGCGCTCGCGCCGCTCACGCTCGATCTGCGTTTCGACCGCATCGACCGGCTCGCCGACGGCGGCGTGGCGATCGTCGATTACAAGACCGGCGGCATCCCCGGCATCGCGACGTGGGAGGCGGACCGGCCCCAGGCGGTGCAGATGGCGCTCTACACGCTCGCGTGGCGCGCCGCGAACCCCGCGGAGCCGGTGCGGGCGGCGGTGATGGGCCAGGTCAGGCGCGGCGACGCGAAGGCGACGGGCCTCTACGCGGACGACGCCGCGCGCTTCGGGACGACGCCGGACCGGGGCGACGACGGGATCCGGGACTGGCCCGCGCTCGAGACGCGGTGGAGCGGGCTGATGCACGACCTGGCGGGCGCGTTCGCGCGGGGCGAAGCGATCGTCGCGCCGCGCGAGGACGGCGTGTGCCGAACCTGCGCGCGCCATGCGCTGTGCCGGGTGGGGAGCCCGCTGGCGCCCGACGAGGAGGGGGGCGAATGAGCGGCAGGCACGACGCCGACCTCCTCGCCCGGGACGAGTCGGCGCGTCGCGACGCGCTCGACGTCGCGCGGTCGTTCGTCGTGCAGGCGCCGGCCGGGTCGGGCAAGACCGAGCTCCTGATCCAGCGGCTGCTCGCGCTCCTGCGCATCGTCGACCGGCCCGAGCGCGTACTCGCGATCACCTTCACTCGCAAGGCGGCCGGCGAGATGCGCGAGCGCGTCGTGCGGGCGCTCGTGGCGGCGGGCGAGGGCGCGGACGAGGCGGCGCTGCCGCCGCACGAGCGCAGGACGCTCGCGCTCGCCCGCGACGCGCTCGCGCAGGACGCGAAGCACGGCTGGAACCTGATCCTCCACCCGTCGCGGCTCGCGATCCAGACGATCGACTCGCTCGCCCAGGGCATCGCGCTCAAGGCGCCGCTCGCGAGCGGCCTTTCGCCGTCCCCGCGCTTCGCGGAGGATGCGGCGCCGCTCTACCTCGCGGCGGCGCGCGCGGCGATCGGCGCGGCGCGGGCGGGCGATCCGCGCTGGCAGGCGCTGCTCGACCACCAGGACAACGACGCCGACGCGCTGGCCGCACGGCTGGCGGACCTGCTCGCGAAGCGCGACCAGTGGCGCACGCTCGACGTTCATCGGACCGGGAACGCGCGCGAGGTGCTCGAGCGCGCGCTCGCCGACGAGGTCGCGGGCGAGCTGGGGCAGGTCGCCCCGCGCATCGGCGCCGCCGACTTCGGGCCGATCGTGCCGATCGCGAAGACGGTCGCGCCGAACCTGGGAGAAGCAGCGGGCGCGCTCTGCGAGGCCCTCGAGGCGTGCGTCGCGCGGCGGGGGCCCCCGCCGCTCGACCCGGCCCATCTCGACGCGTGGCGCGAGATCGCGGCGTGGCTGCTCACGAAGGACGGAAAGGGCCTGCGCAAGCGGGCGTCGTCCCTGCCGGGCATCACGAAGGAAACGGCCGACGCGGCGGTCGGCGACGCCAAGGCGTGGCTCGGCGCGCTCGGCGCGCTCCCGGATCTCGCCGGCGCGCTGCGCACGATCGTCAGGCTGCCGCCGCCGCGCTACGCCGACGAGGAGTGGGCGCGCATCGAGTCGCTGCTCTCGCTCCTGCCGGAGCTCGCGGCCCGGCTCGAGATCGCGTTCGGCGAGGCGCGCGAGCTCGACTTCCCGAAAGGGACGCTCGCCGCGCTCGCGGCGCTGGGCGACGGCGACGCGCCGGGCGAGCTCCTGCTGCGGCTCGACCTGCGCATCGAGCACCTGCTCGTCGACGAGTTCCAGGACACCTCCTTCGCGCACCTCGACCTGATCGGGCGGCTCGTGTCGGGCTGGTCGGAGGGCGACGGGCGCACGCTGTTCGCGGTCGGCGACCCGATGCAGTCGATCTACCGGTTCCGCGGCGCCGAGGTGCGCGCGTTCGTCGAGGCCCAGGCGGCGCGGCGGATCGAGGGCGTCGCGGTCGAGGTGCTGACGCTGCGGCGCAACTTCCGGTCGCAGGCGGGGCTCGTGGATTGGGTGAACGGGCGCTTCCCGTCCGTGCTCGGGCGCGAGAACGAGCCGTGGCAGGGCCGCGTCGCCTTCGCCGAGGCGCTCGCCGTGAAGCCCGCGGCCCCCGGACCGGCGGCGACACTGGACGTCGCGGCGTCCGAAGCCGACGAGGCGGCGATCGTCGTGGAGCGCGTGCGCGAGGCGCTCGCGTCGGGCGGCGACGTCGCGATCCTCGTGCGGGCGCGCACGCACCTGGGCGCCATCCTGCCCGCGCTGCGCGCGGCGTCGATCCCGTACTCGGCGGTCGCGCTGGACGTGCTGGCCGACCGGCCCGCGGTGCGCGACGTCGTGGCGCTCGCGCATGCGATCGTGCAGCCCGACGACCGCCTCGCGTGGCTCGCGCTGCTGCGCGCGCCGTGGTGCGGCCTCGCGCTCGCCGATCTCCACGCGGTCGTGCGCGCGGCCGACGGAGCGCCCGCACGCTCGATCGAGGACGTGGTGCTCGCGCCGCCGGCGACGCTTTCGCGCGATGGCGCCGAGCGCCTCGCCCGGTGCGCGTCGGTCGTCGCGGACGCACGCCGCGCGCACGGGCTCGCGCCGCTCGTCGAGCGCGTCCGCGCCGCGTGGATCGCGCTCGCCGGACCGGCGACGCTCGCCGAGCCGCTCGACCTCGCGGCGGTCGACGAGGTGCTCGCGCTCGTCGCCGCGCACGAGCGCGCGGGCGAGATGCCCGAGTGGGGCGAGTTCGCGGCGCGGCTCGCGCGTGAGCGGCTCTCGCCGCCCCCCGGCGAGGGCGCGCGCGTGCAGGTGATGACGATGCACAAGGCGAAAGGCCTGGAATTCGACACGGTGATCCTGCCGGGACTCGGTCGCGGCAAGACGCGCAACGACACGCCGTTCATGCGCTGGCGCACGCGGCGCAACGGCGTCGTCCTCGGCCTCGCGCGGCCGAAGGGCGGCGAGCCCGACGGCGTGTACGCGTACCTGCATGCGCTGGGGAAGGGCGAGGACGAGGCGGAGCTCGCGCGGCTCGCGTACGTCGCGTGCACGCGCGCGAAGCGGCGGCTCGCGCTGATCGCGGCGCTGAAGGCCGACGACGAAGGCTGGAAGATGCCGGGCCGGGGCGCGATCCTCGGGCTCTTCGACGACGCGATTCTCGCCGAGGCGCCGCAGGCGCCCGCCGGGACGGTGGACGCGACGGTCGAACCGGCCGCGAGCGCGCCGCTCGAACGGCTTCCATCGGGCTGGCGCCCCGCTGCGGCCGTCGAGCCGCTGCTGCGCGCGGCGCCGGCTCGCTTGGTCGAGGCCGCGCCGCCGTTCGACTGGGCGCGCGAGCGGGCACGCCGCCTCGGCGTCGTCGTGCACGGCCTGCTCGCGCAGATCGCGGCCGACGGGCCCGCCGCATGGGACCGCGACCGCCTCGCGGCGCAATCGGCGCGCATCGTCGTGGAGTTGGTCGGTGAAGGCGCGCTGCCGGTCGAGGCGGAACGGGAGGCGGACGACGTGCGCGAGACGGTCCTGCGCGTGCTCGGCGACGAGCGCGGGCGCTGGCTGCTCGACCCCGGTCACGCCGACGCGCGCAGCGAATGGGCGCTCGCCGGCGTCGACGACGGCGAGATCGTCCACGTGGTGCTCGACCGCACGTTCGTGGTCGACGGCGTCCGCTGGATCGTCGACTTCAAGACCGGCACGCACGAGGGCGGCGAGCCCGCCGCGTTCCTCGATGCCGAGGTCGAGCGCTACCGTCCGCAGCTCGCGCGGTATGCGCGCATCGTCTCGGCGCTCGACCCGACGCCGATCCGGCTCGCGCTCTACCATCCGCGCGTGCCCGGGGGCTGGCGCGAGGTCGCGTCGGCCGCCGACGCGACAGGCGGTCGCTGACGCCGCGGCGCCCATCTTCGGCGGGCCGCCCGGTTTTCCGCTACAATTCAAGGCTTTGTCACACGCCCGCCGCGCGCGCGCGCGGCGCCCCTCGACGTGCGCCTGATCCGCGGCCTGCCCGCGGTCGCCGACCGACCGGTCGCGCTGACCATCGGGAACTTCGACGGTGTCCATCGCGGGCACCAGGCGATGCTCGCGCGCCTCATCGAGGCTGCCGACGATCTCGGCCTCGTTCCCGCGGTGCTCACGTTCGACCCGCACCCCCGCGAGTTCTTCTCGAAGGAGCACGCGCCGCCGCGGCTCTCGAGCCTGCGAGGCAAGCTCGACGTTCTCCGCACGCTCGGCGTCGAGCGCGTGTTCGTCGCGCGCTTCGGCCGTGCGTTCGCGTCGCTCGACCCGGGCCGGTTCGTCGAGGAGGTGCTCGTGCGCCGCCTCGGCGCACGCTGGGTGCTGGTGGGCGAGGACTTCCGCTACGGTCGCGCGCGCGCGGGCGACCTCGCGCTCCTGCGGCGCCATGCGCGGACGTTCTCGGTCGAGGCGATGCACGCGGTCGAAGTGCACGGCGAGCGCGCGAGCTCGACGCTGGTGCGCGAGGCGCTCGCGGCCGGTGAGCTCGAGCGGGCGACGAAGCTCCTCGGACGGCCGTACGCGATCGGCGGCCACGTGGCGCACGGCGCGAAGCTCGGGCGCACGCTCGGCTATCCGACCGCCAACCTGCCGTTGAAGCGCCGTCCCGCGGTGCAGGGCATCTTCGCGGTGCGTGTCCACGGCCTCGGGGCGCCGCGGCGCGGCGTCGCCAGCGTGGGCGTGCGCCCGACCGTCGCGCACGGCGGCACGCCGCTCTGCGAGGTCTACCTGTTCGACTTCGACCAATCCGTCTACGGACGGCGCATCGTCGTCGAGTTCCTGCACAAGCTGCGCGACGAGGCCCGCTTCCCCGACCTCGAGACGCTCACGCGCCAGATCCGCGCCGACGCGGATGCCGCGCGCGCCTTCTTCGCGGCGACGCACGCCGCGACCTGATCCCGCCCATGGCCGACGACAAGAAACCCGACTGGAAGTCCACGCTCAACCTGCCCGACACGCCGTTCCCGATGCGCGGGAACCTCGCGAAACGCGAGCCCGGCTGGGTGCGCGAGTGGCAGCAGAAGGACGTGTACGGCGCGATCCGCAGGGCCTCCGCGGGACGGCCGCGCTTCGTGCTGCACGACGGCCCGCCGTACGCGAACGCCGCGATCCACATCGGGCACGCGGTCAACAAGATCCTCAAGGACGCGATCGTCAAGAGCCGGACGCTCGCGGGCTTCGACGCGCCGTACGTGCCCGGCTGGGACTGCCACGGCATGCCGATCGAGGTGCAGATCGAGAAGACGCACGGCAAGCACCTGCCGGTCGAGCGGACGCTCGCGCTGTGCCGCGCCTACGCCCACGAGCAGGTCGAGCTGCAGAAGAAGGACTTCCAGCGGCTGGGCGTGCTGGGCGACTGGGACCGGCCGTACCTGACGATGGCGTACGGCAACGAGGCCGACGAGATCCGCACGCTCGGCCGGCTGCTCGAGAAGGGGTTCCTCTACCGGGGATTGAAGCCGGTGAACTGGTGCTTCGACTGCGGCAGCGCGCTCGCCGAGGCGGAGGTCGAGTACGAGGACCGGCAGGACATCGCGATCGACGTCGCGTTCCCGCTGGTCGACGCGTCCGAGCGCACGAAGCTCGCGCGGGCGTTCGGCCTCGCCGGCGCGCCCGAGGGGTCGATCGCCGCGGTGATCTGGACGACGACGCCCTGGACGATCCCCGCGAACCAGGCGCTCAACGCCCATCCGCAGTTCACCTACGCGCTGGTCGAGACCCCGCGTGGCCACTACGTGATCGCGCAGGACCTCGTGGAGGCGTGCCTGAAGCGCTGGAAGCTCGAGGGCCGCGCGATCGCCGCGGCGCGCGGCGACGCGCTCGAGCTCGTCGCGTTCCGCCACCCGTTCTACGACCGCGCCTCGCCCGTCTACCTCGGCGAGTACGTGACGCTCGAGCAGGGCACCGGCATCGTCCACAGCTCGCCCGCCTACGGGATGGACGACTTCCTGTCGTGCCGCCGCTACGGGATGAAGGACGACGGGATCGAGAACCCGGTGCAGGGCGACGGCCGCTACGCGGCGAGCCTGCCGTTCTTCGGGGGGATGAAGATCTGGGACGCGAACCCGAAGATCGTCGACAAGCTGCGCGAGTCGGGCGCGCTGCTGCACGCCGAGAAGTTCACGCACAGCTACATGCACTGCTGGCGCCACAAGACGCCGATCATCTACCGCGCGACGACGCAGTGGTTCGCGGGGATGGACGAGGTGCCGGGCTACCGCGGCGCGAAGCCCGCGCGGACGCTGCGCGAGACCGCGCTCGAGGGCATCGACCGCACGCGGTTCTTCCCGGCATGGGGCAAGTCGCGCCTGCACGGGATGATCGCGCACCGCCCGGACTGGACGCTCTCGCGCCAGCGGCAGTGGGGCGTGCCGCTTCCGTTCTTCGTCGACCGCGAGACCGACGAACTGCACCCCGACACGCCGGCGCTGCTCGAGCTCGCGGCGAAGAAGGTCGCGGAGCGCGGCATCGAGGCCTGGTTCGAGGCGAGCTGCGAGGACTTCGGCGTCGACGAGATGCGCTACCGCAAGCTCACCGACACGCTCGACGTGTGGTTCGACTCCGGCTCGACGCACCAGACGGTGATGGGCGGGCCCGACGGGCGCGCGAAGCGCCTGGGCTCGCACCCGGACGACACGGCGTTCCCCGCCGACCTCTACCTCGAGGGATCCGACCAGCACCGCGGCTGGTTCCACTCGTCGCTGCTCGTGTCGTGCATGCTGAACGGGACGCCGCCGTACCGCGCGCTCCTCACGCACGGCTTCGCCGTCGACGGCGAGGGCAAGAAGATGTCGAAGTCGAAGGGCAACGTCGTGGCGCCGCAGAAGGTGTCCGACACGCTCGGCGCCGACATCCTGCGGCTGTGGGTCGCCGCGACCGACTACTCGGGCGACCTCAACATCTCCGACGAGATCCTGAAGCGCAACGTCGAGAGCTACCGGCGCATCCGCAACACGCTGCGCTTCCTGCTCGCCAACACCTCCGACTTCGCGGCCGCCGACACGGTTCCCGAGGCGCGGCTCTTCGAGATCGACCGCTACGCGCTCGCGCGCCTCGCGCTGCTCGTCGACGAGGTCGCCGGCGACTACGATCGCTACGAGTTCCACCTGGTCGTGCAGAAGCTCACGACCTACTGCTCGGAGGAGCTGGGCGGCTTCTACCTCGACGTGCTCAAGGACCGTCTCTACACGACCGCGGCGGCGGGGCCCGCGCGCCGCTCCGCGCAGACGGCGCTCGCGGCGATCCGCGACGCGCTGCTGATGCTGCTCGCGCCGGTCCTCTCGTTCACCTGCGAGGAGGCGTGGCGGATCGTCCATCCGGAGGATCCGACGATCTTCGCGCGTACGTGGCGCGAGGCGACCCCGCGCATCGACGGCGGTGCGGCGCTCGTCGCGAAGTGGGGTGCGATCCTCGCCGCGCGCGCGGCCGTGCTGAAGGAGATCGAGGCGGTGCGGCAGGCCGGGCGCGTCGGCAGCTCGCTGCAGGCGGAGGTCACGATCTCGACGCCCGAGCCCGCGTACTCGGCGCTCGCATCGCTGGGCGACGACCTGCGCTTCGTGACGATCACCTCCGCCGCGCGCGTCGAGCAGGGCGACGTGCTCGCGATCGCGGTCAACCCGTCCCCCGGCGACAAGTGCGAGCGCTGCTGGCACTGGCGCGGCGACGTGGGCGACGACGCGGCGCACCCGGCGCTGTGCGGGCGCTGCGTCGCGAACCTCCACGGCGCGGGCGAGCCGCGCTCGCACGCCTGAGAGCGAACGGGCGCCGATGAACGATTCCGCCGCACCGGTCGGCCGCTGGATCGCGCTGGCGATCGCCGTGCTCGCCGCCGACCAGCTCGCGAAGGCGGCGATCCTGGCCACGTTCGTGCCCGGCCAGGAGCTCCCGCTCCTGCCGTTCTTCTCGCTCGTGCTCGCGTTCAACCGCGGCGCCGCGTTCAGCTTCCTCGCCGGCGCCGACGGGTGGCAGCGCTGGCTGTTCACGGCGATCGCGATCGCCGCGTCCGTGTTCATCGTGTGGCTGCTGCGACGCGGCGGGAGCCGGCTCTACCTCCTCGGGCTCGCGCTGATCCTGGGCGGCGCGCTCGGCAACCTGGTCGACCGGCTGTGGCTCGGGCAGGTCGTCGACTTCGTGCTCCTGCACTGGCGCGGCTGGAGCTACCCGGCGTTCAACCTGGCCGACAGCGCGATCACCGCCGGCGCCGCGCTGCTCATCGTCGACAGCTTCCGCCAGCGGCGCGCCGATGCGCCGGCGGCGCCCTGACACCATGAACGTCCTGCTCGCCAACCCCCGCGGCTTCTGCGCCGGCGTCGACCGCGCGATCGCGATCGTCGAGCAGGCGCTCGCGCAGCACGGGGCGCCGATCTACGTGCGCCACGAGGTCGTGCACAACCGCACCGTCGTCGCGGAGCTGAAGCGCAAGGGCGCGGTCTTCGTGGACGAGCTCTCGGAGGTGCCGCGCGGGGCGACCGTCGTGTTCTCGGCGCACGGCGTCTCGAAGGCCGTGCAGGCCGAGGCGGTCGCGCGCGGGCTCACCGTGTTCGACGCCACCTGCCCGCTCGTGACCAAGGTCCACGTCGAGATCGCGAAGATGCGCGAGCAGGGCCGCGAGATCGTGATGATCGGGCACGCCGGCCATCCCGAGGTCGAGGGGACGATGGGCCAGTGCGAGGGCGGCGTCCACCTCGTGGAATCGGCGGCCGACGTCGACCGGCTGAGCGTCGCCGACCCGGGCAAGCTCGCCTACGTAACGCAGACGACGCTGTCGGTCGACGATGCGGCGGCCGTCGTCGAGGCGCTCAAGCGCCGCTTCCCGGGCATCGTCGGGCCGCGCAAGGACGACATCTGCTACGCGACGCAGAACCGGCAGGACGCGGTGAAGGCGCTGGCGGCCTCGGTCGACGTCGTGATCGTCGTGGGCAGCCCGAACAGCTCGAACTCGAACCGGCTGCGCGAGGTCGCGGCGAACCGCGGCGTGCCGGCGCACATGGTCGACACCGCGGACGACCTCGACCCGGCGTGGGTCGCCGGGCGACCGCGCGTGGGCGTCACGGCCGGCGCCTCCGCCCCCGAGGTGCTGGTGCGCGAGGTGATCGCGCGGCTGCGCGCGCTGGGCGCCGGGCCGGTCACCGAGCTCGCCGGAACGGTCGAGCGCGTCGTGTTCCCGCTGCCGTCGGGGCTGCGCGGCAGCCACGCGGGAAAACCGCCCGAGACCGGGTCCGCGCGCTGACGCCGCCGGGGCTCATGCCCCGGGGTTCGTTGCGCGCGACGTGCGGGACGTCCGGAACCACGCCAGCAGGCACGCGAACGTCGCGGCGGCGGCCAGGGCCGCGGTCGCGGCGACGAGCGCGTGGCGTCCCGCTTCGGCGTAGGCGCGTGCGAGCCCCTCCGCGACGTACCAGGGGAGCAGCAGCGCGAGGACCTGGCGCGGCCGGGTCGCGCCGCGCGCCGTGCCCGGCACGAGCAGCGCGAGCGGCAGCGCCTTCAGCGCGAGCCAGCCGTGCCCGGACGGCAGCGGCGCCAGCACGGTTTCCCAGAGCACCTGGAGCGCGACGAGCGCGACCAGGCCGGCCACCGTCGCCCGCGCGGGACCGGCCGCCGGGGAACCCGGGCCCGGGCTCACTCGACCGCCACGTATTCGAAGATGTCGTAGCCCGGCCCCTGGTCCGCGAACTTGGTGAGCACCGCGGTCGCGACCTGGGCGCCGCGGTGCAGCGAGATCGCCCGCTCGACCGGGAACGCGCCCGCGGGCGCCACGACCTGCCAGGGCGTGGGATCGGGAGCCTCGTCGTCGCCGGGAAGCACGATCACCGGGACGAGCGCGTGCGACGCCGCCCCTTCCGGCACGGCGCCGGCCGCCTCCGCGTGATCCGCGAGCAGCTCGCAGCCGAATTCGAGCGCCGTCCCCTTGAGCGTGTTGCGGAACCAGCGCACGACCGCGAGCTGCAGCGTGAGCCGCCCTTCGACGCGCAGCGACACGAGCTCGCCGATGCGCAGCGACGCCGGGGCCGCGTCCGTCTGGCGCAGCGCGTAACCCGCCGGCGTGTGGTTGATCACCTGGCAATGCGTCATCGGCGGCAGGCCGCCGGGGGAGACCGGCGGCGCGACGCCGGCCGGCTTGCCCCTGCTGTACTGCCAAGCGCCGGCGAAGCCCACGCACATCACGACGCGCGCGCGGGACGGCAGCCGGTTGAACTGCCGCGCGGGCGGGATCGCCCACTGCCGCAACAGGCGCTGGAGCAGCGCGACGTACGCGCGGCGCGAGGCCGCGTCGCGCGGCAGGTCGCCGGGGAGCTCGCCGCCGGACTCGAGCAGGCGCAGCTCCTCCTGCAGCTGGAACGCGAGGTCGAACGTGAGCAGGTAGAGCCGCGATCCCTCGATCGAGCCGCCCTTGTTGGCCGAGAACGGCGGAAAGTCGTGTCCGACGGGGACGATCGCGACCGACTTGGCGAGCCGGTGCACCGGCGCGACGTCGGTGAGCTTCACCCAGTGCGTGTGCGTCTGCAGGTACGCGAGCACGGTCCCGAGCTGCCCGGGGTGGAAGCCGTAGGGGTTCGCGAGCGCGAGCAGGAGCGCCTGCACGTAGATGCGATCGGGCGTCGCCTCGGTCACGTCGCCGGGGATCGTCGCGAGGTGCAGGTTGCGCTCGCGCGCGTACGCGTACACCGCGTGCGCGTCGATCCAGGTGTTCGCGGGCACCGGCGAGTAGGACTGGTACGACGCGGCCAGCACGCGCGCGAAGCACTGCAGGCAGCGGTGGATCAGGGCGCTCGCGAGCCGCGCGCCGCCGAGCGAGATGCGCTTCCCGGCTTCGCTCGCCAGCAGGTGCTTGTACGCGGTCGACAGCTCCTGGGCGAGCGTGAGGGCGGCCTTCGCCGCCTCGAGCGACGGGCCGGTGAGCGGCTGCGACGCCTGCATCACCTGGCGCTCGAGCCGCGGCCAGAGCTGGCTCGCCGCCGACCAGTAGGCCTCGGCGAGCTCCATGCGCCGCGAATCGCTCATCCCGACGCGGTTGGTCGCGGCGAGCGCGTCGCCGGCGACCTGCGCGGCGGCCGCCGGGTCGCGCCGGACGGTCTCCGCCAGCCACTTCGTCACCTGCGCGACGCGGGTCTCCGGCGGATTCACCGGTCGGGTCTCGAGCTTCGGCAGCGTGAGGGTGAGGGGCATGGGGCGAAAGGTGGCGCGATTGTAAGCGATCGTCCCCGGCCCGCCGCGACGCCGGGGCCTACACCCGCGGGTGCGGGGCGAGCGGGAGGAAGCGCGCGCCCGCGGCCGAGAGGAAGGCGTCGAGCTCGTCGCGACGGGCCATCGCGTCGGCGAACCCGAGCGCGAGCAGGGTCCGGACGAACGCGGGCTCGAAGAGCAGGTACGAGGTGAGGTTCGCGCCCGCGCCCTGCGTGCTGCCGAAGCCGCGCATCAGGGCGCGCACGCCCGCCGGGAGGCGCGAGGCATAGGTCATCGCGGTCTCGCCCAGGTCGCGGGACGGCGCGAGCACGAACGCGTCGACGTGCCCGAGCCGGATGCCGCGGCGGGCGAGCTCGTCGGGCGGGACGACGCTCGCGAGCCGGTTCAGCTGGTGGAGGCGCTCGAGGTCGGCGCCCAGGTTGTCGAGGAAGATCGTCGAGAGCGCGTGACCGGCGGTCTGCGCGAACGACGGGTAGCGCGGCGCGGCCGGCGCGGCCGCCTGCTGGCCGGCGAACTGGCCGATCGACAGCACGAGGACCCGGCGCGCGCCCAGGTGCAGCGCCGGGGACAGGGGCGTGAGCTGGCGCACCGAACCGTCCATGTACCAGTCGTCGCCCAGGCGGACGGCCGGGAAGACGAACGGGATCGCGGTCGACGCGAGCAGGTGGTCGATCGAGAGCGCCGCCACGCGCCCTTCGCGCCGCGTGCGCCGCCAGGGCGCGGCCGAGAGCTCCCCCTGGAAGAACGTGATCGCGAAGCCGGTCGAGTACGACGTGGCGTTGACGGCGACCGCGTGCAGCGCGCCGGACTTGAGGTGCGTGTCGATGCGCGCGAAGTCGATCGCGTCGCGCAACAGCTCGCCGAGCGCGACGTTGTCGAGCATCGACGCCGCCTCGTCGGGGCCGGGCCGGCCGGTCAGCACGCCGGCGAGCCACCGCATGCCGTGACGCGACAGCTTCGCGAGGTCGGTGTCGTAGACGTCGCCGGTGCGCACGCGGCGCCACCAGCGGACGAGGCGGGCCACGCCCCGGCGGAAGTCGTCGGCGTGCGCGGCGAGCATGACCGCGTTGATCGCGCCTGCCGAGGTCCCGCACACGACCGGAAACGGCAGCGGCCGGCCGCGGGGCGTCATGCGCGCGAGCGCCCGCAGCGCGCCGACCTGGTAGGCCGCGCGGGCGCCGCCGCCCGGAAGGATCAGGGCGGTGTCGAAAGGGGTGAAGGCCATCGTCGCGTCGCCGGCGCCGCCGCCGGCCCGCGGGGCCACGCGCAAGCGTCGTGCCGGATCTCGCGCGATCCTACCGCCGGGCGGGCGCGGGGGGGGGGCGGCGGCGCACCTCGCCCGCGCGCGTGTCCTGTCAGGCGTCGACCCGAAGCGTCCGGTCGAGGATCATCAGCATCGCCGCGGTCGCGCCCCAGATGTAGCGCTCGCCGTAGGGAATCGCCCAGAAGTCCCGGCGGACGAGCCCCTGCATCCGGAAATGCCGCTGCTGGTTCGCCGGGTCGAGCAGGAACGCGAGCGGCACCTCGAAGACGTCGGCGACCTCGACCGGATCGGGGGTGACGGGGAAGGGCGGCTCGACCCAGCCGACGACCGGCGTGACGTGGTAGCCGGTCACGGTCTCGTAGTTCGCGAGATGGCCCAGCAGCGTGACACGGGATCCCGGCAGGCCGATCTCCTCGTTCGCCTCGCGCAGCGCGGCGGCGTCCGCATCCGCGTCGTCGGGTTCCATCCGACCGCCCGGAAAGCTGATCTGGCCGGGATGGTCGGGCAGGTTGGCGCTCCGCTGCGTCAGGAGCACCGTGAGCCCGTCCTCGCGATTGACGACCGGTACGAGCACGGCTGCGGGGGTCGCGCGGCCTTCGCGTCCGGGAAACCGGTAGCCGTCGCTCATGCCGAGCGCCGCTTCCGGCGCGGGTCGGTTGAGGCGCGACGCGAGCCACGCTCGCTGCGCGGGGCGCGACAGGTGGAAGAGCGGGAGCGACATCGAGGTGCGTCGGGGCAGCGGCTCGGCGTGCACGGCGCGATGATACCGCGCTGGCCGCGGCCGCCCCCGCGGCACCCGCCTATAATCGCCCCATGGCCAGGCGCGGTGTCGTCCTCTTCGCTCACGGCGCGCGCGATCCGAACTGGTCCGAGCCGTTCGAGTCGCTGGCCCGGCGATTCGCGGCGCTGGCGCCGGACGTGCCGGTTTCCCTCGCCTACCTCGACTTCATGACGCCGGACCTGCCGGGGGCCGTGCGCGCGCTCGCCGCGCGGGGCTGCGACGCGGTCACGATCGTTCCCGCCTTCCTCGGCGTGGGCGGTCACGTGCGGCGCGACGTTCCGGCGATCGTCGAGGCGATCGCGCGCGAGCATCCCGGCGTGACGCTCCGCGTGGCGGCGGCGCTCGGCGAGGAGGCCTCGGTGCAGGACGCGATGGCGCGCGCGTCGCTCGCCGCCGCGAAAGGCTGAACGGTGAAGGTCGCCGTCGTCGGGGCGGGCGTGATCGGGCTCTCGACGGCCTGGTGGCTCGCGCGCGACGGCCACGAGGTCACCGTCATCGACCGCAACGACGGCGTCGCGCTCGAGACGAGCTATGCGAACGGCGCGCAGCTCTCGTACAGCTACGTGGCGCCGCTCGCCGGTCCCGGCGTACTGCCGAAGATCCCGCCGTGGCTGCTGCGCCGCGACTCGCCGCTGCGCTTCTACCCGGCGCTCGACCCGGACCAGTGGCGCTGGCTCGTGCGCTTCGTGCTCGCCTGCAACCGCGAGCAGAGCGAGGCGACGACGCGGCGGCTGCTCGGGCTCTCGTTCTACAGCCGCCGGCTCATGCACGAATTCGTCGCGCGGCACCCGATCGAGTTCGGGCACGCGCGGAACGGCAAGCTGGTCGCGCACTCGGACGAGAGCGGCTACGCGGCCGCGCGCGACCTCGTCGACTACCAGCGGTCGCTCGGCTGCGAGCAGGACGCGCTCGACCGCGAGGCCTGCCTCGCCCTCGAGCCCGCCCTCGGCGACGGCCGGAGCGGACTGGGCGCGCGACTCGCCGGCGGCATCCACACGCCGGGCGAGGAGGTCGGCGACTGCTACCGGTTCTGCATCGGCCTCGAGCGGCTCCTGATGGCGCCCGACGCCGGCGTGCGCTTCGCGCTGGGAGTGCAGGTCCAGCGGTTCGTCGCCGAGCGGGAGCGCGTCGTCTCGGTCGATACGTCGTCGGGTCCGATCGACGCCGACGCGTTCGTGCTGGCGGCCGGAACCGCGTCGGGACGCCTGGCGAAAGGACTGGGATTCCGGCTGCCCGTGTATCCGCTCAAGGGCTACAGCCTCACGCTTCCGGTGACCGGGCGCGCGCCGCGCGTGTCGGTCACCGACTTCAAGCGCAAGGTCGTCTACGCACCGCTCGAGACGCGCGAGGG
>WBZU01001376.1_pt1 | contig 18314 bp, 15 predicted proteins | sample 5204311 | NCBI WGS metagenome assembly WBZU01 (sample SAMN12344359, study PRJNA552823) | activated sludge metagenome | biome: Activated sludge suspended growth; feature: Nitrification reactor; material: Wastewater; isolation source: activated sludge from nitrification reactor of wastewater... | reverse complement strand
CAGCACCAAGTAACGACTTTTTTCGGGCGTGGGATGGTCGTACACCCACAACCCTCGAAAGAGTTCGTCAAACTGGTCCGCCAATGAGATGTCGTAATAATGCTTCATCATGCTGATGAGCGAGGACTTGCCAAAACGACGCGGCCGAAGAAACACGAGCGCGGTACCGCCGGACATCGGATTCTCGAGCACCGGGAGGAACGGGGTCTTGTCGACATAGAACGCTTTGGCTCGGCGATGGCTCGCAAAATCCGCGTTGCCATACATGTACGTGACCATCGTTGACTCCTGGTGCGCCCGGCGCGGCCCGACTGTAGCACAACGTTTGGAAGAACAACCAAGATTTGGCCGCGCGTGGGCCTCTCGATAAGGCCCCTTGGTTTGGCGTGCGCCGCATGCGGCAATGGGAGGTTTGGCGCGCCGAGCGCCATAGGCGACTCGATGCCCCAGATGTTCAGGGCACCCTAGCAAATTCGAGCTGCGCAGATTCGAGCCGCGTCAAGTTCTATAAGTGGTTATCGACTCCACTGACTCGACGAACCCAATCCGCGAGCGATCGCGAAGACGAATACGCTGAAGTCCGCGCCATCATCCGCGGTCATCTTCGGCTTCAGTTCCGCCACGACCTTGATGCGCAGCTCGTTGAACGCCGGCATGTTGCCGAGCACCGCTTCCGGAAGATACGCCGTCATCGACGCTCCTCCGACTTTCAATGTCCCGCGCAACCACTTCTTATCGAAGAATTGCCGCTTCTGGTACGCTTGGCGCTCGAGCAGCGTTTGGTCGATGACCACATTCGCTTCGTTTTGCGCCACGACCGAGCTCGCCCCGAATTGCTCGCGAATCTTCGCCGTCAAATTCGCCGCCGGTCCCTTGAACACGATGGGCTTGCCGAGCATATCGTCGGCGATATCGACCAGATCTTTGACCTTCTTGTTGGTGGTCGCAAGAGGCCCCGCCAAACCGGCTGTGACGCGTAACGTCTCGACCTCCTCGAAGCTCCAGCGAAAATCGCCTTCGATCAGCACGACCGGAGCCGTAAAAACGCCGTCCTCCGACACCGAGCCGCTGAAAGCTCGACGAATGCCTTGATCATCGAGCACCTCGGCCCGCGTCATGATCACGGTCACGTCCCGCAAATTGCGTTGCTCGGTGCGAATTTCTTGCGGAATGTCTTCATCCGGCTCGCGTGAGTTTTTCGGTCGTGTCTCCACCAGCAATTTTTTCCAGGCCGCGTTTGCTTTCAAGCGGTACATCGAATCCGCTTCGACATGAAGGACTTCTATCGGCTCCTTGGACGGCTTCTTGGGCGCCGGCGCCTGCTTCACGACCGGCTGTTCCACCGCGGCGGACGGGACGAACGACGCCGCCGCCGTCTGCCCGAACGTCAATCGGACCTCTTCACCCGGTCCACCGGATTTCGCCCAGCGACTCGGATCCGACGCCGGCGCGATGGGCTCCATCACGAGCGGCGGTGTGACCACAGGCGGCGGTGGCGGGACCACCGGCACGTTCATCGCCGGCGGCGTGATCGGCGTGATCGGCGTGATCGGCAATGGAGGCGCGGCGCCAGGCGAGACCACCGGGGCCGAGGCTGGGTTCTTCATCGGAGCGGGGATCGGCGGCGCCTGGATCGGCGGCGGAGCATCGGCCGGACGGACGGGCATTGCCGCGTTGAACCCTCGAGGCCTCGGCTCGCCGGCAGGGTCTTTTCCAAACGCGACGGGTTTTGCAAATGGCAACGGCGCTGCCGCCACTTTCGGCTCGCTCGGTTTGGGCGCCGGAGCGGCCGGTGGTTTGTCCTGACCCAGAAACGGCATCACGGGGCCCGGTGCGTTCGAATCGTCATCCCACGGCGCGAGCGTCGCGTTGCTCATGGCCGCCGCCGCGTTCGCCGGAAGGTTCTCCAGCTTCGGAGCGCTTGGAGCCGGCGCCGCCGCCACTTTCGGCTCGCTCGGTTTCGCCGGCTGAGGTCCTTGCGGCTTGGCCGGGCTCAGAAACGGCATCACTGCTGCCGGGCCGTTCGACGTATCGAACCACGGCGCGATCGTCTCGTTGTTCGGCGTTCCCGTTGCGTCATCCGGATCCAGCGCCAGCTCCGCTGTGGGGTGACTCGTGCTGAGCATATCCGACTCGTCGAGCTCTTCGATGCCGACGCCATCGGCCATCACCAAGATCCGTCCCGCTTCCGAGGCGGATCGCAACCAAAGCGTTCCGCGCCAAACCACGACGCACACGCCGCGATCCGTATCGATGCGCAAGGTGTCCGCGACGAGCTTCACGACTTCCCGCTCACCCGATTCGCGCTCGGCAATGACCCTGGGTTGTACGTTTGGCAAGCTCGTCACCAGGCGCGGATGATCGGGGTGCAGGTTCTCCAGGATGAGGCGCTCGTTCGGGCGAATCTCGGTCAGTTGTTGATCGGGCGGTGCGGATTGGAAATAGGCATAATCAAAACCTTCCGGGATGGGTCGCGTGTTCCAATCGGACGGCGAGAATTTCCCCGCCACACGCTCGATCCTAGTGGTCCGTGACGGCCAGGTCGCGCTGACGGGCGCAAAACATACCGTGGCAAACGTATCGGAGCGCTGGGAAACGTGTGTCCCCGGTGGCTGGAGGTTCGGAAACGTCACCAGTCCGTAGGCATCCGGCTCGGCATCGAAACGTAGGCCCACCGGATTGTTCGTCTCGGGTCCACCGGCGGCGCGTTCCCAAGCAAGCGGCATCTTCGAGAACGCCGGTCCTTCACGCAGCTGCCCGTCCTGCTGTCGAAAGCGACGATCGCACCAGACTTCGATCGACTTGTTGAGCGAACCCGCGGTGAGGCGCACCAGCAGCGAGCGCACGGGCAGCTTCTTCGGCGCGTAGGCGTGTCCGACGAGTGTCACATCGGCGTGCGGCTTATGCGGTACTTTGTCGCTTGGAACGATGAGGCTCCGTCGGGCATCACCGTCCGCGTACACATCGGCTTCGGCCACTGGATCTTGGGTATCGGCGAGCGGACACGTATCCGGCGCCAGTCGAAACGTGGCTTTGACGACGACGGTCTGCGCGTACGTCGTGCCGTTCCAGTGCCAAACGAATCCCCATGCGACAAGCGGACACAATGAACGAACTTCCATGCGCAGACTCCAAGACCCTTCGTGGGTGTTGATCAGGTTCTCAATCTGATCTCCGGGGTGAATGCAACCCTTCGTGGGTGTTGATCAGGTTCTCAATCTGATCTCCGGGGTGAATGCAACCCTTCGTGGGTGTTGATCAGGTTCTCAATCTGATCTCCGGGGGGGTATGGGGGGCGAAGCGAGCGTCGCCGTCTGGCCGAAGGCCAGCCGGCGGTCAGCGAGCGTAGCCCCCCATCGAAAACAAAGCTTCTTCGCGAAGCGCGCTTGTTAGCGCGCGGAGCGAACGTTCAAATCAAGGCGAGCGTTTTCAGTTCCTTTGCGCGCAAATCAAGTCGAGCGTTTTCAATTCCCTTGCGCGCAAATCAAGGCGTGCGTTTTCAATTCCCTTGCGGGCAAATCACCGCGAGCGTTTTCAGTTCCTTTGCGCGCAAATTACCGCAGACGCTACGCCCCCTTCAAGTTCACGACATGCGCGCCTTTTGCGGCCGTCGCGAGTTCGGGTCGACCCGTGATGATCAGCTGGTTGTCTTTGCCCAGGGACGTCAGTCCGGCAAGAAGCAAGTTCAGGTCGTCCACGAAGAGGTCCGGTCGGTCCACGAACACGAGCGAGTGATCAAGCCCGATCAGCGTCGCCGTCGCTGCAAAGATCACCGCATCGGCCTCGCCATGGGACAACTGCGCCACCGTCGCCGGAGCGCCGCCGTTGCTCGAGAAGCAGCGCGGGATCACGTCTCCTGAGGGATCGGGCACGTACCGGCAGCTCGGCGACAGAACCGCAAGCGTCATGGCAAACCTGTCCCGTTGCGCCGTGTCCTGTCCCAACGTGCGCAGGAAGGGAAGGATGAAGCCATATTTACGCGAATCTTTGCCCAAACGCGCGACACGTTGCTCCGCGCTCCCGGTCCCCGGGAAAGGCGGAAACATCGGGATGCGCCTCTCCGCGGGGAAGTAGTCGACTTTCCCGTACGCCGGATTGTGCGCATAGCGCCCGAACACCGCGCGCAATCCGTCGTCGGCTTCGGCGGTCGCGCGATCCGGGAGGAAAATCACCTCCGCTTCGAGCGTGGGCGACGTCGTTCCGGCAAAGTCCCGCTCGGCCTCGTCCAAGTAAAACGCCGCGCGAATCTTCGCGGCGCCCGTCGTGCCGATCCAAGCTGCTCCGGCCGCCAAAGCTCCGTACGGTCGAATCGCCTCTTTCGCCGCGATCAACGCCTCGATCATGCGCGTCTTGCCCGAACCGCTCGGCCCGGTGATGACCACCATCGAACGAGGTTCACCCGTTCGCGCATCGGTCAGATCGAGCGAGACGTCCGGCACACCCCGGATCCCGATGAATGTAGCTCGCTGCAGTTTCATGCTGTGTCCCTTTTTCGCCTTAGCTCGTGGGGCCGCTCGGACCCGGATTGCCGCCCAATGCACCAAGCGTCGCCGCTTCCGCGCCCGGATTGAGGAGAACTTTGGGCGATTGAATGATGATGGAGTCGGGGCCGATGTGGATCATCGAGTTGCCGACCGTCAACGTCGTTGCTTGATCGCTGGAAATGTTGTGGTTCTGCGCCTGTGACGACGAATTGCCCGAGGTGTGGAGAACTCGGTCCATGCTCGCCATCGACATGAACTGACCCAGGACCGATTCCATGAAGTCCTTGCCGGTCATCACGGTGTTGGTGCCCTGAATGCTGTGGCTCTGGCTGCCGCCCACGTTCTTCGTCTCGTGCTTGATGATCGTGGAGCTGCGGTTGTTGCCGATCGTCGTCAGATGGTCGTTGTTGACCAACGTCGTCATGTTCTTCTGGGCGCGAACATGGACAAGCTCGTTGCCCGCACGATCCTCGAACATGATCTCGTTGTACCCTCCGTACGACGGCGACGAATTGCTCCGCCAGCCGCTGCGTGTTTTGTTCTCGGGAAGCGGGTAGGGCGTTTTCTGCAGGTTCGTGTACACCCGACCCGTGATCACCGGTTGATCCGGATCGCCGCCCAGGAAGTCCACGATCACTTCCTGCCCGACACGCGGAAGGTTCGTCCCGCCGTACCCCGCGCCGCTCCAGGGCTGGCTGACGTGAATCCAGCACGAGCTGCGCGAATCGCGGTGACCTTCGCGATCCCAATGGAACTGGACGCGCACGCGGCCGAACTCGTCGGTGTGGATCTCTTCGCCCATCGGTCCGACGACGGTCGCGTTTTCCACGCCGAGCGCTCGAGGTTTCGCGTGGCGCAACGGCGGGTGGTAGGGCTGATCCGCGCTGCGAACTTCGCACGAGTGCATCATTTCCTCGTCGCGCTTGCCGCTGATGTGCGACTGAAGCACGAGCAGCTTCTTGGTATCGCCCAGCTCGCGTTGCGGGTGATCGAGGACGCGGAGCACACTTCCGGGGGCCAGGTCCACGACGTTGCAGCGGAACGACGCGAGCGCTGCGTCGCTGCGGGTCGCTTGGAGGCGCTTGGCCGCGAGCTTGTGGGCTTCTTCCACGTCGGCGCGATGCATGCCGCGATCGTCCGCGAACGGCGTCGGCTCACCGAGCGGGCTGCCGTAGTTGAACGCTCCAGGCTCGTAATGGAAGCTCTCGAGCTCTCCCTCGACGCCGCTCGATGCGGCCGAAGCCCCGAGCGCGTATTCGGCCGGCTTGCGGTAGTCGTAATCGCGCAGCGTGAGTTTGCCCGGGCGCACGTAGCGGCTCACGCGCACGGCCGTGACGTGTTCCTTGTCGGCGGGCGATGGTTTGTCCCGGAAAGCAATCGGGTGTTGCCGCTCTTCGCCGCTTTGGGGCGCATCCGTCAGCACGAGGATCGTCTTGTGGTCGTGATCGACGAAGTAGAACGAAACGCCTGCTTCTTCGAGCATCCGCGAAATGAACGCCAGGTCGGTCTCGCCGTATTGCACGCGGTATTTGCGCGTCTTGTATTGGCCTTGGATCTTCGCCACATGCTCGATGCCCCATTCGTTGAGCAGCTGTCGGGCGATGTCGATCTCGTTCATCACCTGGAAGATCCGGCGATTGCTGCGTTGCGAAGCGAGCCACAGCTTCGGAGCGATCTTGATGTGGTAGGTCGCGAGGCCTTTTTCATCGACGCCGCTTTGGTGGAATTCGGTGCAGATACCCCGCCACGTGCGTTTGCCTCCTTCGGCGCCGCGTCCGTGCAGCGTGAAGCTCGCTTCGAGGCCGATGACCTCTTCGAAGTCGATGTCGGAGTTCGGGGATACCGCCATCACGGTCACCGCGAACGGCATGTTCATCCCCTGCTGGACGCTGTACTCGCGTACGTCAAGACTGTCTTTCGACGCGACCGCAACTTCTTCATTGACGCTCATATCCAAACTCCTGATGTCGTAAGATCGCTGTTGCTCGCAAATTCGTCATTCTTGGGCAGCTTTCGCGATTGCCCGTCATGTTGAGTATCGACGCTCACTCGGTGCGCCAAGCGATGGTCTTCAAGATGCCTTCGAACGCCTCGTCGCACGCGGGTTCATCGTCGACCGGTGTACTGACCGCGACGATCATCAGCTTGTCTTTCACGGCGACGTGAGCTTGCCGCTGATGGTACGTCGTGCCTTCCAGTTTCCAACGCGCTCGCAGAAGGATGCCCGGGAAACCGCCGACGTTCGCTTCGGCTTGGTCGAGCACTTTGTAGCCGCTGAGCCGCATATCGTTCAGCGCGATGTTCTCGTCGACCATTTTCCGCAGGCTCTTGCCGCCTTCGATGGGCTTGCGATGAATGAACACCGCGAGCGTTTGTCCCGAAGGCAACTTCGTCTCCAGCGCGTGGACCGTTTTGTCGACGAAGCGCCGCTCGGTCACATCGAAGACGGCTTCGTTCACGTAATAGTTCGCCATGGATCCTCGGTCAGCCCGTGCGCCACGTGAGGCTGTGGACAATGCGGTCGAAGGTTTCATCGCACGCCGCGCGATCCGCGTAGGGACCGTTGACGAGGAGGGCGATCCAGGTATCGTCGTAGGCAAAGTGCGCTTGACGCTGATAATGCGCGACGTCTTTGAAGCGACAGCGCGCTCGAATCAGAATGGCCGTCGTGTCACCCACCAGAACGTCTTCCTGATCGAGAATGGCAAACCCCTTCGTTTTTGCCGTGGTCGTCGCGACTTCTTCGTCGACCAGCGTGCGCAAGTTCTTGCCTTCGTCCATGGGCCAACGCCTTATGGCTACAGAAAGCGGAACATCGCCCACCAGGGGCGATTCGAGTACGTTCACCGTGCGGTCGACAAACTTCCAGTCTGGAAGCGCGAACACGGCTTCATTGATGTAATAGGTGGACATCGTCCTTTTTGAGCCCCTCAGACAGGCACGGCAGCGGCCCGATCATTGAAGAATTTAACGGATGCGTCGATGACCTCGGGTGCCCCATACCGAGTATGAGGTTCCTGGTTGTTGGCGAAGAATCCGATGGTATTGATCAACGCCTGAATGATTGCGATCGTGGTCGGAATCGGATTCATCAGCAGCTTCCCGATCTCGGGAATGATGGTGTCTTGTCCGACGAACTTCTCCATCAACACATTGTAGATGGAGGTCTCCGCTTCCCCGACGGGCGACGGGTTATGCCAAGGATCGTTGCCTACCGGGGATGCAGCGTGCATATCGCCATCGTTGGCGAAATCCATCAACCATGGCGGGGTTTGCCATGGTGTCAGATCGTCCGGGCCGCCGACGCCGCCGGTGATATACCCTTGCAATGGGCCTGGGGGTGGAAGTCCGATGAGCCCGTTGCCATTGGCGATCCCCGGGCAGCGCATGGGATTGCCGTACGCGATGTGCGCGAAGATATCCCCGAATCGATCGTGCAATTGGCCGTTGGGGTTCAGAATTTCGTCGCGCCAAACCTTGCACGTGACGAGCGCGCCTTGGCTGTACCCGCAAAGGGCGAAGCTTCCTTTGGTTTCGCTGATGAGCCGGATGAGCTCTTTCATGCCGGCTTTGACCGAGCTGCCCATGGGGAAAGCCTGGGCGGGGTAATCGACGGGCTGCCAGTAATAGAGGCCTTTGTTGACATTTTTGCCGCAATCGGCGGGGGGCCCTTGATCCCAATAGGCGGATGTGCCGGCCACCGTGTAGAGCGTATGTACGCCGTTCGCGTTGTTGGTCCGGGGCGCGGCCATGTGGACGCCTTCGTTCCATCCGCCGACGATGGGCGCTCCAGCTCCGGTTGCCGAGCCGACACCTGCGAGCGGTAATTGGCCGGGACCAACCAGGATCGTCGGATTGCCGGACATGACGGGCGCTCCATTGGCGTTTGATCCGACGGCGAGGGCGACGCCGTTCATGCCTGGTCCCATCAGAATGGCAAAACTGGTTCCGGCGAGGGGAAAGCCTGCGGCTTGATCCAGGTTGACGGCCGCGACTTCCGTATATGGAGTGGTTTGGTACGCTTCCATGCCTGGAGGCGATGGAGCTGCCGGATCGGGGCAATTGATGTAATAGGTTGGCGGCGGACCATCTTCATCGAACATCAGACACAGTTTGCCGATGATCTGGCTGAAGGCGTAGGCCGTCGAGATCAGGGGCGCCATCATTTTGGCGAGATCGCCAAGCATTTGGACGCCGTCGGTAATGATGTCCGTGAGGGTCTGAAAGAAGGGGGGCGGAGGCACGGGGGGTGCAGGAGCAATAACCGTTCCTAACGTTCCACACGACGAACTCGGTGAGGATTGCGGAATTCCTGAGCATCGTCGCGAGCGATCTGGATGGTAAATGGACCACCCAGGGTGGGGTATTGTTGGCCATCCTTTTGCAGCGATATTGGGATTTATCCAACTGCGTTGCAATGGCAGACGCGAACGCGTGGGGGGGATGGTGAGAGCGTGAGGTTATTGTCGTGGAACTCCCTCAGCATGGCCATCCTTCACGCGCACACCCTACCCACAGCGTGCGCCCCGCGGCAACACATTTTTCACCCCATGCGCGATACTCGAGATGCGCAATCATGCCCCTTCGCGAAGCCTCCATCGCATCCTATCCCTAGGGTTCAGCCTTCGCGGCTTCGAGTCACATTCGGCGCTCGTCGCCCCAAACCCCCGATCGGTTCACCCAATCCACCACATCGAGCCTACGCATCCCCTCGGCGTCTCGCTCCGCCCAATGCGTTACGCCGTTCGAGCCCATCAGCGGTTCGTTCGACTCTCCACATCGAGCCTACGCACGTCCTCTGCGTCTCGCTCCGCCCCATGCGTTCCGCCGTTCGAGCCCATCAGCGGCTCGTTCGAGCGACGTTCATGCACAGGTTGACTCTCTCCAAGGGTACCTCCGCTCAATGCACTTCGTCGCTGCATGCCTGCCAGGGTCATCCACGTGAAGCGTCTTGTCAGCGATGACCTCATCAGGTGTGTCATTTCAGATGTTCGAGGCGCAATGACACCCAGATGCAGGGGGTATGCAATTTTTCCGCTTACGCAAACCAGGCTTTCGCTGGGTGATCGAAGACAATGCATTGACGTTGACCAACCTCACCCAGGATAAACCAGCGTAATGAACATATCGCTCAAAGCCTGTCGATGGTTCGGTGCCGGTGATCCTTTGCGTTTTGGTACCCGGGGTATGGCTCGCATCATCGAATGAAGAACGGCACCGTTGCCTCATCAAGGCTTGGGCATCGAAATGAGCCGCAGAAAAACGACGCGCCTAGGGTCGAGCATCGAAGTGGAAAGCGATCGCCAAACCTCGGTGGGCTGAAGCGACGAAGTGCATTGAGTTTGGCTACCCAGGAGACGTGACTCGCAACCTCGAACAACTCTCTTCCCACGCTCCCCTTGGTCGTGGTACGCTGCGCGCGGCCACCGTTTTTCGCGTGCAGAGCGATGGAGGGGGGCATGCAGCATGCCGGCGACGTAAAACCTGGTGACATCATTGCCGAAAAATACCGTGTCGACCGCGTCCTCGGTCGCGGCGGTATGGGCATGGTCGTCGCGGTTTGGCATCAGGACTTGCACGAACGTCGAGCCATCAAATTCATGCTGCCCAAGGCCGCGCAACACGCCGAAGCCGTCGAACGCTTCTTGCGCGAAGCTCGAGCCGCCGCGCGCCTGAAAAGTCCCCACGCCGTCAAGATCCACGACGTCGCGCGCATGTCCACCGGCGTGCCGTACATCGTCATGGAATACCTCGAGGGCATGGACCTCGACAAACTGCTCGAATCACGCGGTCCTTTGAGCATCGATGAAGCCTGCCGGTACATTTTGCAGGCGTGCGACGCCATCGGCGAAGCGCATACGTTGGGCATCGTGCACCGCGATCTCAAACCCGCAAACTTGTTCATCACGACCGGCGCTCGCGGCGAACCTTGCGTCAAAGTGCTCGATTTCGGCATCGCCAAGGTCTCGCGGAGCACCGAAGACGACGACGTGAAGTCGCCGAGCATCACGGTCGCGCACAGGACCATGGGCACGCCCGCGTATATGTCCCCCGAGCACGTAAGCAATAGCAAAATCGTCGATGGCCGCGCCGACATCTGGTCGCTCGGTGTCATGCTTTTTCAGCTCACGACCCGCTCGCTGCCGTTTGTCGCGAATCATCATCCCGTCCTTTACGCGAAGATTCTCGACGATCGCGAACTCGCTCCGCCGCCGTCTCGAGCCAATGCCGCGATTCCTCCCGAATTCGATGCGGTCGTTCTTCGGTGCCTCGAGAAAAACATTCAAGCCCGATATCAATCCGTTGCCGAGCTCGTCGAGGCTCTCACGCCATTCGCCACGGGGGCGCGGGCGCGCGTGCACTCGTTGGCGGACCATTCAGGTCTGGGGCCGAGGGGCACCCTGCCGCTCATGAAACACCCGTTGCACGTACCGAACGAGGCGACGGTGATTCCGACGGTAATGGCCGGGCCACCCTTGGCAGCGGTCGGGCCGACATTACAAGGGGGCGTCGTCAGCAGGACCGCGCCTCAACCGACGTCCATGCGGCATAAGATTGTCGCGAGCGCCATTGCGGGCAGCGTGATCACGGGGCTCGCCGTGTGGCTCATGGTCGCCGGGGGGCGTAGCCAAGCATCGGGAACCGTCACTCCACCGATCATCGAGGTCCCTTCGACGTCAGTCCAAGACAAACCGGCGCCCGAGAACACGGCTGCGGTCCTTACGCCGATACCCGACGTAAATCCGGCGCCGGCCGTATCGAGTGCTTCCACGGCTTCGGCACCTTCGCCATCGGCCGCTCCCAAGGCGACCGGGCAGAAGAAATCATCGACAAAAGCTGCGGGGAACAAGGAATTTTCCACGCGCAAATAAGCGCCGCGATGGTCCGATGTATTGCTCCGGGGCAGCACGGATTCCCAGCCGCGAAATTTTTTTTTCGAGGCATGTCGAGATGAGGATGCGTCGTTCGTCGTCGTGGTAGAACCGGGCGAAACGGCCGACCGCCGCGCCCTTGACTGCAACCAAAGAGGAATCGACGATGCGCTTCATGATCATGGGTCCCGCAACGAAAGAAAGCGAAGCGGACATTTTGCCCAGCGGGGAGGAGTTCGCGGCCATGGCCAAGTTCGGCGAAGAACTGGTCAAGGCCGGTGTTTTACTGGATGCCGTGGGTCTTCGCTCCACCGCGTACGGTGCGCGCGTGAAGTTCGTCGGCGGGGGCAAACCTCCGACGGTGATTGATGGGCCGTTCACCGAGAGCAAGGAATTGATCGCGGGCTACTGGATTATCAACGTCGCCTCCAAAGCCGAGGCGATCGCGTGGGCTTCGCGTGCGCCGCTTCCCGCAGGCACGCAGGTCGAGATTCGCCGCATCTTCGAAGACGAGGACTTTGCCGCGGCCGATCCAACAGGCGAACTTCGCGCGGAAGATGCCCGGCAACGCGAAGAAATGGCGCGTAATCAATAAAGCGTCATGGCGTGGCCGGTCCACATCGCGTCACGCCGTTTGTCGCGGGCGACGCCGTATTCCCAGCGTTGCGATCACAGCCAATATCCAATACCCGAGCGTTTCGGTGGATTGGGTGCGGCTCATCGAGCAGCCCGGCGTCATTTCGGGATTGCCGCCGGTGGTCGAGCCTGCGTCGATGGGCTCCGTCGTCGGGCAGGGATGGGACATGCGCCAAGCGTCGAATTGCGTGCGTAATTGCGCGATCGGATCGTTCGGCCGGGTATCCGGCAAGCTGATTCGCAGAATCGTTTGTCCTTTTTCCTCGACCAAGATATACGCGCTCGCGGCGGAAATCCCACCGTCGGTGCAGCGCGAATCCCCACCGCCTTGGAAGCCTGCTCCTTCGAGCCCGCGCATGATGCGCTCGGGCAGGTCACATCCTTCCGCCATGGCCGCGGCCATTTGTTCGAGCACCGTCGGACCGGTTAAAATATTTCCTTGGACCGTATAAGCGATTCCATTGATTTCGCCGGCTTTGTCGCCGGCATACGCGAACGCTTCCGGGCCGGTGTACGAAGCGGTTTTACCGGCGATATCGACGATCCCATATTGCATTTTCGGAGCCGGCGGGAATTTCGTCGCGTCGGTGATGGTCGCGAGCACCGATGCGGGCAGCTCGCCGGCCGCGAGCATCGATTGCCCTTGAGCCAAGGCATTGTCGTCGAAATTGGCTTGAGCAACGAGAAGGCCTTTGCCCTGCGCCACAGCGAGGATCCGAATCACCTCGTAAGGCACGCAGCTTGCGCCGACGCTCCCAAGGGTGCCGGTGGAAGCTTCCGTGGCGACGATGGAAAATGTGGCTCGAGCGGGAGAGCAAAACGCACAGAGCCCCAAAAACACGGCCGATGACCCAAGAATGCGCAACGGATGCATATCGCCACGATACTCGATGGCTTTGAGAAGTCTATCGATCGTGGACGAGGATGATGCGCGTTTCTCCGCCCCGCCCACGCCCACAGCAGCCCCACTTTCTTCAACGTCCAACCTTGACTTCGATCTGAAACGGGAATATATCATTCGCGTTTCGTAAATCAGGAGAACGAACATGAGCGATTGGGCGACGTTGGCGCGTCTCGATGGGATTGCGCAGGCAGAGCTTTGTGCGAAAGGGGAGGTGACGGCGGCCGAGCTTCACGCGGCGGCGATGCGGCGCATCGAGGCGTTGAATGCGTTGTTGCGCCCGGTGGTGACCATTCATCGGGAGCATCGTTCGTCGGGAAATCCCAGTGTCTTGTCGGGCGTGCCATTTTTGGTGAAAGACGCCTCGCCTTGGCCTGGTGTACGTTGGTCGATTGGATCGCGTCTTTTTGCGAAAAACTTCGCGCCGGCTCATACCCCCTACGGCTCTCGTTTGGATGCTGCGGGTTTGCAATGCCTTGGAAAAACCGCCACGAGCGAATTCGGTCTTTTGGGCAGCACCGAGACTCTTTTTGAGGGTGCGACGCTCAATCCATGGAATTTATCGTATTCCGCTGCAGGTTCGTCCGGGGGAAGTGCCGCGGCGGTCGCTGCGGGGCTCGTTCCGTTGGCCCACGCCAACGATGGCGGAGGTTCCATTCGCATTCCCGCGTCGGTTTGTGGATTGTTCGGGTTCAAGCCCAGCAAGGGGCGAACTTTGCCGGCGGCCTTTGCCAGTACCGACTTCATCGATATGACCAGCGATCATTGCATCAGCCGTTCCGTGCGCGATAGTGCAGCGTTTTTGGCGCTCACCGAAGACCCGGCTCATCCCGATCCCGTCGGATTCGTCCGCGAACCTTTGCAACGGCCATTGCGCATTGGCACGTGGACGCAAACCGCAATGGGGGACAAACCCGAACCCGCCGTCCAAGCAGCGTACGAAGATGCTTTGCGTTTGTTGGATTCGCTTGGGCATCGCATTGAACCCATGAATCCACCCGCCGTCGACGGTCCTGTTTTGGGGGACGCGTTTTTTCTTGCGGCCGGAGCCACCGTCGCGGGCGTTGTCGAGCAAATGGATGCCATGCGTGGCGAACCCGTACAACACCACGAACTCGAGCCTTTTACTTGGTCGCTCGTAGAAAGGTATCAATCGCGGGGGCCGCGGGCATTGGAGCAGGCTCGGGACGTTTTTGCTCAGGCCGTGCGGGCATATCGCGAGATCACTCGTCCTTACGATGTGATTGTCACGCCGACCGTGGCTACGGAGCCTTGGCGCCTCGGCCATTTGTCCCCCGTGTTATCCTACGACGAACTCATGCGTCGCACTGCACGCACGGTGGGATATACGCCGATTCACAACATTGCGGGGTGCCCGTCGATGTCCGTACCGCTCTGTTTTCCTGAAAATGGTATGCCCATCGGGACGCTGTTTTCCGCTGCGCCCGGGGCCGACGCTTTGCTTTTCGGCTTGGCATATCAGCTCGAAATGGCGCGTCCTTGGAAAAACCATTGGCCTGCGTACTCCATTCCGGTACTCTTCGGTTGATATGGCGCAAGTTCTCAAGAAAGAACTCCGCGACCGGATTCTCCGCGCGGCGCTCGAAGTTTTCGCCGCCCAAGGATACCTCGTCGCGACGATGGGCTCGATCGCCGAGCGGGCTGGATTGGGCACCGCCAGCCTTTATCGATATTATCCCGGCAAAGCGGACCTCTTCGCCGCCGTCATTCCGCAGGAATTGGTCGACCAATTCGATGCTCTTCTCACGCGACGTGTTCGCGCTTTGGGCCGGGCAGCATCACCCACGACCGATCCTTCGGGCGAAGAAATGCTCCAATTCTGGATTACGCATCGATTGGAGGTCGTCATCCTGCTCGAACGCGCGGCAGGCACACCGTACGCCGATTTCGGCGCTCGTTTCGTCGATAACCTCACGCGCCTGACGCTCGAACAATTTGACGCCGTGCATGGGACAAGTGCGTCCAGCAAAACCACATCATTCGTGTTGCGGGCGATCTTTGAAAACACCCGGAGAATGATCGCGAGCATTCTCGAAATGCACACCGACGAACGGGACATACGTCGGGCGATCGAAACATTTTGGGCGTATCAAATTGCGGGCTTACGAGGATTATCCGCCCAGGTCGTGGAAACTCCACGACGGAAGTCCTGACACGCAGCTGCATTTCTTCACGCTGCGCCGGGTGAACAACGTGTATCATGAGCCGGCCATTGCGGGGTTCGAGCAAAACGCCCGCATCAAAGGAGGCTTTTTCATGAAATATCGTGTTCTAGGCGCCCGGCATGTTCTTATGGGGATGCTTGTATTCGGGGTTCTCGTCGTGGGATGTTCCGGAGGTGGCAATGGGAATTCGGGCGGCGCGGCGGGCAGCGGCAGTTGCCAAATGAGCTGCAACGACAACAATGCGTGCACGACCGACTCGATGCAGGGCAGTGAAGCGACGTGTGATATCACGTGCACGCACGAACCCATCACGGCGTGTGCGAATGCCGATGGGTGTTGCCCGATGGGCTGCATGTTTGCGGAGGATAACGATTGTCTTCCGCCCGCGGCGACGCCGCTCGATCAACGCCTTGTCGCGACCACGACGACGGCGGTCGAGGGTGTGATGAGCGGCGATGGGAATTATCGTATTTGGGGCAGTGAATCGCTCGGCGTGGCGCCGGTGTTCACCGTGCCATACGCGGATTGCGGAACGCTCGTCGGTTATTCCACGGGTTCGTATCCGAATCCGCATGCGCACGTGGCGCGCCTCGATGCGAGCGATCAATTGGTCAAGACGTACGATCTCGGGCCGGGCGTATTGCGTGGGCTCGCCGAAGAAGGCGACGGACATTGGGGCGCGTTGGTATGGGATTTCAAGGGCGCCAATAGCGATCAAAATCAAATGATCGTCCGTCGATTCGACAAAGACGGCAATCAAGTGTTTTCCACGGGCCTCGATAACAAAGACGTTGGTCCCACCGATTTTGAAATTGGCGAAAGCCGTCTCGAGTTTGGCGCGGGTCAATACAGCGCGTATTATCACGTGCACGGGACGAACATGGGCTATTTCGCTTATGGCCACGAAGGCGATCAGCTCATTCACGTCGATGCGGCGAGCGGCGCGCAAACCAATGGGTGGACGTGGGGTTGTTCGCACAGCATGAGCGAATTGTTGCGTTTCAGTCCCGCGGCCGGGGTCACGTTGCCCATTTGCGTCACGGATTGTTATCCGGGGACGTCGGGCGGCAATTTCGCGACGGATTCGATCGGCGGCATTTACCTCAATCATGACAACCAAAAGGTTCGTGATTTCGATGCCGGCTGCAATGGCTCGGTCGCGGCCGAATTAGGCAGCGCCGCGCCGGGCGCGGTAGGTTGGAAACTCGTCTTCAATGGGCATCAAAATGCTGCCATGATGGGCCAGAGCTCGTACGACAAGGGCACGATGAACCAGGACATCGGCTTCGTAGGCATTGCGAACGACAAGAGCGTGGGCGAGATCGTTTGGCTCACGAATACCACCGGCATGAACGAAGCCAATTCATCCATTGCACGTTGGCAACCGTCGGACGAATCTACCGAACAATACGTGGTCGGTTGGACGTCGTCGTCTATCGGCGAGAAATATTTGCTCGCTCGTGTAGATGCCAATGGCAAATTCATCGAGGCCCCGATTGAGCTTGCGACGGCGAAATGGGGACGTCGGGACGATCCATTCCGTGTGCATCGCAATGGCGACGTCGTTTGGGCTTGGTTCGACAATAGCGGGAGCACGACGTTGCATTTCGCGCGGCTGAAGTCCGGCGGAATGGCGACTTGTACGCCGTTGTGATGGATACTTTCTTGGGCGGCGCAAACAATTCGTAGGTTATTCGAGCCCCGATCATGCCGGGAACGAGCGCATTCCCTCCGACGTACGTCCTGACAACCACAGCGCAGGTTCCCCCAAGCCGACCGCCATTCGATCCCCGGGCAGCAAGCTCATCGGGAGAGCTTCATGTAGGGCGAATACACATCAACGCCCATGCGGGCGATGAGCGGTTCCAGTTCCGGCGGGATCGTCCCGAATGCTTGCAATTTCGCCGACGCAACTTTGGTCAGTTCGCCGAGAAACGGACCTGCGATGGCGATATGGTTCAGCACCGCCGCACCATCGGGATACTCTTCGACGACGACGCATTCCGATTGGTCGTCATTGAAATAAAAATCATAACGCAGGACGCCTTTGTCTTTTTCTCGCACCGCCGCCATGCACGATTCTGCAATTCGCTTGAATTCGTCGATTTTGCCCGCCTGAATATGAAATCGCGCGACCGTCAAGATGCTCATCACTTTTCTCCTCGTTGTCCACCGCGTCGGCAGTCGAGCCAAGAATGACCTCATCGGTAGGCGCGGTCAATGGCATTCTTGTATCGATGGTCCACACCGGTATTCACGGGAGCGAACAGCGGCATCCGGACGGCCCGTTCAACGACCTGGCGGCAGGAATAGCACATCGGTGGTTCGCGCGAGTTTGTCGACATCGATCGGTGCCCGCTGAAGATCGCAGATACGGTAACCGAGGCGCTTCAATTCGGCGAAGATGGCCAGTTCGTCATTCCAATTCGGATGTTGCATACCCCAACCGATTTCGCACAGGATGAGCGGCAGCGGTTGCCATTTGGCAAGCGACTCCATCATACCTCGTAAAACCAGATATTCGGCTCCTTCGACGTCGATCTTGATGAATTGCGGTCGAACATCGAGACCGATACCGTCGAATCGACGCACTTGGATTTGGATGGGCGCCATCGTGGCGGATCGTTTTTCCGCAATCATGGTATTCCAACCGATATTGCCATTTTGCGCAATGAACAGTTCGACGGTCGTGTCCTGATCACTCAAGCCATAGTCGAAGACTTGGGCGTTGAATGGCTGGTCGACGAAGGTTTGTCGACACAACTTCGACAAATTGGGTACGGGCTCGAAGAGATAACACGGACCGCGAAAACCGAGGCGCTGCATCAAGCAAAGGCTGAAATAGCCGATATTGCCTCCCACATCGAAAATCGGTTCGTCGCGGTTCAGCAGTGACGCGACGGCATCGACCAACCGATCATAGTTTTCCTGTCGACGCTCAAACCAGGCGAAAGCTTCGCGGTGGTCCGCCTCCGTCGTGCTCAAACGACTTTCAACGGCGCGCAGCAACGTGTTTTTTACTCGGCGCAACATACGCGGGGCATCATATACGCTGCGATTTGAGAAAGCAACCTATTGATGCGGGCGTGGCCGAGGTGTTTGGAAGGCCGCTCCGGTGAATTGTGGGCAGGGGGGATTGAGGCCGCGGGGTGTGAATTGTGGGCAAGGGAATTGCGTGCGGGTCCGTTGGATTGTGGGCAGGGGGGATTGAGGCCGCGGGGTGTGAATTGTGGGC
>WBZU01001375.1_pt1 | contig 18318 bp, 16 predicted proteins | sample 5204311 | NCBI WGS metagenome assembly WBZU01 (sample SAMN12344359, study PRJNA552823) | activated sludge metagenome | biome: Activated sludge suspended growth; feature: Nitrification reactor; material: Wastewater; isolation source: activated sludge from nitrification reactor of wastewater... | reverse complement strand
CGAGCTCTCCGGCGACCTCATGGCCTTCCTGATGGTGGTGGTGGCCGCCGCCGCGATCGGCGGGTGGTGGCCGGGGGTGGTGGCGGCGCTGGCCGGCTCCTTCGCCCTGAACTGGTACTTCACCGATCCGATCCACACCCTGACGATCTCCGACACCGAGAACGCCGTGGCGCTGGTCGGCTTCCTGGTCGTCGGCGGGGTCATCTCCTTCCTGGTCACCCAGGCGGCCAACCGGGCGCGCGCCGCCGGGCGGGCCGCGGCCGAGGCGGAGGCGCTGGCCCGGGTGGCCGGCGGCCTGGTCGGTGCCGACGACCCGGTGCCGTCGATGCTCGACCGCCTCCGCACCACCTTCGGGCTGACCGGGGCCGCCGTCGAGGTGCTCGACCCCGCCTCGGGCCGCTGGGAGGTCGAGTCCGCCTCGATCGCGCCGGGCGGCCCGCCGCCGGCGGGGGACGCCGGCGACGTGATCGAGCTCGGCGTCGGCGGCCGCCTGGTGCTCCACGGGGGGCCGCTGGCCGCGGAGGATCGCCGGGTGCTGCGGGCCTTCACCGACCAGCTGGCCACCGCGCTCGAGCAGCGGCGCCTCCGGACCGCGGCGGACGCCGCCGCCGTCGCCGCCGAGTCCGACGCCCTGCGGGTGGGCCTGCTGCGGGCGGTGTCCCACGATCTCCGCACCCCGTTGGCCTCGATCAAGGCCTCGGTGTCGAGCCTGCGCCAGGACGACATCGTCTGGCCCCCGGCGGCCACCGCCGAGTTCCTGGAGACGATCGACGAGGAGACCGACCGGCTCGACGCGCTGGTCGGCAACCTGCTCGACATGAGCCGCATCGAGGCCGGCGCGGTGGTGGTCACGCCGGTGGCGGTGGGCTGGGACGAGGTGGTGGCGGCCGCGCTGGCCAGCCTGTCGGAGCCGGTGGACCGGGTCGAGGTCGCCGTGCCCGAGACGCTGCCCCGGGTCTCCGCCGATCCCGTGCTGCTCGAGCGGGCGGTGGCCAACCTGGTCGCCAACGCGCTGCGCCACGCGCCCGAGCCGGCGTCGATCCGGGTCGAGGCCGGCGCGGTGGGGGATCGGGTCGACCTGCGGGTGATCGACACCGGCCCGGGCGTGCCACCCGAACGCCTCGCCGACCTGTTCCGGCCGTTCCAGCGCCTCGGCGACCACGCCCCCGGCGGCGTCGGGCTCGGCCTGGCGGTGGCGCAGGGGTTCGTCGGAGCGCTGGGTGGCACGCTCGACGCCGAGGAGACCCCGGGGGGAGGCCTGACGATGGTCGTGCGGATGGAGGCGGCGTGAGCCGGGTCTTGGTCGTCGACGACGAGCCCCAGATCCGCCGCGCGCTGGCCACCAACCTGCGGGCGCGCGGCTACGAGGTGGACCTCGCCCCCACCGGCGAGGAGGCACTGCGGCTCGCCGCCGCCCACCGGCCCGACGTGGTGGTGCTCGACCTCGGCCTGCCGGGCATCGACGGGTTGGAGGTGGTGGCCGGGCTGCGGGGCTGGACCGAGGTCCCGATCATCGTCTTGTCGGTGCGCGACGCCGAGTCCGACAAGGTGGCCGCCCTCGACGCCGGCGCCGACGACTTCGTCACCAAGCCCTTCGGGATGGACGAGCTGCTGGCCCGGCTGCGGGCCGCGGTCCGCCGCTCGGCCCCGCCGGCCGAGGAGGCGGCGGCGGTGGTGACCGAGCACCTGGAGATCGACCTCGCCGCCCGCCGCATCCACCGCGACGGCGAGGAGGTGCGCCTGACCCCGACCGAGTGGCACCTGGTCGAGGTCCTGGTCCGCCACGCCGGACGGCTGGTCGGCCAGCGCCAGCTGCTCCAGGAGGTGTGGGGCCCCGAGTACGAGCGGGAGACCAACTACCTCCGCGTCTACCTGGCCCGCATCCGGCGCAAGCTCGAGGTGGACCCGTCGGCGCCGGCCCACTTCTTGACCGAGGCGGGCGTCGGGTACCGCTTCGAGCCGTAGCCGGCCCGGCGGACGGTCAGCTCGGCTGGAGGTGCGGGGCCGAGGTGGGATCGGCGGCCAGCAGGCGATCGATCTCGGCGGCGGGGACCGGGCGGGAGTACAGGTACCCCTGGGCCAGGTCGGCGCCGAGGCGGCGGAGCACCTCCACCTCGACCGGCCGCTCGATGCCCTCGGCCACGGTGTGGACGCCGAGGCGCTGGGCCAGCTCGACCATCGACTGGACCACGGCGACGCCGGTGTCGGTGTCGAGGGCTTGGACGAAGGTGCGGTCGATCTTGAGGACGTCGATGGGGAACGACTGCACGTACTGGAGCGACGAGTAGCCGGTGCCGAAGTCGTCGACGGCGATCGACACCCCGAGGTCCCGGAGCTCGGCCAGCCGCTGGCGGGCCAGGTCGGTGTCGGTCATCAGGGAGGTCTCGGTGATCTCGAGGGTCAGGGTCGAGGCCTCGATGCCGGCCTGGTCGATGGCCCGGCGCACCTCGTCGACGATGTCGGCCTGTTCGAGCTGGCGGACCGAGAGGTTCACGCTGACGGTGAACGACGCGGCCGCCGGGAGCTGGAGCTGCCAGGACCGGAGCTGTTGGCAGGCCTCGTGCAGCATCCACCGGCCGATGTCGACCACCAGGCCGGTGCTCTCGGCGAGCGGGATGAACGAGTCGGGCGCCAGCGGCCCGCGGGTGGGGTGGTCCCAGCGGACGAGGGCCTCGGTGCCGGTGACCCGGCCGGTCTGGAGCGACACCACCGGCTGGTACGCGCAGCGCAGCTGGCCCTCCTCGATGGCCCGGGTGAGGTCCGCCTTGAGCTCCATGCGCTCGACCACGGTCCGGTGGTGGTGGTCGGCGAAGACCGCGGTGCCGTCCTTGCCCGCCGCCTTGGCCTGGTACATGGCCACGTCGGCGTTGCGGAGGAGCACCTCGGCCCCGGTGGCGTCGTCGAGCCCGTCGGCCACGGCGATCCCGATGCTGGCGGTCACCCGCAGCTCGCGGCCGTCGATCCGGAAGGGCTCGGCCAGGCCGGCCAGGACCTCGTCGGCCACGGTGAGCACGCCGTTGGCCGGGTCGTCGGCGTGCAGGACGAGCACCGCGTACTCGTCGCCGCCGAGGCGGGCGGCGAGCTGATCGGGGGCGAGGAGGTGGCGGAGCCGGTCGGCGACCTGTTGGAGGAGGACGTCGCCGACGGCGTGGCCGAGGCTGTCGTTGACCGTCTGGAAGTCGTCGAGGTCGATCAGCAGCGCCCCGACGGTCACCCCGTGGGGCCCGGCGGCCTGGAGCGCGCTGGCCGCCTCCTGGGTGAACATCGTGCGGTTGGCCAGGCCGGTCAGCGCGTCGTGGGTGGCCTGGTGGCGGAGGTCGCGCTCGAGCTCCTTGCGATCGGTGATGTCGCGGGCGTTGAGCACGATCCCGGCGACCGACGGCTCGTGGCGCAGGTCGGTGAGCTCGACCTCGAGCACGCGGACCGCCCCCGAGCGGTGGACCACGGGCACCTCGAGGCGGTGCTCGGTGATGCGGTGGAGCTCGAGGACCTCGCGGTCGATCTCCGGGTAGCGGCGGCGGAGGTCCTCGCGGCCGGCGGGGTCGAGCAGGTCGACCACCGGCATGCCGATGACGTCCTCGGGGTCGATCCCGAGGATCGCCGAGATCGCCGGGCTGAGGTAGGTGATGATCCCGTTCGGGTCGATGACGCCGACCACGTCGGTCGAGTTCTGGACGAGCGCCCGGAAGCGCGACTCGCTGGCCGCCAGCGCCTGCTCGGTGCGCTTGCGGTCGGTGATCTCCCGGGCGGTGATGACGACGCCGAGGATCTCCGGCTCGTGGCGGACGTCCTTGGTCCGCATCTCGAACCAGCGGTGGCTCCCGTCGACGTGGCTGATCCGGACCTCGACCTCGGCGTGCGCGCTCCCGTCCTCGACCTGGTCGTCGATCAGGCCGGCCAGCGCCGGCCAGTCGTCGGGGTGGACCCAGCGGGCCGGGTGGCTCCCGACGAGCAGGTCCTCGGCCAGGCCGAGGAGGCGTTGGGCGGCCGGGCTGGCGTAGGTGATCTCGCGGGCCTCGTCGACCACCAGGACGATGTCCGAGGAGTTGTCGACCAGCGCGCGGAAGCGCCGCTCGCTGCGCCGCCGCAGCATCTCCTCGGTCAGCGACGCGCTCTCGAGGGCGAGGGCGACCGTCGAGCCGAGGGTCTCGAGGCTCTGGCGGAGGACCTCGGTGATCGGCCGTGCGGTGGTCACGACCAGCGCCCCGAGGAGCCCGGCCTGGGAGGTGAGCGGGATCGTCAGGATGCTGACCGAGCGGGCGTCGGCGGGCAGGTCGGGCCCGAGATCGATGGCCGGCGTGCCGTCGACCACGACCGGCCGGCCGGCGCGCAGGCCCTCGGCCACGGCGGTGGGGACCGTGTCGAGGTCGATGGTCGAGCCGGTGGCGTGCGCGGCGTCCACCCCGATCGCCTCGACCACGGCCAGGCCGTCGCCCACCGCGTCGCTGATCGACACCCGCAGCCCGTCGACGCCGGCGGCGAGCCGGCCGGCGGCCCGCAGGGCGCTGTGGTGCATCGCCGGGCGGTTCGAGGCGGTGGCCAGCTCGGCGTTGGCGTCTCGTTGGATCCGCTGGACGTCGACGGCGCGCTCCTGGAACCGGGACAGCAGCACGAAGCGGGCCAGCACCAGGAAGGTGAGGGCGGTGGAGCTCACCGCGACCACGACGAGGGCGGGCCGGGCGCCGGTGGCGAGCTGGACCGCCAGGATCATCGGGTTGATGAGCAGGGCGGTGATCAGCACGGCGGCGCGCCGCCACGACAGGCGCACGTCCAGGCGGGTGACCGCCTCGGAGATGCGGAGGCGATCCGGGTGGCCGGCGGCCGCGCCGACGAGCACGTAGATGAACGGGGCCAAGGCCCGGCCGAGGGTGGCCTCCGGGCCGCCGACGGTCTCGACGGTGACCAGCACGTCCTGCACGAACAGGAGCACGACCGCGCCGGCCAGGAGGCGGTACGACATCGTCCGGGCACCGGGCCCGATCGCCAGGCGGCCGATCGCCGCCAGGAGGGTCATCGTCATGGCCGCGTAGATGCAGTTGATGGCCCGGTCGTCCCACGGGATGGTCCCGTCGGTCACGTAGGGCCAGAGCAGGAACGCCCAGACCAGCGTCTGGAGGCCGGCGGCGATGATCGCCCCGTCGATGATCGCCGCCCGGTTCCGGTCCGGGGAGCGCAGGTGGCCGAGGACGTTGCCGCCGATGATCAGGATCACGTGGCCGGCGAGGGCGATGGCGTCGGCCGGCGAGGGGAACGGTCGGGCCTCGCCGACGATCGACCCGTGGGCGGTTCGCACCGCGCCGGCCACCAGGAAGGCGGCCCCGCCGAGGGCGAAGAAGGTCCAGGGTCGGTCGGCCAGCCCCCCGCGGATCGACTTGCGGAGGTCGTCTCGGAGCCACACGAGGAGCCCGACCCAGCCGACGAGCTGGGTGACGAGGCCGATCAGCACCGAGGAACGACTGAAGGCGGCGACGACGGACAGCGTCGTGCCCAGCACCAGGTAGACGAGCCAACCCCTGCCCTTCACCGGAGACCTGTCGGCAGCACGAGCGGGTTGTGGAGGACCGAACGGGTGATGTGATGGCACCTCGTGCGGTCTCCAGGACGCCGTCGAAATCCTCGGGTAGGTTCGGCTCCGGCGCCGGTGGACCCACCGTCGGGCGCCCATCGATCGCCCATGGACCCAGCCACCCCCGCGGCGGAGCACCTGAACCGGCGGCGCGTCATCGAGACGTCCTGGGTGATCGGCGTCGTCGTGTTCGTGTCGGTGCGGTTCGTCCTCGCCTACTCCGCCCTGTCCGAGCACGACCGTCCGGTCGTGGTCGTGTTCGGCCTGCTCGACCTCGGGACCGCGGTCCCGTACGCCATCGGGACGGCGCGCCTGGTCACGAGCCTCGCCGACCACAAGCCGCAGCTGGCGGCGCAGTGGGGCGCGCTCGCGTCGGCCTGCTTCCTCGCCCCCTACCTCTGGCTGGCCTGGGCCGGCCGAGAGGGCCAGTTCCCCACGATCGTCTACGTGGTCGTGGTGGTCTTCGTGGTCTGCCTGGGCGCCAACGCCGTCCTCGGGATCCGCAAGCGGGTGATCGAGGCGCGCGCCGAGGCGGAGGCCGACGGCGGGTCGCCGATGGTGTCGGCGGGCCGATCGGACTCGCCGGGCTGACCGCGGCGGTTCAGGCGCCGGCGGCGGGCGGCGGGGCCGGGTAGGCGGCGGGGGGCGTGATCCCCTCGTCCACGCCACGATCCGGGCGGCGCCGTTCGAGCTCGTCGTCGTTGGCCAGGATGATCGGCAGCTCCCAGTCGACGATCTCCTGGGGCAGCACCCCCTCGATCATCCACGCCCAGCCGCGGGGATTCTCGACCGACTGGCGGCGGTAGGCGGAGTGGTGCAGGGGGATCGACGCCGGCAGCGGGTGGGTGCCCATGTAGTCCTTGGCCACGCCGATCGGGGCGAAGTCGAGGCGGTAGGTGTTGACGAACACGTCGAGCAACCACTCGTCCATCAGGCCGACCATGGCGCTGGCCCCGGCTCGCCAGGCGTCCCGCCAGCCCGCCCGGTAGAGGTGCTCGATCACCCCGGTGCTGCGCACCCTCGGATCGACCACGAGCGACGACATCTCGCACACCGGGTCCGGGTCGGTGTGGACCGTGCGCTCGAACGCGCCGATCGGCAGGTCGTCGTAGGCGCCCATGATGTTGCGGAGCGATCCCACGATGCGGTCGTCCTCGTCGAGCACCACGTTGAAGAACGACTGGTCGGCGTAGCGGGCCAGCTCGCGCACCCGCCGGTCCGGGGCCGGCTCGGTGTAGCCGATGCGCACGTAGAGGTCGTGGACGAACGCCTCGGCCCGGTCCCACAGCGGCCCGTCAGTCACCCGCACCAGGCGGTGGCCGGGCATGAGGTCCTCGGGACGGCCGGAGGGGCCACGGTGCACGGCCTCGGCGATGCGCTCCGGCTCGGCCGGCGGCGCGACCTGGACCGGCGACGAGTCGGCGACATCGGGTCGGTGCTCTGGGGTCACGAGCATCTCCATCCCTGGGTTGTGAAGGCGACCCGGACGGGCCGTGGGTGATCTGTCCGGTTGCAGGTCCTACCCGGCAAGCGCCGGAGAGGGACGGGAAGCATTCGGGATCCGACTACGGATCGTCACGACCCTACGTCACCCGAACGCAGATTGTCACCATCCGACCGCAGACCGAAGGATTGCCGCCGCGTGACGCGGCCGTGCCGCCACCCGCTGTGCAGCCCTGCGACCGAGGTCACGTTTGCGTTGGCGATCGTTCCGAGCCTCCGAGGTGAGCCGACCGGTCATGGGGCCGGGTCGATCGCCTCGACGGCGACGAGCGGGGGCAGCGCCGCGTCGTCGGCCATCGCCCGGTCGACGACGTGCGGCGCGAGCGGCGCCAGCGCGCCGAGGCGCCACGCGAGGCACGCTCCCCTCGCCGTGATGACGGTGCCGGCGCGGCGCCGCGCTCACCGCTCGGTTTCGAGGGCGACGTCGGTGCCCGGGTCCGGCGCCGGCGAGGCGGCCGGCGGGAGCGGGAGCGGCGCTTCGAACACCGCCTCCCAGGCCTGGTCGTCCTCGTCCCACACCCGCCCGACCGGCTCGAGCCCGAGGTGGCCGATCACCGCCAGCGAGGCGGCGTTGTCGTCGGTGGTCGACAGGCGGGCGGTCCGCGCCCCGTGGGCGTGGGCCCAGGCGAACCACGCGCGGGCGGCGGCGGTGGCCAGCCCCCGACCGCGGTCGGCCGCCGCCACCGTGTACCCGACCTCGACCATCCCGCGGGCGCCCGGCCGGTCGTGGCCACCGAGGTGACCGGCCACCCGCCGCCCGGTCGGGCTCGACCCGTCGACCACGACGATCCCCCGCACCAGCCACGGGGCCAGCGCCGGCTCGGCGTCGAGCTGACGGCGGCGCAGGCCCGCCGGCAGGGTGGCGACCAGCTCGGCGGCGATCGGCCCGATCCCGGCCCACGCCACCTCGCCCCGCCCGCCGCAGGCGTCGATACCCACGAGCACCTCGCCCGGCACGACGATCAGCTCGAACCCGTCGCCCACGATCGGCTCCAGCCCGACCCCATCCCCCATAGCCCCCCAGCCTCGCGCCCAACCGCGGCTACCCTCGACCGGCCACCCACCCGGGGACGTAGCTCAGTTGGCTAGAGCACCTGCTTTGCAAGCAGGGGGTCGTGGGTTCGATTCCCATCGTCTCCACCAAAGCCCGACGAGGTGAAGGTCGTGTGGTTCCTCGTTCTCAGGCGACGTGCTCGTCCGTGCCGAGGAGGGCGCGCTGGGTGATGGTGACGTCGAGCGTCTCGGCGATGTCGCAGAGTCGGGCGAGGCTGGCGGTGCGGTACGACGTCGACTCGTAGCGCTGGACCTGTTGCTCGGCGACGCCGAGCCGGTCGGCGAGCTGGCGCTGGGTCCAGCCGCGGGCGATGCGGGCCTTGATGAGCGCGTCGGCGAGACCGCCCAGTGAGGTCGCCTCGATCACGGTGGTGGAGCCGTCTCGGAGCTTCTCGTACTCGGCGAGCTCCTCGCGCAGGTCGGTGGCCTGGCCCTCAAGTCCGGCGATCTGGAGGTCGCGGAAGTCGTCGTCGCCGGCGTCGCCCCGCCGCGTTGCCTCGATGAGCGCTTCGAGGTCGCCCAGCTTCTTGCTGGTGTGCTGGTGCTGACGTTCGTTGGTGATCATGTCCACGTCTCCTTGGTGAGATCGATCACGAGGATCCCCTTGCTGGTTCCATCTCGGCTGGTCTGGAAGAACTCGGCGAACTGCTGGCCACTGGCGGCTTCGGTCACGTTCGGAAGGAACTCGCCGCCGAAGCGGGCCTTCTGGGCGGAGCGGTGGTCGCCCAGGTCGAGCAGCTCTGGTGCGGCGCTCTGCAGCGAGCTGCGATCGACGCCGACGGTGGACCACACGCAATCGAAGTCGCCGGGTTCGTCCTTGGCGGTGACGAAGCTCCCGTTGAGCCAAGCCCGGGAACGCCCCGCCTCGGCCAGCAACGACAGCCCATCGGCGAGGCCATCGAGGAGCTGGCGTCGTCGCCGATTCCAGCCGAATCGCGCTTCGATCTCGTCCCAGCTGGCCTCGTGCTCGCCCGGAGGAAGCAGGCCGGTGATCGGATCGACGGGAGGGATCGGCACCGTCCCAACACATCTGTTGTGTTGGAGCAGGGGAACGGTTCTCTCGCATCGGCGAGCCCAGCGTTCGTTGCCACGACCGGTCGGCGGAAGGTCAGATCGGAAGGGGGTCTGGTGTGACGTCGGCGATCAGCGCGGCCTGGGTCTCATCGGCGTCGCGTTCGCGCTTCTGGTCGAGGCCGCGCTGCACGACCCACCAGGTGGCGGCCAGGACGGCGGCGGCGAGCGCCACGCGCCAGGCCCACCCGAGGGCTCGGCCCCGCCGATGGCGCCACACCCGGGCCCGAGCCCGGGGCGTGGTGGAGACCGCCGTGGCCGGCGGTGGCGGCACGTGGGCCACGCCGGGCGTCCACCCGTAGGAGAACCCCCCGCCGGCCGCCGGGACCTCGCCCGTGTCGGCGGGGTCGGCCGCATCGTCCGCCGCCGGGCTCCCGCAGCGCGGGCACGCGCCGCCGCCGGGATGCTCGCACCCGCCCGCACACCGCTCCAGGACAACCACCCCCTCCGGTCGCCCGCACGGTATCGAACCGCGTGCGGGCGCCGCTCCACGCGACGCAGCGCCGCCGCCTGTCCAACCACCAACGACCGTGCCCCGCTGCCGGCGTCGGTGCGCGCTCCTCATCGTCGAGGAGCACGCGAGCACCGCAAGGACCCGCCGTGCTCGAGGACGTGCTGGGCCGGCCCGGTGGCCCACCGCTCCCGGATCTCGGCCGCGGCCCCGGAGCTGGGGCTGGGTTCGCCGTGACCGGGCGAGGCGACTAGGCCGGCGGGTCGGCCTGGAGGTCGGCGGGAAGGTCGCGTCGCTCGTGGAGCACCCTCCAGATGTCGATCGCGTCGTCGTCCGGCACAGAGAAGACGAGGAAGGGGAACCGCTCGAGCGACCAGCTCCGCAGGTCGGGGATCTCTAGTTCGTAGGCGAACCTGAGCGACCCGATCAGCGGGTGAGCCCGGATCGTTCCGACCGCCGCCTCGAACGCATCGACGAAGGCAAGCGCCACATCGGGTCCCCCCTCGTCGCGGTAGTAACCGATGGCAGCCTCCACGTCGCGTTCGGCGGCGGCGCGCAGGTGGGCGGATCGCACCTCCGGCCTCAGTCGACCGAGCGGGCCCGGTCGCGGAGCGCCGCGAAGTAGGCCACGTCGGCGCTGACCGTGACCGGCCCCCGGGCCCCCTCGAGCAGCGCCGCCCGCAGCTCGCGACGTTGGTGGTCGCGCCGGATCAGCTCCCGCACGTACTCGCTCGCCGACCCGAACCTGCCCTCGTCGACCTGCGCATCCACGAAGGACCGCAGCTCGTCGGGAAGCGACACGTTCATCGTCGTCATCCCGCTCAGGGTGCTGGCTTGGCAAGCCTTGCCAAGGTCCCCTTGGCTGCGGCGCCCGACCGGCGGGAGATCAGGCGGGGGCGTCGGCGGGTTCGGCGGTGGCGCGGAGGGCGGCGACGGCGCCGCGGAGGACCGTCTCGGCGAACTCGGGGGTGACCTCGCGGCGCTCGATCATGCGGCGGTAGGTGAACGGGCCGATCGTGAGGGCGAGGGCGGTATCGAGGTCGAGGTGGCGGCCGATCTCGCCTCGCAGCTGCGCGAGCTGGAGCACGGTGCGCAGCGGGCGCTTGCGCTCGGCCATCACCGCGGCGAGCACCTCGGCCATCTCGGGGTCACGGTGGGAGGCGTCCACCAGGACCGGCAGGAGGTCGTTGAGGCGCCCTTCGCCCTCGGCGTTGCCGAGGTGGTCGAACAGCTGGCGGAGGTCCTCGGCCAGCGAGCCGGTGTCCGGGGTGGGGTGCACCACCTGGCACGACGCCGCCGCCCGGGCGATCAGCGCGTGGCGGCTGCCGAAGTGGCGGTAGAGCGTGGAGCGGGCCACGCCGGAGCGGGCCGCCACCTCCTCGAAGGTGACGCCTTCGACGCCCTGTTCGGCCAGCAGCGCGACGGTGGTCTCCAGCGCGGCGCGGTGCGCTTGTTCGCTTCGGGGTCGGGCCACGATCCGTGAGCGTAGCGAAATGGACAGGGTGATCCACGGCTCGGATGGGCCGGGGTGGTGGATCGTGCCCGATGTCACCGCCCTATCTACGGATTCGGTGCCCGGACCGGCGCGAACCGGCCCTAGAGTTCTGCTTCGGTCTCGTAGCGGAACTACGACACCGGCGCCCATCTCCTCGAGGAGCTCCCATGACCTCAGCCCACGCCCCCGGCTCCGCCGTCCGGCCACCGGAACACGAGATCGACCCGGCGATCTACCACCGGCGCTGGGCGATCCTGGCCGTGCTGTGCACCAGCCTGTTGATCGTCATCATCGGCAACACCAGCCTCAACGTGGCCATCCCCACGCTGGCCCGAGACCTCCAGGCCCCCACCACGTCGCTCCAGTGGATGGTGGACGCCTACTCGCTGGTCTTCGCCGGCCTGCTCTTCACCGCCGGCACCCTCGGCGACCGGTTCGGCCGCAAGGGCGCCCTCCAGGCCGGCCTGGCCCTGTTCCTGGTGGGGGCCGCGGTGGCGACCAAGGCCGACTCGGCCAACTGGATCATCGCCGCTCGCGCCGTGATGGGCGTGGCCGCCGCCTTCGTCATGCCGTCCACCCTCTCGATCCTCACCAACGTCTTCCCGGCCCACGAACGGCCCAAGGCCATCGGGATCTGGGCCGGCGTCTCCGGCGGCGGCGCCGCCATCGGCCCGATCGCCTCGGGCTTCTTGCTCGAGCACTTCTGGTGGGGCTCGGTCTTCCTGGTCAACGTGCCGGTGATCCTGTTGGCGCTGGTGAGCGGGGCCTTCATCGTCCCGAAGTCGAAGGACCCCGAGGACCAGCCGCTCGACCTGCCGGGCGCGGCGCTCTCGATCGTCGGCCTCGGCGCCCTCGTGTACGGGATCATCGAGGGCCCCCACCACGGCTGGCTGTCCCCCGAGTCGCTGCTGACCTTCGGCCTGTCGGTGGTGGCGCTCGGGCTGTTCGCCTGGCGCGAGCTCTCGGCCCGCTACCCGATGCTCGACCTCAAGCTGTTCAAGGACCGCCGGTTCAGCGTGGCCTCGGCGGGGATGACCCTCACGTTCTTCGCCATGTTCGGCACGTTCTTCCTCGTGGCCCAGTACTTCCAGCTCGTGCTCGGGTTCTCGCCGCTGAAGTCCGGCCTGCTCCAGCTCCCGATGGCGTTCATCATGATGGCGATCGCCCCGCAGGTGCCGAAGGTCGTGGCCCGGTTCGGGGCGGTCAAGGTGGTCCCGGTGGGGATGACGTTCATCGCCCTCGGCCTGTTCGCCTTCTCCAAGGTCCAGGTCGACAGCTCGGTCTGGTTCATCTACCTGTCGATCGTGCCGCTGGCCGCCGGCATGGCCACGACGATGACGCCGCTGACCACCCTGATCATGTCGTCGGTGCCGCTCGGCAAGGCCGGCGTCGGCTCGGCGATGAACGACACCACCCGCGAGCTCGGCGGCGCCCTCGGCGTGGCGGTCCTCGGGTCGCTCGTGACCTCGCAGTACACCAGCAGCCTCGGGCCGTCGATCGCCGCGCTGCCGGCGGGGGCGCGGGGCGTGGCCGACTCGGGCCTGACCGGCGCCCTCGCGGTGGCCCAGCAGATCGGTGGGTCGGCCGGTGCCGAACTGGCCCAGGCGGCCAAGGCGGCCTTCGTCGACGGTCTCGGCCTGGCCGCCACCATCGGCTCGATCGGCGTGCTGATCGCGGCGATCCTGGCCAACCGGCTCCTGCCCCACGGCCCGACGATCATGGCGCCCCACGGCGCCCACGACGCCGCCGCCACCCTCGAGGACGAGGGCGCGGCCGGCGAGCTGATCGACGACGGCGTGGTCACCGGCGGCCCCGTCCTCGACTGACGGATCCCGCGGCGACCCCGCTCCGGCGCGGCGCACTCGCCGCCGCCCGACCGGCGCCGCCCGTCCGGTGCCGCCCGCCCGGTGCCGAAAACGTGGAGGCCCGCGTCACCGTGATGGTGACGCGGGCCTCCGCGTTGATGTCGGGGCTGAACTCGGGGGTGGGCGTCACCGTGGTGGTGACGCCAGCCCCCGCGTTGGCGTCGGGGGCGACGGCGGCGCTGGGGGTCAGCGGATGCCGAGGGCGTTGGGGGGGATGACCCCGAGCTTGCCGGCCTCGTAGTCCTGGAAGGCCTGGAGCAGCTCGGCTCGGGTGTTCATGACGAACGGGCCGTGGTGCGCCACCGGCTCGCCGATGCGGGCGCCGCCGAGGACCAAGACGTCGAAGGCGTCGGTGCGGGCGTCGGGCGACGGTGCGCCGCCGAGGGTCAGCACCTCGCCGGGGCCGGTCACCGCCAGCTGGCCGGCGTCGATCGGGCGCCGATCGGCACCGACGGTGCCGGCGCCGGAGAGGCCGTACACCAGCCCGTTGAACGCCGCCGGCCACGGCAGGCGGACCTGGGCGCCGGGCGCCACGGTGAGGTGGAGCAGGTTGATCGGCGTGTGGGTGGACCCCGGGCCGCGGTGCTCGCCGACGGATCCGGCGATCACCCGCACCAGGGCGCCGCCGTCGGGGGAGGACAGCAGCGTGACCTCGTCGCCCTCGACGCTCTGGTAGTTGGGCGAGATCATCTTGTCGGCCGCCGGCAGGTTCACCCAGAGCTGGATGCCGTGGAACGTCCCGCCCTGGGCGACGAGCCACTCGGGCGGGGTCTCGATGTGGAGGATCCCCGAGCCGGCGGTCATCCACTGGGTGGCGCCGTCCTGGATCACCCCGCCGCCGCCGTGGGAGTCCTGGTGCACCATCACGCCGTCGATCATGTAGGTGACGGTCTCGAAGCCCCGGTGGGGGTGCCACGGCGTGCCCTTGGGCTCGCCGGGCGCGTACTCCACCTCGCCCATCTGGTCCATGTGGATGAACGGGTCCAGCTCGGCCAGCGTCGCCCCGGCGAACGCCCGGCGCACCGGGAAGCCCTCGCCCTCGAACCCGCTCGGCGCGGTGGTCAGGCGGGTGATCGGCCGGTCGACGGCGGTGGCGGCGGCGGGCTCGACCAGCCGGGGGAGGGTGAGCGGGTCGGCGGTGACGGCGGGCATGGGGTGGACCTCCTGGTCTCGTCCGGGTGGGGACGATCGCTCCAACCAAGTTGACGCTTCAACTATTCCTGCTGGCGTCCTTTCGCCGGGCCGGTGCGCGGTAGGCGGTCAACTCCTCGGGGGCGGTGACGGCGCTTGGATGGGTCCCGGTGGCGAAGCTGAGGAGCTGGGCGATCGACTCGGGCTGATCCAGGAGCAGCACGTCCCAGATCAGCCCGTCCCGATGGGCGGCCTTGAGCGCTCGACCTCCGGCACTGCCCGGGGTGGGCACGTCGGTCGTGAGGAGGACGAGCCGGGCCGGACGGTCCGGATACGCGGTGCGGATCACGGCGGCCTTGCCCAAGGCCTTCCAGAGCGTGTCGGTGCGCTGGAGCCCCGGCCGGCTGCTGGCGAACGCGCCCGATACGTCGAACAGCCACTCCCTGCCGCTGGCCTCGCCGAGGAGGTTGACCTCGACCCCGCAGCGGAGCTTCACCTTCTCTTGGAGCCCGGCCGCGAAGCCGCAGTGGCGCAGGAGGTCCTTGGCGATGCGCTGGGCCCGCGCTCCGTCCCGACGGGCCCGACGCTGGAAGTTGATCGCCTCACTGACCTCGGAACCAGGCGGGGTCGGGAGCGATTCGAACACCGGCGGGAGCCGGAGCTCCCGACGCTGCTTCTCGTCCAGCTCGGCCTGGAAGCGCGCCTCCTCGATCCGCTCGAGCGCCCGATCGCGATAGCCGGGGTCGGTCTCGTACCCGACGAACCGGCGGCCATCTCGCACCGCCGCCACCCCGGTGGTGCCCGACCCCATGAAGGGGTCCAGCACGACATCGCCCTCGTAGGTGAACAGCTTGATGAGGTGCTCGGGGAGGCGCACCGGGAACGGGGCCGGGTGCCCGACCCTCGTGGCCGACTCGGGTGGGAAGTCCCAAACGTCGAGCGTGAGGTCCATGAACCGATCGGGTCCGATCGTGGACATCCACGGAAGGCCGAGCTCGCGCCGGACCTCCGGCTTGATCGCACGGTCGAACCGCCCCTTGCTCGCCACGATGATCCGCTCGGTGAGATCGCGCAGGACCGGGTTGGTGGCGCTCTGGAAGCTCCCCCATGCGCAGTTGCCGCCGGCACCTTCGGCCTTGCGCCAGATGATCTCGCCCCGGAGCAGCAGCCCGTGGCCGTTGAGCAGGTTGATCACGTCGGCCGAGAGCGACCGGTACGGCTTGCGGCCGAGGTTGGCGACGTTCACCGCGATGCGCCCGCCGGGCTCGAGCACGCGGACGCACTCCTTGAAGACCCGATCCAGCATGTCGAGGAAGCTGAGGTAGTCCTCCGGCACGTGGCCTTGGCCCATCGCCTCCTCGTACTGCTTGCCGGCGAAGTAGGGCGGCGAGGTCACGACGAGGGCGACGGAGTTGTCGGGCAGCTCCGGCATCTCGCTCGCGTCGTGGCACCAGATGGTGTCGACCTGCGGCGCGGGGTTCAGGGTCTCGTCGTCCGAGAGCTTCGGCATCGTGAAGCGGTCGTAGAAGCCCGACGCGTCGTGGTTCTCTCGGCGGCCGACGCCGAAGGCCGAGGTGGCGGTGCCGGGGCGGCGGCTCGGGCGGTCGGCCATGGCGGAGACCCTACCGGTGGGGGGTGACGGCGACCCGGCTCGGGTCGCGCGGGTGTTCGACGCGGCGCCGGATCGGCGGCCGGGCGATCGGCGGCGCCCCTCGGGGCGCTCAGGCCACGCGGCGCAGGACGGTGACGCTGCGGCCGGCGGTGACGACCGGGCACCGGGCGTCGACCGTCCAGGCGCCGGGCTCCTCGTCGGGCCGGGCGGTGCCGAGCTCGAGGGCCCAGCGGCGGCCGAGGCGCACCGCCGGGAGGGTGAAGGTGACCTCCTCGTGCCAGCCGTTGACCAGCAGGAGGAACGAGTCGTCCCGGATCGGCTCGCCCCGCCAGGAGCGCTCGGTGATGGCGTCGCCGTTGAGGAACAGGCCGACCGCCAGCTCGGCGCCGCTCTCCCAGTCGCGCCGGGTCATCCGTCGCCCGTCGCCCCGGAACCACCAGGCGTCGGGGACCTGGCCGGCCTCGCCGAGGGCGCGTGCAGCGCGTCGTCGGCGGCGTCGAGGTCCCAGTCGATCCAGCTCAGCTCGTCGTCCTGGCACCACGCGTTGTTGTTGCCGCGCTGGGTCCGGCCGAGCTCGTCGCCGCCGAGCAGCATCGGCACGCCCTGGGACAGCAGCAGCGTGGCCAGCAGGTTGCGCTGCTGGCGGGCGCGGAGCTCGACGATGTCGGGGTCGTCGGTCGGGCCCTCCACGCCGCCGTTCCAGGAGCGGTTGTCGTCGGTGCCGTCCCGGCCGTCCTCGCCGTTGGCCTCGTTGTGCTTGTGGTCGTAGGACACGAGGTCGGCCAGGGTGAAGCCGTCGTGGGCGGTCACGAAGTTGATCGACGCGTTCGGGCGCCGGCCGTCGTCGCCGTACAGGTCGCTCGATCCGGCCAGGCGGTCGGCCAGCTCGGCGACCGAGCCCTGTCCCCGCCAGAAGTCGCGCAGCTGGTCGCGGTAGATGCCGTTCCACTCGGCCCACCGGGTCGGGAAGCCGCCGACCTGGTAGCCGCCCGGGCCGACGTCCCACGGCTCGGCGATCAGCTTCACCTGGGAGAGGACCGGGTCCTGGTGGACGGCGTCGAAGAACCCGGCGCCGCGGTCGAAGTCGAAGGTCTCGCGGCCGAGCACCGAGGCGAGATCGAAGCGGAACCCGTCGACCTGGCAGACGTCGGCCCAGTACCGCAGCGAGTCGAGGACGAGGCGGAGGACGTCGGGGTGGGTGAGGTCGAGCGAGTTGCCGGTGCCGGTCCAGTCGAGGAACGTGCCGGGGTCGTCGGGGAGGTGGCGGTAGTACGAGGCGCTGTCCACGCCCTTGAAGCACAGCGCCGGGCCGAGGTGGTTGCCCTCGGCGGTGTGGTTGTAGACGACGTCGAGGATGACCTCGAGGCCGGCGCGGTGCAGGGCCTTGACCATCCCCTTGAACTCGCGGACCTGTTCGCCGCCCGAGCCGGTGGCGGCGTAGCCGGCGTGGGGGGCGAAGTAGCCGATCGTGCTGTAGCCCCAGTAGTTGGTCAGGCCGCGGTCGGCGAGGAAGCCCTCGGGGACGATGTGGTGGACCGGCAGGAGCTCGACGGCGGTGACCCCGAGGTCGACCAGGTGGGCGATCGCCGCCTCGCTGGCCAGGCCGGCGTAGGTGCCGCGCAGGTCCGGGCGGACCTCGGGGTGGCGCATGGTGAAGCCCTTGACGTGGGCTTCGTAGATCACGCTGGCCGACAGCGGCGTGCGGGGGCGCTCGACGCCCTCCCAGTCGAAGGCCTCGTCCACCACCACCGAGCGGGGCACGGCGGGGGCGCTGTCATCGTCGTCGGGTTCGAGGTCGGCCTCGTCGCCGGCGCCGGGCTCGTAGGGCGTCAGGGTGGCGCGGCGCTCGTCGACCGCCCCGTCGATGGCCCGGGCGTAGGGGTCGAGCAGGAGCTTGGCCGGGTTGAACCGGTGGCCGCGGGCGGGATCCCACGGGCCGTGGACCCGGTAGCCGTAGCGCTGGCCGGGGCCGACGTCGGGCACCTCGACGTGCCAGTGGAAGCCCTTGCGGTCGACCACCGGGACGCGCTCCTCGGTGCCGTCGGGGTGGAAGAGGCACAGCTCGACCGCGGTGGCGTGCTCGGAGAACAGCGAGAAGTTGGTGGACGCGCCGAGCCAGGTGGGTCCCACCGGAGAGGGCCGTCCCGGCCAGGTCTGGCGGGCCACGATCGTCCTCAGCCCGCCGGCTCGAACCAGCAGACGGCGAGCGGCGGCAGCGTCAGCTCGGCGGAGGTGGGCTGGCCGTGGGCCGCCCGCCCGTCCGCGGTGACGGCGCCGAGGTTGCCCACGCCCGAGCCGCCGTAGGGCGCGGCGTCGGTGTTGAGCACCTCGCGCCAGGCGCCGGCCACGGGGAGCCCGATCCGGTGGTGCTCCCGGACGACCGGCGAGAAGTTGGCCACGCAGGCCAGCACCTCGCCGTCGGGCCCGTGGCGGAGGAAGGCGGCCACGTTCTGGTCCGCGTCGTCGGCCACCAGCCAGGTGAACCCCTCGGGCACGACGTCGAGCGCCCACAGCGCCGGCCGGTCCCGGTACGCCCGGTTGAGGTCGCGCACCGCCTGCGCCACGCCGGCG
>WBZU01001374.1_pt1 | contig 18330 bp, 6 predicted proteins | sample 5204311 | NCBI WGS metagenome assembly WBZU01 (sample SAMN12344359, study PRJNA552823) | activated sludge metagenome | biome: Activated sludge suspended growth; feature: Nitrification reactor; material: Wastewater; isolation source: activated sludge from nitrification reactor of wastewater treatment... | reverse complement strand
AGGGCGAGCGAGGTTGCATACACTGCGCCAGCGCTCTTTTCATTGCCGTTCCGCGGATACCAGGCGCCCTCGGGGCTTTGAGCTTTGACCAGCGTGTCTTCCGTCCGGCGGCGCGCCGTGGCCGCGAAATCGCCGCCGCGCTGATACATGCCCTGGGCGTAGTAGTAATTCCCGTAGAAGAACCAGGGCTCGCTGATCTCCGGCGGATTTTTCATGAGATAGTTTGCGCTGCCAATCACTTCTGCGGCCTCATACTGCCCGCACACCTGCAGGCTTAGCAATCCCGCGGCAGTGGTGCTGAAAGTTTGCCTGCCGCCATAGGGCTCGTAGCTGAATGCTGCGGCCAAATCCTTTGGCTGACCGGTGGAGTCTCTCTCGCTGCGGTAGCTGCGTTTCACGTAGGCGACTGCATCCGCGATGGCTTGATTTGGCACATCAATGCCCGCGTTTTTCGCCGCACGCAGCGACATGAGCTGCCAGACGGTCACGCTGATATCCGCATCGCTGCTCTGCGGCTCATACCGCCAGCCGCCCTTGTTGCTGTCGCTCTTTGACACCTTCTGCGATCGCACGATGAGCTGGATCGCGTCGTTCAGCCGGTCGCGGATCCGTTTGTCCAGCGCTTCATCCTGCACCATGCCAAGCATTTCAGCATACATCAGTGTCATGATGCCGTGTCCATACATGCGGGACCGGTCTGCGCGGCCGAGGTAGCCTGTGGTTTCTTTGGTCTCCTTGTCGGGCTCCATGAATTCGAGCATGAACTGGAGCGCTTTGGCCACTGCTTTGCCCTCGGGATTCGGATCGGAGGGCATGTTGCCGACTGAGGCCAGGCCCATGATGGCAAGCGCTGTCATCGCTCCGCCGTAGTTCGGCACGTCGCCTTTCCGCACCCGTGTGTCGTTGTGCTGATCGGAGAAGTAGCCGTCTGTCTTCTGCTGGGCCAGCAACCACTTCACCGCACGGTCCACGCTCTGCTTTACCTGGGGCGGAATGGGTTGCGGCGGCTCTGCTGCGGAGGCGGCTGCACTAAAGAGAAGGGTCAATGTCAGAACACGAAACATGCGCTCAGACTAGCGGCGGAAGCACACATGGAAACGCAAAAAAGACATGCGTCCGAGCCTCTTTCCAAATGGAGGGCGCCCGGTCCGCTTCAGTCTGACGATAGCGCCCACGAAACATGAATCCGCGTTTGACCGGGGCACCCGACCTCGTAAACTCGCCGCCCCACCCAATCCGCCCATGTCCGCCGCCACCGTCGCAGCTACTGCCCCCGCCGAAGAGAAGCTCACCAAGAAAATCCTGACCGCCGATCACCCGACATGGTGCCCTGGCTGTGGTGACTTCGCTGTCCTGGCGGCCTTCTACAAGGTGCTGGAAAAGCTGCAGTATCCCCATGAGAAGATCGTGTGTGTCGCCGGCATCGGCTGTTCCTCCCGCTTCCCCTATTTCGTCAACAGCCATGGCATTCACTTCATTCATGGGCGCGCGCTGCCGCTGGCTACGGGCATCTCGCTGAGCCGCCCTGATGTGCACGTGTTCGTGTTTGGTGGCGACGGCGACGGCTTCTCCATCGGAGGAAACCACCTCAACCACGCTGCGCGCAAAAACATCCGCCTGACTTATGTGATCATGGACAACTTTGTCTATGGCCTCACCAAGAACCAGACGAGCCCCACTTCGCCAACGGGCCGCAAATCGAAGACCGATCCGCAGGGCAGCTTCGACCGCCCGATCAATCCGATGAAGCAATTGCTTGCCAGCGGCGCGACCTTCATCGCCCGCACGCATGCGATGCAGGTGGCGCACATGATGCAGACCTTCGAGCGCGCCATTCAGCACGATGGCTTCAGCGTGGTGGAGTGCCTCAGCGAATGCGTGATGTTCTATCCCGGTGCTTTCGATGACAGCCTTCCGCGCAAGGGCGGTGCATGGGATGTCATCGACGAAAGCCAGCACGACGTGACCGACGACGTGGCTGCCTTCAAGCTCGCCGACATGCCTGCGCCCGGAAAGTTCGGGGTGTTCTACCAGAAGAAGCTGCCGACGAAGAACGAGAAGGAACTCAACTGGATCGCCGACACGCGGACCAAGCTGAACAATCCGGCTGACAAGGACCTGCTGCGCAAGCGGTTCGAATTGATGCGGTAATGGCCGCACGTTTGCTGGCCGGACACGCAGCGCAGAGTAGTGCGATCACGGTGCTTTTGGTTGTATCAGTCCTGGCGGCACACCGGATTTAGGTGCGCGCAATCATGATCGGGCGGGTATTTGCTCAACTTCGAGACCCGAAGGGTTGAACCGGCGCGCGCCCCGTTCTAATGCAAAGGATCAATGTCCGACTCCTTCGTCCATCTGCACCTGCACACCGAGTATTCCCTGCTCGACGGTGCCGTGCGCACGAAGAAGCTGATGAAGCGGGTCAAGGAACTCGGCATGCCCGCCGTGGCCATCACCGACCATGGCAACATCTTCGGCGCGATCGACTTCTACAGCGCCGCCAGGAAGGCGAAGATCAATCCCATCATCGGCTGCGAAGTGTATCTCGCACCCGGCTCCATGCAGGAGAAGCGGGAGATCGCCGGGCGGAAGCGTTCGTCGCATCTCACCCTGCTGGCCACATCGGTGAAGGGGTTTGAGAACCTGTCCCAGCTTGTGACCAAGGCGCATCTCGAAGGCCAATACTACAAGCCGCGCATCGACAAAGATCTGCTCAGACTGCACCACGAGGACATCATCTGCCTGTCCGGCTGCATCAATGGCGAGATCAATGAACTTATACTGGCCGAACGCCCGGAAGATGCACAGAAGTCGATGCAGGAATTCATCGACATTTTCGGCAAAGACCGCTTCTACCTCGAACTGATGGACCACGGCGACAGCAAGCAGACACGCTGCAACCGCCAGCTCATCGAGTGGTCAAAGGCATACGGCCTGCGCACGGTGGCGACCAATGACGTGCACTTTCTCCATCGTGAAGAGCACGAGTCGCACGATGTCATGATCTGCATCGGCACGAACGCGAACGTGCATGACCAGAACCGCATGACCTATTCGCCGGAGGTGTATTTCAAGTCGGCCGAGGAGATGCGCGCGCTCTTTGCCGAGCTGCCCGAAGCCTGCGACGCCACGCTGGAGATCGCGGAGAAGTGCAACATCGAGATCAAGCTCGACTCCACCAGCATCGATCGCTACCCGACCTACAACCCGCCGGACGGCAGTGAACGAAACGACTACCTCAGGCACATCACGGAAGAGGGGCTGATCCGCCGCTATGGACGCGATCGCGCGCTGAATGATCCCGAACTGCGCAAGCGCATGGAGATCGAACTGGCGCTGCTGAAGGAGAAGAACTTCACCAGCTATTTCCTCATCGTGTGGGACTTCATCCATTGGGCGAAGCAGCAGGGCATCCCGGTAGGACCAGGGCGCGGCTCCGCGGCGGGATCGCTGGTGGCGTATTGCCTTGGCATCACGGACATCGATCCGCTGCGCTTCGCACTGTTCTTCGAGCGCTTCCTCAATCCCGAGCGCGTGAGCCCGCCAGATATCGACATCGACTTCTGCCAGACACGCAGACCGGAAGTGATCGACTATGTGCGGCGCAAGTATGGTGACCGCAATGTCAGCCACATCATCACCTTTGGCACCATGGGGGCAAAGAGTGTTGTGCGCGATGTGGGACGCGTGCTCGGGTGGCCTTACGGCGACACCGACCGCCTGGCGAAGATGATTCCGAACGAACTCGGCATCACGCTTAATGGCGAGGAAAAGGAGAATCCCGACACGAAGCAGATGGAGCACAAGGATGGTGCCATCGACATGAATCCGGACCTGCGGAAGCTCGTGGAGACAGACGGTGCCACCCAGGAACTGTGGCGGCACGCGAGCTTCCTGGAGGGCCTGACGCGCGGCACCGGCATCCATGCGGCGGGCATTGTCATCGGTGATCGGCCGCTGGATGAATTCATCGCACTGACGCGTGGGGCGGAGGAGGAAATCGTCTCGCAGTTCGCCATGAAGCCGCTCACCGACCTGGGCATGCTGAAGATGGACTTCCTGGGGCTGAAGACGCTCACCGTCATTCATGAGGCGGAGCAGTGGATACATCACCGCGTGCCCGGCTTCTCCGTGGCGGACGCACCGCTGGATGACCGGAACACCTTTGATCTCCTAAAGCGCGGCGACACAGTCGCTGTGTTCCAGATGGAATCTGGCGGCATGATCAATACCTGCCGCCAGCTCGGCCCGGACACGGTGGAGGAGGTCATCGCTATCCTGGCCCTGTATCGACCGGGGCCGATGCAGTTCATTCCCAAATACATCGCGCGCAAAAAGGGCGAGGAGACCGTGCAGTATCCCCACCCCGCGCTCGAGCCCATCGCGAATGAAACCTATGGCATCCTCGTGTATCAGGAGCAGGTGATGCAGGCCGCGAGCGTGCTGGCTGGCTACTCGCTCGGCCAAGCCGACCTGCTCCGCCGCGCGATGGGCAAGAAAGACTTGGCGGAGATGCAGAAGCAGCGCCTCGCCTTCGTCTCTGGTTGTGGGAAGGCCAATGCGATTCCCGAACCTCAGGCGCACAAGATCTTCGACATGCTCGAGGAGTTCGCCAAATACGGCTTCAACAAATCGCACTCCGCAGCCTACGGGATCGTCACCTATCGCACTGCATTCCTGAAGGCGAACTATCCCGTGGAGTTCATGGCCGCCGTGCTGAGCTATGAAATCAGCAACACGGACAAGATTTCCCTCTTCGTCAGCGAGTGCCAGCACATGGGCATCGAGATTCTGCCGCCAGATGTCAACAAGAGCGGTCTGAAATTCAGTCCGGAATGCAAGCCGGACGAAACCGTCCCGCATGCCATCCGCTACGGCCTTAGCGCCATCAAGAACGTCGGCGGTGCCGCCATGGAACTTGCGATCGCCGAGCGCGAGAGCAACGGCCCCTTCAAGTCCATCGACGATTTTGCATCGCGTCTCGATTCGAAGGCGGTGAACAAGAAGTCGCTGGAGTCCCTGGTGAAGGTCGGCGCGTTCGATTTCGCCGGCGAGGAACGGAAATCGATGTTCGAACGCCTGGATCAAATCATCGCCGCCGCATCTGCCGCGCAGAAAGATCGCAAGAGCGGGCAGGCAAGTTTGTTTGACGACTTCTCAATGGCTCCCCCTGCCAGGGCGAAGGCCGAGCCCGACACTGGCAAAGTCAGACGCAGCAAGAAGGACGAGCCCGAGAACGGCAATGAGTGGACCAAGATGGAACTCATCGGCTTCGAGAAGGAATTGCTCGGCTTCTACGTCAGCGGTCATCCGCTGGATGCCTACCGCGGTCATTTCGACAGTCCCAAGCTCACGCGCATCGGTGCCATCGAAGAAATCACCGAGAAGAGCACCATTATCATCGCTGGCATCATCAACACCGCCGATGTGCGTTACACGAAGAAGGACAACAGGCCCTTTGTCACCCTCGTGATCGAAGACTTTACCGGCAGCGTGGAGTGCATGGCCTGGACGGAGACGTATGAGAAGACGAAGGAGTTTTTAGCCCCCGGCAGCGTCGTCTCCATTCGCGCCATTTGCGAAAAGGACGAACGCACGGAGCGCAACCGCCTTACTGCACGCGACGTAAAGCCGCTCAAACCGAAGAAGGCCGTTCAGAGAGTCATCGAGATCGAAACGCCCCCGGACAGTTTCCTCGACACCCCCGTGGAGGAGGATTCAACACCTGCTCCCGCAGTCGTCTCATTGTCCCGGATACTGCTTCGCCTGGACTCGCGTCGTCACAGCGAAGAGGACATCGCTGAGATACGTGACATCCTCATTCGCAATCCAGGGACGATCCCCGTCGAGATGGAGATCGCCGCAGAGGCTGGCGGCATTGTGCGCATCGAAGTCGGCAGCTCGCTGCAAGTCAAAGCCAGCCCGGCGCTGATCGATGCCCTGACCCGGTGGATGTGAATGGCCCGAAAGCCCGTGCCGGCTCCACCTGCGGAAGCAGTCAAAGATGCACCGGACCGCGCAGGCCGGACGCTTTACGGCCGTTAAGGCTTTGCTTCGGTCCGGGCATAATCTCTTGACCCTGAAACGGGCGATTTGGTAATCTTCCCGCAATCGATTCCGGCGGGGATGCCGGGATGACTTCAGCAACCTGTCCCATGACTCCCCTCACTCGCGTATTCCTTGCCCTCGCTTTGCTGCTGTCTGCCAGCCCTTGTTTTGCCATCATCGATGATTTCTCATCCGCCCCGGGTGAAGGAGGCCCCGATGGCCTGGACGATGTGTGGCAGTCGATCTACAACGGCTGGGGCTTGTCCCCGTCCGGCGATGAGGACAAAGATGGCTGCAGCAATTTCGTCGAATGCGTGGCTGGGAGCGATCCGCGTAGTCCAGGGGACTGTCTGGCTGTCGGCAATCTCGTGATCGGTGCGACGAACGTGATCATGAACTTCGACGCGAAGAAGGGCAAACTATACCAAGTGTGGCAGTCGGACTCCCCCGGTGGTCCTTCGCCCGGGCAGCCCGGAACGGCCTGGACTGCGATCGCTGGTGCGGCAAGAGAGGCGGCGGCGGACGGCCCGGACAGCATCGTGTTCCCGAAGCCGGTGGGTGATCGCAAATTCTACCGCCTGGAGTCGAAAGACGCGGACTCGGATGGCGATGGCTTGTCCGACTGGGCGGAGAACAAACTCGGCCTCGATCCCGGCATCGCCGCGAGTCCGAACAACGCTTCCGGTGGGGCGGCGAATGATGCGGATACGATCCGTTCGCTGTTGTCCCTGACAATAAATTCCGATCAGCCGGACGCTTATGAGAAGGAAGGCACTCCAGCCATCGTCAGCCTGCAGCGCAGCTTCGGCACGATGCCGCTCACCGTTTCTCTCGGTTCTGCGCCCGGTGCCACGCAACCGACGAAGGCCAGCGCCGGGGCTGGTGATTTTGTGCTGAAAAACATGGCCGGTGTCACGACCAGCACCGTGACGCTGCCTGCCAATGAGGGCACCGACACGCCCTACGAGATCGCCAGGATTCAGCCTGTGACGGATTCCACGCTCGAAGTGCCTGAAGCACTGAAGGTTTGCGTGAATCTGCCGGGTGTGCCTCCTGGACAGCCCTGCCCGTCCACGGTCGTTAACATTGCCGACGCCAATCCGGAGAATCCGGCCAACCGCACGCTCTATGTCGCCTTTCTCGGGCGTGAAGAGAATGTCGTTTCCACCGCATCTGGCTACGCCACGGCGCTGGTGGATGGCGACAACAACCACGCCTCGATCGGAGTCGTGTTCAACAATCTGTCCTCCGAGCAAAACACCGCCTACATTCGCGTCGGCAGCGATCTGGAGGTGCTGCCATTGCCGCTGGGCCAGGTGAGCGGGGCCGGCTGGAACATCCGTGCGGCGCAGACGGAAGTCACCGACCAGCAGATGCTCGATGCGCTGCGCCAGGGCCGGCTCTATGTGGCGATCTCCACGGCTAACAATCCAGTGAAGGAGATTTTCGGATACTTCAACCGCGCCAACGGCTCGACCACGTTCACGCCGACGGATGATTTGATCGCGCCAGGACTGGGCAGCCCCACGTGGCTGGCGCCGACGGGAGATGATCTCGATCGTGAAATCTGGCGCTTCATGGGGCAGAGCACTTTCGGCGGCACGACGGCGCTGCACGACGAAATCCGTGCTCTCTGCGATGCCGCGATCGCCGGCGGCGGCACGTATCTGGATGGCCTCGGCGCCTGGCTGGACAAACAGATCGATCCGGCTCAGACACCCACGGTCAGCTGGCGCCAGCTCGTGATGGCCGCGGACATGGAGGAGTTCATGCTGCGCGGCAACAAACCGATTACTTACAACAACAACCCCGACTACAACGGTGCGACCTACGGTGTGAGCTACGTCAACGGAGTGCCGATGGCAAACACGTCGGTGAACAACAACCCGAACAACAACAACTACCCGCTGGAGAACAACAAGCGGCGCGAGTGGTGGACCATGGTCACGCAGGCGAGGGACCAGCTGCGCCAGCGCGTGACCCAGGCCCTGCACGAGATTTGCGTGATCTCCGAGCGCGACGCCACGGTCGCGACGTGGCACTACGGTGCGGCGAATTACTGGGACATGATCGCCGCAGGCGCCTTCGGCAAATACCGCACGCTGCTGGAGAACGTGTCCCTGAGTCCGATGATGGGTGTCTATCTCACCAGCGTGGCGAATCGCGCACGCTACGAGACCAGCGCGGGCAGCGGCATTTTCATCAGCCCGGACGAAAACTATGCGCGCGAAATCATGCAGCTCTTCTCCATCGGGCTGGTCTTGCGCCATCCGGATGGTTCCTTGCAATTGAGTGCGGAAGGGCTGCCAATCGCCACCTACGACAACAACGACATCACCGAGCTGGCACGCGTGTTCACCGGCTTCTCCTTTGGCGCCCGCCACGGACTGGCGCGCGCGCAGTCCTACGGGGGCTATGGCGCGATCAACACGACCGATCAGCGCATCTCGCCCACCATCTACCTGAACGGCACACCGAACAACACCTGGTTCGGCCGTGATAACGGGCACCTCTACTGGCAGGCTCCGTGGACGTATCCGATGAAGGTCATCGGGCGCATCGGCACCACCGTTTACCACGACTACAATACCTACTCCTACCTGGATACGACGCAGACTCCGCCTGTGCAGGTGAGCGTGCCGGGCGTGTCCAAGCGATTGCTCGCCGGCAAGCACGGACAGTATGAAATTCCGGTTTGGGATCCGACGGGTCAGACGGACAGCGCGACGCATGACAAGGCGTATGAAGAAGTCAGCAAGGCGCATGATTGCCTGGCAGGCTCCGCATCAGCGGCGAGTTACGGCGCTGGCACGCAGGGAAGTCCCGGCCACACGAACACACCCGTGAACATCTCCCGCTGGTTGATTCAGCGCCTCGTCACCTCCAATCCGAGCGCGGGCTACATCTACCGCGTGCAGAAAGTGTTTCGCGACAACAACGGCCTGCTCGGCCCGGTGGTGAAGGCGATCCTGCTCGACTACGAAGCGCGCTCGCTCCAGCTCGCGGACACGCTGATCTCGCACGGAAAGATCAAGGAGCCGCTGATCCATATGACGAGCTTGATGCGCCAATTCCACGCCTACTCCGGAGCATCCGTGACGGTCCTGCGGAACATGCAACCGCCCTTCTCCGACACGGATGCGCCGATGACGGGCGGCTACCCGGCCTCCGAAACCGCCAAGTTCAGCACCGACAACTTGCAGCCGCCGAGCAAGCCAGCGGCATGGCCGGACGGACCGTTCCGCTTCCGCATCGATCGCGTGCGTGACACACTCGGCCAGTCGCCGCAGGATTCCCCTTCGGTATTCAACTGGTTCATGCCTGATTTCCAGCCTGCGGGCCGGTTTGCCACCAACGGTCTCTACGGCCCCGAACTGCAGATCTCCACCGAAGCGGGCGAGGTGGCGAAGGTGAATTATCTTTATGGCTACACGTGGATGACGCTTGCTGGCATGAGCAGCACGCCCGGCATCAGTGGTGCGAACTTTATTCTGACCAATGCCGTCGCTACTCCGGCAGCTCGCTTCCAGGTGGGCGGGACCTTTCTCGGCTGGCCTGCCAGCATCACGCTCGACTCCACCAATTGGAACACGGGAGTCACGGTGACCATGGTGCCGGTGAACAACACCACGTTCAGTCAAATGGCCGGCACCTCGGTCCGCTACACAGTTAGCGGCAGCGCGACCGGCTACCCGGGCGTCGCGACACCGGCCACGCCGCTGACCTTTATCGAGAACGAGCGATTGAACGAGTCCCTCGTCATTGTTCAACCGGGCGGCAATACCTGGGTCGCGGAGGGCATCTACGACGACACGATCGGCGTGAAGCTCAGCTGCTCGCCCATGGCCGGGGCCACGGTGACGGTGACGCCCGCTGTGCAAAACGGCGAAATCACCGTGACGCCCGCCTCGCTCTCCTTTGACAGCACGAACTGGAACACGAGCCAGTCGCTGACGGTGTCAGCAGTCGATGATTCTGATCCTGAAGACGCGGGCACGGGGAATGACAGCATCACCCTGAGTGTCGCCAGCGATCTCGCCGTGAACTGGATGAACATCGCCCCCGTGGCCGTGGCGGTCGGCGTCACGGACAACGACGGCGGCGCGGATGTGCTGATCCGGCAGACTGCCGGAACGAACACGGCCGTGATCGATGGCGTGAGCAATGTCAATGAGACGGGCAGCGTTTCCGGCACGGGCACGGACAATTACAGCATAGTGCTGACGAAGGCGCCTACAGCGAGCGTGACGGTCTCGCTGGTGGCGAACGGACAGCCCAGCATCAGCACGTCGCCCACAGGCACCGCCTTCACCACCGGAACGACCACGCGTGTGTTTAGCACCACAAACTGGAATGTGGCGCAGAACGTGACCGTGCGTGGAAGCGATGACACGACGGCCGAGCTGTTGATTCACACCGGCACCATCACGCACAGCATCGCCACCACCGCTGGCGGATACACCGCCGGCATGCCGTTGCAGCAGATCATCACCAACATCACCGACAACGACACGGCCATCGTCCTCAATCACACTGATGGCGAAACGCGTGTGGAGGAAAACGGTGTCACGGACACGATCACCGTTCAGCTCCGGAATGGCACGGTGCCAAACCAGGATGTCAGCGTCATGCTGGGATCCACACAGGTGAAGTTCAATCCACCGGCGCTCACTTTTACGTCCGCGAACTACAATCAGCCCCAGATCGTGTCGGTGATCGCGCTCGACGACTACAAAGCCGAGGGCCTGCACTCGGGCAGCATTTACGCTTACTCCACCAGCGCGGGCACCAATTACAACGGCAGCACCAGTGTTGCCCTGCCCGTCACGGTCATCGACAATGACGACTCGCGCCTGCGTGTGATCGAGACCGAAGGCAATACCTACGTGAATGAGGACGGGACCACCGACACCTACGATCTCGCGCTCAGCCGCGCGCCCGCGGTTGGATCGCTGACCACCGTCACGCTTACTGGCTCCAGTGGATTGACGATCACGCCGCCCGGCCCGTTCACGTTTACCGATGCGAACTGGAACCAGCCGCAGACGGTCACTGTCGCCGCGACCACGAACGACGGCACTGCGGAACCAGTGGGCACAACCACCATCACTCATACGATGGTGAGCACGGATCCCGTTTACAACAAAGCCAACACGCCGGTCCTGCTGGTGACCATCGGTGACAACGATCCGCCGCTTAATGTCACGCTCACCAACTTCGCCACGAACGTCAAAGAGGGCGGCACGCCAGGCACGGGTGGCACCCCGAACCTATCAGACTCCTTCACGGTGTCGCTGGCTCGCGCACCCGGGGCCTCGACGCCCGTGACGGTCAATCTCATCGCCGGTTCCCAGTTCTCGGTGAACCCCAGCGTGCTGACCTTCACCAGCACGAACTACACCATCGCCCAGTCGGTCATTGTTACGGCGACGGATGACGCCGATCCAGAGCCCACGGTGCACGCGTCACCCATCACTTTTGCCATCAGCAGCGCCGACGCCTACTTCAACGGCGCTGCGAATCCGCCGGTGATGGTTTATGTCACGGACAACGACAGCCCGGGTGTGAGCATCGTCGAGAGCGGTGACATTACGCAGGTCACGGAGGGCAGCAACACACAGGACAGCTACACGGTGGTGCTCACACAGGCTCCATCCGCGAATGTGGATGTGGTGGTCAATGGTGGCACTCAGGCCCTGCTCAGCAAGTCAGGCACTCCGAATGCAGCGACCATCACGCTCAATTTCACACCCGCGAACTGGAGCGCTGCGCAGACGGTCAATGTGCTCGCTGTGAACGACACCCTGCCGGAGTCGGGGCGGCAGCTTTCTCCCATCACGCACGCGATCAGCACGGCCGACCCGAACTATGCCGCGATCACCATTCCCGATGTAAATGTCGTGATCACCGACAACGATCTCACCGTGGCTTCGAACAAGGTGCGCATCGCCGACACCAGCGGCAATACGGCCGTCACCGAGAGCGGCTCCACGGCCACGGACACATTCACCGTGGTGCTTGGCGTTGCACCCACCGCGAACGTCACCGTCAGCTTCACGTCGCCGGACAACCAGCTCTCACTGGTGAACCGCAGTTCGATCACCTTCACTCCGACTACCGGTCAGGCCGTTTCCAATGGCGTGGGCGGATGGAATGTGACGCAAACACTCACCGTGCGCGCGAACGACGACAAGATCATCGAGCCCTTCCTGCACTGGGGCACGCTTAGCGCCACTGTCACCAGCAGCGATCCGAACTACAGCGGCATCAGCATTCCCGTGGCTCTGACCAGCAGCCTGCGTGACAATGACGCGCCGAGCGTTCGCATCATCCCGACGGATGGCAGCACGCAGCTCACTGAGAGCGGCCAGACTGACAGCTACAGCATCGCGCTCAATTACCCGCCGACGTCCGACGTCACCATTACCTTCGCCCCCGACGCACAGATCACCACCGATGTGCCAAGCCTGACTTTCACCACGGAAAACTGGAGCACGCCTCAGAGCGTGACGCTCAGCGCCATCAATGACACGGATGTCGAGGTGGCATCGCATACGGGAGTGGTCTCGCACATCGTGACCAGCGCTGACCCGATTTACAACGGGCTCGGCATCCCAACGCTGACCGCGACCATTTGGGACAACGACAGTCCGGGCATCGACATCACGCAAACCGGCGGCACCACTGTGCTGGATGAAGGCAACGCCACGGGTGACCAGCTGCTGATCAAGCTCAACACGGCACCCGCGCCGGGCACGAGCGTCACCATCACGCTGCACCCGCCGACATATCTTGTTCCTGTGCCCCAGCATGGAAAGGCGGCGGGCTATTTCCTGAACGACTACGGCACCAGCGCCGAGCGTGACAACATCGTGTTCGACTACACCGAGAGCATCCTGGACTATCGCGCTGCGTTCTACAGCAGCCTCACCGCGGCCTACGCGCCGAACCCCATTCCAGCCACGCTGGCCACGAGCACTGATCCCGCCGATCTGGTGAAGATTCAAAACGCCCACTGGGCCGCGACCAAGGTCATCGTAAACAAGATGGATCTCTGGTTCAGCGGCGGTGGAATGAAAGCGCGCTGGCCGGTTTTGATCGAACCCAATCAGCCTTCGCCCGATCCGCTGCCAGCATTCAATCCGCGTCAGGCCATCATGGATGCAGTCTATCGGCACAGCGGAGGATCGGGCAGCCCGGCCACCACGCGCTACGCGGTGCAGGCGGCTTACAATCCGCAGTCGCCGCCCACAGCCACCTTTGACACAGACATTCGAGACCGCGTCCGCTGGTGCGCGTATCTCTGCACGGTTGGCACCACGGCCTTTTCCCAACACTAGCAAGATGGCCTGCCGCGGACGCGTCGCGTTGCCGCATTTCAGATTTCAAAACAGCAATCCAGACTCCTGCATCCTATGAATTTGCTTATCCGCAAAACCGAGAACCGCTCGCGACCGAACCGCCGGGACTTCATGCTGCAAACTGGCTGCGCCGGACTCGGCATCACGAGCATGGTGAACACGCTGGCGCAGCTTCAACTCGCAGGTGCGGCGGCCGCGCAAGGCGCCGGCGAGGACTACAAAGCAATCGTCTGTTTGTTCCTCAATGGCGGCAACGATTCCAATAACCTGCTCGTGCCCGCTGGCGGCTCCAGCGCCGCGCGCGCCGATTATACTACTGGGCGCGGTGTTCTCGCGCTGGCGGATGCTGCATTCGATTACACGCCCGCCACGAACAACGGCTACTACGACGAAGCTGCCGGTGCGATCAATTTGAACCCCGTTAGCACGCGACTGACGCCTATCAACGCCACCGTCGGCGGCACCAGCCAGTTCGATCCTGGCAGCCGCCCGGGCTACACAGGCGGCACCATGGCCGTGCATCCTGGTGCCTACCCGCTCAAGACACTGTTTGAGAAAGGCGAACTCAGTTTCTTCGCCAACATCGGCACGCTGGTCGGCACGCAGCAGATTACGCGCGCCAATTTCAACACGCTGCCGGCCAGCACCAAGCCGCCGCAGCTCTTCTCACACAGCGATCAGCAGACGCAGTGGCAGTCGTCCTTGCCGGACAAACCCTTCTCCAGCGGCTGGGGCGGCCGAATTGCCGACATCGTGGCCAGCATGAACAACGGCGATCTCGGCGTCAGCGTGTCCATCGCCGGCGCGAACAGCTTTTTGGTCGGCGGCATTGAGCAGCCTTACTTCATGAACAGCAGCGGAGCTGTCACCGCGCTCTCCGGGTTCAGCGGCGGCACGCCCAGCACATCCTATGGGGCCGCGCTGAGGAATACCGCGTTGCGCCCCGATTTCATCAATCTGAGCGCGCCCGGCGCAGGCAAATACAGCCCCGCAGTGCCGCTGATTGAAGGGCTCGATCCACTCGCGAATACAAACTACGCAAACAGCTCCGCCGGATGGCGCTTCCGCGCGCTGGAGCAGGTCATGGCGGCGAGTCACAACAGCCTCTTTGACACCGAGTATGCCGAGACGCCTAAGAGTGCGCGCAATACGGAAGGCCTCGTCGGCACCGCGCTGGCACAGACAGCCGCACCGAATCCCACACTGGACGCGCATTGGACGAACTGGTTCCCCGCCGGCTTCGGCCAGACCGACCTGTCCAATCAACTCAAAGTCGTCGCGCGACTCATCGCCGGGCGCAGCATGCTCAGCAACAAGCGCCAGATCTTCTTCGTGCAGGTTGGCGGATGGGACACTCACACCTCGCAGATTCCCAGCACAGCGGCGAATGCGGGTCACTACAGTCTCATCAACAATCTCAGTCGCAGCATCCGTGCGTTCCGCGATGCCATGGTGTCGCTGGGGATGTGGAACAACGTCATGCTCTTCACGGCGAGCGACTTCAATCGCACGCTGACGCCAAACAAGAATGATGCCACCGGCGGCTCCGATCATGCGTGGGGCGGGCACAGCCTCGTTTGCGGCGGTGCTGTCAAAGGCAGGCAAATTCTCGGCCAGTTCCCGGATCTTACCGTCAATGGCGGCATCGATTGCACTGGCAATCGCGGGCGCTGGATTCCATCCACCTCGGTGGATCAGAAGGCCGCGCTCATCGCGAAATGGTTTGGCGTGCCCGAAGGACAGCTCACGGCCGTATTCCCGAATCTGCTGCGGTTCATGCCCGATCTGAGCACGAGCACCTTGCAGGCGCGCAATTTGGACTTCATCAACCTGGGCTGAGATCGCGCCGCACTACGCAGACGTTCGCAGCGGCCCCATGAGGCCCAGTCGCTCCAGAATGCCGATGATCGTGAACAGCGCATTGCCTTCGAGGCGGTTGTTCACGAACACAAAGCTCGGCTTGGTCTCCTTCGTCCGGGCCGCTTCCATGCGCATGCGAGCCAGTGTGGCAGCCGCGGCGCGCGCTTCTTCATTGATCTCCTTCGTCTCATGGTAGGGGCTGAATGCATCCACAGCCGATTCGTAGTCTCGTCCCGGCTTGAGCAGGAGACGCGCGGCGGTGAAGTCGTCGCAAGTCAGTGATCCCTCCAGTTCCATTTGTTCTGCCACGGAAGGCATGCGGTCCCAGTTGTTGAACACGTGTGTCACACCATGTCGCCGCAGCATGTCAAAATATGGCGCGCACAGCAGCGTGCGATTCCGCACCTCCACGCCATACTGCCAGCCTTGCGGCAGTCGATCGAAGAAAGCGTCCAGCAGGTCTACGAACTCGCGCCCGCGCCCGAAATCCCGTGGGTGAAAATGGCTGAACTCGAAGACGAGCACACCGATGTGATCGCGGTGCGGCAGGCAGGATGCGAGGAAGGCTGCTTTGAACAGATCGGCATTCAAGAAGTGCTCGTTCCGTTTGCCCGCCCGGTCGCCGTAGCGTGGGAGATTCGGAAAGGTTCGGGCCGTGATTTCATCGGTCACCTTGAATCCGAATCGGAAGCCTGGCGGGGTCTGCTTCACAAGGCCCTCGATGTAGGCCGGAGATGGAAAGCGGTAGTAGCCCGCATCCACGCACACGGTGGGGAACACTTCGGCGTATTCGGTCAGGCAATCGCGCTCGAACCGGCTCTCAGCGAACTTGCCCCGCCAGATATATCGCTGCTCATCATAGAGCTGGCCGACCCAGCCGGGGTATTTCCAAGATGAGGTTCCGATGAACACATTCTGCCGGGCCAGTTCTGCCGCGGCACGAGCCAGAGCGTCCCTTGGAAAGCTGCTCAAGCCCGGCAGATTCATGGCATCACAGATTGAGCTTCACGCTGATGGCTTTGAACTTCGCCGCGATGTCACGCTGAAGTTCCAGTTCTCCCCGCTCGCGCAGCAGGACATCCAGATGCTTCAGCGGCGTCTGGTCATCCCGGTCTTTTCCATCTGGCGGCTCCGGTGGCCGCGGCGGCGTGAGATTGCTGGGATAGCTGAACCGGTCGTTTTCGAGTTTCTTTACGCCGGGAAGTTTGAAGAACTCATCCAGGGCCAGCCGGTAGGCTTTGAAATGCCTCTCATAATCCTGCCACTGGAGCATCTCCCCGCGCGTGGCTTCCATGAACTTCGCCCACGCGGTGCCGGTGCCGTCGCCATCGAGATGATTGAAGAAATACACCAGCAGCGCAGACTGCTGATATAGTTCGCCCATGCGCTCGGATGATTTCTGCGCCTGCTGATCCCACGCGGGACGTGTCATGTGAAACAGCTGAGCCACGTCTGGCAGGCGCGGCTCCTTGCCGCGCTTCCGCCACCGCTCCAGGTAGTCCTTCAAGCCCTCCTTGTGCCTGGCTACGGCGAAACGCCCGGCTTTGAACGGCAGCATTTCCGTGTATTCGGCGCAGCCCTCTACAGCCCACTGCGGCAGATAGGGCAGGTAGTCATGCATCATCTGGTGCGTGATTTCGTGCACCAGCGTGTCGCTGCTGTAGTTGTCATCCTTCGTGTAGCTGTTGCCCAGGTGCTTGATACCCAGGCTCTCGAACGGGATTTTGAAGATCTTCTCCCCTGTCATGTAAACGCCGCCGGAATTGGCCGGGCCACCCGCCTGGACATAGTCCTTCCGCGTTTCAAAGAGTGCGGCGTGATAGAATTCCGCGCCATCCGGTGGCTGACACACGATGCCCCAGGGCAGGGCTCCGACGAGCTGCCGCGTCGCCTCGAATGTGCGCGCCACCTCCTTCATTAGACCGGGCAGCAGCTTTCCCTGCGATACATATTCGAAGGCCGCGCTGTGATACACAAAGCGCCTTCTTTCGGCATCCGCAGCAACCATCTTTACCTCGATCGAGTCGGAGGACACCATGACCTCTGCCGGCCATTTCGGCGGCGTGCTGCCACCATTCGCAGCTTGGGCGCGCACGAAAGCCTGGTCTTGGAGAGACAGCAGTGATATCGCCACAGTAGCCTCCGATCCATCGCTGCGCCTGAGCCTGACCTCACGACCATCGAAAGAAACCAGAGCGGCTTTCATGGACCGGCCATCGCCGCTAGTCCAGTCACGCAGATCGGCGGCCAGAGCCGGCCGCGCACCGACGGCTAAAACGGCACCCCATAGTGCCGCCAGCAGCCAGTGGCGGAGCGTGCAAAGCCGTGCGCGAGGTTCGGTCATCATCAGCGGGTGTCTGGCACTTCATCATCTGGTATTCGTTTCGCAAGTTCCAAGCATCGCAGGTGCATTCCACTTAAAATCTCTCGCCCGGCCCTCACGTTACGCTATGAGACCCCGCCGTGAGTTACCAAGTTTTCGCCCGCAAATACCGCCCGCAGACCTTCGCCGACGTGCTCGGCCAGGATCATGTGGTGCGCACGCTGAGCAACGCGATCGCGCAAAACCGCCTGGCGCACGCCTACCTCTTCGTTGGTCCTCGTGGCACTGGTAAAACCAGCACCGCGCGCATCTTCGCCAAGGCGCTCAACTGCCCGAACGGACCGCGCATCGACTTCGATCCCGATGACCCGATGTGTCAGGAGATCGCGCGCGGCGAAAGCCTGGATGTCCTGGAAATCGACGGTGCCAGCAACAACGGCGTGGAGCAGGTGCGCGAACTTCGCGAGACGGTCAAATACGCACCCGCCAGGGGCCGCTTTAAGATCTACTACATCGACGAGGTGCACATGCTGACCGCGGCTGCGTTCAATGCGCTGCTCAAGACGCTGGAAGAACCTCCTCCGCATGTGAAGTTCATCTTTGCCACCACGGAGGCAAACAAGATTCTGCCCACCATCATCAGCCGCTGCCAGCGGTTCGATCTGCGCCGCATCCCGGACCCGGTCATCGCCAAACACCTGCTGCACATTGCAAAGCTGGAGAAGATTACGCTCGATG
>WBZU01001373.1_pt1 | contig 18331 bp, 18 predicted proteins | sample 5204311 | NCBI WGS metagenome assembly WBZU01 (sample SAMN12344359, study PRJNA552823) | activated sludge metagenome | biome: Activated sludge suspended growth; feature: Nitrification reactor; material: Wastewater; isolation source: activated sludge from nitrification reactor of wastewater... | reverse complement strand
ACACCGGAACAGCGTGGATCGAAGAAGGCTACGCCTATTACAAACACCCCCAAGCCTGGATCAAAATCGGCAAATCATATAACCGTTTCGGCCTCTTTTGGGATAACTCGTTTTACGGGAACGTCCACTTTTACGACGGAATCAAGCTCGACCCGAATTACGGTATCTCGCTCGAAGGCTCCGTCGGCAAAGAAACCGGCCCGCGTCTCGGGTATTACGGCCAGTATTTCATCATGGATGGTCGTACCAATGGCTCCTACGTCGGTCGCGACACGATCAGCATTCCCAATGCCCGCCGAAGAAATATCGGCGTCGCGCGTCTCGAGCCGGCATATTTCTGGAGCAAAGAACATTCTCTGACCTTCGGATTGTCCGGGCAATACTTCCAGGCGGATATTCCCGCGCCCGTCGGTAAAAAACACGTCTTCCGATTCGGCGGCGATTTTTATGCGAACATCGGTCCCGTCAGCCTCTGGGGCGATTATTCACGACAAATCGGGCAGTCCGTCACGGAATGGCCCATTCCCCCGGGGATCGATCCGGTGACCAATCAGCCGATCGAAGGTCGAGCGTCCGCGAAAAACGATTATTTCCTCATCGGCGCTGAAGCTCGGATCAAAAAAGTCGTGCTGCGCTACAACTTCAGCGCCGTACGTTACAACGACGTGGCCGTATCGGAATTCTTCCACGTGCCCGGCCTCGGGTACAACATGAACGACAATCTGCAATTCCTCGTGGAATTCGCATATTGGAATCAGAAAACCGCGACGGGCCAGGAAGCGCTCTTCGATCGCACCATCGCCACCACGATTCACGGATATTTCTGAGAGGGTGTCGAACAGGATTTTCGAGGGTTTCGGGGTTTGTCTCGTAGGGGCGTGATTCATCACGCCCCAAGAAACGCTGTCAGTCGGCGCGATGAATCGCGCCCCTACATGTCCAAAAGGGTCGAATTCCCTGATCAACCCTCGTCATCCCCATCGCCCTTGTCGCCGCGCAATCCGAGCGCTTTGCATTTCTTGTACAAATGGCTCCGCTCGAGCCCCAATCCGCGCGCCGTCGCCGCCATCGCCCCGCTATGATGCGCCAGCGCCTCCTCCAAAATCCGCCGCTCCGCCTCCTCCGCCAACACTCGAAATGGCGTTCCCGGCCGGAATAACCCCGTCGGCGTCCCCGTCGACGCATTTCCCAGACAAACACGCACGTCTTCCGCATCGATCTGCGCGTCCGGCGTCAAAATCACCAATCGCTCGATCAAATTCCGCAATTCGCGTACGTTCCCGGGAAAACCATACCCGAGCAGCACTTCGATCGCTCCGTCCGTCACCGTCATTCCCGGACGATCGTTGGCTACCATCGCCAAACTCAAAAAGTGCTTGGCCAATAAGGGAATGTCTTCCCGCCGCGCACGTAATGGCGGCAAGGCCAACGGCACGACATTCAGTCGATCATACAAATCCGCTCGAAATTCGCCTTTTTGACAAGCCGCCTCGATATCGCGGTTCGTTGCGGCAACCACGCGCACGTCCACTTTGAGGATCTCATTGCCCCCGACCCGCTCGATTTCCCGCTCCTGCAAGACCCGCAATAACTTGGCCTGCATCGGCAAAGGCATATCGCCCACTTCGTCGAGGAACAACGTGCCTCCGCTGGCACGCTCGAATTTCCCCCGCCTTTGTTTCGTCGCCCCGGTAAATGCCCCGGCTTCGTGGCCGAACATTTCGCTTTCAATCAGCTCGCTGGGAATCGCCGCGCAATTCATCTTTTCCAAGGGCCCGCGCGCTCGCTTTCCCGCCGCGTGGACCGCTCGCGCCACGAGCTCCTTGCCCGTACCGCGTTCTCCGGTAATGAGTACCGTTGCGGTCGTCGCCGCTTTGCCCGCCCGCGCGATCTGCTCGCGCAGCGAAACCATCACGCGACTGTCGCCGATCAATTCGCCGACTTGACCCGCTTGGGCCTTCAACGTCTTCGCTTCCGCTTCCGCTCGAACCAGCCTCAACGTGTTGTCGAGCACGAGCAACAGGCGATCGGTCGAGATGGGTTTTTCCAGGAAGTCGAGCGCTCCGAGACGCGTCGCCCGTACGGCCGCATCGATCGATGCATGACCGCTCATCATCACGACCGGCAGATCCGAACCTTGCCCACGGATCCGTTCGAGAAGTGAAACTCCATCGCCATCGGGCAGAGCCACATCGAAGAGCGCGATGTCGTAGCTGCGTTTGGCAAGTTTCTCCTCGGCGATACGAATTCCGCCTGCGACATCGACGGCGTATCCCTCGAGCGAGAGAGCTTTTTGGAGTGTGGTGAGGATGGAGGGCTCGTCATCGACGACGAAAACATGGCCGCGCGGCATGCCGACAAGCTAGCACCAGCATGCACGATCCACACCACGCCGTGATAAGCTCGATTGGATATGTCCACCGAGATATTGCCGACAGCCGAAGGCGATCTCGGACGAACGCCGTTCGCCCATCTGCTCGTGTATGCAGCGGATCAGCAGCTCACCGGAGCGCTTTTCTTGCATGCTCCCGACGGCACGATGCACAGCGTGCGGCTCGAAGCAGGACGTCCCGCAAAAGTGCAAATGGGCGATGGATTTGCGCGGCTCGGCAAGCTGTTGGTCGATGCGGGCATCATCGATCAAACAACCCATGATCTTCCGCGTGTCGTGCCCGGTTTGATCGGCGATTCGCTCGTCGCGGGTGGACACATCACGCGCGAGAACCTCGATCAATGGGTCGAGCGGCAATTCTTCGTGCGCATGACGCGCCTGTTCAACCTGCCGCCGGCAACGCGTTACGCGTATTTCGCCGACATGAACGAGATCGTGGACGACGGTGCACCTCTGTCGACCGTGCATCCACTCGCCATCATTTGGGCCGGAATTCGAGAACATGCGGGCGCTTCCGCGATGATGTCCACGGTGCTCGAACGTATCGGTGACGCGCCGCTTCGTGTGCACACGCGCGCGTCGCTCGAACGCCTTCAGCCCACGGACGCCGAACGCTCGATTTTGAAGCGATTGCGCGACAATCCGCCGAATTTACGAGGGTTGGTCAAGGAAAACCTCGCCGAAGAATCGTTGGTACGCCAAATGATTTACGGGCTCGTCATTCTGCGTTTCATCGACTTCGGTATCGAAGCACTTCCGCTCTTTCCGGAGAAAGAACCGACGCCCGAGACCGCGACGAGCAACGTGGCGCTTGCTCGGATCAAGCTGCAGCAAACCATGCCGCGGCGTTTTATTGCGGCAGCTCCGGACGATGTCGGCGATGGCGAACGTATTCGACCGCAGCCGCGGATGCGTAAGCGTCCTCGTCCCAGTAAACCCGCCATGCCTGCGGTACAGGTCGAATCACCGCCCGTTGCGCATGCGCCGCCCGTTGATCTCTCGGTGGTCGCGGGGCCGGAGGATTTGTCACAAAAAACCTTGGAAAAAGACGCTCCTCCGCCGATGCCCGTCGTGCATGAAGGTGATCCCGACGCTCCGCATCCCGCGCATGCGATGTACACCTTGGCGATGAGGCGTTTGTCCGACGGTGATCGCGAAGGCGCGCTCGCTGCTTGCCAGCTTGCCCGGGAGATTGACCCGGACGAACCCGACTACGCCGTCTTGGCGACGTGGATTCGAGCGATCCATGGAGGCGCGAATTTGGACTCGTGCGTGCACGACTTGGACAACCTCCTCGTGCGTCATCCCAACCATGTTCCAGCCTTGTTTTACCGCGGATATCTGCGTCGACGAACCAACGATGAAAGCGGTGCGGTCGAGGATTTGCGCCGTGTGGTCGAACTCGATCCGAGCCATCAAGAGGCGTTGCGCGAGCTCAAACGAATCGAACGTCGTGCACCCGCCAAACGGCCCAGCGGTTTATTTCAAACGTAAAGTGTTTTTCCGTTGGCCGCGCCTTCTCTCCCTCCACGTTTGACGTTGCCCTCGGGCCTGGTGGTACGTTTGTCGCCGGCCGCGGTACGACAAGCAGCGTCGCCGAGCGCCCCCGCAGGTTCGTGCCTCAATGCGCTTTCGCTGCTGGAAACTCCAGGGTTTTTGAAGACAAACGACGGTCGTCCCCTCGATGTGCAGGCGTTGTCGTTGCGTGACGTGCACGTGTTGCGTGCGTTCCTCGTCTACGCGGATCTCATTGCCGACGAACCGATCGAGCTGCCTTGCGAGAATTGTGAAAAACCGTTTCAGGTCAAACCATCGACGCTGTTCGAACCGAGTCCGTTCGTTGATGGCGACCTTCGCGACGCGGACCTCGACGCGCCTTTCGATCACGAGAAGGCCCACAAAATTCCGCGGATTCTGGTGGGAAAAGAACGAGCTCGTACGATTCGGATCGCCGCGCGAACCGTGCGCGAAGTTCTTCCATTGTGGCATGCGGAGGGCGTCGCCGAAGTGAAGTTGTCGCCGGCGATCGTCATCGCGATGGGCATCACGGCGCTCGGGCGTGAACGACGCGCGAGTGTGATCGCGGATGCGTTGATGCATGCGTCGCCGGACGCGTTTCGAGCGGTCGCGGACCTCGTGTACCAAGCGCATTATTCGCCGCGTCTCGTGGGGGCGTATCGATGTGCGGCGTGCGGTGCGCGCAACGATCTGGAAGTGATTTCCGTGGCCGAGATCCCATACGACACGACGGAGACGAAGCGACGAACGCGGCGGGTTTTTCCGGACGTCCACACGTTCGAACGGGTCGTCCGTGAAGCGGGCAAACGTATCTACCGACAGCGGGGCGTGCGCAACATCGACCTCATCGTCGACGATGGAGTGCCGGCGTGTGATGACGGAGGCGAACCGCTGCTTGGCTGTTACACGCCGGGACAGCCGGATGATTTGTCCGGGCAACCTCAGGGGCCGGAAATACGCATTTTTTATCGGACATTTCAGGCTGCTTTTCGGGACGAACCCGGGTTCGACGTGCGGGCGGAGATCGACGAAACGATCGATCACGAGGTCACGCATCACTTGCATTTTCTCGCCGGTGACGATCCGCTCGATGATGAAGAGCGGGATGCGATCGTGGAGGAAAACGTTCGGCGGATTGGCCAACGTGAAGCGACACGGCGGGCGGGCAAAGCATTCACCACGGACGTCGTCGGGTTCTTTCGAACGGCGTGGCCGTTGCTTCTCGTGGCGTTCGTAGCGACATGGCTCGGGTTTTTTCGCTGTCAATGACGGTTCGTACGACGCAGCTTGACCCCACACCAAGCGCGACAAGAATGCTGGCCACATGCGTACGTCTCGCTTTCACCGCGTTGCATTTGCCGCGGCATTGGCCTTGGGGTTGGGCACGGTTTGTCATTCCGTCGTGTTTGCCGATGCGGGTGCTCCCGCAGAAGACACGACGCCGGTAGCGAAAGTGGGCACGCGGGTCTTCACGATCTCCGAAGTCGAGCGGCGGATCGCGTTGGTGCCGGCTTTTCAATTGCGTTATTTCGGCAAGAGCACGGAAGAGATTCGTCGTCGGTTCGTCGACGAGACGCTGATCAAGGACGCGCTGTTGGTGCAAGGTGCGGAAGCGGAAAAGATCTCGGAGACGGTGGAGGTTGCCGAGCGGATTCGGGGGGTTTTACGCGGAGCGCTCATCAAGAAGATCACCGATGAAGCCGCAGCGGCCGGACCGATCACCGATGACGAAGTGAAGACGTATTACGAGGCGAACAAGAGCACGTACCACGCTCCTGCGCGCATCGTGATTTGGCGCATCGTCGTGGCGACGAAGGAAGAAGCAGCCGCGGTCATCGAGCAGGTCAAGACGGATTTGACGCCCAAGAAATGGAACGAGATCGCGCGCGAGAAGTCGCTCGACAAGGCCACGAACATGCGCGGAGGAAACCTGGGGTTCGTCGATCCAACCGGGGCGACGAGCGATCCGAATTTGAAGGTCGACGCGGCGCTCGTGACGGCGGCGGAAAAAGTGAAAGACGGAGAGCTCGTGCAGGAGCCCGTGGCGGACGAGTCGAAGTGGTCGGTGTTGTGGCGTCGTCAGAGCATGAAGGCGGTGGATCGACCGCTGGAGATGGAAGCGGCGCAAATTCGTATGGTGCTCATGAAGCAGCGCACGGACAAACGAATCGCCGACACGATCGCCGAGTTGCGCAAGAAAAACCTGGGCGAGACCAACCCGGACTTGCTGGAGCTCTTGGCGGTGAGCGGGATGGGTGAGGTTTCGCCGGTCAAACGACCGGGAACATTGCCTTCTGCGCGTCGTCCGGCGTCCGGTTCGCCCGTGCCGATGGAAACGCCGAACGGCAAACGCTGATCACACGAGGGCAAACGCGAGCAGCACGCCGAGCGCTGAAAGAATCGCCAGCAAGATGGCGACTTTCGTGCCCAGGCGATGCGCCGTCGCGACATCTTCCTCGGGCAAACCGTACACGCCCGAAAGAAGTGCACGGGAAGCTTTGCCCGGAACGGTCATCGCGAGCGCCATGATCTCGCTCGTTGCTTTGGTTCCGCGGGTGAACAGAACCCAAATGGTGCCGAGCGGACCGGTCATCAAGTCCCATCCGCACGCGTACAAGCCGTACCGCAAGGCTCGTCGACGTTGCGGACGGCCACCCACGCGACGAGCGCCCAGATCGAGCGCCGCGCCATGCGACGCGTGCGCCACGACCATCCACAAGGCGAGCACGGGTACGCCCACGACAAACCACTGGAAAGCTCGTTGGCGAACGACCGGGTCCGCGATGACTTGCATGGCGAGGTTTGGCAGGGCCAAAGCGGCAAACGGCAGCAGCGCGGCGACCATCGAAGCGACGGCGAGAACTTCACACAGAACCGCAAAACGCATCGCCGGAGGCAACGGACCGTCGGGTATGGCCCCGAAAAACGCTTCGGCGCCTTGGGTCGCGGCCAGGGATGTCGACCAAAGACGCGACCACGTTCCTGCGCCCGGTCGTTCCCAAGGAATGATCGCCACGACTCCCGATGCGTCTTCTTCCGCCGGTGTGCAGCCCGGACAATCGGCCTGTCCGCAAATCGCGCAGAGCACGGCCGCAGGCACGTCGAAAACGTCTCCGTCCACCGCTTCGCTCATGACGCGTTCGGCGAGCTGAGGTCTCTTGGCCATGGGCGCACTCCTCTGACGGACCCCGCGCCGCGCGAAGCAAACCGCCGGTTCTCACTCTACGAAATTTCCCGCGTTATGTCGACCCTACGACCCTCGAACGACACGAGTTTCAATGCATCGTTTCGTCTGCGCGTCGCTGTTGCGACGACGGCATGTCGACGCTCGATCCACCAAAGCGCACGGCGAACAAAAGCGCGGCGATTCCCAGCGCCAACGTGATCCAAAGCCCATACGACCACTCGAACCGCACCGGCACGAATCGCGAGCTCTGCGGCACCACGACGACCCGCATGATCACCGTCATGACGACGATCAACGCCATCAATCCGACAGCAAAACGCGCACCACGCATCGAGTGAATCGTGCGCCTCGAGAGCACCAACGGTACCAAGACAAACCACGATGCGAACGGCGCCCACATCCACGAAAGACGCTGCGCAAAACGCAATCCGGTCCACTCCCGCAACTCGGGTGCGAGCTCGTGCATCCAAGGAAGAAAAAAAGCCCCGAGTCCAAAGAGCGCGATCAACGTCAACGCCCCACGACCTCGACCCACGTACGACCAAGGAAGCTGCTCCAGCTCCGGAGGCACTTCTTCCACAGGCTCTTCATCATCGAGACTCGCGGCGGTTTTCGGCAGCTTCGTGATGTCTTCGAGCGCAAGACCGCACTCGGGACAAGACCGAGCTTCTCCGACCTCGAACATCTGCCGACAGAAGGGGCAAGCGATGAGCCTGTTCATCGAGCGAGCGAGAGTCTAACAAAAGGCGCAGGAGTTTTGGACATGTCGAGCCGCATGAAGTTATCAGACGAAGAGGTCGATGCGTTCGTCGAGACGCACCAAGGGTGGACACGCAACGGCGAAGCGATCGTGCGTTCGTTCAAGTTCGCCGATTACTCGAGCGCGCTCGGCTTCGTCGTCCGCGTCGCGTTGGAGGCGGAGAAGCGCGATCATCATCCGGAGATTCAGCTGACTTGGGGGCGCGCGGAGGTCACTTGGTCCACGCATGACGCCGGCGGAATCACGACGCTCGACACCACGCTGGCCGAATGCACGGACAAACTTTACGAATCCCAACGAATGTGACGGTTCATGCAGCCTCAGCAAGAAGCACTCGCCACGCGCTTGGGTTTGTCTGGAGAACTCGCGCACCTCGAAGAAGCGCTCACCCATCGCAGCTTTACGAACGAACAGCGCAAAGAGAACCATCGCGACAATCAACGTCTCGAGTTTCTTGGCGATTCTGTGCTCGGTTTGTGCGTCACCGATGCGCTCATGGTGCGTTATCCACACGCGAACGAAGGCGAGCTGTCCCGTATGCGCGCCATTCTCGTCAACGCCGAGGCGTTGTCTTCGTGGGCGCGATCGGTCGACCTTGGGGCGGCTTTGCGCATGGGCCGAGGCGCTCTTTCCACAGGTGAACAGGAGCGGCAGAACGTGCTCGCCGATGCCGCCGAAGCGTTGATGGGCGCGGTGTATCTCGATCGCGGACTCGAAGAAGCACGACGTCTCGTGCACTGCATCATCGATGGACCGATGTCGCGGCTCGCCGATTCGATGGTCGCGCATGATCCGAAGAGCACGCTGCAAGAGCGAATCCAAGCGGCGGGAGGTCCTTCGCCGCGATACCGCACCGTGCGTGTCGAAGGTCCGCCGCATCATCGCGAGTTCTTCGTCGTGGTGGAGACGGGAACGGATGTCCTCGCGGAGGGTCGCGGACGCTCGAAAAAACTTGCCGAAGTCGACGCCGCGCGGGCGGCGTTGCTCCAGCCTTGGCCTGCTGACTCGACTCGTGTTGCTCCGGTATCCTCGGACAATCCCGAGTCACCCGATGCACCTGTGGTGACATGACAAACCTCGATCGTTCGGTCGAGAAGGAGTGATTCCGATGCGCCGTTTCGCCTTCGCGCTGCTCGTGTGCCTGTCGTTCACGCTCACGTGGGTCATGCCCGCGTGGGCCGGGAGTTACCTCGATCGGGCGGCGTTGATGCTCGAACAAGCGCACTCGGAGGGCGACTTCCTCCAGCCTCGGTCCTTCGACAAAGAGCTCGTGCTCGTGGTCAAAGCGATGGCCGAGACGCGAGCGCGTATGGCGCGAAAGATGGAGGTTCCCGCGGCGGTGGCCAAAGCGCATCCGCACTTGTTGCTCGTGCTGGAGAACTACGAGCGCGCGGTGGCGGCGGCAGCGGATGGCAACTTCAAGAAGTTTGTCGAGCACGTCTACGCGGCGCGCGATGAAGACCGGAATTTTCGGGCGATTCTGAAGGAATTGGGTTACGCCCTGCCAAACCTCACGGTCAAACCATCGAAGAAGTAGGCGCCCAAATGAACATCGCGTCGCTCGTGGATGACGGGCGACGCGAATGGTTCTTCGTCGTGTTGAACAGGGAAGGGACGATCAGAGCACGAGGCCGAAATCGAAGCCCAGCGTGTACTGCTTTGCGATGCCTTCGAATTTGTTTGTCTTGGCACCGGTGGTTGCGTCTTGCCAAACCTCGTCTTTGTTCGCTTCGGCGGCGGTGATCGCGTCGGTGGCGAAATGTGCGCCCACGCGGACCATCTGGAAACGGAACTGAAGACCGGCGGCGATGCGATGACGTTGCGCACGCACGGCATCGAAGACGACCGTGTTGTTGAAGTCCGCGCTCGTGCCGTTCTTACAAACCGGTTGACCATCGCGATAGGTTTTTCCGGGGTCGGGCGTCGCCGTCGTGTTGGCGCCCGAATAACCGCAGTAGTTGAGCGCATCGGTGTTCGGCGTCAGGTCGATCAGGCCCGAGTCACCGAAGGTGTACGTCCAGGAATAACCCGCGTACGGCAAGATGATCACCGATCCGGCGATCGGAATCGGCTTGGAGATCATCGCGTCGAACCCCGCGACGGTGAGTTGGAATTCGGACGTACCCGTGATTGTCGTGACGGACCCGGACGCCGTGATGTCGGGGAAAATCGCCGGAACACCCGTGCGGAAACCTTCGAGCAACGACAAACGAACGTCGGCTCCGAGCAAACCCATGTTGGAGTTGCCCATGAAGCCGATCTTGGTTCCAAGTTCAAAACCCAACAGGCCGAGCGGCAACGCGAGCGGTGCGAAGCCGTAACGCGTCTTCATCGCGTAGAGCTGGATGTAGTCGTCGGGGCCGTTGTTGATCGTCGAGAACAACTTGTTGTTCGGATCCTGTTTGCCCTGCGTTCCGAGGCGCCAATAGTCCTCGTTCGAACTGATCTTCGTGAACGCGCCTTCGAACGCGAGGTCAAACCCGCCGTACCCCGTGGTTCTTGCGGGATGCATCGCCGTCGGACCGAGGGCAAACCCCCACTCGGCCATCAGTTTGGCGAAGGCGGCATCGTTTGTGCCGCAACGACTGAAGCCCGACGTCGGGTTATAGTAGAGCCCGCCGTTTCCCCCAGGCGCGCGGCAACCCTCGTCCGTGACCAAACGCGCAAGCGCAGGGTCCATCGTGTCTGCCGCGGCTTGGCGAGGCATCGCAATTGCGGCGACGAGCGCAACGGCCGCCGTGATCCACCCGAATCGACGCATACCAGGATCTCCGAGCGGCGAGGCTACGTGTTGGATCGCGTTTTCGTCAAGTCAATCCCCGCCCTGTTTGCATGAATGGAAAAGCCGGGCCCGGCTTCCGCACGTCGCCGACTGGACTTGTGCCCCGAATGCCGCTTATTTGCAGGGCCTCTTCCGGAACAAGACCGTGGCCAAAGACCAACGTCCTCGCCTCCGAGCACGCCCTCTCGATACGCCTTTGCACGTCGTGCTCGTCGAACCCGAGATTCCTCAGAACACCGGCAACATCGCGCGGCTGACCGCTGCCACGAAAAGCCGTCTGCACCTCGTGGGAAAATTGGGGTTTCGCATTGACGAACACGCGGTTCGCCGCGCAGGCGTCGACTATTGGCACCTGGTCGATCTCGAGACCCACCCCGACTTCGATCACTTCACGACGACTTGGCCCGACGCGCGCATCCATTTGTTCAGCGCGATCGCGACCAAAAGTTACCTCGAAGCGGACTTTCGCCCGGGCGATGCGCTGGTCTTCGGCAAAGAAAGCGTCGGACTCGATGACGCGTTGCTGGAGCGTTATCCCGACCGGGTCTACGGCATTCCGACCCTCGGTCCGGTGCGTTCGTTGAACCTTGCGAACGCATCGTCCATCGTGCTTTACGAAGCCTTGCGCCACATCGGGGCTCTCGCTGACGCCAAGCCGGGTTGATGCAGATGAAGCTTCATCGACAACCGAGTTCACGACCGAAGTCGTTTCAACACAAACGATGGTTCGTCGCGGGACTGTTTGTCTTGGCCAGTTTGTGGAGCACCGGGTGTGCACCTCGGCCGGCGAATGCGACCCCGGAAGGTGCGGTGCGCGAGTTCATCGATCGCATGCGTCTCATCGGAGCGGATCCGACGGCGGCCAAAGCGGCGTTCGCCGTCATGTCTCAGCGCACGCGTCAGAACCTGACGGAACGGGCACAAAGGTACAGTGCCGCGAGCGGCAAGACGATTGCACCTGAGGCGATGATCGTGCCGTCGAGGTTCGTGATTCGCTTTGAGCCCCAACGGATGACGTCGCTCGTGGTCGGCACGCACGCGCTCGTGGAAGTGATTGGTTTGGGGCCCGAAGAACGGGCGAAAGTCACGTGCGCGTACGAAGAAGACGGGTGGCGCGTGGACTTGGAGCTGCCGCCGCTGCCTGCGGTGCAGATGAGGCCGGGGACGGGGAGTTGAGGGGTTCGAAACGAAACAGCCGACGTCCGGAAAATGCGGAGGTCGGCTGTTGTCGGTAATGGAAAATGGATTCAGTTCGCGAGGAAAATCGCTTCGATTTCCGTACGGACCTGATCTTCCGTTTGTCCACGGGCAATGGCGATCTCTTTGACGATGAGGCCGCGCGCGGTGTCGAGCATGCGCCGTTCGCCGAACGAGAGTTGCTTGTCGGTCTTCAGGCGATACAGATCGCGCAGGACCTCGGCGACGTCGTAGATCGAGCCGGTTTTGATCTTGTCCATGAAACCGCGATAACGGCGATTCCAGGTTTGGTTGTCGAAAGCGATGGTCCGTTCGCGAAGGATGTCGAAGATTTCGCGAATTTCTTGTTCCGAGATGACTTGGCGCAAACCCACGGCGCCGGCATTGCTGACGGGCACCATGATTTTGCGATCGGTGTCGAGAATACGGAGAACGTAGAAGCGCTGGCGATTACCGGCGATGTCTTTTTCTTCGATGTTGACGACTTCGGCCACTCCTTGGGCCGGATAAACCGCCTTGTCGCCTACTTTGAAATGGATCTCCGAACGAGCCTGCATATCGTCTCCTTTGCCTACCGTCTCGCCGTGTTTGTCCCGGTCAGCGCTTGATGACCTATTGCATCGGGTTCTGCTTTAGGTCGGCGTTGAACCATTCGGGTCGGTGTCTCATTCCGATCGGTGCGTTGCGAAAACTGCGAAGAGCCTGGATGCAGAGATCGCCCCGTACGCTGTTCGGTCACCATCGAGACACCTTGGTGGATCCGACGGTGGGGAAGGGGTTTCCGGGTTGGTGAGCAGACGGCGGTCTCCGTGGAGAAGGCAGTCTGCGCCAGGCGCGCGCACTTTAGTGAGAACGGTTGATCCTGTCAACCCGATCAGGACCCGATGGTTGTTGTACGGACCACGTAATTACGTCGCGGGCAAACAACAAGCGGGAGCCGGGACGAAGGACGTCGAAGCTTCGCGTGTCCGACCGAGCTGCCGGATCTTCAGCCGGGTGATGCGTCGAAGAGCCGCTTCGCCAGACCCCAACGAACACCTCGATCCGATGCGACGAACGCGACGTCGGTTGCTCCCGAAGAAAGCCCCGCCTGATCTCGCGTCCATGCCAGCACTTCCGCGACGATGAGCCCTCCGGCCACGATCACGTCCGCTCGTTCGGGCTGTACCGATCCCAAGGCCCGCCGCTCGGCCAAGGGCATCGCCGCCAACGCCCGCACTGCCTCGTCGACTCGACTACCGGACAAACGTGCACCGTGCACACGTTCAGAGTCGTACGGGACCACGTCGAGCGCGTACGCGACCAACGTCGTGACCGTTCCCGCCACACCCACGACCGTTTGCGTCGGAACCATCCCCGACCCGTCCAACGCACGCCGTACGTCTTGACGAACCGCGTGAATTTCGTTTGGGGTCAAAGGATCGTTGCGCACGTGTCGTTCGGTGAGGCGTACGCTGCCGACATCGAGGCTCACGGCGCGGTCGATACCTGTTGCGGCGTCGCCCGTGACGACTTCGGTGCTGCCTCCGCCGACGTCGACGACGGTGACGGGCCCGGACAAACCAAGGCCCGTGAGCGCGCCGGCGAACGTCAGTTCCGCTTCTTCTCGGCCGGAGATCACCTGCGGTTCCACGCCGAGCAGCGCTTTGGCTTCCGCTCGAAACGCTTCGCCACCGTGCGCGTCACGCATGGCGCTCGTGCCCGCGACCGCCACGTGCTCGGCCCCCGCGGCGCGAATGTCTTCCGCGTATCGGGCCAGGCAATCGAGCGTGCGACGAACGGCTTCGGGGGCCAACGTTCGCGTCGCATCGACGCCTTGACCGAGACGCGTGATCGTCGCGCGTTCGACGATCGGGACGATGACGTCACCGCGACGTTCGGCGACGAGAAGCAGGACGGAGTTCGTCCCGATGTCGATGGCGGCTACACGCATGAGGTTTGACCGAGGAGAAACGGGTCAGTTGGCGAGCGTCTTGAGGTCGAGCATTTCTTCGACGTTGGGCAGAACGACGAGCTCGCAGCGACGATTGGCTTGCTTGTTTTCGTCCGAGTCGTTGGGTTTGACCGGGTCGGTGTCGCCGTATCCGGCCGCGCTCCAACGTTCGGCGCTGAGGCGTCCGCCCTTGTCGGTCGGGTCCACGAGGAACGCGAGGACCTCGCGGGCGCGCATGACGGACAAACCCCAGTTGTCCTTGAAGCGTCCGCCGGCGAGTTTGTCCGCGTCGGTGTGTCCGGCGACCTGGAACGAACGCTGCGAAAGGGCCGAATCACTGCGGATGACGTCGGCGACCTTGGACAAAACGTCTTCGCCGTCTTTCTTGAGCGTCTCTTTGCCCTTCTCGAAGAGCACGTCGCCCGGCAGCTGAATGACCATGCGGTTGTTACGCACGGTGACGTTCAAGCCGAGTTTGGTGAGGGCTTGGAGTTTTTCCCGGAGCAGTTCGAAACGCTTCTTGATGGCTTCGAGTTGTTCGGCGCGACGGCGGTAATCCTCGAGAGCGCGAGCCTGCTCTTCGAGGTTTGCGTTGAGTTTGGAGATGTCGACGCCGGCATCTTTGAGCTGGCGCTTGAGCTGTTCGATTTGCGCTTTGGCGTCTTCGATTTCGGCGAGAGCTTTCTTGTTGCGCTTTTGCTCGTCGGCGATTTTCGAATTGAGCGCTTCGATTTCGCGAAGTTTGCCCTGCCATTCTTCTTCCGAATGTCCGCACCCGGAGCCGCCCGCGAGGGCGAAGAGTGCGGATCCGAGCAGGAGCCATGATGTCAGTCGACGCATGGATGCGAACCTCCCTGGGTGCGTAGCGGTTCGGACGGACGGTAACGGGACACGACGCGATGCACAAGACCACGCGCGCGCCATGCATGAAAGGATGTGGTTGTCAAGATGCGAAATTAGGCGACAAAGGGGTATGCTGTAGGGGATTTTCGCCTTGTGAAGGACGACGACGCAGATGGTCTTGTGTTCCGCCTTGGCAATGTTCACCGAACATTTGAACGGAAATCAGGGGGAAACAGGGGTTTAGTGCTCGGAAGAATTTCCTTGACCGTCACCATGCGTGGCAATATACGTCGTGCAACATCTGTTGTCTCAGCGCTCACGACCAGGTCCGCGGGCGCGAGGCGGCCAAGTAGGAGGGTCACAGATGGCTGCGAAGAAGACTGCGAAGAAAGCCACCAAGAAGGCGACCAAGAAGGCCGCAAAGCCGGCCGCCGCGAAAGCAACCAAGGCCGCCAAGAAGCCGGCGAAGAAGGCCGCCAAGAAGGCCCCGAAGCGCGCCGTTGCCAAGAAGCCCGCGAAGAAGGTCGCCAAGAAGGCCCCGAAGCGCGCCGTTGCCAAGAAGCCCGCGAAGAAGGTCGCCAAGCGCGCTGCTGCTCCGAAGAAAGCTGCCGCACCGCGCCGCGCTCCCGCCAAACCGGCCAAGGCTGCGAAACCCGCAAAAGCCGCCAAGCCCGCAAAAGCCGCGAAACCGGCCAACAAGCGCGCAGCCAAAGCTGCTCCGGCAAAGAACGACGACGAAGAATAGGCCCTCGTCGCCCCAGCTTCGTCAAGCTCGGCGCCTCCCTCTCGTCAGCGGCCTTCCGATGCGAGAGCCCCGGGGTGAATGATCATCCCGCCAGATCCCAATTGTTTGCGACCTGGATTACGCTAGAGCCCGACCGAATGGACGTTGGAATTCCCAAACGTCCATTCGTGTTTTGTAGCGCCTGATACGCCGCAAAACAGACCCATACCTACGCCGACGTTCAGACCGCTCAATCGCCCAGGTATCGCTTCAATAGCCGCGCTGCGGCATGCCGATCGAACGGCACCCCCGCCAGCTCACGCTGCGACAAGCCCACGTACAGCTGCATCGAGAACGCATACAGCGCCTCACATTCCCGCGCGGCGGCATCCAACCGCGAGGGATCGATCAAGTCCGTGTCGTGCAGCGCCGAAAGCGATCCCAACAGCTCCCGCGTGCGTTCGTAACCGCCGAGCACGAGCACGGGATGGCCGATCGCACGGTAATACCCCAAGAAGTCCCCGACAAACCCATACCGCTCGGGCGCACTCCACGTGTCCCGCAAAGGATCCGCGTGCCGCGCCTTGATCGTAAAAGCCCGCGCGATCTGCGCGAACATCCACGCGCCCGATCGCAACCGCACCCGCGCATCGTGCAAAGCTCCCGGCGTTCCAAAGACGTTTGAATCGTCAAACGATCCATCGAGCGCTCGACCCAGGAACAACACCGCGAGCTGCAAGACCGGACGCAACGTCTCCGTCACCGCCTGCAAGCTCATCCGCATGTCCGCCGCCGAGAGTTTGTCATGGGCAGGGGGTACGTCATGGTCGAACACTCGCCCAAGCTCGAGACGAACCATCGCCGCCACCGACAGAAGCGCGTTCTTGATGTCCCCGAGGCGCCGACCTTCGCCCTGCAATCCACGCTCGGCCGCGTCGATCTGTTTGACGCCGACGCGCATGACCCGCGCCTCGAAGTCCTTCGCCAACAGATCGCCCGAACGTCGCCACAAGTAGCTCGACAACGCGCGAGCGTCGCTGCGGAGCACCGCCAGCACGAGGTAACTGCGCCCGGCGACGCGTTTGTCCGCATGATCATTCGCGATCGCGTCGAGCAAACGCACGTACCTGAGCATTCGAAACAGCGACAAGAACGTGAGCGCGACCAGACGATGCGCGTGTTCGCCGTCGATCCGATGAATCAGATCCAGCACCGCCGACGAGTTGATCCGGTCAAACTCCGGCCGAAACTCGAGCGCCGACAGCGGATTGAAAAATGCGCTGCTCGATATTTCCCGCACCGTCGTCGACAAGTGCGCGAAGAAGACGCGGTAGTTCGTCCGCGGCGACTTGGCCAGCGCCGATCCGACTTCGATGAGGTTCGTCAAGGACTGACGCAGGACAAACAGGCTCTCTTCAGGCGATTCCGGAGCGACCGCGGCGTACACGAGCTTGGTGCGGGCGTTGTCTTCCGGGAGCACCGTCTCGAGGTAACGATGAAACACGACCGCGCGATCGCGTTCGCCGAGCATCATGCGTGCGAGCTGCACACCGCGGGACATGCCGTCGCACGCATGCTCGAGCTGCGTTTGGAAGTCGTGACCGACGAAGGTTTGTCTCTTTCCACCACCCGGATGGTTCCGAGGATTGGCGAAACACGCGAGGCCCTTGAGCAAGATCTCGAGCTCGAACAGAGCCTCTTCTTTTTGTTGATCGGCAAGCTTTGCGTACCAAGCATCTCGAGCTTCGTGCAGCTCACGCTTCAGACCTCGTGATTCACGAAGCAGTTCGACGTACGCGCTGGTCGTGTCGGCACCAGGCAACTTGGGTTGGGCGTCGCTCGCCAAGATGAGGCCTCGCGGATGCTGAGTGACGACTCAGCGCGGCTTGAAATCGAAGGGATACGTAAAGAGTGTGTCACGGCCGCTCGGGGACTTCGGGAACGTGATCGTCTTGGTGACCTCCGCCAAACACGGCTCGACTTCCGGTGCGCTCGCGGTGCTTTCTTCCTTCTTCACGCTCACCGTTTTCACCGTTCCATCGGGCGAAAGTTCGACGGCGAGCAGCGCCTTGATCGACTCCTTCGGGTGCGCCTTGGACCAGATGTCGTAACAACAGCGGAACGACGGACGGCGCTTCTTGATGAGGACGTTCACCGGGGCAAACCGATCGCTCTTGGCGTCTTTCGACGGCTGCGCGTTGTTCATGACGACGCCTTGTTGTTGCTCGAGCTCCGCGTCGGTCAGCTCGGGAAGCTTGATGCATTCGGCCGTGGTCATCGTCGCTGCGGCTGCGGGCGCCGTCGCTGCGGGTTTGGTGTCGGCCGCCGGAGTTTGTCCGGTCGAATCCGCCTTGGGTTCGTCTTTCTGAACGTTTGTCGGCGCGTCTTTCGTGTCTTTCGCGTCGGCGCTGGACTTGTCGGGTGTCGTGCCGTTGCTTGGAGAACCGCCCGAGCAAGCGGCAAACGTGAGGACGAGGGGGATGCCCAAAATCGCTACGACAGAAGCGGTCGCACAGGTACGCATCCGGCCATCCTACTCGATCCGGGGTTTGGGGCGAAGGACGCCGCAGGCGATCCGCAGCCCCAAATGTACAAACAGCGGTTTGGGGCGAAGGACGCCGCAGGCGATCCGCAGCCCCAAATGTACAAACCGCGGGCCGAACCGAATCTCGCGGCGTGCGTTCATCCGTATCATCCTGACGGCATGAAGTTTCCCTCGCTCGTTTTCGGCCTCGGGCTTGCTGTTTCCTTGGTGTTGGGCCTCGTGGCGGCCTGCGGATCCGACCCCGTGGCCATTCCTTGCGGTCAAATTCCGGCAAATGGCTGCCCTTTGCGGGGAGGAGGCACCTGTGACGACCCGTTTTGCGGAGCGATCTACAGCTGCGTCGATGGGACCTGGACGTTCGTGGAGACCTGCTCGAATCCCCCGATCGAAGATGCCGGAACGAACCTCGACGGGTGTGTCGTGGCCACCATCGATCACACGGGCGAAACG
>WBZU01000535.1_pt2 | contig 18332 bp, 14 predicted proteins | sample 5204311 | NCBI WGS metagenome assembly WBZU01 (sample SAMN12344359, study PRJNA552823) | activated sludge metagenome | biome: Activated sludge suspended growth; feature: Nitrification reactor; material: Wastewater; isolation source: activated sludge from nitrification reactor of wastewater... | reverse complement strand
GATGTGCCCGAACTGGGCCATGCCGGCGACGTTTATGCGGTGGCCGGCGGGTATGCCCGCAACTACCTCATGCCGCGCGGGCTGGCTGTGCTCGCCACACGCGGGGCGATGAAACAGGCCGACGAGATCAAGGCGACGGCGACACGCCGCCGTGCGCGTGAGCGCGCCAACGCCGAGGCCCAGGCCCAGGTCATCTCCGGCGCCAGGCTGCTCTTCATGGCCAACGCCGGTGAGAACGACCGCCTCTACGGCTCGGTGACCGTCGCCGACATTGCCGAGAAGCTGAGTGGAGCGGTCGGCTTTGAAGTCGATCGTCGCCGCATCGATGTCGAGCATGGCATCCGCGATCTGGGCATTCACGACCTGTCCATCCGCCTCATGCCCGAAGTGGCCGCGACCTTCAAGGTGGCGGTCGTACGCGAGGGCGAGGACTGGAATGCGGCCGAGGCGCGCGCGGCAGCGAAGGCCGCCAAGGCGGCAGCTAAGGCAGCAGCGGAAGAAGCCGCTGCCTAGGCAAGATGTGCCGCCCGCCCATTGTGGAGGACGGCGTACAAGCGAAAGAAAAGGCCGCGGCGTGTGCCGCGGCCTTTTTGTTTCAGCTTCGCTTCCGCCACGCGCCGGTCGATCTCCTCAGCCTTGCTCGACGCGGTCCGGCAGAGTGTACCCCTCCGTGGCACGCTCGCAGATGGTGCGAAATCCAAGCCCATGGTAGATACGCTGCGGACCTGCTCCCGGCTCCGCGTAGATGTAGGTGAATCCGTTGCCCAAAGCAATCGAATCCATCACGGCGCGGCGGATGATTGCCGAAGCCAGCCCGCGACCACGATAAGCGGCATGCGTGCGCACAGCCTCCACGCGCCCCAGACCACCGGCGGAGAAAAGGATACAGCGCGAAACTGCCTGACTGGCGACGCGGACGAGATAGGCGCACACGCGCGGATCGCTGATCTCGCGTAGATACCGCCGCTGCAGCACGGTCATGGCCTGCGCATCGGCCAGCGCGCCTTCCTCCACAATCGACGCCCATTCCAGACGCTGGGCATTACTCTGTACAACTTCGACTGCGACATCGCTCATTGGTGCGCTGTCTGACCCCACAAAGAGCATGAGATCGGCCAGAGCGCCGTCCCATTCGACGAAGCCGGCCGCCAACAAGTGGTCACGCAAATCCACGGGAGCGGTGCAGGCGTCCAGGAAGGCAGCCGGGGTGACGCCCAGGCTGCGATAGAATGCGACGATCTCGCCGACGATTGTGGCGCCATCCCCTACCGATGCACGGAACGCGCCAGCGTGGTTCGGGTCGATGCGCGGCGCCAACTCGGTGTTGTGAAAGAGGCTATACCCAGGCCGCGATTCGATGAAGGAGATGGCGCTCCAGTAATCAGCATCGTGGTCGAGAATGCGACGCAATAACGTGTGTTCCGAGGCAATCTGCAAGGCTATCGGTCTCTTCCATTTTTCGCTCAACCGCCAGCAAGCAGGCGCATACGCACCACCATGACCGGCGGGATCTCACTGTACGCACTGCCCCAGCTCAGCGGCTTGTTCCGGGCGGGGTCGTCGCTGGGCGGAAAGGCGCGTTCCTCCAACGCGTCCACAGCAAAGCCGTTGCGAAAGCCGCTGCCCAGCAACGTCTGCAGCGAACGATGAAAATAGACGTGCGCCTGCGGCTGGTTGTGAAGGGCAGTACCGTGGGCCGACGCGCTGGTCATGTAGCGGTAGACCTTGACGGCATAGGTCGTCACGTCACCGTCCTTGCTGATGCCCGCCTCGGCGACGAGTGTCGTGAACGGGTTATTGAAACAGGGGTGCATGAGGGAGAAGACAAACACACCACCGGGACGCAGCAGGTGTGCGAGACTGCGGAAGAGCGGTTCGACTTCGACCATGTCGAAGAGTGCCATGCTGCTCAGCGCGGCATGGAAGCGCCGTTCACCCAGCGCCAGCAAAGCCTGCTCGTCGGTAGCGTCGATCACCTGGTAGGCGATGCGCCCGCCATACCCGGCAGAACGGCGGCGCGCATGCGCGATCATTTCGCTTGAAAAGTCGATGCCGGTGACAGAGGCGCCCTGCTCGGCAAGGCGGCGCGAGGTCAGCCCGTTGCCACAGGCCACATCCAGCACCTGCATGCCCGGCGTGACGGGCAGCATGCGCTCCACCGCCGGCCAGATCAACTCGTTGACAAAGTCGTTCCCCTCACCCATGCGCTCGTCCCAGAAAGCTGCGTTTGAATTCCACGCCGCCTGGGTTTCGGCATTTTCGTCGACCGCGTTGCTCATGGAACACTCTCCTCGCTGGTTCGGGTGCTGGCGCCACTGCTTTCGGTCTCAGCCGTGGCATAGGCGTTGCGCGCATCTTCGCCGCGGCTGACCTGGGCAACGAGATAGCCTGCCACCGCCGCCAGGATGATTAGCGGCATATAGGCGGGCCCAACCAGGATACCGACCAGGATGATCGTGGCGATCGGCATGCGCATGACCGCCCCACCGACCCCTGACATGGTGCCGACGACTGCGACGCTGAGCGGAATGAAGGGCAGCAAGGCGTGGACCGCCACCCCGAGCGAACCGGCAGCAAAGAGCAGCGGGAAAATGAAGCCGCCCGGAAAGCCGGTACTCAGACAGATGCTCAGGGTAACGAGTTTCGCCACGCCGAGGAGCAGCAAGTACAGGGCGCCATATTCACCGGGGTGTTCGAGAATGTGGGCCAGTTCGTGCTCACCGGAGTAGAGGCTCAACGGCATCGCCGCGCCGATCAGCCCGAACAGCAGACCGCCAACGGCCGGGCGCAGCAATGGATACCTCTGCAAGGGCCGGGTGAAACGCTGCACCGCGCCGAAGAGCAGCTTGAACAAGATGCCGACACCTACGCCGAGCAAGCTCAACGCGAAGACATACAGGAAATCGACCGCTTGCAGCGCGGTGGTGTCGGCAAATTCATAGAGACCGACAAGGCTGGCGCCGGTCAGGGCGAAGTAGACCAGATACCCAACCAGAGAAGCGACAATCGCCGGAATCAGGTACACGTAGAAGGGGAAGGTGACGAGTTGGGTGAACTCAAACGAAAGAAAGGCGCCGCCCAAGGGTTGCGTCAGAAAGCCGCCAAAGACGGAGGCAATGCCGGCCAGCGACAGCACGCGCGACCGTTCGCGATCGAAGCGACGGCGTTCCGCCAGCCATGTGCCCAGTCCGCCGCCCAGGTGGGCGAGTGGACCTTCGGGCCCAAGGCTGGCGCCGGCCGACAGGCCAACCACGGCGGCGAGGATCATGCCGGGCAGATTTCGATACTCGACACGGCCCTCTGCGATCAGTTCATCGCTCAATGCGCGGCTTTCGGCGCCGCCCAGATAACGCAAGATCAGCCCGACCATCAGGCCGGCCGCCGTGGCCATGCCCACCGTCAGGAGGCGCGGATCCACGTTCGGCAACCATTGCGCCGGCAAGACGGTGCTCACGAAGGCAGAGCCAACCCGAAGGCTTGTCAGGTAGAGGGCGGTCAGGATCGCCAGCGGTATGGCCAGCAGCGAAACCCAGCCCAGGAAGGCGAAAAAAGCGCGATCGGCGCGGATATGAACCATGCGACCGGGTTCCTGAAAGGTTGCGCCGGCTGAACCCCATGCTCTGCTGCTCAGCGGGCAAACGAAGACGAGATTTAGCGTGCGTCGGTGACACGTACGATGCCATCCGTCACGCTGACGGCATAGGTCTTGAGAGGCTCGGTGGCCGGCTCCTTGAGCACGGCGCCGGTCTTCACGTTGAAGCAGGCGCCGTGGTAGGGACATGTGATCGTATCGCCCTCGAGAAAACCGTCGGAGAGTTCGCCCATCTCATGCGTACACGCGTCCTGTGTGGCAAAGAACGCACCATCCACGTTGTAGACGGCGACGTCGGTTCCGTTGACCTCGACCAACCGGATATCACCGGGCGCAAGTTCGTCCGCAGGGAATTCGTTGCTGTTCATGGTGCGCTCCTTCTGGAAATGGTGGGCTTGGGTGCATGGCAGCGCCCACGCGGGTTAGCCGGATGCGTGAAGCAAACCATACACTCACGGTCAGTTTTGAGGTGGAAATCATACAGCGCAAGCGGCCGGCATGTCCAGTACGTCAAATCCATGCCGATGGGCCGGGTCTACACCTGCGCCAGGCACGCGGCAACGACACGGGCGATGCTCTGCGCGCTGACCGGCTTGGCCAGATAGTCGCTGGCGCCCGCATCAAGACAACGCTCGCGATCGTTGGGGAGGACCACGCCGGATAACGCGATGATGGGCGTGGCGGCGAATTGCTGCGATGCGCGCAGCCGGCGAATGGCCGCAAGGCCATCGCAGCGCGGCATTTGCATGTCCATCACGATCAGGTCCGGGTTCCGCTCCCTGGCACATTCGATCGCCTCGTTGCCGTCATTCGCAACGACTACCTCATGTCCGTCCTTGCGCAATGCTTCGGAGATCATCTGCTGTGCGACCGGGTTGTCGTCAGCGACCAACACGACGTTGCGCCGGACAGGGACGCGCACAGCCGCGTCCTCAAGCACATCTTTTGGAGTGGCGACAGCAGGAGACCGAACGGGCGGCGCCGACCAGGGAAGCAGCACGGTGAAGCGGCTGCCCTGCCCTGGCACGCCCGGGCTCTCCACCGCAATGCTCCCGCCATGGAGTTCCACGAGCCGGCGAACCAGCGTCAACCCGATTCCCGAGCCGGCGTAGTGGCGCGAGAGGGCGGCATCGACCTGGGTGAACGGCTGGAAGATTCGTTCGATCGCATCCTGGGCAATCCCGATACCATTGTCTTCGATGGTGAGGCTGAGCACAGCGCGCGCGACATCGGGTTGCACCGCCAGGGAGATTCTGCCGCCATCGGGCGTGAATTTCATGGCGTTCTCGAGCAAGTGACGCACGATCTGGCCAAAGCGACGCGCATCCACACGCACATAGAGGGAGGCGGACGGACCGGCATACTCGACGACCTGCCCCCTCGTCACTGCCTCTGCGCGCAGGTGTGCCACCAACGGTGCGCAGAGGTCGTCTACCTCGACCAGGGCCAGATCCAGGGCTAGACCGCTAGCCTGCACCGTGGAAATGTCCAGGATATCGTTGATCATGGACAGAAGGTGCTGGCCACTCTCGGTAATGGTCTGCATGGCGCGCATCTGGCGCTCGTTGAGCGGGCCGCGCACGCCTTCAAGGAGCACCTGTGACATGACCAGAATCGCATTGAGCGGCGTACGCAACTCGTGGCTCATGGCCGAAAGGAACTCGTCCTTGACCTGCATGGCGGCGGCAAGCTCGGCGTTGACGCGGGAGAGATCGTGCGTGCGTGCGTCGACGCGCTGCTCCAGTTCATCGCGCGCCTGGCACAACGCCAATTCAGCCTGCCGGCGGTCGGTGATGTCACGCGTGACGCCGCGCAGTTCGACTCGCCCAGTCTCCGCGTTGATGTAGTAGTTGGTGACCACCTCCGTCCAGACCACACTCCCATTCTTACACGGTTGCGGCACCTGGTCGATATAGAAGTGTTCGGCGGGCACCCGTCCGCTGTGCAGGTCTGCCACGCGCTGCTCGGTGAGGATTTTCAGGTTCTCCCGGACTTCAGGCGGCGTGGCATGGTCGACCGGTACAGCCATGATTTCCTCGGGCGTGTAGTCGCGCAGCGCATAGACCGAGGGGCTCACATAGCGGAACATCCCCGACTCGACATCGAGCACCCAGACGACATCCTTCATAGTCTCGGTCAGGACGCGGTATTGGTGCTCGCGATTCGCCAGTTCGCGTTCAGCCTGTTTGCGCTCGGTAATATCGCGGGCGATGCCGAGTACGCTGTTAACCAGGCCCGCCGCCGAGAATTCGGGCGAAAGCCGAACGTCGAGTGTTCTGAGTTGACCGGCAATCACAAGCTCAAGCTCGAACGCGATAGGCTGTTTGCGTTCAAAGACACGCCGGAGATTGTCTTCCCAGGCCACACAGAAGTCGGTCGGGAAGCCCAACTCGCAGGCTCTCTTGCCGATCGGAGAGGTCACAGCCCCACCCAGCATTGCCAACGCCGCCTCGTTGCCAAAGAGATAGCGCCCCTCGGCATCGCAGCGTATGATAGAGTCCGTCGATGACTCAACCATCGCGCGATAGCTCTCGCGGCTCTTCCACAGGGCATCTTCGATCCGCTTCACCTGGACGATGTCCCACATGGAATCGGCAAAGCGGGCAAACGACTCCAATTCCTCGACTTCATAGTCAAACTGCTTGTTACCGACGCCGATCACCCCAACAATCTGCTCGCTGCGAAAGATCGGCACCGTCATCAGCCGCACGACGGCGGCATGTCCCGCCGGCAGGCCGCGGCGATGGGGCAGCGCCGCGTAATCGTTATAGAGAACCGGTCGCCGCTGGCGCACGCAGTCGACCCAGATGCCGGCCTCACCGACGGCGTAATGCTGGCCCTTGCCCGTCGCCGAGCATATCGAGCGTATCGTGTTCGTCGACCAGGCCTGCAAGGTGAGCTTGTCCTGATCGGTATCCAAGAAATGAAAGAAACCGATTGTGCTGTCGGTCAGTCGCTCCGCTTCATCAATCGTTTCCTGCAAGAGTTCGTCGAGCGTATGCGCAGGCGCAAAGCTGCTCAGCCGCAGCCGGGCGCTGAGCAGTTGGTGGGAACGGTGCTCGTCCGTGACATCAAAGTGTACGCCAATCGCCCGAATCGGTCGCCCGTCGCTATCCACGTCTAAGCGCGCGCTGGACCGCAACCAGATGGTCTTGCCGTCGGGCCGCACAAAGCGGAACTCCATGGGGTGTGTCCGACGTGCCGCGACCATCTGTGCGGTCTGGCGAACGACGTCTGCCCGATCGGCAGGGTGGATGCGCGCCGAAATCGTCTCGCTCAGCTTGCCCTCGAAGGCGTCGGGGTCCATGCCGGCAAGTTCGTACATGGACCGGGACCACTCGAGCGTGTCATCGCGCAGGTCCCACACGTAGGAGCCAACGCGTCCGATGGCCTGGGCCTGATTCAGCATTGCCTCGCTGCGACGCATCGCCTCTTCCGCCTGCTTGCGTTCGGTGACATCGCGTCCGCGCACGGAAGCGCCAACGATCGCGCCGGTTTCATCGGTGATCGGGAAGAAGCGGTACTCGCGGAGCTGCGACGGGGATGCGTAGTGGGTCGCCACCTCGATGCTGAATGACTCGCCGGCCAGGACGCGCGCATAAAAACTGCGCCACTCCTGGCGTAACGACTCCGGCAGCGCCGGATCGAGGACGCTGTCACCCCGGCTCAATAAATGCCCGGTACTACGTTCGACTGCTGTAGAGAAAACCCGATTGCCATAGATCAGCCGGCAGTCGGTATCAACCGACCAGATGTAATCGGTGGTGTTGTCCAGCAACGCGGCCAGCTCAGCCGCGCTGGCGGACGTCACGCGCTCCCTGGACGATGCTTCGGACGCGACGAGACTGGCTGCTTGAACCGACTGCTCAGACGTGCTCATCCGACTGTGTCCCCAAGTACCTGTGTGATTGGATCCATGTCAAGTTGCCTGTTCCACGCCGTTTCACAGCAAAGGACAGGGAGTGCATGGAAGACTTGCACCGCCATTAGCAAGGGGCGTCAATGCACACTGGTGGCGGCCGATGGTTAGCGGGAATACCAGCGATAGCGGAATGGTTTGGCACTCTTACACTGATTATAGCGTGCGTTTACCTATCTGTATATGGTAACAGCCGGCTTTCCCGCTATTTGTCGCGCCGCCGTACGCCAAACCGCCAACTGTATAGGTCGGGCGATTCGGCGGTCAGCGATTCGGACCGGACGTACTTTCTAGGCTAATGTCGTCTAGAAATGGGCGGTGACTGCCCAGTTGTGCCGGGAATTGGGCCAAAATCAGGTGCGGGCCATAACTACGGCAACCCGTTCATTTCATGCCTGCGCTGCGGGTTTGAGCTGGTTTGGCACGGACGGCTCAAGAAAGATGACAGCCACTTCTTGGAAGTGGCTGTCATCTGAGTAGATACGATTGAACCCAACTGCTCTCAAATCATCGTTGCGCCATTTTGCCATGGCTGGGTTGCGAAGACCTTGGCCATAACAGTGTTCTAGCCAGCAACTTCTGACGATTCAGGGGTCAAATCCGGCACGTTCTGGTCGCCTTCTTCAACCTGATCTTGGCCGGCATCAGCGCCTTCTGCGCCGTCCTGCTCGTTGTCCACCGTCACAATGGCGCCGGTCATGGCATCGACCTTGACATCGGCGCCGCCGATTTCGACGCTGTAGACCAACTGGCCATTCTCGTCGTCCAGCTCGACCTTGCTGGCCGCACCGGCGTTGAGCTGCGCTTCGGCGGTCGTCCTGGCCTGGTCAGCCGTGATGGCTGGGACCGCGTTCGGCGCCGCGTCAGTCTGCTCGGATTCTGCTGACTCACCCTCCGTGTCCGCCTCCACGCCATCCGGCGCGTTCTGGTCGCCGCACTGGCGGTCCTCGGCGCCGGCGTCGGCCGCCGCGCTGTCCGCCTCGGTGGCGTCGTCGGGCTGGTTGGCGCAATCGGCTGCTGGCTGGCCCGGCGCCTGCTGGCTGATCGCCGGCTGGGACGTTGCGCCTGGCATCTGCGCCACCTGGCGGATCATCTGGCCGCCGGCAGGGCCAAAGAGCAGAATGGCCGCCGCAGCCGTGGCGAGAATTGTGTTGATTGGCATCGTACATCTCCTTTTGGTTGTTCAGACGACCCGCTGTCGCCTGTCTATCCTCAGGATAGCGGGGCGAAATGAAGTCGCCGTGAAGCCAACCGGCGGATTGTTTCATGTTGGAGAATGCCAATTAGCGGGGTAGCCTGACGGTGAAGGTTGTTCCCTGGCCAGACTGCGAAGCGACCGTGATGTCGCCGCCGTGGGCGCGGGCAATGTCATGGGCGATGGCAAGCCCGAGACCGGAGCCGCGACTCGTGCGCGCGGCATCGACGCGATAGAAGCGGTCGAAGATGTGCGGCAGATGCTCGGCGGCAATACCGACACCCGTGTCGCTGATCGTCACCCGTACCCAGTCGGCCTCTGCCGTAGCGACGACCGTCACCGTCCCCTGCGCCGTGTACTTGATGGCGTTGTCGATCAGGTTGACAAAGAGGCGCACCAGACTGTCGCCGTCGCCGCATAGGGCCAGCTTGGACGGCGTCGTCAGCGACAGCGCCACCCCCTTCCGCTCGGCAAGCGCTTCGAGCGAGTCGACGATGTCGGCCAGCAGGAAAGTGAGTTCCACGGGCTGGCGCACGTCGCTGCGCTGGGCGTCGTTGCGCGCGAGATAGAGCAGCCGATCGACCAGCGTGCGCAGCCGGTCGGCCTCTTCGGACAGGTCGTCGATGGCGGCCTCGTACTCAGCCGGCGTGCGCGGCTGCGCCCGCACCACTTCGAGGATGGCCTGCATGGCAGTCAGCGGCGTGCGCAGTTCGTGCGAGGCGTTGGCGGTAAACTGCCGCTCACGCTGGAACGAATCGTCGAGCCGGCTTAACATCTCGTCGAAGGTTGCCGCCAGCCGCCCCACTTCGTCATCGGTGGCTGGTAGGTTGAGCCGCGCCGACAGATCCTCGGCCGAGATGCGCCGTGCCGTGCGCGTCATCTGGTCGATGGGACGCAGCGCCCGCGCGGCCAGCGCATAGCCGCCCAGCGCGGCCACGCCGGTCAGCAACGCGCCGCCCAACAACAGCGTTACGAGCAGGCGCTGCAAGGTCGCCTCGACGCCGGCCAGGCTGGCCGCAATCTGCACGGCGCCGACGACCTTGCCATCCTCCAGCACCGGCGCCGACAAGATACGCAGCGGCCCGGAATCGGCGCCGGCGGCGCTTTGCAGGGCAATGCTCTCGCCGCGCACCTGCGGCGCAGGCAACGTACGCGCCGGGCCGAAGGACTGCACCGTCTGGCCGCTGGCGTCCAGCACGCGCACGGTCAGCCCGCGCTCGATGATCTCGGCGCTCTGGTTGTCGATTTCAGAAAAGCCATCGGCCAGGGTGATGACGCCATTTTCGACGTTGAGCGCAGCCAGCGTCTGCGTCGCGCTAAGGTTGAGCGCCTCGTCGACGGCGGCCGTCAACCCCTGGGCGACGCTATAGTAGACGATTGCGCCAAACGCAACCAGCAGCACCAGGATCAGCCCCGCGGTCCACAGGGCAAAGCGCACGCGGATACGGTTAAGCCGTTGCATCATCGCCCACCGTCACCCGATACCCGACGCCGCGCACCGTCTCGATCAGCTTGTGGTCGCTGCCGTCATCAATCTTGCGGCGCAGGTTGCGGATGTAGACGTCGATCACATTGGACTGGTTGAAGGCGTCGTAGCTCCAGACATGGTCGGCGATCACCGTGCGGCTGAGCACGCGGCCGGGGTCGCGCATCATACACTCCAGCACAGCGAACTCTTTGGCGGTGAGTTCGATGGTGCGCCTGCCGCGCTGCACGCGCTGCGTGCGGGTGTCGAGCGTGAGATCTTCCACCTGGAGCACGGTGGACTTCGGCGCGTCGGCCGCCCGGCGCAGCAGCGCGCGCAGCCGCGCCAGCAGTTCGCGAAAGGCAAAGGGCTTGACCAGGTAATCGTCGGCGCCGGCATCGAGCCCATCCACACGGTCGTCGACGGCGTCGCGGGCGGTGAGCATCAGCACTGGGGCGTGGATATCCTGGCGGCGCAGCTCGCGGCAGAGGCTGAACCCGTCCAGCCCCGGCAGCATCACGTCGAGAACAAACAGGTCATACGGCGCGGAGCGCGCCCAGTCGAGCCCGTCGCGGCCGTCGTAGGCCACGTCGACGGCGTAGCCTTCCTCTTCCAGACCCCGTTTCACGTACCCGGCAATCTTGTGATCGTCTTCCACTAATAGTAAACGCACTGATTGTGAACTCTCTTCTTCCCTGCTCAAGCACAGCTCAAGAGCAGTCATGGTCATGATAGTGCTACTTCAAGACTCCATCCAGGGTAACGACAATGATCTCATTCGCCACGCCCGCGGGCTGGTTATTGCCGCGGTCATCGAAACCGCCCAGGTCAAAGTCATTGTCATTGGCAAAGGCCAGCGTGTTGGCATCGACGATCGCCAGCCCTTCAATTTTGGCCGGAATGTCGGGCAGGCCGGCCAGGTCCAGCACCAACGTCTTGGGCAGCGGCGTGACACCGGCGCCGGCCAGGTCGGTCACGGCTTCCAAGCTTGGCGCGGTCGCAGGGTCGTCCCAGGTTGTGCCTAGCAGGTTGGTCGCCTGGCCGAGGTCGACAGCATAGACCCTGGCGACGGCATCCGTACGCTCCAGCACCAGCAACCGGTCGGGCGCCAGCGCGGCCAGCCCTGAAATCTTCATGTCGGTCTGGTCGGCGGCGTCCGGATCGGCGACGTTGTATGGCTCGATGAGATAGGCATATTCGCCGGTCAGTTGTCCGGTGGCCGTGTCCACGGCCAGAATCCGCGTGACACGCGCCACCGCACGCACGCTTTTGTCCGGGTTGTCCAGCGGGCTTTGCAACACGGCGTAGAGCGTCTGCTCATCCGGACTGAGGGCCAGGCCCTCGAAGCCACGATTGCTGTTGCGTTTGGCATACAGCGTCGGAAGCGTAGCCGAAACCGGGTAGTTGGCGCTCGAATAATCCAGCCCTTGCGGCACAATGCGTTCGATTACTTGGCCGTCGCTGGCGATGTGAATGAGCGAAGGAGCATATTCATCCGCCGCCCAGAAATCGCCCTGTTGTGTGCGCACTACTCCCTCGGTATCAAGCCCGCTGGGATGGTAGGGCAAGACGCTCATGCCATCGAAGCTGTAGCCCTCGCCGTCATGATCGGCGAGATTCGGCAGCCCGCTGACGGGTGCCCCGTCGCTGCCAACCAGCGGAATAACTTGCAGCAACTTGATGACAGCACCGGCAGTCTCGACGTGTAGAATGGCCGGGGCGAAGTCGGGCACGGGAAAGGTGCGTCGATCCTTGCCCTTCACCTTGACCTGGCCGTTTGGCCCGCGGTCGGTGATCATCCAGAACTGGTTGGAGGCATCGGTCGGTCCATGCCAGAGATCGCTGCCAATCCCGCCCAGCATGATGCCACGGTCATTGGCAATTGCCGGCTCGACACGCTTGAGCGGCGTCGGCGGCAACAGATAGCGGCCCACGACCGCAACGGGCGCTCCCTGAACGGCTGGCGATGGATTTGCGGGCGCCAGGGTTGATGTTGCCTGCGGCGCCACGGATGTTGCCGTAGGCGCCGCAGATAACTCAGCCGTTGGCTGGCAACCAGCCAGCAAGATCGCCGTCATGACGGTGACGGTGACGATGACAGTGAACGATTGACGGATTCCCGGCACGGGCGCCTTCCAACCTTTCCTGTGGGGCGATTGGGTAAATCGCCTTACAGTTCGCGCAATGCTTCCACAACTTGTAGACTGGCCAGACGCCTGGCGCTGACATAGGCGCTGGCTACCATACCGGCGATAACCAGGACAGCCAGCAACACCAACTCGACGACCGGCCACGCTAGCGCATGCGCTGGAATGGTGAAGATGATGCCCAACAGCATGACCAGCAGATAGGCCAGTCCCACACCGACGCCATAGCCGATGATCAAGCTAAGCCCGCCGATGGTCGCCGCCTCTGTGAAGAGGAAGCGGCGCAGATGGCCCAGGTTGGCGCCCAACGCCCGCATGGCGCCGAACTCGCGCTGGCGTTCGTTGATCATCGCCAGCAGGAAGATCGCCAGCCCCACCGAGGTGACGAGCAGCGTGTAGAGCCGCTCCATCGCGCCTAGACCGCCCAGATTGAGTGAGGTGAGCGAACTGGATTCGGTCTTGACTACCGTCTCGATGTTGTCGATGCGCACGGGCATCACCTGCTTGTACTGCTCAGCCAGTGCCGCGGAAACGTTCGTAATGGCTGCCGGCGTGCCGTCGGTCTTGGCCAGAAAGTAGCCCATGGCCGGATTGCCCGAACTTTGCGTCATAAAGTCGCGATTCAGAATGAAGTCCGAATCCTGCGCCGAGGTCGGGAAGTAGACAAAGAGCCCCACTGCCTTGGCCTTGACATCAGTATACTGGTTTGTCACCCGGTTGTAGAGCCGCAGCAGCACCGGATCGCCGACGAGAATGTTGTACTTCTCCGCTTGTTCGACCGAGATGATCACACCGTCGGGGGTGCTGGCCAGCGCGTCCAAAACCTGGCTGGCCGAACCTGGCGCATAATTGGTGGTGCGGTCGGTCATGGCGTCGACGGTCTGCTGCGCAGCGCCGTCCACAAAGAAGCTGTCGGGCAAGTACGCGACCTGGCGGAAGGAGGGCACGTCGATGCCGTAAACCGTATTCTTCTCCGACCCGACGAGCGCCTGGGTGTCGCGCACCACGCCGGTCACACCGCTTACGCCGGGAATCTGCAACTCAGTCGCAAAGTCAGCGTTCTGTGGCGTATTCAGCGCTGGCGTGAAGCGGATGTCCGCACCGACAATGTATTGCGCGTCAAGCTGTTTTTCGCTGCGATAGGTGCTCTGAAAGAGCGCCAGGCTCACCCCAAAGGAGAGCGTCAGGGCGATGACCGCGGTGGCCGCACTCACACTGGCCGCACGACGTGACACCGACTTGCCGGCCACTTCGCCGATCTCGCCGAAGATGCGCTTGAAGCCGGCGGCAAGCTGCGGCCCGCCAGCGGTCAATCCCCATTCCACCAGGCGCAGGGTCAGCAACACCAGCCCGACCCAGGCGAAGAAGGGCGCAAGAAAGATGTAGAAGGAGAGCTGCACCGAAGCCGCCTCATTGGCCGCTGGCTTGAAGCCCCCATTGCTCTGCACGACGAACAGCACGGCTGCCGCGATGACGAGCAGGATGACGTCGAGATAGATGCGCTTCCACAGCGGCGCAACCTGCACCCGGCGCGTGGTGCGCCGTTCTTGGGTGATTTCCCGGCGCATGGCGCCAAAGCTGGGCACAAAGGCAGCCAGAAAGGTCAGCACCAGACCGGCGAGAAACGCGATCCCCAGCGAGTTGACGAACATACCCCAGTCAAAGCCGGGCGCAAACGGGTTGAGCGCACTGGCGGCCTGTGCACCGGCGCTGACAACCAGCGTCACCAGCCCGAAGATGATGCCTAAGGCCGAACCGCCGACAGCGAGCAGCACCGACGACACGGCAATGATCATACCGATCTGCAGCGGGGTCGCGCCGCGCGTGCGCAGCAGGCTCAGTTCGCGGCGCTGGGAATCGGCGAAGAGTTCGGCAGCAAACTTGGCCAGATACGCTGCCAATGCCACGCCGGGCAACCCGAGGAAGATGAACAAAATCTTGGCCGAAAGGATATCGCCCTTGGCCGCCTTGAAGGCATTGGAAAGATTGTCCACCGCCTTCAACTCGCCGGGGAACTGCGCTTCGACCGAGCGGCGCAGTGAAGCCGTCTGCTGCGCCGCCAGCGTCGGGTCGGCCGGTAACAGGCTGCGGTCAATCTTGACATGCACCTGTGGGTCGAGCATGACCGACCCCGGCGGCGGTGTTGCCTGCAGGTTGGCTGCTTGCGCGGCCAGCGGCGCCTGAAGATTCTGTTGGAACCAGTTGTTGTCGACAAAGACCACATCGGCGACAATCGCGTTTTCGGCCTCGCTGGCCAAGGTAAAGAGCGCGTCGGCGTTGTCGAGGTTGACGATACCGGTAACCGGCAGCGTGAGCGGTTTGTCCACGCCAATGAAGGTGAGTTCCAGGGTATCGCCCACCTTGATGCCTTGGGCGATTGCCATGGCCTCGCTGATCACCACACCGTTCGGGTCAAACTTGCCTGCGCTCACCTGCAACAGATCGAAAGTCTGGAAGTAGGACGGTTGCAGCGCAAACATCCGGCCGGACGGTGACGGGTGAGTTCCGCCAACCTTCACTGCGGTGGCAAAATCGGCCGCAGTGACCGGCTCGGCGCCCAAGATGCCGCGCTGTTGTGCGATCACAGGTGCGGCCGCGCCGACGTCGACAGTTGGCTCGGTGGCGTGGGCGATGATGTCCAGCTTGATCGGCGCCAGCGCCGTCGCCGTCATTTCGCGCGCCGTGACATCCACAAAGAAGAGAATGCCGGAGAATAGCCCTACGGCGAGGGCAAGACCAAAGAGATAGGTGCCGGTGCGCCGCGGGTTGCGCGTCACCAGCCGCCATGCATAAGCAAGTGTCATTGTTCACGTCCGTTTTCGGCCACCAGGTGGCCATCTTTTAGTTGCACGATGCGGTCGGCGCGCGCGGCGCTTTCGGCATCGTGGGTAACCATGACCAGCGTCAGCCCGTGGGCATGCGCCAGTTCGGTCAGCGCGGCAAGCACCTCGGCAGCCGTGGTGCTATCCAGATTCCCCGTCGGTTCATCGGCAAGTAGTATCGCCGGGTTGTTGGCCAGCGCCCGCGCGATGCCGACCCGCTGCTGTTGGCCGCCGGAGAGTTCTTCGGGAAGAAAGTCCGCTTTGTCCGCCAGACCGACCGTCTGCAGCAGGCTTTCGGCGCGTGTACGCCGTTCAGCGGCTGGCACATTGCCGAGCAGCAGCGGGAACTCCACATTTTCGCGCACGGTCAGTACGGGAAAGAGGTCATGACGCTGGAAAATGAAGCCCATTGTGCTGCGACGGAGCGCGGCCAGTTGTTCCTCGTCATAGTCGGCCAGGTTGTGCCCGTCAAGCATTACCTGGCCGCCGCTGGGCTGGTCCAGCCCGCCCATCAGGTTGAGCAGGGTCGATTTGCCGCAGCCGCTCGGTCCCATGATGGCGACAAACTCGCCGCTGCGCAGGGTAATATCGACCTTGTCGAGCGCGGTCACGGTGTCGCGCCCGACGCGGTATTGGCGCGTGAGTGCGATCGTCTGCAGGATTGGTTCAGCCACGAGCGGCCTCCTTCTCGAAAAGCTGGCCGTCGGCAATCAGCACCTGACGGCGGGCGCGGGCGGCCACCTGCTTGTTGTGCGTGACGACGATCAGCGTCAGTGTGTGGCTGGTATTCAACCGTGCCAGCAGGTCCATCACCCTATCGGCGGTGGCGGAATCCAACTCGCCGGTCAGTTCGTCGGCGAGCAGCAGCGTTGGTTGATTGGCCAGTGCGATGGCGATGGCGACGCGCTGTCGCTCACCGCCGGAGAGCATGGCCGGACGGTGCTGCATGCGCTGCGCCAGTCCAACCTCGTCGAGCAATGCCTGCGCCCGGCGTTTGGCATCCTTGCGGCGGGCCAGTTGCATGGGCAGCATGACATTTTCCTGTGCAGTCAGAAAAGGAATCAAGTTGTCGGCCTGATAGATGATCCCGATCTGCTCACGGCGGAAAGCGGCGCGGTCGCGTTCGCGCAGGCGGGCAATGTCGGCGCCGCCGATGACGACGCGACCGGCGCTGGGTGTGGCGAGCCCACCGATCAGGCTGAGAAGCGTGCTTTTGCCGGCGCCGGAGCGGCCGGTAATCGCCACAAACTCGCCGGACTGCACGGTGAGTCGTGCTTCGCGGAGGGCGACGGTCTCGATGTCACCCTCCTTATAGATCTTGTACAGATCCTGCAACTGCAACGCCGGCTGCACCACCGTGGCAACAGCCTGGGCGGGGATTGGCTGGCTTGCGACTGGGTTCAAGTTAGCTGGTGTTGAGCGCGTCGCTGGCAAAGTTTCCATTGGAAATTCCTTCACATCAACCGGTTATTTCGTCGCCTGGAAGGTCAACGCAATATCACGCACGCCTTCCCGATCGTAGTGATTGGCCGGCCCGACGACGGTCAGGATGGCAATTCGCCCGTCAGCCAACGGCATGTAATAGCGCTCGTCGTGGGCTGTGAAGTCCTTGCCGGTCACGGCAGACTTGCCATTGGCCTCGAAGCCCAAAATGACTGCGTCTTTGACTTCGGTGGAAGGCTCCAGGTTCAGTTGCTTGAAGCCGGGAAACGCCGCTTTGACCGCAGCTATATCCTGTGTAGCATAGGCCATTGCGTCGACTCCGGCTGACGGCGTCACGAATTCCAGGGTCATGCTATCGTCGCCGCCCACAAACTTCACGCCGCTGGTCACCGACCTATCTTGCGTCCACGGCCCAGGATAACCGATGGCGAAGCCCTGGGTCGTGTCGGCGTAGGTGACCAGGGCAGCTTCCACGCCACCTGCTTCGCCACCACCCTCCCCACTATTGACCGCCGCGCGCGTTGCCTGTGGTTGTGGTTCGCCCGCGGCCGGGGCTGCATTTGGACCGCTGCAAGCTGTAAGCGCACCAGCCAACAACAAAGTGCCAACCAGGGTAGAAATCGTTGTCTTCTGCATAAAATGTTCCTCTCAGTTTCTGTTCGCCGGACACGTCGCCGGCCTGAATATCAGCATAGGCAGCGAGCATGAAGCCTGGATGAAATGGGCGCGCCGGTTTCTTCATCCGGAGATCGGAGGAGAGTCGGACACATGTGCAGTTTGTGGAACGCACGATGCAACGACGTGGTCGTTGTGGGTTGAGGCGAAAGATACGCGGAGCAGGAGGGAACGGCCAGTGCTTGCGAGCCGCTAGAGGAAAGACAATCTCTCCCCAGCGAAACAGAACCACACGATCGCTGGGGAGAGATACAGCATTACCTACTTTCGGGGAAGCCAGCGTCGATCAGGGGCAGGAACACCTGAGGCGCCATGGCGACGACGCGTAGCGTGTAGAGCGCTGCGCAATCCAGCACGGCTGCATCCGGCGCCGGGGCAGTGCGCAGGAAGTAGCTGCCATTATGTGGCGGCGCAAACGCGGCGGCGATGCCCACTTCACCGCCGGCCAGGGGCGTGATACCGTCTTGCTCGTACAGCGTCCAGGCGCCACGCGTCGCCGGTTCGCCAGTGGTTTCGACGACGTAGACTGTACCGGCATTCAAGTCGACGCGCAGCCAGTCCTCGTCAGCCGAGCTGTCGAAGAGGCGCAGGCTCGGTTGTGCGCCGGCATCGATCGGCGTCGCCGCGTAGTTGCTATCGTCCGGCTCGCTATCGTCCGTAGGGCAGCGCAGCGGCGCCTGTACCTGGAAAATGCCAAAGTCGGACGTATTCGCCGACAAGAACTTCTCTTGTGCGCTGTCCTGCGTTGCAAGCGCCTGCCACTGCTGCTGCCCGGCATCCCAGCGGAAGAGCGTGAACGCATCCGGCAGCGCGTGGCGCAGGTCGGAGTCTGCGTAACTCACGGTAAGCGATAGCGGCGTACCGGCAGTCAACTCGCCAACGGTAGTCGTCAACGCTGCGAAATCGTGGCCGTCCAGATCCCCAACGATCTGCGCAGGCTGCACGCCGAAGGCGGATCCGAGTCGACGCCACGAGTCGGGCGGCGAGGCAGCAGTCGTCGGTTCCAGCGCCAGGGAAAGCTGGCCCACAAAGTCCAGCGGCGGGACGGAAACGGTCACCGTACCGGCCGCGTCG
>WBZU01001372.1_pt1 | contig 18345 bp, 21 predicted proteins | sample 5204311 | NCBI WGS metagenome assembly WBZU01 (sample SAMN12344359, study PRJNA552823) | activated sludge metagenome | biome: Activated sludge suspended growth; feature: Nitrification reactor; material: Wastewater; isolation source: activated sludge from nitrification reactor of wastewater... | reverse complement strand
CTTTGATCTTGTTATCGATCATTCGATAGATGGTCTCGAGCGCCGCATCGCGAATGTGGAACGGGGTCAGATTCAGGATGCAGTTGCGAATGCCCTTCGACGCCTTTAGGTTCGTCAGCATGAGCAGTTCGCGCTCGTCGCATGGTCGCCAAAATCCCGGATCGTTGTGTTTTTCCCCTTTGCGGAATACCATTTTGGCGAAGCAGTCGTCGGCTTCATCTTTTGTGTTCGTTTCCAAGTCCATTGCCCAACAGCGAATCGTCCGCTGTTCCGGCGTGTCATGGATGATTTGAAATCCGAACCGGAAATTACCCATCGACCGGGCGATCTCCTTGGCGACGTGGATCGTCAAACCTTCCACGGTTGTGCTGCCGATCTTGAACGAGTAAATCCCTTGCTTCTTGGAGATGAGCGTTGGAGATTGGCACGCGGCGATGACTTTGGCTCTCACCTGATGCTCGTCGCGGGGGAACTCGCGAGCCACCAGGAACGCCGCTCGAACTTCTTCGATCGACGCCGCCGTCATCGCCGCGGCCATTGCTTTCCCGCCCGCTGCCGACACCTGCAAGTCCGTCGGCTGACGCTTCGCCATCGACCCAGCGCCTTGTCGCTGGTCGAGCGGCGTCAACGATCGGGCTTCGGACTGGTTGACGGGCGGTTCGTCGTCGTACTGCATGAATCAATCCCCTTTGAGAACTTTCAGATGATATTCCTTGCGGTCATGCGCGGCGACCGCCTTCACTTTTTTGACGATCTCCTTCACATAGCAACGGATTCCGTCGCTCGTGACAACCGCCCGCCCGGCAAGAAGCGTTTTCATGATGTCAGCGAGTGAGTCGGCGTCGTCTTTCGCAATCTTCAACGCCTCTTTCGCCGCGATGAGTTCCAGCGCGGTTGACCGGATCGAGTCGTCGAGAACCCAGTTGCGGATCGACAGATCGAGCTTCTCCGCCTCTCCGATCATGGCGGTTGGGGTCAACCCTAAACCCCGGCACGTTGTTCGGTACGCGCATCGATAGCACTCCCCATAGTCATCCGACTTGACCGGAAACACATTCGTCACCGACGAGTTGAGTTGATCCCAAAACACATCGGCGACCAGCAAGAATTGTGAGATCATCTCGTCCGACTTCAACACTTCAAACTTGATCGACTTGAATGAACTCGCGTCGAAGATCGCAAGGATGCCTTCATTCATCCCGGCGACCATCATGTTCCACCGCGTTTGAGCAATCCACGAATCGGGCGGGACTGCTTCGGCCTTGATCTTGTGGAAGTTTCTCGACGTCGGAATCTTCTGTTCAAGCACCATCTTGCGGTGCGACTCAGCCAGGGGCCAAACGATGCGATCGACGTGCGCTGCGACATGCGGACGCCCGGGCATTCGCATTTGCAGCGGGGGACGTTCTTCGTATCCGTAGCCGAACTCTTCGCAGAACTCCTCAACGGCGATCGCTTCAAGACGACGGCCGCGCCGAATGTGACGGCTCTCCTCAACGTCTGGGAAGTCTTCCGGCACGTTCTTCTTGTCGTACCACAACCGCCGCTCGCAGCCGAACGGAGCCATGTCCAGCAGATCGGTAACGTCCGATCCGCCGAGGCAGTCCTTTCGTTCGGCCAAGAATTGTTCGCGAGAGACTTCCATTGACTTCCCGATGAAGAAAACAATCGCCGTGGACCGCTTTTGAAGCAAATACGCTGGTTATTTGTGCGAATCCACGGCGAAAAACCAGGGCGGAGGCGTTCACTATCGCCGCGAGCTAACCGTGCTGCATCGGCCAACTCCATCTATTGACAGCACGCCGCCGCCCGGTAAGGTGGAACTTTACCGACTATTTCGCCGTTGTCAACATGATTTTTTCACGAATCGAGAAAACGGTGAAAATCGTCGTCGGTGAGCCGTCCTCTCAGAGAGAGCATTCGCGATCGTTCTAGGGAGATGAGCCTTATATCCGCACGGCGGTTTCTGGATTTTGGCACGGCACGCCGGACAGATAATGCTTCGTTCTTGACGGAGCAGTTGTCGGTCAGCTACAGAGTCTCTTTCATGGCAGAGTGTGAAGAAATGCAAACATCGCCAGCATCGGCGCGTGTATGCACGCGACACCGGATCAAAAAAGTCTTGTGTCTCCGAGTGTTCCCGATAAGCGCCTTTCGTTTCGAGCAGGAACTTCACGGGCTCATTTGACCGCCATCGCCTTTCTTGATCGATGCTCATCTGTCCCTCGAATTGTTTTCCTTGAAAAAACCTATGCGCGCAAAGCCCTCGCAACTCCCATCCTCTCCCGTTTCCTAATAAGGATACTATCTCTTATATTGCGTATAAGAGATAGTACTGATCCCCATTGAGGTTTCCGGTTTGAGTATTGGTCGCACCCCGAAAAAACGCCTTTCCCACTATCCCCGAACACCGGAAAAACGAATTTTCCCGGCGTCGGCGTTTTTTCGATCGAGACGGATGTAATCCCGCTTGCTCGTTCTTGCGACTGCCGGTTCTCTCGACTATCCCCGGCGCGGGGCGGGCGCGGTCTATCGCGTTCCGCTGAAGTCGAAAAACCGTGATTTTGAGGGGATTGGGCCAACTAGACTTGATGTTCGGCCGATTCTGGCCTAATATCTGCACAAGGTGCAACGTCTGTTGGAGTCGGTCCCCCGCTACGGTTACGACTCTGACAACGAAATTAGCCGGCTTCGAGCAGAAATGCAAGAGGCCGGCTTCTTTTTTGCCCAAATCTTGCGTTCACCAATGAAAAATCCCAAGGGAGCGGATTGGATAAAAGCCGCCGAAGCGACTTCCCCCATTCCTCACCGCCCCTTGGGCTTTGGTCACATCGCCGGTCAGGAGTTTGAGTCCCGCCGGCGCTGCTCAGTCATCCGGACCGGAGCGATGACTTTCTTAGCAGCCGAACGGCGCCAGGACGTCCATCGCCGGAGCGGTCGACGCTACTTCCCGCAGCCGTGGAGCAAGCTGCATCCCGCGGCGAGCGGACGAATGGCAAGGCCGACGACTCGGGCCGGGGCGGTCGCCACACGTCGCGACGAAGTCGTCACGGTCGACGTCCGAACCGTCGTTGTGGTGACGGTCTGAACGGTCTGCGTCGACGAAGCGCGACGCGATTTGAGCCCGTCGCACGCGTTGGCGAGCGTGGCCGAGGTGAGCAAGAGAGCCATGGCAAGGAAACCGAACTTCGACATTTTGAGAACTCCAAAAGAGGGAACGGGAAAAACCTTGATATAGAAACGCGGCCGAGTCCTGGTTTACTCGGTCGCGGGGGTTTGATCTTCGAGGCCGATCAAAATGGGAACGATGATCGGGATGATGAACTTCAAGAACGCCATGAACCGCCCCGGAGCGATCGGCGCTCGCACGGCATACGCGGCGACCGGAGCATCGAGGGTTTTCAGGAACTCGACGGCTTGATCCTTAGTCATCGGCTCCGCTTCGTCGAGCGCAAGGCGGAAGTCGTCCGACTCGAGCATCGTCACGATGTCGCCGGGCTTGAAGTAAAGCCCAGCGCCGAAGAGGACGAAGTTGAACACCGCCAGCGCGAGATCGAACTTGGGGGGACGATTCGCCGTGAGCAGGGCGATCAACGTCTTCAGCGACGTCGTCGGCGTATCCGTCACAAATTCGGTGATTTCCTTCATTTCGCAAACTCCTACAAACGGGGATGGGGGAAAACGAGACACTATCGAACATACGGGCAGTTGCCCGTTGCGCATCCGGACGTCGTCGAGCGGATGACGCGCTGCACATCTTCATGGATGACAGCTTGTTGCTGCGTGGGCCGGGCATAATCGGCGAGTTCCGGGGCGTCGGGGACCGCGAACTCTTGCCGTGTAACGACGGCGACCATCCGTGACGGCTGATCGATGACGTTTTGCGGACGGCCGCATTGGCGGCACACATGCGTTGGGTTGGCGTGATGGTCCCAGGTATGCCCCATCGCGCACGTGTGAGTATGGCCGATCGGTCGCCGATACGACGTGACGGTGCGAATCTCGGTTCGCATCCGGCGTTGGACCGGCGGAGGATCCGCGAGAACCGGCGGGGGATCCGCCACTTCGGCGTTGGCGACCATGGGCACGCCGAGCAAGCCCATTGCAGCGACCGCGCCCATGAATCCGCGACGATCAACGACCGGCGGAGGGTCAGGGGTCAGATTGACGGACATGAGGAGCGGGTTGAGCCAGCCGGGGCCGGTGCGACGGTCGCGGCCCGACTGGTATGTGTCGGTTGACCGTTGCGTGAGCAGGGTGCGCATTTGGTACACATCCGGGATCGAGAAGCCGCGGAGCTTCAGAGCGGATCGGTACAGCGTTAGGAGGCCGGCGATGAACGGGGTCGCCATCGACGTTCCGCTCATTTGCTGGTATCCGCCGCCGGGCTTTGTCGACCAGATGCCGACGCCCGGGCCGCTTGTGTCGATCTTCGCGCCGGCCGAGGAGAATGACGCCGGGTTGAGGCTCGAATCGAGCGCCGCGACCGACAGACAATGCTCCGATCGGCCCGGCCAATCCACATCCGGCGTGTTCGGGCCGGAGTTGCCGGCTGCCGCCACGATCCAGACTCCTTTCTCGGCCGCTTCTTTCATCGCGGCGATAATCGCCTGATCCGGGGACGCCGAGCCGAGCGACATCGAAATGACTTCGGCGCCGCGGCCGACGGCCCAGCGGATTGCGGCGGCAATCCACGCGCCGGAACCCGAGCCCGAATCCGATAAAGCCTTGCCGTGAATGAGCTTGGCTCCGATCGCGACCCCGATGCGAGGATCCGTCGCGGCAATCGTGCCCGAGATATGCGTCCCGTGCTGGTTGCGATCGGCGGCTCCGATTGGGCTCCCGGTGAAGTCCTTGGCGTCGATGACGTTCGTGAGCAACGGGTGCGAGCGGTCAACGCCGGTGTCGATGCCGGCGACGATAACGCCCTCTCCTTTGGTGATTTCGCGAAGTCGGTCGACCGCGAAGGACGCCATGCCCCAATTCACTTCCCCGGCAAGCGGCAGAAGGTCCGCTTCGGGGCCACGAACAAGGTCTGGCGGCAGGCTGAAGATCGGTTCTTGGTCCTGGCTCATTGGTTCCTCCCAACCCATCCGGCCGGATAGGTGACGAGTTTGTTGGCGAAGTCGGCCGTCAACAAGCCGCCCCCGGGCAGGGGGAATTGCAACCCGCCGACGGGCGGCGGATCAGGAGTTGGGTTTGTCGGAGGCGAGGTTCGCCGCGTGTATCCGAGTCCCGCGAGATGCTGGAAGTCGCGCTCCGTTGGCCGAGGCAGCGACCGGGAAATCGTGGGGCGCATGATCGCGTTGGCGTTCGCCGTGTCGTGCTCGAGCCCGAGGACGTGGCCGATTTCGTGAATCGCCACGGTCACGAGCGGGATGCCGACGGATTCCCATTCGATCGTCCAGCGCTCGCCCACGTCGTAGCGCTGCGTCTTGGGGCGATTCGTGTTGTCGGCCAACTCCGACCACGCCAAGACGTTCGAGGGGCCGTCGATATACGCGAAGTGAGCGCGAACGAGGGCTTCAGCGCTCGACCGCGCCGGCGTTGCGTCGATGTTGAACACATCGGCCCAAGCCCGCCACGCGGTCGCGTATGCGTCGGCGATTTGTTCGGGCGTGAACGATCCACGATAGCCCGTCGTGTCGATGAACCACGGCACGGCCGGAGCCGCGCCGGGCCATTTCGCGAGCGGCCCGATCGACTGCATCGTTACCCCGCAAATGTGCAAACCTTCGGCGGAGTTCAAGGCGTTTCTCCGAGTTTGAGGATTGCTGCTGACGACGTCGGCAGCGGAATGGGGGTTCCAATGACGGTTGACGACTTGCCGTCCGCGGAGATTCGCAGACGGAAGACGGCGGGGAGTTGCAAATTGGCCGGGACGTCGACGCCGAGGATCGCCGCCGACTCGGATTTCTGCTTATCCTTGTACCGATGCCCGGCCTTGTCGAGTTCGCGCCAGGCCGGATCGGCCATGATCCGCGAGAATTCCGTCGAGGCCGGACCGTCAGGCCGAACGATGAGGAAGTAGAACGCCGTCGGCGTCTGGGGCGGCGGGTCGATCTTCGGCGGCGGGGGGACTGTTGGCGGCGGCGGGACCGTCGGGGATTTTGGAAGGTCTCCGACGTTCACCGTGTACATGCCGAATTTCGTCTCGGTTGAGTAGGTCTTCTTGTCCCAATCGATCGCGATCACCGCCCACTCGGCGGCAATGGTCAACGGGCCATCCGGAGCGGCGTTGATTTTGAGGACGTTGCCGCGTTTCTCCGCCTGAACGCCGGCCGGAACGGTCCATTGATAGAACAGTCCGCCGGCCGGAGCTTTGACGTTGAACGGGAACGTCTTGATGCACTCGACGTTCTCCTTCACGATGACTTGCTTTTCGCGCTGTTGGATTTCGACCGGGCCTTCGATGGTTAATTTCTCGTCGGCCACGGCGAAGGGAGTTGCGGCCAGCAGGAAGAGGGCGGGGATGATCGTCCGACAAAACTTGGTCATGGGGGATACCTCGTTTGAAGAAAAGGAGAACCGGATTGTGCCGGCGGCAACTAGCCGCCGGTTTCGCTTGTACCTCGATGTTGGTTTGGCGGCTGATGCGGACCTTGATGCGGCTGGAACTTGCAGCCCAGGGCGGCGAGCAACTTCTGCGTCTGCGTTTCGATCGCCATTCTCACCGCGTCGTTGCGGGCGTAGAACTGTTCGCGTTCGCTGGCTGTTTGCCGCTCATACTTGTCGGCAACGCCGTCGATTGCAGCCTTCAGGGCAGCGACGAGTTTTTCGCGAGACTCGCGCTCTTTCTCTCGATCCTGGTTTTGGAGATCGAACATCTCCTTAACTTGTTTGTCCTTCGCTGGTAAATGCAAAAACAACAACCAGGAAAGCACAGCGCCAAGTAGCCCAGCCCCGATCCACCCTGCCCCGCCGGTCAGCGGATCCGGATTGGCCGCAAGCTGAGCCACACAAATTGCCGTCACCGCGGGCGGCAGCGCGGCAATAATCGGGATGTCGATCATCCTGATACCTCTTCCGAGTCGTAGTGAGGGTGACGTTGCCATAACACGTCTCCGACAACGCAGCGAACGTGCAGCAAATGTCACGGAGTCTGCGAACCCCGTTCCATTTTAAGGTTGCTTTTACGGCGTCTGCGTGACGACTTCAACGACCGCGAACCCGCCGACTGTGTTGACCGCGGTGAAATTCAGCGCGGCGCCAACGGCGGTGACGAACAACTCGGCGTCATTGCCGGGAACCGGCGGTGCGCAAACAGAGAGCGGTTGACCAGTCTCGAGCGCGATCGTGCCGCTGATTGACGTGGTCGCGCTCTTGAAAATGGCCGACGCCGCAGCTTCCGCCGCACTCAACACGAACGCCAGCACGCGAACGATTTGGCCGGTTGCCGCCGCGACAAGCTCTTGCGTGCTGTCGTTGGCTGCAATCACGACCGTTCTTCGTTGTCTCACGATGAACTCCCTCCATAGCAAAGAGGCCGGGCCAAAGCGAACCTTGACCCGGCCTTTCTCACAAGGGTTTTCGCTTACAGCATCCGCCGCACGTAAACGGGAATGTCCGAGTCCGTCGCATTGACCGCGAGCAACGATCGGCCGATCGCGCCCTGGATTTGGTTGAACGTGGCCGCACCAGCAGCAACGCCGGTGTTTTGCTCGATAACCTTTCCGTCGGTCGACGGAATGACCATCACGCCGAGGCCGATGTTCGTGTCGCCGGACGCCGCCGTGGTCATGATCGTCGGGCCTTCGACGACGAGCCAAAACAGCGCGTTGTTGGGAACGCCCGCCGCAGGCAGGAATTCGTCAACCACGCCGCCGACTTGGCCGACAGTGTCGCCGTAGCCGGAGACTTGACCGCCGAAGATGTCCGCCGTCGTGCCGTCCGCCTTGTATTGGGCGAACCGCTTCGGCAGCAACGCGGCTCCCGACTTGTTGCGGACGAGCCGGCAGAAGACGAACTTGCCCGACCGAGCCGGCGCGATGCCGTTGCTCAGGTTGGCGTAGTCCAGATCTTCGAACATCCATTCCTTGCCTTCGAGATGCGCTCCGCCAGTCGCATTGATCGAAGACCCCGGCGTTTCGTCGTCGTACCAGTCCATCGTCTGGCCGCGACCAATCGGCGGATTTTCAGAACGAGCCATTGTGTCTTTCCTTTCTTGGGAAAACTGACTACTTGTTAAATTTCCGCCGCAAATCGCGGCCAAACGCGATTGCGATTACGGGTTGCCGTAGGGGTAGAACTTCAAGAACGACCGCGGGCAAAACTTCATGTTGCCGAAGCAATCGAGCGAGAACCGGTAGCTCTGGCTCGCAATGTCGTAATCCGGGCCAGTCGGCACGAACAATTGACCTTGAAGCGAGAGCAACTCGGCTTCGTCGAAGTTGAAGCCGTAACCCGTGGAGGCCGGCATACCGTACTCCCAGGTGACGTCGACGCCGTCATAGTTCTGGACGTCCGTGAAGCCGAGCTTGATGAGGGTCGAGTTCGAGGAGTTCGACTGAATGACGATCCGCTGTTTTTCGGACAGCGATTCGACGAACTGCCGGTACAACTCGCCTTCGAGGATGATGGTGTCGAGCGCGCCCTTTTGGCTGCGCGACCGCTGCGCCTTGATGATGCCGTAGCGAATGGCTTCAAGGCAGACGTTCGGCCAAGTCTTCGTCGCGGCCACCCACCCCGACGCATTGTTGTCGGTATAGTTGACCAGGATCGGCGACCAGAAATCGTACTGCGGGTCGCCCCTGCCGGACGGCCAGTTGCCGCTCCAAGAGCCGCCGTAATTGCCCAGCGTCGTCGCCAAGCCGGCGTACGTGTCGGAAGGATTCGCAACGAACGGCCGAGTGACCGAGCCCACCGCGCCCAAGAACGACTCGATGCCGTGGAAGCGCTTCCCGTTGCCCGTCGCATTGCCGTCGACGTAGATTTCTTCGGAGAACGCCTCTTCCATGTCCGACATCATCGTCTTCGTGAGGTTGTCGTAGATCTTGACGATCGCGGCAACGCCCTTGTTTTGAAGACGTTCGAGCTTGGTCATCGCTTCGCCCATCGCGTAGCCACGCCACGGCAATTCGGCCGTTTTGTGGCGATCAATCTGGGGAAACGTCAGGGTGTCGCTGATCGCGAAGCCCTGCATCGTGTTGCGACGGAAGCGGACTTTCCAGTCCAGCAATCGCCCTTCTTCGTTGAAGGAGATGCGGCCCTTGCTTTTCAGCATGGCCGTCACCTTGCGGTTACGGAGGATGTTGATCTCCTCCCCCTTCACGTAATTCTTGATCGTCGTGTTGACGATTCTCGACCATTCCGGCATTGGAGTCGCCTTTCGTAATTAGCGGCCGAGTACCGGCCTAGTACAGAGAAACACCCACGCGATTACACAGCGAACGAAGCGTCAGTCACCCCTTGAGCCCGGAGGTTTTGGAGTAACTGATCCTTCAACGAAAGCTGCGAATTCTGTTGAGCCGGCGCTTGCGATCCGGTCGCGTCTTGGGCGACCAGGGAACCGCTCGCGTTTGGCGCGCGATTCATCGTTTGCAGGATTTGCTCACGCTTTTGCTGGCCGGCCGCGACCGCCGCTTGGGTTGCGGTCGCTGGCTGCGACATCTCAGCCATGAGCAACGCGCGAGCGTAGTTTTCCTGCGCCTTGGGATCTTTGATGCCCATCGAGTCGGCTTCGTTGAGATGGGCCAGAAACCGCTCCGCCGCGACCGTCGGGATGGGTCGATTGGTCGCCGGATTGACGATCTTGTTGCCGGCCGCGTCGCGCTGCCAAAGCCACTGATCGTTTTGCTGCATCCATTGCGACGTGTACGTCGATTGCTGGAACTCACCGAGTTGACTTTTCACCAACTCGGCGGCCTGCTTTTCGACCATGTGCTGAATGAGCGGCGTCATGAACCCGACCGGGTCCGCCATGAACGAGTCAGCGATACTCTTGCGGAATTGCTGGAAAGCGTAAAACTTCGGCAGGATCGCCGGGTCCGCGCCAGGCTTGAGCTTGATGCCGCCCTGGCCGTCGTCTTCGAGCGATTGGAGCCACGACGGATCGTACTCGGGCGCTTTGTACTTCGCCAAGGGATCGGGCGTTGCCGCCTGATTCGGCGCGCCGGCTTGCGGCGCGGGAGCGGCTTGGCCGCGCAGGTACAGTTGCCCGTACTGCGCCATCTGCGTCAAGTGCTGCATTTGCGACTGCAAATGCTGTTGATGCGCGACGAGCGCGACCTGAAGCGCGTTATCGTCCGCGTAATTGGCGACGTTGATGCCGATTTGCTGCGCGAACTGCCGCATCGGCGACACGGCGGCGGCTTGTGCCTGCCCGTCGGGCGCTGGCGTTTGAGAACCGGCGGCGGCATTCCCGGCCGGCGCGGCAGCAGCGGCAGCGTCACCCAGAGCCGGCGAGGGTTGTGGGGCGGGAGGAGTTGCGGCCGTCTGTGCCGCAGCGTCGGCCGCCGGAGTTGCGTTCGCCGCCGCGGTTCCATCGCCCGCCGCCGCCGGGTTAGTACCCGATTGCTGCATCGTTGCAAGTTCGGCATCAAGAGCCGCGTCGAGATCGTTCATCGTGAATCACCTTTGTCCGTAATGGGGGAAACGGAGTAATGCTGACGAAGATACGGGAAAACTCCCAGGTATCGCAACGCCATCGATTTAGGGTGTATGTTGGAAAAAATCGGTAAAATTTAACTTGACGGATTCCGAAACGGGGGTATGATTTCCGTACGCCCCACAAAAACAACCTACACAGGTATGAAAATGCACAAAACCCCGAGCGTGCCGGCCGGCTCCTACGCGGAGCGATTTGGCTATATTTTGGATCAAAATCTTAAGCGTCTTAAGGCCGAGCTTTCCGACGCCGGATGCCCGCAAGTCGTGTCGCTCATTTGCGTCTGCCCGACCACGTCCGAGGCGAACACTGTTGTTTCGCCGAAAAGCGACGAACTCATGGCTGGCGTGAATACGTGTGCCCTTCTCGTGGCCAACGGCGAGAAGCCGCGAGTCATTCACGAAGAGGACGTCAAGACGTACGCTCGCAAATTCAACAGGGCACAGGATTATCTAAGCGATTTCATCCAGGCAATTCACTATGTCTTGAACGGAAACAGCCGAAAGACTCTGGACGGCGTCAATGGACTCGCAAAGCTGCGACAGCTTCACCAGCGCGGGTATCCACGGTGATCGTCCGTCTCGTCGACATTCTCGGCGACTACATTCGCTCCGTGGAAGTGCCGGACAACGTCCTTGCAAAAATCTCCGCGCTGACTCACGACGGCGTTCCGTATCTGCGAGTGTCCGCGGATTGCTTTCAGATGTGCAATGGATACTACGCGACCCGCAACCGGTATGTTCCGGATGCGATCGACATGGCCCGGATTTTCGAGAAACCATTGACGCATGACTTGCGAACGACGCGATGGTTTTCGGGGATAGTTGGAGAAGCGCTTTTCGACATCGACGTGACGGTGACGATTCCATGGGCGGAAAGTTTCACGATGCGAATCAGGGATACTCGACCGATCCGAGTGAACAGCTTGTGGTGTCCCGAATGGTCCGGAGAAATGTCACACGGGATACCGGCTGCGGTCCGAGCGGCGTTTGTTCAGAGCCAACAGTGCCGAAATGTGACGAACGACTTTTGCAACAAGAATCGACCGAAGGGCACTCGCATTGAGGCGTCGATTGCTGGCGTCGACACGACGGGACGTCTCGTCGTCGACATCCACAAGGTCATCCCGGGAATCGGCTCGATGCCGGAAAAGCGATTGAGTCTGCAAGAGGAGTTGTTGAACTCCAAACTGTTTCAGCCGGTTGGTTGGAGAACGAGATGATCGTATTCGAGGTTTTGGGTTGTTGCTTGCCGAAACCACGTCCACGCGCAGCGATCAAATGGCTTGGGTCTGGATGGGGCCGAGGAAAGCCTGTCCCCTATCTCGTCTACCCGGACTCGGAGGACTCGAGGAAGTGGTCGCGAGACATCGCTGAAGCCGCCGTCGCCGCATTCAAGGGGGTTGTCGATCCAGAAAACCCGTACCGTGGACCGGTTGAGCTTGAAATTCAGTACGTGATCGATCGGCCGAAGTCTTTGCCGAAGTGGAAGTCGATGCAGACGCCGATGCTCGACACGCCCGACCTGGACAATCTCGACAAGCTCGTGCTGGATTCGCTGACGAAGGTGATTTGGCGAGACGACCGGCAGGTATGGAAGCAAACCGCATCGAAAGTCTACGCGGCGATCGGCGAGTTGCCGCGCTGCATCATTGGGGTCCAATTTACCGAGGAGTTGAAGCGTGCCAAAGCTAGTCCACCTGAAGGTTGAGAACTACAAGGCGATCGAGCTTGTCGAGGTCGACCTTGCCGGCAACGTCATCACCGTTACCGGCGCAAACGACAGCGGCAAGTCGTCGCTGATTGATTCGATCGCGTACCTGTTCGGCGGCAAGGCGTTCAAGCCGGAGCGCCCAATTCGCAACGGGGCCGAGTTCTCGCAGATTCTTGGGAGGCTTGACAACGGCGTCACGCTCAAGCGGCGAGTGACCGAGGCCAAAGACACTCTCACGATCGAGTCGAGCGACGGCGCCCGATTCCCGTCGCCGCAAACCGTCGCGGACAAGATGTTCAATCCTATCTCGTTCGACCCGGACTCGTTCTCTCGGCTGACATCGAAAGAGCAAGCCTCGCTCCTACGCAAGCTGACAGGATTGAACACCGCCGTCCTCGACGCCAAAAGGAAAGACATCACGGCGATGATTACCGCCGCGACGGCGGCGAAAAAGACATGCGAGGCTCAGCGCGAGCAAATCGCCAAGCTGCCGCCGCCGCCGCCCGAAGAGATCCCTGACCACGCCGACATTGCAGAGATCGCATCGGAAATCGCACGCCACGGGGCTCTCAAACGAACGAACGACGCCAAGCGCCGCGATGCCGCGGAAGCCCGCGCTTCGGTTGACCGCCTGAAAGCGGACATCGCCAAGATTGAAACGACGCTCGCCGGGCTCAAGGATCGCTTGGCAAAGAACTCCGAAGTCGCGGATCGTCTGACTGAGGAAGAACGGATGCTCGAAGATCCTCCGACGACTGACCTGGACGCCCGATTGGCCGAGGCGAAGGAGCATAACAAGCGAGTCGAATGGATGCTCGCCCAGAAGCGCGAGTACGAGCGTATCGTCGATCTTCAACGTCAGGCTGATTTGCGAATCGGTGAGCAAATCCAAAAGCTCGCCGACCTGAAAGAGCAGCAACAGAAGATCGATGACGAGAAGGCGGAGATGCTGGCAAAGGCGAACATGCCCGTCCCCGGAATGACCGTCGAGGACGACGACGTCCTCATCAACGGAGTGCCCTACTCGCAGATTTCCGCGTCTGAACAGATCAAGATCGGCTTCATCATGAGTCAGGCTGCCAAAACCAAAGACTCCGACAAGGAGGTCCGAATCTGCCTCATCAAGGACGGCGACCGACTCGACGAGAATAAGCGGAAACTTATTCACGAAATGGCGATCGCAAAGGACGTCATGATCCTTGAGGAGCGAGTGGCCCGCGACGGAATTGTGGGCATTCATTTGGAACACGGCCGCGTCAAGGGCACACCGATGCCGGAGCCGGCCCCGGTCAGCCACGAAGCGGACGAGTAAATCCCCCAAACCCAGCGCACCCACTATTCCCGGTATTCCCAGAAAGGTGAATGTGTCATGGCGACCAAGAAGAAACCGAAAGAGAAAATCTCGATGTTCGAGGCCGTGTTCGACGTTGAGAAGGACGACGTCATCGAGAAGGTTGCGATCTTGTCAAGGCGTGAACACGAAATCGCCAAGCTCATGGCGAAGGGCGCGAGAAACAAGGCTATCGCCGAAACTCTCGGCATCAGCACGAAGACGCTGGACGTCCATCGGGCGATGATTAAGCGCAAGCTCGGCGTCCGCTCATCATCTCGCGTTTCCAATTACGTGCTTTGCCACCAGTACATGACGTTTCACGGGATGGACGTGACCCCCCAAAAGTCCTTGGCGGGGTGAAATTTCCATGGGACTCCCCTCCGCGAGCAGGACGGGGAGATTCGTTGTCGCCGGTGCGTCAGGGCGGTCCTGTCCGCCGGCGATTCTTGGAGCCTAGCAATGCCGACCCTTTTCATGGAGAAAACGGAAATCTCTGACACCAAGACCGCGATGGAGATACAAGATTTGCTCGCGCGTAAAGGGGCATCACGGATCCAGGTTGATTACGCCGCCGGAGGCCGTCCCGACGGGCTCTCGTTCTGCTTCCGCGTCCACGACCAAGACATCCCGTTCCGCCTGCCCTGCCGTTGGCAAAAAGTTGAGCGGATATTGAGGCAAACGAGGAAGTCTCCCCGCCGGCGTGATACTTGGGATGGCTGGGCGCGACGTGTGGCGTGGCGACAAGTTCTGCGATGGGTCGAAGCTCAGCTTGCCATGATCGAAACGGGGATGACAAGCACAGAGGAGGTATTTCTCCCATACGCGATCATGTCGTCACAAAAGACCGTTTACGAAATGTTCTCAGCGCAAGGATTCAAAGCTATCCCAGATCAATCAGCGCAGGAGACCGACAGTGACATTCCCGATAATTAGACCGGTCCGCCTACAGCTTAGCCGGAAGAGTGGCTTCAGGCTTGTAAGCCCAAACGCCCTTCCGATTGTCAAGGTTGACCGGACAACACGATGGGGTAATCCGTACCGAGTTGGCGATTTGGATCCGAGCGGTAAGCCGTACACGGAAAATGACTGCATCGAGCTTTTTGCCGAGTTCGGGCCAATCGACACACTCTGGCCTGAAGTTGCCAAAAAGCTGCAAGGCAAGAATCTCGCTTGCTGGTGTAGTCTTTGCGAAAAACACTCAAAGGGAAAGCCGGCCGGAGTTGATTGTTCTGAATGCGCTATCTGTCACGCCGACGTTTTGCTACGAGTCGCCAATGCCAAAGAGATTGCTGCTGGCTGGAAGTAAGTTCGGCAAGTTGACGCTGATCGCGATGACCGACACAGTGTCCGCCGACAATTATCGACTGTGGTTGTGCCAGTGCGAATGCGGCAAAACTTTGACGCTGCCAGGATCGAAGGTCGCTCGCGGTCGAGTCGCTCGCTCGTGCGGATGCACGAAGATCCACAAAGGAATGGCCCCACACAAGATCGCCGGCCGACGATTCCACAAACTGACCGCGCTTCGCGCCGTCGGTCGAGATGCTTCGTGTCGATCGATCCTCTGGGAGTGCCGATGTGACTGCGGCAAAATCATACTGCAAAAAGCCACAAAACTCATCAAGGGAAGAGGGCGTAAGTCGTGCGGTTGCGACATCAACGAACGCAAAAGGAGGAGGATGGTTGTTCGTGATGCCAAGATCGCTGGCGTGTCTGTCCAGCAATTCGTCGACCTTGTCGCTTCGGGTCGACGCTACTGCCGGTTCCATCGCGGTTGGCACTTAGTTTCGGCGTTCGCAGAGGACATCAATCGCACTGACGGCCTCAAGACGTTCTGCCGGCGTGCGGCAAGAGCCATGGCGAAGAGCCGTCCCCGACGCATCCGCGCGAAATACTACCGCGAATATAGGGCGAAGTTGAAGAGGGCCGCACAACAATCAGCATCGTTAAAGACAAGTGTGAACTGATTGATCGCGAACTTTACTTTTTGAGGAACCGACAATGAAGCCGTTAGTGTTGTATCACGCCCATTGCTGGGATGGATTTTGTGCCGCCTGGGTCGCGCGGAAAGCTCTTGGAGATATAGAGGCGATCCCAGTTCAGTATGGCGCTCCTGCTCCAATCGATTTTTGTGATAGAGACGTTTACATTCTCGATTTCAGTTACCCACGAGCCGAGATGAAGACCATCATTGGTCAATCGTCACACGTCGTCGTCTTAGATCACCACAAGACCGCTCAGGCGGAACTATCCGGTCTCGCGGAAGAGATCGAGCGAGAAGGCGGCTCGTGGACTCCGACAATCGTGTTCGACATGAATAAGAGCGGCGGGCGACTAGCGTGGGAGTATTTCGCCCACCCGCAATCGTCGCTCGCCAACTGCCCTGTGCCGTGGCTTGTGGAGTACACGGAAGACCGCGACCTGTGGCGGCACGCCCTACCTAACTCGCGAGAGATCAACGCATCGCTGCGGACACTGCCGCTCGACTTCATTGCGTGGGACTTGTTGCATCAGGCATCAAACCTGCCCGCGATGGTGACGGAGGGGGCGGCAATCCTTCGTCGCGAAAAGCAAATCATCAACGATCACCTTAAACACGCTCGCGACCGTGTGATTGCGGGCCACATAGTGCCTGTTGTCAACGCGACTGTTCTGTTCAGCGACATCGCTGGTGAGCTTGCTAAGGGCCGACCGTTTGGGGCATGCTACTTTGACCGCTCGGACGGGATGCGGCAATGGTCGCTCCGGTCGGACGCGAATGGCCTGGACGTGGCCGAGATAGCTAGGACGTTTGGCGGAGGCGGACACAAGAACGCGGCTGGATACCAGGAGGAAATCCGATCATTTACATGACCGGAGAAACGATAATCGTTCTTGAAGGGGATCGCAAATGGCCGAAAACAGCAAGATCGAATGGACGAACCACACAGGAGGTTGCCAATGCCGTTTGGCCTGAACCCTAAGACTGGTCGCCCAGGCCCAGCGCCAAGCCCGCCACGCGACGGAGACCGTGAGCAGGCGCGGCAACGGATCAATGTCGAGGTCCGAACAGGACGGAGGCCGCACCCAAATAGCGTTCCATGTGCCGACTGCGGTCACGTCTGGGAGGAAGGCGAGCGTAGGCACGAGTACGACCACTTCCGGGGGTACATGGCCGCGCATCACCTTGATGTCGAGTCGGTTTGCACAAACTGCCATGCGAAGCGAGATAGTTCTCGCGCCAAACAAAAACACTGTCTTCGTGGCCACGAATTCACCATCGAAAACACGATCGTCAAAACAAACGGGACTCGGCAATGCCGCGAGTGCTCACGGGCTAAGGATCGCGGCCGGCGTAACGCCGCATATTGGCGGGCGTATCGCGCCAAGCGAAAGGAAAAACTGTAATGGGAGTCACTAATATTGAGTGGTGTCACTACACCTTTAATCACGTCCGAGGCTGCACCAAGGTGAGCGAGGGCTGTGCGAACTGCTACGCCGACAAGTTGAGCGGTCGCAACCCAAAAACACTCGGCGTTTGGGGGCCAAACGGAACGCGAGTTGTCGCTGCGGAATCGGGCTGGCGCGAGCCCGTGAAATGGAACGCCGCGGCCAAAGCCGCTGGCGAACGGCATCGCGTGTTTTGCGCATCACTGGCTGACGTGTTCGAGGACTGGACGGGGCCGATGCTCAACTCCCAGGGAGAGAAGCTGTTCGTCGGTAATGAGCTACGACCGACAGAATGGTTTTCGCCCGGCGACGATGAGTACGCATTATCGACCATGACCCGCATTGTGGCGATGTCCGACGTTCGCCGCCGCCTCTTCGAGTTGATCGACGACACGCCGCATCTCGACTGGTTGCTGTTGACGAAGCGGCCGGAGAACGTGCTCAAAATGTGGCGGAACGTTGCTCGTGCCGTGACCACTCCAGACATCAACTACACAACCACGAAATGGGTGACAGACGATTTCACTTTCAGGCCGAATGTCTGGCTCGGCGTCTCCGTCGAGAACCAGGAGCAGGCCGACAAGCGAATCCCGTTGCTTTTGCAGGTGCCGGCGGCGGTGCGGTTTTTGTCGTGCGAGCCGTTGCTGGGGCCGGTGGATTTGAGACGAGGGGTGTACCACCAGTTTGACGATACGGCTCGAGGCACGACTCTCGAAGGCATCGATTGGGTCATCGTCGGCGGGGAGAGCGGCCACGGGGCGAGGCCGATAGATATTTCTTGGGTACGGTCAATTGTCGAGCAGTGCAAGGCGGCTGGCGTGCCATGCTTCGTGAAGCAGCTTGGAGCGAATGTCCTGGCGAGTGACGCGATTGACCCGATCGACCAATTCCCGAATGACGTGATTCCAGGATTTTCGCAAGGGCCAAACGAGTACACGGCAAGGATTCACTTTCTTCACCCAAAGGGCGGCGACATAGCCGAGTGGCCTGAAAATTTGCGCGTGCGGGAGTTTCCGCTGTGAACGACAAAAGCATTATCGACCTGATCGCTGCTGGGCGAATTGATGTTGATGCCGTTGCTGGGTTAGTGTTCGCCACAAAATCGAACACGCCGACAAGGCCAGTGGGCTGCCGCACAACGAAAGGCTACCTACGTCTTTGCATAAATGTAGGCGGTAAACAAAAGCATTTCATGGTCCACCGGATTGTATGGGTCAGCGTCCACGGCGAACTTCCGGACGGTCATGAAGTTGACCAAAAAAACCGG
>WBZU01001371.1_pt1 | contig 18365 bp, 12 predicted proteins | sample 5204311 | NCBI WGS metagenome assembly WBZU01 (sample SAMN12344359, study PRJNA552823) | activated sludge metagenome | biome: Activated sludge suspended growth; feature: Nitrification reactor; material: Wastewater; isolation source: activated sludge from nitrification reactor of wastewater... | reverse complement strand
CGAGGTCATATCGAGCAGCACGCGGATGAGCGCGATGCCGTCGCCGATGCAGTGATGGATGCGCCCGAAGAGCACGGTGCCACCCTCGACTTCCTCGACCAGAAAGAAGCGCCACAGCGGTTTGCGGCGGTCGAGCGGCTCGTTGATGACGCTGCTGAGGAGCGTCTGCAAGGTCTCCTGCGTGCGTGGCTCGGGCAGGGCGATGCGGCGCACGTGGGCGCGGATGTCAAAGTGCGGGTCGCGCTCCCAGTAGAGGCGGCTGTCCGGCCCGGTGATGATGCGCTGTTGGAAGCGTTCGTAGCGCTCGATGAAGCGGTTCTCGAGCACGTGGGTAAAGACGTCGTAATCGACCTTGCCCTCGAACCACATGAGGCCGTTGATGATCATGAGGTTGGTCGAGCTGTCCATCTCGAACCAGGCCTTGTCGACGCTGTTCATGGGGACGCGCTTGGGATTTGCCGCCATCGTGCTCTCCTGTTGTGCCGCCGGCCGGCAGAACGCGCGGCGGCGAAGTCGGGTCAGCTCTTGTACCTGGAGAGTATACTCGAAAGCGAAGGATCATTCCAGTCCGGTGCAAATTGACCGTTCCCAGGGCGGCGGCTAGAATGGACGGTTGATTGCGCTTTCAGGAAATCAAACGAAACAGGAATCGGGTCATGTTAAAAACACATACCTGCGGCGAATTGAATGCTGCACATGTCGGCGAGACGGTCACCTTGGCCGGTTGGGTCAACCGCCGCCGCGACCATGGCGCGCTCATCTTCATCGACCTGCGCGACCGCTTTGGCGTGACGCAGGTCACCGTCGACAGCGACCAGGTTGCGGCGCACGACGTTGCGGCGCAGGCGCGCAGCGAGTTCGTCGTGCAGGTCAAGGGCAAGGTGGCGGCGCGACCCGAAGGTCTGCGCAACCCCAACTTGGCCACCGGCGACATCGAGGTGATCGCCGACGAGGTGACGATCCTCAACCCGTCCAAGAACCCGCCCTTCTACATTTCGGGCGCGGCTGACGAGGTCGACGAGATGCTGCGGCTCAAGTACCGCTATCTCGACATCCGCCGCCCGCGCATGGCGCAGAACCTGGTACTGCGCCACCAGATCGTCCGCTTCATCCGCGAGTATTTCTCCAACCGCGACTTCTTGGAGATCGAGACGCCGATCCTGCTCAAGAGCACGCCCGAGGGTGCGCGCGACTTTGTCGTGCCCAGCCGCCTGCACGCGGGCGAGTTCTACGCGCTGCCGCAAAGCCCGCAGCAGCTCAAGCAGTTGCTCATGGTCGCCGGCATCGAGCGCTACTTCCAGATCGCCCGCTGCTTCCGCGACGAGGACCTGCGCGCCGACCGCCAGCCCGAGTTCACGCAGCTCGACCTGGAGATGAGCTTTGTCGACGCCGCTGACATCCGCGCCATCATCGAGCAACTGCTCATCGAGTTGAGCGGGGTGATGCTGCCCGACAAGCAGATCCAGACGCTGCCCTTCCCGGTCATCGGCTATGCCGAGGCCGTGGAAAAGTACGGCATCGACCGGCCCGACCTGCGTTTCGGCCTGCAACTTTTCAACGTCAGCGATGCGGTGGCGGGGAGCGATTTTGCCGTCTTCAAGAGTGCGGTGGCGAGCGGCGGCGCGGTCAAGGGCGTGGTCTTCCCCGGCGGCAATGCGCTCTCGCGCCGCGAGATCGACGAGCTGACCGACTTTGTCAAGCACTATGGCGCCAAGGGGCTGGTCTGGATTGGCGTGGCGGGCGAAGCGGGCGCCGACGGCGTCTATCCGGCCGAGAGCCTGCGCAGCCAGGTGACCAAGTTCCTGGCGCCGGCCGAGATCGCCGCGATCGTCGAACGCAGCGGCGCCGCGGTGGGCGACCTGATCCTGATCGTGGCCGACAAGCTCGCGACCGTCAACCAGTGCCTTGCCAACCTGCGCCTGGAGATCGGCAAGCGCGCCGGCCTCATCGACCCGTCCGTGCTGGCCTACTGCTGGGTGATCGACTTCCCGCTGTTGGAGTACAACGACGACGAAGCTCGCTGGCAGGCTGTGCATCATCCCTTCACCAGCGCGCGCGACGAAGATTGGGCACGGCTGGAGAGCGACCCCGGCAGCGTGCTTGCCAAAGCGTACGACGTGGTGCTCAACGGCTGGGAGATCGGTGGCGGCAGCATTCGTATCCACCGCAGCGATTTGCAGGATCGCCTTTTTGCCCGGCTCGGGCTTTCGCAGGAGGAGACGCAGGCGCAGTTCGGCCACCTGCTGGAAGCCTTCCAGTATGGCGCGCCGCCGCACGGCGGCATTGCCCTGGGCATCGATCGCCTGGTCGCGCTCTTTGCCGAGGCGACGAGCATCCGCGACGTCATCGCCTTCCCGAAGACAGCCGCCGGCACCGACCTGATGCTCGACTCGCCGTGCCCGGTGACGGAGAAGCAGCTTGTCGAGCTGCATATCAAGGTGCGCGAACCGAAGAAATGATCGCCGATTGTTCACCATCTTTGTGGCCAGCCGTTGTGTCTGGCTGGCCACAAAGATGGTAGCATTCGTCAGCGGCGCGATTTGCTGCCTTTTGCCTCAGTGCCACCCAGGTGCTATACTACAGGTGACTCTGCGGTGCACGTGATGAGTCGGCACACGGGGCGAGCCAACACTATAAAAACGGGAGCTGGACCAAGTGACGTGGATGTGGTAGCCCTTGAGGCAAGACGGAAGCGTCCAGTCCGCACCCACCTGCTTACGCAGGTTCGTACCCACTGACACACACGGCTCTGCGGAGTCATGACGACAGGAATGCCGCTTGAAGCTTCAAGCGGCGTTTTTTGACCTCGAAATCTGCCGGTTATGTTTACTGTTTTGACTTTGACGGACCGGCTGTGATAGCATTGCCGCCAACATGGACAGACAGTGATTTCGTGATTCGGAGTACTTTGTGAGCATCATTCGCACACGCGTGGCCGACGACACCTGGGTCTTTACCAGCCGCCTCTATATCGAGGTCAATGCCGGGCTGGTCGTGACGCCGGAGGGAGGCATCCTCATCGACACCCTGCCCTTCCCGTCGGAGACGCGCCAGATTATCGACTTTGCCGAGCGGGTGTGCCCGCAGGGCATTCGCTACGTGATCAACACCATCAGCCATGCCGACCACGTCTACGGCTCCTATCTCTTTCCCGACGCCGAGCTGATCGCACACGAGACCTGTCTGGAGATGCTCAAGCGTTACGGCGCCCAGGCGCTCGAAGAGGCCAAGGAACACACGCCCGAATTGCGCCAGGTCTCCATCCGCCTGCCCAAGCTCATCTTTAGCGAGGGCATGGTCGTGCGTTTGGGCGGCAAGACGCTGCACCTGATGCATACGCCCGGCCCCAGCCCCGACACCTGCGTCGTCCACGTGCGCGAGGACAAGGTGCTCTTTGCCAGCGACCTGATGATGCCCGTACCGCTCATCGCCACGCCTTTTGCCGACATCACCGCCTACCAGCAGTCACTCGCCAACATGCACGACTTCAACCTGGAGTGCATCGTGCAGGGCCACGGCGACATCCTCCTGCGCGGCGAGGTGACGAGCAGCATCGACGACAGCGCGCGCTATCTCGACGAGATCCAGGCGCTGGTGCAGCGGCTCATGGCCGAGGGCGCCACCAAGCACGACCTGGCCGAGTACGACATCGAGCAGTTCGGCCACAGCCGCATCCCGCTGGGCGGCCTGGTGCAGCAATTCCATCTCAACAACCTGCATTTTCTGTGGGAGAAGGCGCGCGCCGAGCAGCGCCAGCAGCGCCGTGCTGCCGCAGCATAACCTTCTACCCGCGCCAGGGAACAGGCACAAAGCATGGCCGACACCGCGCGCATCCAGACGATTGTAGAAGCGATCAGCCGCCTGTCGCCGGCCGCGCGCCGTGACCTGGTGCGCCGGCTGCGCGTCAGCGGGTTGCTCGCACCCGATGAACTGGCCACCGACCGCCAGCGGCTCAGCGTGGCGCCGGCGCTGGGCATTCCCGCGCCGGCCACACGCCAACCGACGCCGCCTCACCTTGTCAAGCCGCTGCCGGCACCAGCCGAAGCGCCTTCCGCCACCTCCTCCACCGTGCGCCTGCGCATGGCGACACGCCCAGCCGGCGGCGATGCCCCGGCGGTCAGCGGCCGCGTCGTCCTCGGCTCGCCGCAGCACGAAGAGGGCGCCGAGCTGGACCCGCACGACATGGCGCCGCTCCCCGGCCGCGCGCCGGAACGGCCCATCGTCATCGCGCTGCGCAGCGCCGACACCGAGGCGCGCGACGGCGCCAGCGGCGTCTACATGCTGCACTGGCCCGGCCACCGGCCACAGTCGGTGCAGGTGCGTTTCTCCGGTCGCCCCTCGCTGGAACAGGCGCACTACGAGATGCTGGAGACGGCGCTGCAGGCGGTCATGCGCCGCCTGCGCGACAGCCAGGCCGATGCTGCAACCGCACGGCTGGAGATCTATCTCACCTCCGACCAGTTGATCGACGAGTTGATCGGCGAGGAACCCGTGGCCGACGCACGGCTCATGACGCAGCACGACCGCGTGGTCGATCTGCTCGACCGCTTCGACGACTGGCGCCTGCTGCGCACGGGCGATCCGCAAGCCGGCGCCGGCTGATTACGGCGTGCCCCGGAAAACGTAGATCGTGCTGCCACCTTCGGCAGAAGAGGTTGCTGAAACCAGCAGCGTCAGGACAAGGTCATCCTTTGCCGCCGTGTAGACGCCGTACTCGCCCGTGAAGCTCCAGCCGAGCGCGGCGAGGGCGCCGGCGTAGAAGCGCTCGACGGCGTTTTCGTCCAGCGCCGTGGCGATCTCCAGCGCGGCCAGGCCGGGCGTCAGGCGCGCGTCGTCGGGCAGGGGAAATGTCCCCGGCTCGAACCCGGGAATCGCCACGTCACCCGCCGGCGGGGCGTCATTGGGCCATGCGATCGCGACGTCGCCATCAACTTCGGTCAACGCGTAGTCGATGTTGATCCGCTGGCTGGCAGCAGGCACCAGGTCGCCGGCTGCATCGGCGGCGGCGCCATCGTGCGTCTCGGCGGCCAGCACATAGCGCACCACATAGCCCTCCGGCGCAATCCAGCCATCCAGCGCAACCGAGACGAGCGACTCGCCCATGGCGTCGCCGGTGATGGCGGTGAATTGGGCCGGGTCGGTGATGCGGTAGTGGACGGTCGGGATACCCAGGATCTCTTCCTCACCCACGCGCTCGCCGCCTGCGAGGTTGGCCATGGCCGGCAGGTCGAAGAGGCCGTTGGGGTCGCCCAGCAGTTCGTTTTCCTGGCGGCCGGCCGTCATCCACGCGCCGTGGCTCTTGACCGCGGCAAAGTCGCCGAGCAGCACATAGACCAGCTCGTCGGCGTCGCCGGGCGCGTCGACGGTGACCGTGAACTGTGCATCGTAGCCGTAGGGATTGGCGGCGCGCACCCAGGCGCCGCGCGCATCGACGGACTGGCGCATCTCGCTGCCGTCGGCCAGCAGCGACGTCGTTGCGTAGTGGCCTTGCACGCGATAGCTGCCGAGGTAGGTGGACGGGTAAAGCGTCTCGACGCCGGCGGGTGCGGGGACTTCGCCGGCGCCACTCGCGCTGTCACTTTCTGGCGTCGCGCCTTCGACCGTTGTTTCGGGATTGGCCGCCGCAGTGACCGCGTCCTGTTCGAGCACGCCCTGCACCAGGTCGGGGGTGGCCGCGTCGCGGCTGCACGCAACCAGCAGGACGCTCAGCGCCAGCGCGCTGGCGCCAAGGGTCAACCTGCGAATCATCACCATCACTTGCTCCATCGCTACGGCCCGGCGCACGGCATGGCCAGACTACGGCCCGCCGGCGTCGAGTGTTATTCGTTCGATCCGCACCGGCGCGTCGGCGCGCACGTCCAGGCGCAGCGGTTCGGTGGGCAAGCCCACCTCACGGGCGCGGGCCAGGGCAGCCGCCAGATCGACGACGACCTCGCCCGCTTGTGCGGTGCCGGTGGCTAGCGCCGCGTCATCCCCCGCCAGGTGGATGCGCACGCTTGCCGGTGCATCGTAGCCATAACGCAGGCGCACCTGGCCGCGTTCCGACGCGTGGTGGATCGCCACTTCGGCGCTGCCGTCGAGGAGCGTGCGATAGGCGGGCGCATCGTCCGGTTCGGTCAGCGGCCCCCAGTTCACCGGCCCCAGCGCGAGGTACGGCTGCGGCTGCCCGGCGTCGCCGACCCGGTAGACGGTGATGCGGTCGTCAGTGTAGAGCGGCGCCTGGCCGGCGAAGATGGCCGCGGCCAGTGCCTCGGTGTAGGTGCGCTCGTCGCCGCCGGGCATCTTGTAGCGGTCGAGGATCACGGTGCCGACGTCGAGATCGGCGAAGACCGTCGCGGCGACCTGCTCCGGCGCGCCGTCGATGATGTCCGGCCCCAGGTGGCGGAAGTGCTGGAGCACGGGGACGCGTTCGGTCAGCGTGCGCGGGTCGTCGCGGCTGATATAGGCCACGGTGAGCGGTTTGCCGTGCACCGTCTGGTAGAGCAGATAGCCGGGGCGGTCATAGTTCATGGGCAAATTGAGCACGGCGCGCGGGTCGGGGTCGGCGGCGAGTGTGGCGTAGTACGCCGGCGTGTCGGGCGGGCTGAGTGGGTAGGGCGCCACCCAGTACTCGAAGAGCAGCAGGGCGATCAACGCGGCGCCGGCGAGCACAGACCAACCACGAAGACGCGAAGCGCGCAAAGGGGCACGAAGGGTGTCTGCGCTAGATGCCGCCGGAGGATTCTTTGTGCCGCTTGGTGTACTTTGTGTCTTAGTGGTTTGCTTTTCTATCGAGCCTTTCTCGATCTCGGCGGCTGAGCGCGGGCGCAGTCGTTCTATGAGGAGCCAGAAGCCCATGCCCGCCAGCACGGCCATGCTGAACTGGACCATGAGCGCAAAACGGCTGACGCTGCGGCTGACGCGCATGAAGGGCACCAGCTTGTTGAGCAGCCCGTACGGCGTCCAACTGGCAAGCTCCTGCCCGTTCAGCGCCGCGGCGGGGATGTCGTCCATGGTGATGTTGCCGAAGTGCCACTGCGGGCCGAGCGCCAGCACGAAGAAGAAGATCGCCATCATCCACCAGAAGGCGGCCTTGCGCCGCGCCAGCACGAACGCGGCGATCGCCAGCCCCAGCGCGCCGTAGCCGATCGCGATCGTGCGTTCGCTCACCGGTGCGATCTGGTTGCCGATCCAGGCGAAGCTCTCCGGGCGAAAGAGCGTGTGCAGGCGATTGGGCATCAGGAAATCCATGACACTGGCGCTGAGGATGTAGAGGTCGGCCGAGGGGCGCACCATGAAGCGGAAGCGCAGCGCCTCCACGACCATGGGCACGAGCCAGAAGCTGAGCGCCACGGCAAAGACGCCACCCGCCACCGCAGCCGGCGCCACGATCCACAGCAGCCCGCGCAGCGTCGGGCGCCCCGGCGCGGCCAGCCACATCCAGAGAATCGTCACACCGGTGAAGAGGAAGAGATAGAGCACGAAATACCAGTCGCACAGGCCGGTGAAGATGAGGAAGAGCGCAGTCCACAGCGCGCGGCGCAGCCAGGGCCGGCCGTTGCGCGCTGCGTGCAGGCTGCGCAGCAGCGCCAGCACGTAGAAGGGCAGCCACTCCAGGCTCATCACCTGCATGTGGCCAAGGAGGTGCGCCATGTGGAAGGGCGCCAGCGTGTAGACCAGCCCGGCCACGATCGCTGCCGTGTAGCCGGCGCGCGAGCCGCCGATGGGCAGCCGCGGGCCGAGGGCGGCGGTGCCCATCACCCAGCGTGCGAGCAGGAACATGCCATAGCCGGCCAGCACCCAGCTCAGAAAGACGACGGCGTTGTAGGCCGCGATCAGCCCGAAGGCGAGCTGCACCGGCAGCGTCGTAATGCCGTTGAAGGGATTCAGCGTCTGGAAGTAGAGCGTGACGCCGGTCGGGTGGTAGATGGCGTCGGTGAAGAGCGGGTTGGCCAGGCGGTCGACCAGCGCCTGCTTGATCCACCACTGGTTCCAGTAGTTCTGCCAGCCGTCGAAGCCGTCGCCGGGAATCGCCGTCGCCAGGTTGAGCACCAGCGGCCAGGTGAAGACCAAAGTTGCGATAAGGTAGACGGTCAGGGCGAGCAGGTGGCCCTGCGCCGCGCTAAAGCCGGGCGTCGCCGCGCGTGTGTGGGAGTCACGCGGCGGCGACGCCTCGGTGGTCACAGGTTCGGTCATCATGCGTGCTTCGTTGGGAAGGTGACAGGCTCTCCGCCGGGGAAGCCGTAGAGCCTGTCACCCTGTTTTGTGAGATCAGCGGCAGTCAGAAACCGAGTTTCTCCAAGAAACTCGGTTTCTCTGTAGCGCACCCACCATCGGTCCATGTATGTGCGACAGGGTCAGGCGCTGGCTGCCCGCTCGGCGGCGCGCAGCAGATTTTCCATGAGCATGACGTTGGTCACCGGGCCGGTGCCGCCGGGGACGGGCGTCAACATGCCCGCCACCTCGGCCACGCCCGCCTGGTCGCAGTCGCCCTTGAGGCCGTCGTCGGTGTAGGTCGTGCCAAAATCGACGACAATCGCACCAGGCTTGACCCAGTCGGCCTTGACCATCTCGGCGCGGCCGATGGCCAGGCAGAGGATGTCGGCGCGGCGGCAGACGGATGGCAGATCGACCGTGCGGCTGTGGCAAATGGTGACTGTGCAGTGGCGGTGGAGCAGCAGCATGGCCATGGGCTTGCCCACGATGTCGCTGCGCCCGACGATAACCGCTTCTTTACCCTTGAAGGCGACGCCGGCCTTTTCCAGCAGGCGGATGCCGCCGGCGGGCGTGGCGGGCACGAAGTAGGGCGGGCGATCGGCTTGCAGGCGCCCGGCGTTGATGGGATGCACGCCGTCCACGTCCTTGGCCGGGTTGAGCATGTCGATAAGCGCGGCGTGGCTGATGTGCTCCGGCACCGGTTCCAGGATCATGATGCCGTGCACCTGGGGCGAAGTGTTCAGTTCATCCAGGGCATCTTCGACTTCGGCCTGCTGGGCGGCGAAGGGCATGTCGACCTCGCGGAAGTCGACGCCGACGCCGTCGCACGTCTTCTGGATGGCGCGCGCATAGCCGGCGCTGGCGTCGTCATCGCCGATGCGCAGCACGGCCAGCGTCGGGCTGATGCCGGCGCGCGCACGCAGGGCGGCAAAATCGTTCTTGAGCGCTTCGCGGATTTCCTTGGCCAGCGCGCGGCCGTCGAGCACTGCGGCACTCATAGCGCGACCTCCAGTGCCGCCTCGATGGCCTGCTTGGCGGTGGCATAGCCGGCCTCGGTCTCGGCCAGCAGGTTGCCGACCTTGGCCGCCCACTCGCCGACGAACTGCTCGTCCTTGATGAACTTCAGGTTGATGTTGACATTGACCAGGGCGCTCTTGAGCGCGGCGAAGGCCAGGTAGAGCGCGGTGGCCGCGTCGCTGACAACGTTGCTGTTGCCCTTGGCGCCTACCGGCGCGGTGAGCTTGATGATCGCCAGGCACTTCTCGGCCACGTCGAAAGGGACGGCGGCCGCGTGCTTGAGCGCAGCTTGCAGGGCGGCTGTACGCGCCGCCTTCTCGTCATCTGTCTCCTTGGGCATGGAATAGGTGGCGGCAACCGCGTCAAAGGCCGCTGCATCGGCATCGACGGCTGCCAGCAAGGCCACGCGCAGAGCCTCGCTCTGCGCGTGGTAGCCGCGCATCTCCTCCTCGACGTCGGCGTATTTCTTCTTGCCGACCGTGAAGTTGATCACCATGCTGACAAGGGCCGCCGCCTGGCTGCCTGTCAGCGCCGCCGCGCCGCCGCCTCCCGGTGTGGGTTGGCCGGCGGCCAGCGCCTCGACAAATTCTGCTGTAGTAAGTTGAGCTGCTTGCACCAGATATTCCTCTCTGCTGGCCGCATGCAGGCGACACTGCCTCCTGCGCGCGAAAGGGTGATAGATCGATAATCGCCCTCCGGTCGCACCGGCGCGGCGAATTGATGACGACTGGCGTTGTTGTACGTGTACCCTCTTGTCACCCGCTTGTCAAAAACCGCGTTTGCGTTTCGTTAGAATCGGCGCCAGTGCCCCAACAGTATGCGTTTTGTTACAGAGCAGGTGACAGGGGTTGTATTTATCTGTGATAGAATGAACTGATTGCCAACCAACCTAGCTTGTCTTGGCACAGGTGACGGAACAGCGTAACGACGCCATCCGTCTAACCACAGTATACACAGTATACACGATACCATAGGCCAGAAGGCATGAACTACGATTTGATGGATTTTGAAATGGATGATTGGGACGACGAGGAGGAGGACGAAATTCTCTACGAATCCGAGGAGTTCCGTGAGCAAAACCTGCCGGCGGAGCGCGCCAACGAACCGATAATTTCGGACGATCTGCCGGTGCTGCCGTTGCGCGGCGTCGTCATCTATCCGATGATGTGGCTGCCGTTGCCCATCGGCCAGGAGCGCAGCATCCGGTTGGTGGAAAACACCCTGCCGAACAACCGTATCATTGCCCTTGTGACGAGCAAGAACGAGGATATCGACGAACCGGCGCCGGGCGAGATTCATACGATTGGCACAGCGGCCCAGGTCCACCGTGTGCTCAAGACGCCGGACGGCACCATGCGCCTGTTAGTGCAGGGTCTGGAACGCGTGCGCCTGCTCGAATACACGCAGGAGAAACCATTCTTGCGCGCACGGGTCGAGATCATCCCCGAGAAGCTGGAAGACGGCCTGGAGATGGAGGCGCTCATGCGCGCCGTGCAGGATCTCTTCCGCAAGCTGATCGAACTTGAGCCGCAGATGCCCGACGAGCTGACGGTGATGTCCATCAACGTGGATGATGGCCGGCAGCTTGCGTACCTGGTGGCGAGCAGCATGCGGCTGCGTGTCGCCGATGCCCAGGCGATCCTCGAGATGGACAACGTCAGCGAGAAGCTGATGCGGCTGATCCAGTTACTCAAGAAGGAAGTCGAGGTGCTCGAACTGGGGCGCAAGATCCAGTCCGAGGCCCAGGGCGAGATGGAGCGCATGCAGCGCGAGTTCTTCCTGCGCGAACAGATGCGCGCGATCCAGAAGGAACTGGGCGAGGAAGACGAGCAGGCGGCCGACATCCGCGAACTGGAAGAGCGCATCGCCGCGGCCGGGATGAGCGAAGAGGCCGAAAAGGAAGCGACACGCGAACTCTCGCGCATGCGGCGCATGCCGATCCAGGCTGCCGAATATAGCGTGATCAAGACGTACCTCGACCTGATGGTGAGCCTGCCGTGGCGCAACGGCACGGCCGACAACCTGGACATTCGCCATGCGCGGCAGGTGCTCGACGAAGATCATTACGGGCTGAGCGAGATCAAGGAGCGCATCCTGGAATTTCTCGCCGTGCGCAAGCTGCGCGCCGAGCGGCGCCTCAAGCAACGCGAGGAGGCCGAGGATGTGGGTGACAAGATTCGCCGCGAGCGCGAGGGGCTGGTACTCTGCTTTGTCGGCCCGCCCGGCGTCGGCAAGACCAGCCTTGGCATCAGCATCGCGCGGGCGATGAACCGCAAATTTGTGCGCCTGGCCCTGGGCGGCATTCGCGATGAGGCCGATATCCGCGGCTTCCGGCGCACCTATATCGGCGCCATGCCCGGCCGCGTCATCCAGAGCCTGCGCCGCATCGAGAGCCGCAACCCCGTCTTCATGCTTGATGAAGTCGACAAACTCGGCCGTGATTTTCGCGGCGACCCGAGCAGCGCGCTGCTCGAAGTGCTCGACCCGGAGCAGAATCGAGAATTCCGCGACCACTATCTCGACGTGCCTTTCGATCTGAGCCAGACGCTCTTTATCACGACGGCCAATGTGCTGGACACTATTCCGCCGGCGCTGCGCGACCGCATGGAGATTATCCAGCTCAGCAGCTATACCGAGGACGAGAAGGTCAACATTGCCAAGGGCTACCTCATCCCGCGGCAGATCAAGGAGAACGGCCTGCGGCCCAGCGAAGTCAAGCTGGCCGACGAGGCGCTGCACGAGATCATCCAGGGGTACACGCGCGAGGCGGGCGTGCGCAGCCTGGAGCGCCAGATTGGCAAGATCTGTCGCAAGATCGCGGCCGGCGTGGCGGCCGGCGAGATCAAGCGCGGCCGCACCGTCAAGCGCAAAGACGTGGCGCTCTATCTTGGCAAGCGCAAGTTCTTTGACGAAGAGATCGAGGAGCGCCTGGAGAACCCGGGTGTGGCGATCGGCCTGGTGTGGACGGAAGTGGGCGGCGACATCACCTTCTTTGAGGCGACGCGCGTGCCCGGTAACAAGGGCTACATGCTCACCGGCCAACTGGGCGACGTCATGAAGGAAAGCGCGCAGGCGGCGCTGAGCTACATTCGCAGCCGTGCCGGCAGCCTTGGGATCGATCCGGAATTTTTCAACACCACTGATCTGCACCTGCACATTCCGGAAGGAGCGATTCCGAAGGATGGGCCAAGTGCCGGCATCACCATGGCGACGGCGCTGGCCAGCCTGCTGACCAACCGGCCCGTGCGCCCGAAGCTGGGCATGACGGGCGAGATCACGCTGCGCGGCAAGGTGCTGCCCATCGGCGGGGTGAAGGAGAAGGTGCTGGCCGCGGCGCGCTATGGTCTGGATACGGTCATCCTGCCGCGGCGCAACGAGTCGGACCTGGAAGAATTGCCCGAGGCCGTGCGCGACCAGATGAAGTTCATCTTCGTCGATACTGTGGAACAGGTGCTGGTGGCGGCGTTGCTTTCGCCGGAAGAAGTGCAGAAGTCAGCGAATGGCCAGGCCTACGCGCCGCTGGAGAAGCTTGCCCAACCCCCGCGCCGCCGCAAGCCAGCCGTGGCGATGACCCCGCGCCCGCTGTAGCATCGCCTGGTTGATCGGCCAATTTGACGTGATGTGAGCGCATGCCCGGCATGGTGAGTGCCGGGCACGCATTATTGGTAGCGCTCCTGTCCCACTTCACAATGGGTTGGATTGGACAGACGTTTTGTGTTATGTTAAAAGTGTTGGCGGGGAAGAGTTGCTTCCCCTTGTGAAATGGTTAGTTCCGTTCGGCGTCCAAGACGCGCACGGGAGGTTATAGAATTCTGTGAGTCGCAAGAGAAAATCGAATAACAGCAGTCCGCAGGCAGTGCAGGGGGCGAAACCGCAGCGCAAATGGTACAAGGCGGACCTTCATCTGCACACGCCGGCGTCGCGGGACTACGAAGAGCCCGGCGTCACGTATTTGGAATGGCTGCGCAAGGTGGTCGACCAAGGCCTTGATATTGTGGCCATCACCGACCACAACACGGTGGCCGGCATTGGCGCCATCCGTCGGGAACTGGATTGGCTGACCCAACTTGAGTTGCAGGGTCGCCTCACCCCAGAAGAGCGGCAGCGATTGAACGAGTGGCGCGAGTTGGGAAACCAGGTAGTCGTTTTTCCCGGATTTGAGTTTACTGCTACCTTTGGGTTTCACATCCTGGCCATCTTTCCGCCCGAGACGTCGATCCGCCAGCTCGAACACATTTTGCTCTCGATGAAGGTGCCTGCGGCCAAACTGGACGAGGGCAGCACCGAAACCGGCGCCACAATCGATGTTTTGACCGCCTACCGCATGATCCACGATGCGGGCGGGTTGGTAATTGCCGCGCACGCCAACAGCACGCATGGCGTCGCCATGCGCAACTTTCCCTTTGGCGGGCAGACGAAAATCGCCTACACGCAGGACCCGAACCTCGATGCCCTGGAAGTGACCGATCTGGACCGGTCGAGCCGGTCGACGGCGCGCTTTTTCAATGGCAGCAAGTCGGAATACCCGCGGCGTATGCATTGCACGCAAGGCAGCGACGCGCATCGCCTGACGATGGATCCCAAGAACCCCAAGCGCCTGGGCATCGGCGACCGCGCCACAGAGTTGCTGCTCGACGAGCCGACCTTTGAAGGGCTGGCCGGCGTGCTGCGCTCCAAGCAGTTCGACCGCGTCCGGCCGGCGCGCCCGGCCGATAAACCCTTCGACCCGCTGGATGTCGTGCGCGACGAAGGCCCGACGTTGGTGCAGAGTTTTCACGAATCGGTGGCGGTACGCGGCGGCAAGTTTGAGGCCATCCTGGCCGATATTTGCGCCTTTGCCAACACGTCGGGCGGCGTCGCGTATGTGGGCGCCAAGCCGGGCAAGGACAAACTGCGCGGCCTGCCGACGCCAGCCACGGTCGAGCAGGATATCCGCAAGGCCATCAGCGATCGCCTCACGCCGCAGATCGAGCTAAAGATCGATCTGATCGAGAGCCAAGGTGCCAAGGTGCTGCGCGTGCATGTTCCGAAGGGTCCTGATCTGCCGTACGCGCTGGATGACCAGAAGTTCTACGTGCGCGATGAGGCGGAGACAAACCTTGCCGTGCGCGACGAGATCGTGGCGCTGGTGCGCGAGGCGCTGGGCTTTGACGCGGAGTCGGAGGGCGGGGGGCACGCCGAGTTGCCTGCACCCGAACAGGCCGAAACTACACCAGAAATCAAGCCCAGCGAGAAGGGTGAGGCCAAGAGCGGGCGCAAGGGGCGCGATGGCCGCAAGAGCGGCGGCGGGCGCAGCAATGGCAAGGCAGCGCCGGCGGCGGCCAATCCGCCGGTCGTAGCCGGCGCCGCGCCGACGCTGCCAGGGACCGATACGACTTTCTATCTGCCGCAGATTGGTGTGGAGATCGTCGACAGCGAGGAGCGTAACGGCCACCGCTTTTACACGATTCGCGACATGCGCAACGGCCATGTCATCAAGAATGTGACGCGCAAGGGTGCGCGCAAGCTGTGGAGTTACGCCATCCAGCAATACGAGGACAACCCCGTCGATGCGGCCAAGATCCAGTGGCGCAACCACACGGGCTTTGTGCGCGTCGAGCGGCGCGCCGGCAAGCCGCGCTACGACCTGGCGCTGCGCGAGGGCGATAAGGTGCGCGTCTTCTACGGCGTCACCGACGACGGCATGGAAGGCGAATGGTCGCAGTTCGTGCAGGAAGAGTGATTTTGGGGTGAGGGGATGACAAGGTGAGGGGGCGATTCACTCCTTCATCCACTCACCCCCTCATCTTGTCATTCCCTTATTTCCACGCGTAAATCAGCAGCACAACCGACACTGCCCAGAGCACGCTGTTGATGAGCAGCGGACGATCTTCGAGCAGGAGTTCATCCGGGGCGCCGCCCAGGTGCTTCACATGCACCAGGTAGAGATAGCGGGCGAGCATGTAGAAGACGAAGGGCACGGTCACCAACATGCGGGAGTGGGCGAGCGCCGTGGTTGCGTCGAAGCTGTAGAAGGTGTACGAGACGAGCGTGGCCGTCACGACCATGCTGATAATCTGGTCGAGCAGGGGCAGGTTATACTCCAGCAGGCTCGAGCGATGGTTGCCGGCGCCTTCCTCCAGCAGCACGATCTCATGGCGGCGCTTGCCAAAGCCCAGAAACAACGCAAGCAACGTCACGCATACGTAGAGCCACGGGCTGAAATTATCCACCTGCACCACGGCCACGCCGGCGAGCACGCGCAGCAAGAAACCGAACGCAAGCACCATCACATCCACGATGACCACGTTCTTCAGCCAGAAGCTGTAGGCGAAGTTCTGCGCCAGATAGACGAGCAGGATCACACCCGCCCACAGGTTGATCGCAAACGCCCCGGCAATCGCAACAGTCGCCAGGACCGCCGCCGCCGCCGCCGCCACGCGCGGATCCAACTGTCCGCTCGCCAGCGGGCGTGCCCGTTTGCGAGGATGCTGGCGATCTTTTTCCATGTCGACGAGATCGTTCAAAATGTAGACGCTGCTCGACAGCAGGCAGAAGGCGAGAAAGACGCCCGTTGTCCTGAGGAACAGCTCGGGCACGAAGAGCTTGCCGTCAAAGACCAGCGCTGCGTAGACGATTACGTTCTTCACCCACTGGCGAAGCCGCATGGTCTTGATCAGCCCGACTAGATTGTTGCGTGGCACGGCCACCGTGGCTTGTGCCGAAGATGACGACATAACGAACCTTTTTGGGACAAACGCGCCTTGCTGGCGCACCTCGCAATAGTACCGGATGCGACGCGATTGGTGAAATCGTACGGGGGCAAGGACTCACCAACATGAGTGCAGCAGTAAAGAAAGAGCGGCTCGATCTGCTGCTTGTGCAGCGCAACCTGGCCGAGAGCCGCCAGCAGGCCCAACGTCTGATCATGGCAGGCGAGGTGACGGTGGATGGCGTGCGCCACGACAAGCCGGGCAAGAGCGTGCCCGTCGATGCCGCAATTGCGGTGCGGGCAGCCCTGCCCTACGTAAGCCGCGGCGGGCTAAAGCTGGAGGCGGCCCTGCGCGAGTTCGCCGTCGACGTTACCGGACTGACGGCGGCCGATATCGGCGCCAGCACGGGCGGCTTCACCGACTGCCTCTTGCAGCACGGCGCGGCGCGCGTCTATGCCATCGACGTCGGCTACGGCCAGCTTGCCTGGAAGCTGCAAACCGACCCGCGCGTGGTCGTGCTCGACCGCACCAATGTGCGCCACCTGGCGGCATTGCCCGACGGGGTGCTGGCGGATATCGCTGTGATCGACGCCAGTTTCATCAGCCTGTCCCTGGTGCTGCCCGCTGCGCTGCGCCTGCTCAAGCCCGACGGAGAGATCATCGCCCTGGTCAAGCCGCAATTTGAGGCCGGCGCCGAGCATGTGGGCAAGGGCGGAGTCGTGCGTGATGCGCGCACCCATCGGCGCGTGTTGGAAGAGACGATCGCGCATGCCCAGGAGCTTGCGCTGGCTGTGACCGGCGTCACGATCTCGCCTGCGCCTGGCCCGGCGGGTAATGTCGAATTTCTCGTCCGCCTGGCCCGCAGGGCCGGCGCAGCGCCGCCCTTCGACGCCGAGGCGGCCATTGCCCGTGCGCTTGAAGTCGCGCAGGCGCTACGGCGTGCCGGCTGATCCCCCGTTATCGGTCGAGTTCCTGCGGGCGTGGCGCGCTGGCCAGGCGATGAAAGATATACTCCTCCACCGGCTGATCGTTGCCCAGGTGCTCCGCAACGATGCGGCGCAGGACCGTGTCGTCGACGCTATGGTACCAGATGCCGTCGGGGTAGACGACGAGCAGCGGCCCGCCATAGCAGACGCCGAGACAGGGTGTTGTGCCGCGCTTGACCCGCACCGGATTGTCATACGCCCCAAGTTCGCCCAGATAGCGGCTAAGTTGGTGGTACAGCCGCTCGGCCTGCCCAAACGGGTCGCAATATTGTCCCGTACAGATGAAAACATGGCGGGCGTAGAGCGCCATCTCCGGTGCATCGTTCACGATTCCCTAATCTCCTCGGCTGTTCACACAAAGTGGTCTGCATCACGCTCTGGCACATTCCAAAGCCGGTAGTGTACACGGACGGCGCCGTGCCGTAGGGTAGCCGGATTCCATACGCACGAGTTGCGTGCGCACATTGCGCGTGGCCGAAAAGTGAATTAGAATACAAATCAGGGCCGACAGTTACCCTCACTGGCAATCATGGAGTGCAGCGCACGCATCCCATCTTCGGCGTCATACAGTCTTTATTCAAGAGCCGCACTGCAAATCGGGAGCCGCTTATGCCAAAACGCACTTATGTGCTTAGCAGCGTGCTGATCTTGCTGGCATTATTGGGCATTGCACCAGCCGTACTCGCCCAATTCACGCCAGACGTATTCGCTGTGGATCAGCCGGTGATTGACAACACGGTCAATGTGACGCGCCTGACGTCGGGCGGGCCGGGATGGATCGTTATCCATGCCGATGCCGACGGCAAACCTGGCCCGGTGATCGGCTATTCGGCCGTGCCGGGTGGGATCAGCGCCAACGTCAAGGTCAAGATCGATCCGGCCGGGCTGACCGACACGCTTTATGCCATGCTGCATGAAGATGCCGGCGAGGTAGGAACCTACGAGTTCCCGGACGGCCCGGATATCCCGGTGTCGGTACGTGACAAAGTCGTCGTCAAACCCTTCCAGGTCACCGGGACCGAACAGACGGTGCGCGGGATCGTCCTCAGCGACCCACAATTCTCGACCTTGGCCGCGGCCGTGGATGCTGCAGACCTGGGCGATGCGCTGGCCGGCGGCGACGAGATCACCCTCTTTGCGCCGACCAACGATGCCTTTGCCGACATTCCACAGGCTGCCCTCGATGCCGTGCTGGCCGATCCGGAGCAACTGGCGCAACTGCTGCTCTACCACGCCGTCTCTGGCAAGGTGATGTCCTCCGACCTTACCGACGGTGATGTGGACACCTTGCAGGGTGAGCCGGTTTCCGTGGCAGTCACGGACGACAAGGTAACCGTCAACGGCGCCACCGTAACCACGCCTGATCTCGAGGCCGTGAATGGTGTCGTACACGCGATCAATTCTGTTCTCTACCCGCCGCCGGCCGATGTTGCAACGCAAGAAGCAGCCGCAGAAGCACCGACCGAAGCGCCCG
>WBZU01001369.1_pt1 | contig 18374 bp, 17 predicted proteins | sample 5204311 | NCBI WGS metagenome assembly WBZU01 (sample SAMN12344359, study PRJNA552823) | activated sludge metagenome | biome: Activated sludge suspended growth; feature: Nitrification reactor; material: Wastewater; isolation source: activated sludge from nitrification reactor of wastewater... | reverse complement strand
GTATTAGAAGCACCGCGGCCTGGTCAACCGCGCGCTGGCCGGTGACACCGGCGTCGACGCGGCGCTGGCCGATACGCGCAAGCGCCTCGGCGGCGCGATCGGTGCCGTTCAGCGCGGGGTCGACGCCGCTGCCGGGCTGGGACTCGAGAAGCCCTGGTCGACGCTGGCTGCCGAACTGCGCCGCATCGCGCTCGGCGAGCACCCGCCCGAGCCCAAGGCCAGCTTCCGGCTGCACACCGAACTGGTCGAGGCGCAGCGGCGCTTCCTGATGCTGTGCGCGGACCAGAGCCAGCTGCTGCTGGACCCGGAAGCGACCACCTTTCACCTGATGCACCTGGCGGTCGAGCAGATCGTGCCCTGGAGCGAGGCCCTGGGTCGCATGCGCGGCGAAGGGGCGGCGCTGCTGCGCAAGGCCGACCACACGCCGGGCGAGCTGCACCAGGTGTTCACGCACCAACAGCTGCTGGCGCACCAGATCGCCGCGGCCGAGCTCTCGGTCGAGGCCTTGGCCCGCCAGGCAGAGCTCCGGCCTGCGGGCTTCGACGCGGCCGTGCAGCGTTCGCAGGACTTCGCGCAGCGTGTCGAGGCGGCCTTCGCGCCGGTTGCTGCGCCGATGGACGCGGCGACCTACTTCGATGCCGGCACGGGGGCGATCGAGCAGGTCGCGGCCACCGGCCAGGCTGCCGCCGGCCGGCTCACCGAGCTCCTTGCGGCGCGCGAGCAGCGCCTGCAGCGTGAATGGCTGCTGGCCCTGGCAGCGGGGCTGGGCACGCTGCTGGGCGTGGCCTACCTCACGATCGTGTTCTTCCGCACCTCGTTCGGCGCGGTGCGCGTGCTGCAGGGATCGGTGGCCCAGCTGGCGGCGGGCGACTTCGCCACGCGCATCCGGCTGCGCGGCACCGACGAGCTGTCGGTGGTCGGCTCGACGCTGGACGAGATGACGGGCCGCATCTCGCAGATGGTGTCGGACATCCGCAGCAACTCGTCGATGGTCGCGCAGGCCGGCCTGAAGCTGGCCGACGACAGCCGCGCGCTGTCCGAGCGCACCGAGGCGCAGGCCTCGAGCCTGGAGCAGACCGCCGCCAGCGTGCACGAGCTGACCTCGGCGGTGGATCAGACCGCGCGCGCCGCCCAGGCGGCCGACGCGCTGGCCGGCCAGCTCAGCCGCAGCGCCGAGGTGGGCGGCGAGGCGATCGGTTCGGCGGTCAAGTCGATGAACGACATCCAGGCCAGCTCCAGGCGCGTGCAGGAAATCATCGGCGTGATCGAGGGGCTGGCCTTCCAGACCAACATCCTGGCGCTCAACGCGGCGGTCGAGGCGGCGCGTGCCGGAGACCAGGGGCGCGGCTTCGCGGTCGTCGCTTCCGAGGTGCGCACGCTGGCGCAGCGCAGCGCGGCCTCGGCCAAGGAGATCAAGGCCCTGATCGGCGACTCGGTCGCCCATGTCGAGACAGGCGTGCAGGAGATCGGCCGCTCGAGCGAGACCTTCAGCTCGATCGCCGGCGGCGTGCGCGAGGTGGCCGACAAGCTGCGCGACATCAGCGCCAATACCGGCGAGCAGAGCGCCGGCCTGGCGCAGATCTCGCAGGCGGTGCAGCACATCGACGCGCTGACCCAGCAGAACGCGCAGATGGTCGAGCAGGCCATGCACAGCTCGACGCAACTCAGCCAGCGCGCCGAGCGCCTGTCGCAGGCCGTGGGGTCGTTCCGCCTGCGCCAGGGCAGCGCCGACGAGGCGCTGGCGCTGGTGCAGCGGGCGGTGGAGCTGTACCGCGGACGAGGCGACGCGGCCTTGCATGAGATCACCAACGCTGCCAAGGGATGGGTGGACCGCGACATGTACGTCTTCGCCTTCGACCGCGGCGGCATCTACCGGGCCTTCGGCGGCAACGCGGCACGGGTGGGCACCTCGGTGCGCGACGTGCGCGGTGTCGACGGCGACAAGCTGGTGCGCGATGCCTTCGAGCGGGCCGCGCACGGTGGTGGCTGGGTCGACTACGACTTTGCGAATCCGACCACCGGCGAGGTGGATCTGAAGACCTCCTACGTCGAGCCGGTGACGCAGGATCTGGTGATCGGCTGCGGTGTCTACAAGTCGCGCGACGAGCCCGTGGCGAAGAAAACCCTCGAGGTACAACTGGCGCGCGTGGAACAGCGATTGCGTCTCGTCGGCACCTGATTGGAGCGGGCGCGGTGCGACGAGGCGGGCGCCGGCGGTAGTCGGGCGCGGCAGACGTCCTCTGCCGCCCGGCGCTCAGGCCGCGCGGAACAGGCGGTTGTATTCGAACAGACGGACGACGCGCGCCTTCAGCCCGACGGTGCCCGGATGGCTTGCGGTGATGACCACGGCCGGCTCCTCGGGCACGATCACCGAGGGGACAACGAGCAGCGCCGCGCTGCCGCTCTTGATCCAGTCCGACCCGTGCTTGACGCTGCCGCGGCCGGCGGGAATGGCTGCCCAGGTGACGTCGAGCTTGCGGGTGTCCAGGATCTCGCGCGCGGCCCAGGTCGCATCCGGCACCGTGATCTCTACCAGGTAGCGGTTCAGCGGCAGTCCCGCGTGGTCTGAGCTCGCGCTTCGTTGCTCTTGTGGCCATTCAATGGCTAAAATGGCCAATCATTCTCGGAGCCCCGCCATGCGCGTCACCGCGACCGAAGCCAAGAACCGTTTTGGCAGCCTCTGTGCCCAGGCCAAGCGCGAACCGGTGTTCGTGGAAAAGGCTGGGCAGATCGACACCGTGATCCTCTCGGCCGAGCAATACCAGGCCCTGCAGGCCAACCACGACAAGGCCAGCCGTGCAGCGCGCAAGAAGGCGTTCGAGGCCGAATTCGGCGACTGGATCGCCGCCCAGAACGCCCGCTTCGAGATGCACGGCGTTCCCGGTGCCGACTTGCGCCCGTGGTGAGCAGCCGATGGCCCAGTACGACGTCTACACGAACCCGAGCAGCAGCGCGGCCGATGGCATTCCTTACGTGGTCGTCATCCAGAGCGACCTGCTCGATGCCCTGGCCACGCGGCTGACCATGCCGCTGGCTGTACTCGACGCCGCGAACAGGGTGCCGGTCGCACTTTGTCCGGTCATCACGGTCAAGGGCAAGCGCCTGCATGCGCTTGCGCACTATGCCGCGCCCCTGCCTGCAAAGCTCTTGCGGCGGCCGGTGGGCAACGTGGCTGCGCAGGCCAGTGCGCTGGTCTTGGCACTGGATGCGGTGTTGTCGGGCATCTAGTTCGTGTGAACACGTCCCCGGCTTCTGAACAAGGCGGAAGACGCTTGCGCTTGGGATGGCGACTGCAGGCAGCTGCATGGTCGCCGTCGCCCTCGGTGATTTCGGACAAGCCAGACGCGCTGAAGGATCGATGCCCCTTCATCGGAGCGGCTGAGCCCAGCTTGGGAAGTTCGGCTTCCGACTTGGGTGTTGCCGCCGACTGAAAGCGACTAAGACCGGGCCCCTCGTGGCTCGTTGCCGCTGATCACCCGGTGCATCAACGACTCGATCCAGTTGATCACTGGATCCTTGTCGTGATAGCGGTGCCATTGCACCCTCTCGAACATCGGCGCGATCTCCACCGGGCAGGGCAGTACGCGCAATGGAGCCGTGCGGCTCAATCGCTGGGCGAGCCGAGTTGGGAGCGTCGCAATGCGCTGGCTGCCGACGAGAACCTCAGGGATCAAGGTATAGCCAGGCACGACCACTTCCCGGCGACGAAGGGTGCCACGTGAACCGAGGAATTGATCCTCGAAGGAGAGCTGCCCGGCCCACTCGATCGCCACGTGCCCAAGCTCGAAGAACTGTTCGGCCGTAAGCGCCTTGCCGACCCCTGAGTTGCCCCGCCAGGCCACGCAGGAGAAGCTCTCGCGCAACAGGGCTTTGGATGGATGGCCTTCCGCACAGAGGAAGTCCGGCCCGATGAGCAGATCGATGTCTCCAAAGGCCAGGTGGTCGGCCGAACTCTGGTTGATCATCCGGATGTCGAATTCCAGCCCCGGTGCATCAGCGGAACATCGTTGGACAAGCTCCGCCAGTACGACCTCGATCATGTAGTCCGACACTTCCACCTTCAACTCGCGTTTGATGCTTGCAGGATCGAAGCGGGGGCGAATCGTCGTGAATGCGTCGATGCGCAGCAGCACGTCGCGCAAGGGCTTCACCAGGGTTGAAGCGAGCGGCGTGAGGACCATGGTCCTGCCGACCGGGGCGAGCAGTTCGTCGCCGAAGTGATCGCGCAGGCGCCCCAACGCGCAGCTCGTTGCCGGCTGGCTCAGGAACAAGCGCTCCGCCGCCCGGCTGACGCTGCGTTCCGTCAGCAGTGCATCCAGCACCGTCAGCTGGTTGATGTCCAGCCTGTTGAATCGCATCAGTACCCGCCCTGGCCGGCCAGCTCGCTCGAGACCGCCTCGGCCTTGCCCGCGGCCGAGAACTTGGCTCTGGCCACCTGCTGCAGCACCCCTCTGATCCAGCAGATCGTCGGATCGCGCTCCTGGTACCGGTGCCACTGGGTGAATTCAGTGAACGCGAGGGTGGCAACAGGGCACGGCATGACCCTCAGCGGCAGTGACCTGGCCAGGAGCTTGGCCAGGCGGGTCTGCAGCGTGGCGATGCGCTCGGTACCGATGACGAAGGAGGGGATCAGCGTGAAATGAGGCACCGAGATCTCCCGGCGGCGGTCACGACCCTCCTTCTGAAACACTCGATCCTCGATCGAGAGCAATGCACCGCCGGCGTACTCGGTGGCGACGTGGGCGAGGCTGAAGAACTTGTCGATCGACATCGACTTGCCGACCTTCTTGTTGCCGACCCACGCGATGCATGAGAAGTCGTCGTCGAACAGCCGCTCCGTCGGGTGGGCCGACGACGTGACGAAGTCGGGGGCAATCAGGAGGTCGGTCTCCCCACGGTCGAGGCGCTCGCTCGAGCGCACGCCGGTCAGGCGCAGATCGAACTCCAGGCCCGGCGCCTCTTCGCCGCAACGGGTGATCACGTCTGCCAGGAAGATCTTGATCAGGTAGTCGGACGCCTCGATGCGCAGCTTTCGCTTGACCGTTGAGCTGCCCGATCTGAACGAGGAGGTCGTGCAGCGGCTCGACCATGCTCTCTGCCGTCGCCGTCAGGGTCATGCTGCGGCCGACCTTGACCAGCAAGGGGTCATCGAAGAACTCGCGCAGGCGCGCCAGCGCGCAGCTTGTTGCTGGCTGGCTCAGGAAGACTTCTTCGGCCGCTCGCGTGACGCTCTTCCTCCTGAGGAGAGCCTCCAGGACGACCAGATGGTTCAAGTCCAGACCTTGCAGCTGCATGTCAAGCCGGCTGTATTTGCCACATCAATGCAAACAATCTAGAGAGCCCGGTTTTCCAAAGCTATAGCGAATTCCCTGATGTGAGCGCTGCGTGGCTTCAGACGCCAGGCGGGAAGAAACGCGAAGCGCGGCGGGTCAGCTTCGCCAGGGCGGGCGGCGCTCGCCGTCGAGGCCGTAGCGCGCCATGGCCGCAGCGCAGGTGGCCGCGTCGACCCGGCCTTGTCGACGCAGCGCGGTGAGCGCGGCCAGTACCACCTGGTGGCGGTCGATCTCGAAGAACTCGCGCAGCGCGGAGCGGGTGTCGCTGCGGCCAAAACCGTCGGTGCCCAGTGCCGTGAATGGCGCGTCAAGGTACGGCGCGATCATCTGCGGCCAGGCGCAAACGTAGTCGCTCGCAGCAACCACCGGTGCATCGCCGGGCAGGCAGCGTTCCACATGGGTGGTGCGCGGCGGAGCACTGGGATGCAGGCGATTCCAACGTTCGGTCTCGCGCGCATCGCGGGCGAGCTCGGCGAAACTGGTGGCGCTCCAGACCTCGGTGTCGATCTGCCAGTCGGTCGCCAGCATCTCGGCCGCCGCGATGACCTCGCGCAGGATGGTTCCCGATCCGGTGAGGCGCACCCGCGAGCGCGCCGTTGCCGCATGGTGTTCCGAGAAGCGGTACATGCCCTTGATCACGTCGGCGTCGATGCCGACGGGCAGCGAGGGCTGCGCATAGTTCTCGTTCATCAGCGTGAGGTAGAAGAATTCGTCCTGCTGCTCTTCGAGCATGCGTCGCATGCCGTGGTCGAGGATGACGGCCAGTTCGCCGGCAAAGCACGGGTCATACGCGCGGCAGTTCGGCACCGAGGCCGCCTGCACCAGGCTGAAGCCGTCCTGGTGCTGCAGCCCCTCTCCGCCCAAGGTGGTCCGCCCCGCCGTGGCGCCGAGCAGGAAGCCGCGGGAGCGCTGGTCGGCAGCGGCCCACACCAGATCCCCCACGCGCTGGAAGCCGAACATCGAGTAGTAGATGTAGAACGGCAGCATGGCCTGGCCATGCACCGAGTAGCTCGTGGCCGCGGCCGTCCAACTGCTGATGGCGCTGGCTTCGCTGATGCCTTCCTCCATGATCTGGCCGTTCTCGGCCTCGCGGTAGCTCATGAGCGAGCCGATGTCCTCCGGCTCGTAGCATTGCCCTGCGCTCGAGTAGATGCCCACCTGCTTGAAGAGATTGGCCATGCCGAAGGTGCGTGCCTCGTCCGCCACGATGGGCACCACGCGGGGCCCGAGGACGGGATCCTTCAACAGGTTGGTGAGCATGCGCACGAAGGCCATCGTGGTGCTCATCTCCTTGCCATCCGCCGCGCGCGCGAACTCGGCATAGCGCTCGATCGGCGGCACCGGCACCGACGTGGCTTTGATCCGGCGGCTGGGCATGAGGCCACCCAGGGATTCGCGACGCATGTGCAGATAGCGCATCTCGGCGCTGTCTTCTGCCGGCTTGTAGAACTCGAGGTTGATGGCCTGCTCGTCGGAGAGTGGCAGCTGAAAGCGGTTGCGGAAGGCGATGACGTCATCGCGCTCGAGCTTCTTCTGCTGGTGTGTGGTCATGCGACCCTGCCCGGCCGCGCCCATGCCGTAACCCTTCTTGGTCTGCGCCAGGATGACGGTGGGCTGGCCTCGTGTCTGCGTGGCAGCGTCGTAGGCGGCAAAGATCTTCACCAGGTCGTGGCCGAATACGGCGGGATCGTCGCGCAGTTGAGAGAGCAGATCACGGATCCCGCGCAGGTGGTCTACAGGCCACTGGAAGTCTTCGCGGCGCCCAAGCCCTGGCACAAGGGGCGCGTCGTCCTGATCGGCGACGCCGCACACGCCGGTACGCCGCACTTGGGGCAGGGTGCCAGCATGGCCATCGAGGACTCCGCCGTGCTGGCGCAGTGCCTGACCGAGACGAGCGATCTGGACTCCGCGCTGAGCACCTTCACGGCGCGGCGCTATCCGCGCGTCGAGCTCGTGTACCAGACGAGCCTGAAGCTCGGGCAATGGGAGCTCGCAGATTGGGCCGGGAAACCGGATCCCCAGGCCGATCACAAGGGGCTGTTCGGCCGAACCATGGCCGCGCTGAACGAGCCGATCTAGGCGCCCCGACTCCTTCGCAATTGCAACGCCCGCGGGCGGGGCCTCGAGCCCCGCGCGGTGGGTCGTCTCGTACCTGATGGATTGGAAGATGAACGAGAACCCTGGAATCGTCGCATTTGGCATCGGCACGTTTTCCATTGCCGGCTGTCCGCCCTTCGGCGGATTGGTGCGCGGCGATCGAGTGATCGCGCTGGATGCGCTGGGCGATGCCGCCAGGGCGAACGGCCAGCCATTGGGCGACACCCGCAGCGTATTCGGCTTCCTGCAGGATTGGGACCGCAATCTGGCGACGCTGCAGCAGCTGTTGAGCGAGGCGTCGTTCGGCGAGGATCTGGACAGCTGCCCGCTGGATTGGCTTCACATCCATGCGCCGGTGCTGCAGCCGCGGCAGGTTCTGTGCACGGGCGCGAACTACCGCAAGCACGTGATCGATCTGCTCGTCGCGCAGGGCGGAGGCGCGCCGACCCAGGGGATGGACGAGCAGCAGCGTCGTCGCTGGGCCGAGTCCTTCATGGACGAGCGGGCCGTGAGCGGTGACCCGTATGTCTTCGCCAAGCTGCCCACCGCGGTGTGCGGGCCCAACGACTCGGTGGTGATTCCGGCCGATACGCGCGAGGCGGACTGGGAGCTGGAACTGGCCGTGGTCATCGGCCGCGGCGGGCGCCACATCGCTCGCGCCGAGGCGATGGAGCATGTGGCCGGCTACATGATCGTCAACGACCTGACCGCCCGCGACTTCGTCTACCGCAGCGACCTGAAATCGCTGGGTTCCGACTGGCTGAGGGCCAAGTCCCGGCCCGGATTCCTTCCCTGCGGCCCGTTTCTGATTCCACGTGCCTGCGTGCCCGACCCGATGGGTCTGAATCTGAAGCTGCGCGTCAACGGCAAGGTCATGCAGGACGAAACGACGGCCGACATGGTCTTCGATATCGCCCGGCAGATTGAATACATCTCGAAGTACGTGACGCTGCTGCCGGGCGACGTGATCTGTACGGGCTCTCCCGCCGGCAACGGGGCCCACTACGGCAAGTACCTGTCACCGGGCGACGTGATGGAAGCGTCCATCACCGGCCTCGGGACGCAACGAACTCTCTGCATTGCTGAGCAAAGGAACTGACATGGCCATCATTGGTGTCGAAAGCATTCTGTACGGGGTGGACGACGTCGCTCGTGCGACGCGGTTCTTCGAGGACTTCGGTCTGCCTCTGGTGAGCAAGAGCGAACGCATGGGGCATTTCCGCCTGCAGGAAGGCTCGAATGTCTTCGTCCGCAAGCTCGGCGATCCCGAGCTCCCCAAGTCGCGCCTGGTGGGAACCGGCGGGCAGCAGGTGATCTGGGGCGTGGATTGCCAGCGCAGCCTCGACGAGCTGGCTGCCGACCTGGGCCGCGACCACCAACTGATCACCGACGCCGATGGAACGATCCACTTCCTGACCAAGTTCGGGCTCTACATCGGGCTGCGCGTGTTCCGCAAGAGCCCGGTGGTCTATGCCCCGGACGGCGTGAACGCCGCCGGGCACGTGAAGCGCCTGAACACGATGCGCAAGTGGAAGCTGCGCGCGCGCCCGACCACCATTCAACACGTCGTCTGGGCGGTGCCTGACGTGAACGAAGCCTGGACGTTCTTCCGCGATCGACTTCATTTCCGCCTCTCCGACATCCAGCCCGGCCTGGGCGTCTTCGGGCGCTGCGACGGCGCGAGCGATCACCACAATCTCTATTTCCTCGACGCGTCCGTGACGGCGCTGGGCCAGGACAACCAGCTGCGCTGGCATCACGCCAACTTCGGTGTGGAGGATCTCGACGAGATCATGGTCGGCGCGAATCACATGGAGCGCGCCGGCTGGGACAAGTCGCATTGGGGCCTCGGGCGCCATCGCATCGCTTCGGCACTCTTCTACTACCTGCCCTGCCCGGCCGGAGGCGAGGCCGAGTACGGCGCCGATTCCGACCGCCTGGACGATTCCTGGGTGCCGCGCATCTGGAATCCCAATTTCGGCTTCGCCAGCTTCACGAGCAACATGCCGGCCTTCCTCAGGACTGCGCCTGATTGGGATGTCCGCTACTGCGATCCCAAGGATCTCTACGTCAAGCAGCCCTTGCCGCGACAGCCCGGCGCCGAGGCCAACGCCTGGGAGCTGTCGGACAGCGCGGCATCCGCCAAGGCGGCCTCCTGAGGGGCGGACATGCTTGTGCACACCTGCGGGCCGCGATGCCAGGCCCATGAGCATGGAGGTTCGGCGGGGGCCGCCGCGAGGCGTGGCCTTCGCGGCCGCGCGGTCACCTACGACCTTCACTGCCATGTGCTGGTGCCGGAGGTCGAGGCGCTGGTCGCCGGGCACTCCGGCCGGGAGCGCGAACAGCAGCAGCTGGCCGAAATCTTCGGTCGCGAATCGACGACCTACAACCAGCAGGCCATCGCCACCCTCGGGCCGGCCCTGACCGACGTGTCGATCCGCTTGCGCCGCATGGACGAGATGGGCGTCGACGTGCAGGTCCTCAGCCCCTCGCCACTGCAGTACTACTACTGGGCCGACCGGCGCCTGAGCGAGCAGATCGTGGAGGCCAACAACGCCGCGATTGCGGCCTTGTGCGCAGATCATCCCGATCGCTTTCTCGGTCTGGGCAATGCATCGCTGCAGTTCCCCGACCTGGCCGTGCAGCAGCTGGAGCGCGCCGTCCTGCACCATGGCCTGCGCGGCATCGAGGTGTCGTCGACCGTGAACGGCATGGAGCTGGCGGATCCGGCGCTGGCACCCGTCTGGGCCTGCGCGGAGCGGCTGAATGCCACGATATTTCTCCATCCGTGGGGAACCAGCATCGGGCCTCGGGTCGACCAGTACTACCTGGGCAACACCATCGGCCAGCCGCTGGAGACGACGATCGCCCTGTCGCGTCTGATCTTCTCGGGAACCCTGGATCGGTTCGAGAAGCTGCGCCTGTGCGCCGCGCACGGCGGCGGCTTCCTGCCCTGGTACAGCTTCCGGTTCGACCATGCGCACTCGGTACGCCCGGAAGCCGGGCGATGCCGCCGGGCACCGAGCGACTACCTGAAGCGCATCTATTTCGACACGGTCGTCTACGAGCCCGAGAACCTGCAGCGGCTGGTCGCCAAGGTTGGCGTATCGCAGGTGGTGCTCGGAACGGACTACCCGTTCGACATGGGGAACTACGACGTCCACCGGATCGTCGGCGAGGCCAGCGGCCTCACGTCACTCGAGATCGATCAGGTGCTGGGAGGAAACGCGCGCAGGCTGCTCAACCTGAACTAGACACCCGCAACACGGCGCCCATTGCCACGCGAGGCGCCAAAAGGAGACAAATGAAATCGTCCACTCACACCGGTGGCGCACGCCACCGGCGCCATCCCCTGCTGCCCGTCGCGGCGGCATGCATCCTCGCCTCGGGGCACGCCCTTGCGGTGGAAATCGAAACCGGAAATCCGGACTGGAATGTTCGTTTCGACAACACGGTGAAATTGGGCGCCATTTACCGGGTGAAGAATGCCGACCCGGCGCTCGTCGATTCGTTCGCCGGCAGCGGAGCGCCGATCGCACTCAACCTGAATGCCGGCGACGACAATTTCCGCAACAGCGGCCTGGTGTCGCGTCGACTCGATCTGCTGTCGGAATTCGATGCGATCTACCAGAAGGATTTCGGCGTCCGCCTGAGTGGCGCCGCCTGGTACGACGATGCCTATCACGGCAGCACCCACGCCGCCGACCCGGCCAATGGGCAGCAGCCGTACAACGAGTTCACACGCTATACCAAAAACAACGCGGGCCAGAAGGCGGAACTGCTCGATGCCTTCGTCTTCGCCGGGTGGCGGCTGGATGGCGGGCAGAAGGCGACGGTGCGCCTCGGACGCCATGCCTTGCAGTGGGGCGAGAGCCTGTTCTTCGGCGACAACGCCATCGCTCGCGCGCAAGGGCCGATCGACATCTTCAAGTTGCTCGCCTCGCCGAATGCCCAATTCAAGGAAATCATCCGCCCGGTGCCGCAGATTTCCGGGCAGCTGCAGGTTTCGTCGAACCTTTCCGTCGGCGCGTACTACCAGTTCGGCTGGGAAGAAGATCGCCTGCCGCCTGCGGGAAGCTACTTCTCGTCCAGCAACCTGCCGTGGGGCGGTTCGCCGATTCCGCAATTTGCGGTCTTTCCGGGAATCGGCGCCCTGCAGATTGCCTCCACGGCCGATCGCAAGCCGAGCCGGAACGGTCAGTTCGGGCTGCAGCTGAAGTGGCGCGTCGACGAGACCGATCTGGGCTTCTATGCGGTGCGCTTCCACGACAAGGATGGACAGCTCTACACGCAACTGACGCCCGGCGCGGTACCCGATGCGAGTGGCTTCATCCCGGCCGCCCGCTACTACGTGTTTCCCAAGGGCGTGAAGGCGGTGGGCGCGAGTGCCTCGCGCTCGTGGGGCGACTTCAACGTCGCCCTCGAAGCATCGATCCGCGACAACATGCCGCTGCGCAACACGCAGATGTTCTACGGATTCTTCCCGGGTCAGCCCGCACCGACGCCGGCGACGGGGCGCACCGCGCACCTGAACGCCTCCTGGCTCGGTACCTTCGGCCCCAATTTCCTCGCGAATGAATCGAGCGTGCTGGGGGAAATTGCCTGGAACCGCGTCCTGTCCAGGAAGGATCCGGACCAGATGCTGGATGCCGGACGGACGCGAGACGCGTCGGCGCTGCAGATCATCTACACGCCGACTTACCGGCAGGCCTTTGCCGGCGTGGACCTGAATGTGCCGCTGGGGATTCGCTACACGCTGAGCGGGCGCTCTTCCGTCACCGCATGGGACGCCAAGGGAGTCGGCACGGCGACGGTGGGCCTGGAGGCCAACTATCTCGGCGTCTGGCAGATCGCGCTGGCTTACTCGCACTACATCGGCAAAGCCACCCCCTTCATCGACTACACGCCCGAGGTCGGCGCCAACCCCGGGTACGGCTGGGGCAACGCGCTGGCGGACCGCAACAACGTGTCGTTCTCGCTGCGGCGCACTTTCTGACTCGAGAGGAGCAATCATGATTGCCAAGAAGATTCTGGCTGCCGCGGCGATGGCTTGCGGCGTGCATGCGGCGATGGCCGCAGTGAGCGCCGAGGAAGCGGCGAAACTGAAGAACGAGTTGACGCCGCTGGGCGCGGAGAAGGCCGGCAACAAGGACGGAACGCTCCAACGAAGGCTCTTTGGATCGTGCTGATGATGCTGCAGGTCATCGCCTTGGGAAGCGTCCAGACGCAGCCCTTGTTCACCGGTGCACTCGTCGACCAGCTGGGGTTCAGCCTGCGCCAGGTGGGTGCGGTGTTCGCGCTGGAGCTGGCCGCTTCCGCGTTGACCTGCCTGCTCCTTGCCCAGCGGGTGGCGGGATCCGATCGCAGGAGCCTGCTTCGCTGGGGATTGGCGGCGGTGGTGGCAGGAACGCTCGCCAATGCGATGGCGTCCGGCTTCGTCTCGGTCGGCGCCAGCCGCATGCTGGTCGGGGTCGGAGCGGGCGCGGTGCAGGCCGTGATGTACGCAACGATCGCGTCGTCGAACAACGCCGAGCGAGGTTATGCCGTGATCTCGGCCGCCGGGCTGTTCTGGGGGCCGCCCGCCGTGCTGGGATCGACGTGGGTGCTGCAGCGCTTCGGGCTTGCGACGTTCCTGATGCAGTTCGCGATCATGGCCGTGCTTGCGCTCGCACTGTCTGGCGCCATGCCACGGCACGCGTCGGCCGGGCATGCCGGCGACGATGCTGCGCGGGTCACACGGCGTCTGGATCGCCTCTCGATCACGCTGCTGCTGTGCGTCGCGCTGGTGTTGCTCGGGCACCAGGCGCTGTGGGTCTATCAGGAGAGGGTCGGTCGCGCGATCGGGCTCACACATGAACAGATCGGCCTGGCGCTCGCAGCGGCCTTGATCTGTGGAGGCATCGGCTCGGTTGCGGCTGCGCTGTCCGGGCCGAAGCTCGGCCGATGGATGCCCCAGCTCATCGGGTTCGGCGGCTCCATCGTCGCGACGCTGACCATGGTCTACGGAACCGGGCTCGGAACCTACGTCGTGAGCGCCTGCGCCGTCATGGCGGTGTGGTTCTTCGGCTTGCCCTACCTGCTGGCCGTGACGGCCGAGATCGACGCCAGCGGGCGCCTGTCCGCGCTGGCGGCATCGGCGATGGCGCTCGGGCAGGCCCTGGCACCGGCTGCTGCCGCCGCCGTGGTGGGCGACGGCCAGTTGCGCCATGTGGGCTGGCTCGCTTCGGCCGTCTATGTGATCTGCCTGGTGCTGGTGGGGCAGGTCTTGTCGCGACTTCCCGCCTGCCGCCCCATCCCGTCATTGGCTTGCGCCAAGACCATCACGCCTCACTGAACCCGGAGCCGATGCCATGAAGCTCGCATCCTTGAAGAATGACCGTCCCGACGGGCGGCTGATCGTCGTGTCGCGCGACCTGCGCCGCGCCGTGATGGCCGACGCGGCAACAACCCTGATCGAGGCGATTCGAGACTGGCGCCACGTCGCGGGTTCGCTGCAGGAACAGGCGCAGCGGCTGGAAGACGGCAGCCAGGCCGGCAGCTTCGAGTTCGACATCCGCAAGGTCCAGGCCCCCATGGCGCGCGCCCCGCAGTGGCTGGACGCATCCGCGTTCAAGACGCACAGCGACTTGGTCGCGCAGGCTTGGGGCAACCGGAACCGATGGAGCGATCTCACGCCGCTGATGTACCAGGGCGCATCGGACGACTTCCTGCCTGCCGACGGGCCCTCGCGGCTGCCGAGCGAGCAGCACGACATCGACTTCGAGGGCGAAGTCGCGGTGGTGGTGGATGAGGTTCCGATGGCCGTCGACGCCGCGAGCGCGCTCGACCATGTGCGGCTGGTGATGATCGCCAACGACGTCAGCCTGCGTGCCTTCGGTGCGGTGGAGCAGGAAGCGGGCTTCGGCTTTCTGCGCGCCAAACCCTCGACGGTGTTCTCGCCCGTCGCCGTCACGCCGGACGAACTGGGTGACGCCTGGCGCGGCGGGCGTCTCCTGTCGGCGCTGCATTGCTGGGTCAACGGCCGTCATGTCGGTTCTCCTGCGGCCAGCCACATGCACTTCCATTTCGGCCAGCTGATCGCCCACGCTGCAACCAGCCGCCGCCTGTCGGCGGGGACCATCATCGGATCGGGAACCGTGTCCGACCCCGACCGCAATGCGGGCTCGGCGACGCTGCTGGAGGTGCGGGCCATCGAGACGATTCGATTCGGCGATAGCCGCACCCCCTTCCTCCGCTTCGGAGACCGCGTCCGCATCGACGTGCTGGACGACGCCGGCCATACGGTCTTCGGGCCGATCGATCACGCCATCGAGCCGGCAATTGCCTGATCCGGACAATGAACGACAAACTCTTTCTGTCCATCGTGCTGAGCGCGTTGGCAATTCCTGCCCACGCGGCGCCGGAAGCTCCGGCGCTGGCGCGGCCGGCGGTGCGCAGTGCGCTGGCCGCGCGCTCGGTGCTGCAGGGGGCTGCGCGCGCGGGCGAGCGGCTGGTCGCGGTGGGTGAGCGGGGCATCGTGCTGCTCTCGGACGACGATGGCAAGACCTGGCGCCAGGTGATGGTGCCGGTGAGCGTGGGGCTCACCGCCGTGCGTTTCGTGGACGCGCAGCACGGCTGGATCACGGGGCATGGCGGCGTGGTACTGGCCAGCAGCGACGGCGGGCAGACCTGGGTCAAGCAGCTCGAAGGCCTGCAGGCCGCGCAACTGCTGCTGAACGACGCCAAGGCGGCCGGCGATGCGCAGGGACAGGCGGAGGCCGAGCACCTGGTTGCCGACGGCGCCGACAAGCCGTTCCTGGATGCGGTCTTCTTCGACGCGCGGCACGGCCTGGTGGTGGGGGCCTACAACCTGGCCTTCGAGACGGCCGATGGCGGCAAGAGCTGGCAGCCCATCGGCCGTCGACTCGACAACCCCAAGGCGCTGCATCTGTACAGCGTGCGCGCGCGCGGCGACGAATTGCTGCTGGCCGGTGAGCAGGGGCTGGTGCTGCGCTCGGTGGATCGGGGGCGCAGCTTCCAGCGCCTGCGCCTGCCGTACAAGGGCAGCTTCTTCACGGCCGAGATGCCCGCATCGGGCGAGCTCATGGTGGCCGGTTTGCGCGGCAATGCGTGGGCCAGCCAGGATGGCGGCAGCACCTGGAAGCAACTGGTGCCGCCGCTGCCTTCGCCGGTCTCGTTCACGGCCTCGGCGCTGGATGCCAACGGGCGGGCGCTGCTGGCCAACCAGGCGGGCCGGGTGTTCACGCAGATCGGCGAGACGCTGGCGCCCTCCGACGTGAAGCTGCCCCCGCTGACGGGCCTGCTGCCGCTGAGCGGCGGCCAGGCGCTGGCGCTGAGCCTGTCGGGCGCTGTTCCCGTGAACCTTGGAAATCCGAAGTGACTCCAGTTTCTGCTTCCGTCTCGCAGCCGGTTCGGCTGGAAGACTTCGACCGGCAATCCGGCTCGCGTGTCGAGCGGGTGCTCTTCAACCACCGATGGGTCGTCGTCGTGCTGTGCGCGCTCGTGACCGCCGTGCTGGGATGGCAGGCCACGAAGCTGCAGCTGAACGCGAGCTTCGAGAAGACCATTCCCATCCACCATCCGTACGTGCGGAATTTCCTGCAATACCAGCACGAGCTCGCGGGGCTGGGCAACGCGGTGCGCATCGCCGTCGAGAACCCCAAGGGAACGCTGTACGACGCCGAGTACCTCGAGACACTGCGCGAGCTGTCCGACGAGGTGTTCCTGATTCCCGGCGTGAACCGGGTGCAGATGAAGAGCCTGTGGACGCCCAGCACGCGCTGGGTGGGCGTCACCGAGGAAGGGCTCGAAGGGGGCGCGGTGATCCCGGAGGGCTACGACGGCGGGCCGCGCAGCCTGCAGCAGCTGGAGGCGAACATCGCGCGCTCGGGCGAGATCGGGCAGATCGTGGCGCTGGACAACAAGTCCACGGTGATCTACGTGCCGCTGCTGGGCAAGACCGCCGACGGCGCGCCGCTGAGCTACGCGGCGCTCTCGGGCACGCTCGAGCAGCTGAGGGCGAAATACGAAGCACGCGGGGTGCGCGTCCACGTCACGGGATTCGCGAAGATCATCGGCGATCTCATCGACGGCGTGCGCGCGGTGCTGGTGTTCTTCGCCATCGCGGTGGCCATCGCCGCGGCGATGGTCTACGGGTACACGCGATGCGCCAGGAGCACGCTGCTGGTGGTGTTCGCGTCGCTGGTCGCGGTGGTCTGGCAACTCGGCCTGCTGCCCCTGCTCGGCTACGCGCTCGACCCGTACTCGATCCTGGTGCCCTTCCTGGTGTTCGCCATCGGCATGAGCCACGGCGCGCAGAAGATGAACGGCATCATGCAGGATGTCGGGCGCGGCGTTCACAAGCTGATCGCCGCGCGGTTCACGTTCAGGCGGCTGTTTCTCGCCGGCCTGACCGCGCTGCTTGCCGATGCCGTCGGGTTCGCCGTGCTGCTGGTGATCGACATCCAGGTGATCCGCGAGCTGGCGATCGCGGCCTCGATCGGCGTCGCGATGCTGGTATTCACGAACCTGATCCTGCTGCCCATCCTGCTCAGCTACACCGGTGTCAGCGCGCGGGCGGCGCAGCGCAGCCTGCGCGACGAAGCCGGCGAGGCCGCGTCTGCCCCAAAGCACCCGGTGTGGGCCTTCCTCGATCGCTTCACGCAGCGCGGCTGGGCGACGATCGCGGTGCTCGTGTCGCTGCTGCTCGCGGGGGCGGGCTACGCCGTGTCCACCCGACTCAAGATCGGCGATCTGGATCCCGGCGCCCCGGAGCTGCGCGCCGACAGCCGCTACAACCGCGACGTGGCCTTCATGAACCAGGCCTACGGCGCCGCCAGCGACGTGCTCGCGGTGATGGTGAAGACTCCCGAGGGCCAGTGCTCGCAGTACGACACGCTCAACAAGGTGGATGCGCTGGAGTGGCGCCTGCGCCAGCTCGAAGGCGTGGAGAGCACGAACTCGCTCAGCCTGCTCAACCGGCGCGTGCTGGTCGGATTGAACGAGGGGAACCCGAAGTGGTACGAGTTTCTTCCCAACCAGAAGATGCTCAACACCGTGACGGCCGGCGCGCCCCGGGGCCTGTACAACGACAGTTGCGGCCTGCTCACCGTCTACACGTATCTGCGCGATCACAAGGCCGATACCCTCGGGCGCGTGGTCGACCTGGTGACGGATTTCGCCCGGGAGAACGACGGCGAGGACGTGCGCTTCCTCCTGGCGGCAGGCAGCGCCGGCATCGAGGCCGCGACCAACATCGTCGTCAAGGATGCATGGCGCCAGATGTTGATCATGGTGTACGGCGCGGTGATCCTGCTGTGCTTCATCACCTTCCGCAGCTGGCGCGCGGTCGTCGTCGCGGTGCTGCCCCTGATGCTGACTTCGGTGCTGGCCGAGGCGCTGATGGTGGCGCTGGGCATGGGCGTCAAGGTGGCCACGCTGCCGGTCATCGCACTCGGCGTCGGCATCGGCGTGGACTATGCGCTCTACATCCTGAGCGTGACTCTGGCCAACCTGCGAGCCGGCAAGACGCTCAGCCAGGCCTACTACGGCGCCTTGCTGTTCACCGGCAAGGTCGTGATGCTCACCGGCGTCACGCTGGCCATCGGCGTGGTCACCTGGGTGGCCAGCCCGATCAAGTTCCAGGCCGACATGGGCCTGCTGCTGGCCTTCATGTTCCTGTGGAACATGCTCGGCGCGCTGGTGCTGGTGCCGGCGCTCGCGCACTTCCTGCTGAAGCCGGCGCGGCCTGCGGCCATCGAGGCCGAGGCCTTCGGCGAACCGCGGCTCCAAGCCTGACTGCCATGCACAAGCATTTGCTCGTTCCGATCGACGGCAGCCCCCTGGCGTCCCTGAATGTGGAGCAGGCCGTGGCGCTGGCGCGCGACAACGGCGCGCGCATCACCTTCCTCCACGTGCGCGCCGACTTCGGCCGCACCGGCGAGG
>WBZU01001368.1_pt1 | contig 18385 bp, 17 predicted proteins | sample 5204311 | NCBI WGS metagenome assembly WBZU01 (sample SAMN12344359, study PRJNA552823) | activated sludge metagenome | biome: Activated sludge suspended growth; feature: Nitrification reactor; material: Wastewater; isolation source: activated sludge from nitrification reactor of wastewater... | reverse complement strand
CGCCGGCTGGTCGGCGTTGCCGAAGAGGAGAGTGAGCATGACCTGGAACAAGATTGATCCCCCCGTCGTCCGCAGCCTGCTGGAAAACGACCTCTACAAGTTCACGATGTGGCAGGCGCTGCTGCATAGCCACCCTGGGGCGCAGGCCGAGTACGCCTTTTTCTGCCGGAACCGGCCGGTCTATCCGCTGGCCGAGCTGCAGGCCGACGTCGATGCCGAACTCGACCACTTGTGTACCCTGACCTTCGATGACGATGAACTCGCTTACCTGCGCAGCCTGCGTTTCATCAAGAGCGACTTCGTCGACTTCCTCTCGGTGTTTCGCTTCCAGCGCCGCTTCATCACGACGCGCGCCGACGGCGAGCATCTGCGGGTGGTCGCCAGCGGTCCCCTGGTGCATGTCATGGCCTTCGAGATCTTTGTGCTCTACATCGTCAATGAGCTCTACTTCCGACGGCTGTCGACCGATCCCTCGATTCTGGCCGTGGCGCGCGAACGGCTGCAGGCGAAGATCGACTTCCTGAAGTCGCAGCAGCCGTTGCTGGCGTCGGCGACCGAGCCTTTCATTTTCTTCGACTTCGGCCTGCGCCGGCGCTATTCCGCCGCCTGGCACGAGGAAGTCGTGCGCACGCTGGCCAACGAGGTGCCGGAGCATTTCCGCGGCACTTCCAACGTCTACCTGGCGAAGAAACTGGGGCTGACGCCGATCGGCACGATGGCGCACGAGTACCTGCAGGCTTACCAGGCGTTCGGCTTTCGCCTGCGCGATTTCCAGAAAGCGGCGCTCGAGGCCTGGGTGCAGGAGTACCGCGGCGATCTCGGCATCGCGCTGACCGACGTGGTCGGCATGGACGCCTTTCTCGCCGATTTCGACCTCTACTTTGCCAAGCTCTTCGACGGTCTGCGCCACGATTCGGGCGATCCCGTCGAATGGGCCGAGAAGGCGTTGCGCCACTATCAGCAACTGCACATCGACCCGCTGAGCAAGCGCCTGGTCTTCTCCGACAGCCTCAACCTGCCGCGCGCGGTCGATCTCTACCGGCGTTTGCGCGGACGAGTGCAAACCTCCTACGGCATCGGTACCGACCTCTCGAACGATACGCCGCATCAGGCGCTGAACGTGGTCATGAAAATCATGGCGTGCAACGGGCAGCCGGTCGCCAAGCTCTCCGATTCCGCGGGCAAGACGCTGTGCGAGGACCGCACCTTTCTCGCCTACCTGCGGCAGGTCTTCCATCATCCGGTGGCAACGCCATGAACGCCTTTCGTATCACCCTCGCGCAGTTGAACCCGACGATCGGCGACATCGACGGCAACATCGCCCTGATGGGTCGCGCAGCCGCGCAGGCGCATGCCGAGCAGGCGCAGATGGTGGTGTTTCCCGAGCTGTCGCTGACCGGCTACTCGCCCGGCGACCTGCTCGACGAAGCCGACTTCATCGAGCGCGCGGCGGCGGGCCTCGACAGCTTGCTCGCCGCGAGCCAGACGACGCCGGGCCTGTGCTGGGTGGTCGGCGCGCCAACGCGGCGCAGCGGCCCCGGCAAGCCGCTTGAAAACAGTCTGCTCGTGCTCCGCGACGGGGCGGTCGTGCTCAGATACGCGAAGCAGTTGCTGCCGACCTACAACGTTTTTGACGAGCGCCGCCACTTCGAGCCGGGACCGGATGTCGCCAGGGTCTTGCGCGTCGGCGGCACGCAGGTCGGCTTCCTGATCTGCGAAGACGGCTGGAACGACGCCGGCAGCGACTACGCGGTCAACCCCTTTAGCCGCCTCGCCGACGCCAGTCCCGATCTGCTGGTGACGATCAACGCCAGCCCGTCGAACATCGGCAAGCGCGAACAGCGCCATCGTCTCTTTGCGGCGGCCAGCCAGCGCCACCAGATGCCGCTGGTCTATGTCAACCAGATCGGCGGGCATGACCAGCTCATCTTCGACGGCGCCTCGTTCGCCGTTTCTCCGGCCGCCGGTGTGGTCTTCGAGGCGCCGCGCTTTGCCGAAGCGGTGAGCACGCTGCAATGGGACGGCACGAACTTCCTGTCGGCCACCGGCGAAGCACTACCGCCGATCGCTGCCGAAGGTCTGCCGGTGATGGAGTTCTACCGCCGGCAGATCGTTCTCGGCTTGCGCGACTACGCTCGTCGCTGCGGCTTCAGCCGCGCGGTCGTCGGCTCGTCGGGCGGGATCGACAGCGCGCTGACGCTGGCGCTCGCCGTCGAGGCGCTCGGCGCGGACCATGTCGTCGCCATCACCATGCCGTCGAGTTTCTCGACGCCAGGCAGCGTCGGCGACTCCGAAGTGCTTTGCCGCCGGCTTGGAATCCGCCTGATCGAGCATCCGATTCGCGACCTCGTCAGCCAGTTTGCAACCGGCTTCGCCGCGGCCTGCAGCGACCCCTTGCGCGGTCTGGCGCTCGAGAATCTGCAGGCGCGGGTGCGCGGCACCATCCTGATGGAGTATTCCAACAGCTACGGCCACCTGCTGCTGACCACCGGCAACAAGAGCGAAATCTCGGTCGGCTACTGCACCCTCTACGGCGACACCAACGGCGGTCTGGGTCTGATTGGCGACCTCTACAAGACCGAAGTCTTTGCCTTGAGCCGGTACCTCAACGAATGCGCCGGTGGCGAAGTGATCCCGCAGGCGATCCTCGACAAGGAGCCTTCGGCCGAACTCGCGCCCGGTCAGCGGGACACCGACAGCCTGCCACCGTATCCGGTCCTCGACACGATCCTCAAGGTGCTGATCGAGGGCGAGCGGCTCGGTGCCGACGAGCGCGCCAGCGTCGAGCCCGCCTACGCGCAACTGCTGGCCAACGCCGAGGGCAGGGCGCTGGTGACGAGAATTCGGCGCCTGATCGCGCGCAACGAATACAAGCGACGCCAGGCGCCGCCGATTCTGCGCCTGCGCGGGCGCGCCTTCGGCAGCGGCCGGCAGATGCCGATTGCCGCCCGCCATGACTAACGGTCATGACTTTTCCAGGCCACCCCCGATCCTGAAAGTCATGACCGTTTCCCTCTCCCCCAACCCCTCTCCCGCGAGGGGAGAGGGGAGATTCGTGAGTCGCTGACGCGACTTGCACATTAACGACCACTGACCATGACTGACCAGGAGCCCATCCGATGACCACCGACCGATTCGACATCGCCGTACTGATTGGCCGTTTCCAGCCCTTCCACCATGCGCATGCGGCCTTGCTCGCCAGGACCCTGGAAAGCGCCGAACAGGTGATCGTTCTGCTCGGATCGGCGCACGCGGCGCGCAATGCGAAGAACCCGTTCACCTGGGAGGAGCGCGCCGCCATGATCGGCAGCACGCTCGACGACGCGACGCGCGCGCGTGTCCGTTTTCTGCCGATTCGCGATTACTACGACGATCGGCGCTGGGGCGAGGCGGTCGTCGCCGCGGTGCAGGAACACAGCGCCCCCGGTGCGCGGATCGCCCTCGTCGGCTACCTCAAGGACGCCTCCAGCCATTACCTGCAACGTTTTCCGCGCTGGCAGTTCGTCGCCGCGCCGCAATTCGACGAGATCGACGCGACCAGCATCCGCCAGATCTACTTCGAGAGCGAAGACTGGCCGGCGACGCAGGCGCTGCTCGGCGGGCTGCTGCCGGCGACGATCGTGCACTATCTGAAGGGCTGGACCCGTCTGCCGCATTACCGCTCACTGCGCGGCGAGCATCTGGCGCTCGAGGAGAACCGGCGGGTCTGGGGAAGTGGTCCTTTCGTGACCGTGGACGCGGTCGTCACCGCGTCCACGCATGTCCTGCTCGTCGAACGTGGGCATCCGCCGGGAAAAGGCTTGTGGGCGGTACCCGGCGGTTTCCTCGAGGCGCGTGAGCGCGTCCTGCAGGGCGCGATTCGCGAGCTGCGCGAAGAAACCGGCCTTGGCCTGCTCGATTCCACGCTTGAAGTGGCCTTGCAAGGCGTCGCCATTTTCGATCATCCCGACCGCAGTCTGCGCGGGCGAACGATCACGCATGCGCACTGGTTCGATCTCGGCGACTGCCGCTTGCCCGAGGTCTGCGGCGCCGACGACGCCGCGCAAGCCAGGTGGGTGCCGATCACAGAACTCCCGGCCCTGGAAAGTCACTTTTTCGAAGACCATTTCAACCTGCTCGACCATTTCCTGTCCCTGCATCCCTGAGTCCGGCGCGATGGCATTCAACTGCACTCACCTGTCCGCAATGCGGCGCTGCCCGGACCCGACATTCGGCACTCCCCATGCCGAATTGGCCCATATCCCATTTCGGGGGTGCCTGGAGAAGTCATGACCGTTAACCAAAAATGGGAAATCCCCGGGGCTCTGCCGAGGGAGCGGATCAGTCACACCCGTCGGCGGGTGCCGCAGCATGGCCGGGGAGGGTTCCCTTTCAGAAGGACACCAGACGAACGTTCGCCGACGTCAGACGCTCGCTAAGGACAGCGAGAAAAGACTGGTAGAAATGCATTCGACAGGCCGCGGAAGAGTTCTGCAAAGCGCTTTCGGTAATCCTCACCAGTTTGCTATCGGTCAGGGCGATGATGTCCGCGCCACGTACCGAGTTCGCCTTGCCGATCACGGCCATTTCGCCGAAGCACTCTCCAGTGGTCAGCAGATCAAGGATCATGCCGTTCTTGAGGACTTTCAGTTCACCTGCGGCGAGGAAATAGAAACAATCGCCGGCGTTGCCGTCCTGAATGATCACCTCACCGGGTGGAACGCGGCTCCATTGAGAAAAATGCACGATTTCCCAGAGCTCGACATCGGAGAAATCGGCGAAGAAGGCGAACGCACGCAAGGTGTCGAACTTTTCGACATCGACCATCTGCTCGGCTGGCATGTTCAACCTTGGGCCGCGGCAAGTCTGCGCGAGATCGTGCGCAAACTCTGCCCAACTCGGGTAACGGTTTTCGAGTTTCTTGCTCATCGCACGCGCGACGATGGCGTCGAGCGATGCCGGAATGTCAGCGCGTAGCGTCGAAGGCCGGCGAGGTTCCGAGTGGATGATCTGGTAGATCAGGTCGTAACTGTTACGAGCCTGAAAAGGCAGTTGCCCGGTCAGCAATTGATACATGACCACGCCGAGAGAGTAGATGTCGGCCTGGTGATCGAGCGGATGATCTTTCACCTGTTGCGGCGACATGTAGGCGGGTGACCCCATGCCGAGAATCAGGGTACGGTCGGGCGAGCCGATGATTGCCGCGCCAAAATCCGAGATCTTGATCTCGCCTACATTCGGGTCGAAGCCCGCGACGAGAATATTGGCAGGCTTGATGTCACGATGAATGATGCCGGCCCGGAACGCAAAATCGAGCGCCCGCGTACATTTGAAAATGATCTCGACGACACGTGCGTATGACAGCAGCCGGTTGGCTGTGCAAGCCGCCTCCAGCGTGCTGCCTGCTACATATTCCATAACGATGTAGCAGAGATGGTCGTCGACCACCGCGTCGTAAGTCTGGACGATGTGCGGGTGTGACAGTTTGCCGATCAGTGCGGCTTCATTGAGAAAGATGTGTGTGTATAGCCTGCCCCGTTTGGGGTCTCTCAGAATGTCCGGAAAGGCGATCTTGACCGCGACCTCGCGTTTGCTGAAAGGGTCGTTGCCGAGGTAGACGGTGGAAGTCGCACCCCGGCCGATTTCCCGGACAAGTTCGTATTTGCCGATCTTCTCCATGCCTGCCGTGTCGGGGAGCTTAATGTGAAAGTCGCGTCAGCGACTCATGACGGGGGGTGAGAGGGGGGATTCGCGGAGCCTGCTCCGCGCCCATCGAACGATTCCGGCGTACCCGCCGGAATGCGCCCTGCAAGGGAGGGAAACGGTCATGACTTTCATGATCGGGGGTGCCTGGAAAAGTCATGACCGTTAGCCGCAACGCGCACGCGCAATCGCCGCCAGAACCTGTTCCGGCGCCGTGCCGCCTACATGGCGGCGTGCCGCCAGCGAGCCCTCGATGGTCAGTACGGCAAAGACATCGTCACCAATCAGCGGGGATAAGCGCTGCAGTTCTCCGAGCGAAAGCTGCGCGAGGTCGACGCCGAGTTCCTCTGCGCGGCGAACGGCCAGGCCGACGGCTGCGTGAGCATCGCGGAAAGGCAGTCCCTTGCGGGTCAGGTAGTCAGCCAGGTCGGTGGCGGTGGCAAATCCCTGGCGCAAGGCGTCACGCATATTTTCCGGGTGGGTGGTGATACCGGGAATCATCTCGATGAAGATGCGCAGGGTATCGATGAGCGTGTCAACGGTGTCGAAAAGCGGTTCCTTGTCTTCCTGGTTGTCCTTGTTGTAGGCCAGAGGCTGGCCCTTCATCAATGTCAGCAAGGCGGTCAGGTGACCATAGATGCGGCCGGTCTTGCCGCGCGCCAACTCGGGTACGTCGGGATTCCGCTTCTGGGGCATGATCGAGCTGCCGGTGCAGAATCGATCGGCGAGCCGGATGAAGCCGAAACGGGGATTCATCCACAGGATCAGTTCTTCGGACAGACGCGAGAGGTGCATCATCAGTAATGCGCCGGCGGCACAGAATTCAATCGCAAAGTCGCGGTCGGAAACGGCATCGAGCGAGTTTTCGCAAACCCCGTCGAAACCCAGCAAATCGGCGACGAACGGTCGGTCAATCGGATAGGGGGTGCCAGCCAGGGCAGCCGCACCGAGTGGCAAACGGTTGGTCCGTCGGCGACAGTCGGCCAGGCGTTCGGCGTCGCGTCGCACCATTTCGAAATAGGCCAGCAGATGATGGCCAAAGGTAATCGGCTGCGCGACCTGCAAGTGGGTGAAGCCAGGCAGTGCCGTGGCCGCTTCCTTTTCAGCAAGATCGAGCAGTCTGCTCTGGAACTCGCCGAGCAGCCTGGCGATATCATCGATTGCATCACGAAGATAGAGACGAATGTCGGTGGCAACCTGATCATTGCGTGAGCGGCCGGTATGCAGACGCTTGCCGGCATCACCGACGAGCGTGGTCAGACGTTTCTCGATGTTCAGGTGCAGGTCTTCAAGGTCGAGCGACCAAACGAAGCTGCCGGCCTCGATTTCTCGCACGACCTGCGCCATCCCGCGCTCGATGTCGGCCAGATCGTCGGTACTGATGATGTTTTGTCGGGCCAGCATCGTGGCGTGTGCCAGCGAGGCACGGATGTCTTGACGCCACATTCGCTGGTCGAAATCGACCGATGCCGTGTAGCGCTTGACCAGGTCGGACATCGGCTCGGAGAAGCGGCCGGCCCATGTATAGAGTGAAGAATCGGATTGGCTCATAAGGTACCGGTTCCTAGGCTAAAATCACTCGTAGAACCTTGTACAGGCGCCACTTCGAGTAATGGCAAGTATAAAGCAAAACCTGGCTGGTCATCTGTTGCCGGACTTCCGCAATGCTGGAGTCATACTACGCATCCTGCTCGGGGTCAACCTGCTGGCATTGCTCGCAGCCCTGGTGCAGAGCGAGGGGATCAGCGACAGCGTGCAACGTTACAGTGAGATGGCCATTTGGGTGCAACCCTTGCTGCTGATCAACCTGACCCTTCTGGCGCTGTTCGGGAACCTGTTGCGGCGCCTCCCCATTGGGATCGGACAGGCGCTGGTGGTGCTTCTGGCCGCCGCCTCCGCGATCCTTCTGACCGATCTCTGGCGTTTTCTGACTTTCGATGAAGGGGGCTGGTCGCACCTGCTGAAAGCCGGTCTGCTCGGTGGCGCAGCGGCGGCGTTGATGCTGTCCTACCTGGCCTTGCGCGCCAGCGCATTGTCGCCGGCGCTTGCCGAGGCCCGCCTGCAATCGCTGACCGCACGCATCCGACCGCATTTCCTGTTCAATAGTCTCAATGCCATCATCTCGTTGATTCGTCTTGATCCGAGGCGTGCCGAGACGGCCCTTGAAGAGTTGGCCGAACTCTTTCGGGCGCTCATGCGAGACCATCGGGAGCTGATCCCGTTGGCCGACGAGATGGCCTTGTGTCGGCAGTATCTTGACCTTGAAAAGTTGCGTCTTGGAGAACGTCTGAATGTCGAATGGGAGGTGACTGATGTGGTCGCCGATCTCAAGGTGCCGCCGCTGATGGTGCAACCATTGCTGGAGAATGCCGTCTATCACGGTATCGAACCCTCCGGAGAGAGCGGCACGATCCGTATTCGAGTGCTGCGACGTGGCGATCAATTGCATATCGATCTCATCAACCCCTGTGATGGCGATACCGAGCATCCACACGGCAACCACATGGCGCTTGATAACATTCGCGAGCGGCTGGCACTGTACTACGATCTGGAAGCCCGCATCGAGACCGGCGAGGTGCTCCTTGCGGGCGGTCGGCGCGAGTATCGGGTGCACATCGTTCTCCCTTGTCGTGGGCACTCGCCATGATTCCCGCCGTTTGTCCCGGCCCGCTTGCGGTGATGATTGTCGATGATGAAGCGCCGGCGCGTGCGCGCTTGCGTGATCTGCTGGCTGATCTTGCACCGGCGCTGCCCAATGAACTCGTTGCCGAAGCAGAAAATGGCTTGCGTGCCCTGGCAGCGATCGCCAGCCGAAGGGTGGACGTTGCCCTGATCGACATTCAGATGCCCAGGATGGACGGCGTCGCGCTCGCCTGTCGTCTGTCGGAGCTTGCACGGCCACCGGCGGTGATCTTTGTGACGGCCTTTGAAACGTACGCGGTGCAAGCCTTCGAACTCAACGTCGTGGATTATCTGTTGAAACCCGTACGGGCGAAGCGTTTGCTCGCCGCGTTGCAGAAGGTTCGGCCACACCCACTGCCGCGTCTGCCGGTAGCGCCGGCATCGCTGCAGCAAACGGCCCGCAGCCACCTCTCCTGTCACGAACGGGGTCGTCTGTTGCTGATTCCAGTCGCCGAGGTCATTTACCTCAAAGCTGACCTGAAGTACGTCACGGCGCGCACCCGTGATCGGGAATACCTGCTCGACGAGTCACTGACCCATCTCGAGCAGGAGTTTGGCGAGCAGTTCATTCGCCTGCATCGCAGCGTCCTGGTCGCCAGGGAGACGATTATCGGTTTCGAAAAGAGCCACTCCGACGATGCCGAGACGCAGTGGCAGGCCATGCTGCGCGATATTCCCGAACGGCTGCCGATCAGTCGCCGACAGTGGCCGCTGGTCAAATCGTTCGCCCATCATTTGATTCCCTGAGTGTCCGGTCAGGCGTACCCCATCGATCCATCATCGATTCATTGTGCCGGCTTGAACCAGTCCAGTTTCTGCTGCAGACGCACCACGGTTCCCACAATGATCAGTGCCGGAGACGTGATGCCGGCGGCCGCGACCTTTGCCGGCAGGGTCGCCAGATCGCCAGTCAGCACGCGTTGCCGACGCGTCGTGCCGTTCTGAACGACCGCCGCAGGGTGATTCTCGGGCAATCCATGGGCGATCATCTGCTGGCAGATTTCGGCGAGGCCACCGACGCCCATGTAGAAGACGACCGTCAGCCGCGGACGCGCCAGCGATGACCAATCGAGATTGATCGTGCCGTCCTTGAGATGGCCGGTTGCGAAAGCTACCGCCTGGGCGTGATCGCGATGCGTCAACGGGATGCCGGCGTAAGCGGCGCAGCCGGCGGCGGCAGTCACTCCCGGCACCACCTCGAAGGCAATTCCCGCGTCGACCAGCGTTTCGATTTCCTCGCCGCCACGCCCGAAAATGAAGGGGTCTCCCCCTTTGAGGCGGACCACCTGCTTGCCCGCGCGCGCCAGGCGCACCAGCAACTGGTTGAGTTCATGCTGTGGCACACTGTGTCGTGAACGTTCCTTGCCGGCATAGATTTTTTCTGCGTCAGGACGCGCCAGTTCAAGGACGCCATCGGCAATCAGATGGTCGTAGACAATGGCATCCGCTTCGCCGATCAGCCGCGCAGCACGCAGCGTCAACAGGTCGAGGTCGCCGGGACCGCTGCCGACGATGTATACGGTTCCGCTGGGCGTTGACGAAGGAGTCTGGGTCATTTCGGTGTTTCCAATCACTACCATTAATCGAGGAGTCCACTATCAGTCGGGCGGCAAGGCCGGGTCAGGGCGAACGGCGTCCGGCGAGAGCACCGGCGGCGGCTTTGTTGCCTCTGGCGAAAGTGCCTGCTCACGCGGCACGGCATCCGGCGAGAGCACCGGATCGGCTGCGGTCTCTTGCGGGGAGAGCGCACGCTCGGGAGGCACCGCGTCCGGCGAGAGTACGGGTCCGGGATGGGTCTCCTCGGGCGATAATGCAGGGCCGGGACGAACCGCGCCGTCACTCGTGTAAGATTGCGCATGCGCGGCTGACAGACTGAGCAAGGCGAGCGTGCTGCTCAGCATCGCAATCGACAGGCGTTGACGGTTTGGCATGATGGTTTCCTCCCTGGGGTGGCCCGGCAATTCGGTGAGCCTGGGGACTGCTCCCCAGGCGAATGTAGCGCGTGCCCGGCAAGCGGTCAATGAGCGGTGGTCAGCGCTGCTCGAGGCCAGTCCGCGTTGGACTATCGCTTGATGGCGGCCATGCCTTGGGTAGATTGCCGGTCAGTAGAAATTTGTGTTTCTCATCGGGAGGGGGAACATGGCATCAGCAAAGGGTTTCAGAAAATGTACCGTCTGTGCCTTGGGCGCACTCAGTCTGGTGGCGGTCACACCAGGCAGCGCCGTGGAGAATCAGCCCCGGATGGACCTCTTCGACGGGCAGTGGCACTTCAGTGTCACGCCCTATGCGTGGCTGCCGACGATCTATAACACGACGACGCTCAACCCGTTCGGGATCAGCAATGGCGTGACCAGCAAGCTGCACAGCACTCCCGACACTTACCTGCACAACCTCTCCTTCGCCTTTTTCCTTGCCGGCGAAGCACGCAAAGGCGACTGGTCGCTGTTTGCCGACTACCTCTACATGAAGTTCGACCACCAGAAATCGGGGCTGAAGCCCATCGACCGACCGGGAGCAGCGGGTACCTTACCCTTTGACTCCTCGTCGGGTATCCAGGCCAATGTCCTGACGCTCGCTGGCAGCTACAGTGTCTGGCGTAAAGGCGCATCGCATCTGGATGTATTCGCCGGCACCCGTTACCTCAACCTGGTGACGACGCTGGATTACAGCTTGTTCCTTTTTCCGGGTCATCTGAATGCCTCGGTCTCCGTCAACAAGTGGGATGGGATTGTCGGCGTCAAGGGCAGGATTGGCCTCAGTGAAGATGGCCGGTGGTTCATGCCCTACTACCTGGATGCTGGTGTCGGTTCGCAAAACACGACCTGGCAGGCGCTGGTCGGTACCGGCTACCGCTACGGCTGGGGTGACCTGACAGTGATCCTGCGCAACCTCAGCTACAACTTTGACGGCAAGGGTCATGGCGGCCTGGACGCGCGCTTCACCGGGCTGGGAGTGGGTGCGACCTTCTTTTTTTAAATCCCTGAAGATGTTCAACAATGCAAGGGATATGAAAATGAAAACTGGTTCCTCAGTACCAAGATGAATCGCGCACCATGGGAAGCCTTCGGCCCGGGGAATCCCGACCCGCTGAACAACCAAGTGCTCGAACTATTCAACCTGAACAACGACTTCCGCCCGACCATCGACCTGGCTGCTGGCTGCGAAGAACCCGCAGAAGGTCAAGGAGATGAAGCAGAGGTTCATCGCCGAGGCGAAGAAGCACCAGGTCTTCCCGATGGATGCTTCGGTGGCGGCGCGCATCGTCGCGCCACGGTCGAACATCACTGCCGGGCGCGGCGAGTTCGTCTACACGCGACCGATGGTCGGCCTGTCTCAAGGGGAAGCGGTTGGCGTCCGAAGTACCGGCCGCATTGCAAATTCACTGGCCAATCATTTTTTCAAGGGTCGGCAGGCCATGAAGATCTCGATCGTACGTACCCTGGCCGGCCTCGCTCTGGCCATGGGTGTATTGGCTGAACTGGTTGCTGCACAGGGTACCGCGCCGCAAGTCAAGGCTGAGGCGCCGCACTGATAATCCGAGCCCGGTTTCGGTGCCCTGCCGGGGCGCTGGGTACGGCCCGATGGCGGCTATGTCATTACGATCAACCTACACGCTCAACCATGACCCGACGAATGACATCCTCAAGGGGGTCTACTATCAGGCGGTCATGCAGCAGAAGTTCGATGTCTATTTCACGCGCGCCAAGCAATAGGGCAAGCAGAGATGGCATTCTTGTTACACTAACCAATTGAGGAGTGAATCATGAACAAGCGTTTCTGGCGGTTTGCCATCCTGCCGGCGGTTTTCGTCGCCGGCATCAGCTTTGCGCAATTCCCGATCCTCGACATGGTTGCCGACAAGGTGATCCAGAGATACCAGACGGCGACCTGCGAGCAGTTGTGGATGAAGAAAGACCAGCCGAAGTCGGCAGAGGAGCAGCGCGTCATCGGCCTGTTGCGCAGTGATCCGGCGATGCGCACCGAGTTTCTGAATCGGGTGGCGGCGCCAATTGCCAACAAGATGTTCGAATGCGGGATGATCCCGTAAAAGCCGTGTTTCGCAGGCATTCTTTTGTATTTTCAAGAAGGAGACGATCAATGATTCATCACCCGTTTACCCGGCGTGTAGCGCTGCTTGCTACCGGCCTGCTCGTGGCTGGCAGCTTGCAGGCGCAGCAGCCACCGGGCAAGCCCAAAGCAGCGAAGCCGGCCAGGACCTCGGGCACGATCGTGGTGCCCAAGCCGATCCTCGAGGCGAAGGCCATCGATCTGCTGAAGGCGATGGGCGAGCGCCTCGCAGCCGCACGTTCGATGGCGTTCACTGCCGCGGTCACCTACGAGGCCCCGAGTCGTCTCGGCCCCGCACTCGCCTATACGACCATCTCCGAAGTGCTCATGCAGCGACCCGACAAACTGCGGGTGATCACTCTCGGCGATGGCCCGGCGTCCGAGTTCTACTACGACGGCAAGACGATGACCGCCTATTCACCAGCCGAGAATCTGATCGCCGTCGCTGCCGCTCCGCCGACCATCGATGCGGCACTCAAGGCTGCATTCGAGAGTGCCGCGATCTACTTTCCGTTTGCCGACGCGGTTCTCGCCGACCCCTACAGGAACATTGCCGAGGGACTGACCAACGCCTTTTACATCGGCCAGTCGAAAGTCGTCGGCGGCACGGTTACCGACATGCTGGCGTATGTCAATGACGCGGTCTTCGTACAGATCTGGATCGGCGCTGATGACAAGCTGCCACGCATGCTGCGCGCCGTCTATCGTGACGATCCGTTGCGCCTGCGTCATCAGATGGAGCTTGCCAACTGGAAGCTTGATCCGGTCGTACCGGCAGATGCCTTCGCCACGACGAAGGCGGCTACGGCGGTGGCCATGACCTTCGCTCATCCGGATGCGAAAGCTGCGGTTGGTCTGCAACCGCCCGCGGAACGCAAGCCGACCAAAGTGCAATCCACCAAGTCGCAGTAAGGAGTCAACTCATGAACAGGATCGTTTTTACCCTTGCGGGGGTGATCAGCACCATGCTTTTGCCCGGACAGGCCGCAGCCTGGGGTAGTGCCAACCGCTTTGGCGGCAGTACCGAGCACGTCGCAGGAGTCGGTACCGAGCATACCAATGCCTGGGGCGGCAGTTCGGCGCACGCTTATGGTGGTGGCTCCGAGCACACCAACATGTACGGTGGCAGCACGGTCGGCAGGTACGGGGAGGGGGCTTATCACACCACGCCCGATGGTGCGACTGCCTATCGCCCACCCGCTCCGTATTATCCGTACCACCCACCTGTCGTCGTTCCCGCCTACACCGCGGCAGGCTGCTACGGCTGTGCAGCAGCGGCCGGCGCGGTTGTCGGTGCCGCTGCTGGTGCGGCGATCACCTCGGCGAATACTGCTGCCGCCACCAGCAGTGCCTACTCTTCAGGCTACGCCGCCGGCAGCGCCAACACTGCCGCAGCCTACGCGATGGGGGGGAACTACGCAGCATTGCCTGCCGGCACGGTAGCGGTCCAGAAGTACGGCACCACCTATTATCTGCTCGGGAACACCTGGTTCCAGCCGGTCTACGGTGCCAACGGTGTTTATTACCGCGTCGTGCCGACACCTTGACAACATGAACTTCTTGCCCTTGCCCGAGAATCTCCCGGTTCCCGTGGATGACGGCGCTGCGGCGCATCTGGAAGGCCTGCATCTCCTGGGCCCTCCCGAGCACCGGTGGCTCGACGGTTGCCTTGAATAGCCTGCACGGCCGCTGAGTCATCTACATCTACCCGATGACCGGCCATCACGGGCTTCCCTTACCCGATGGATGGGACGGAATTCCCGTGCGCGCGGTTGCATGCACTGAAAAGGAGCCATCGCCTGGGCGCCGCATCCACATAAGATGACCAGAAGATCGACACCCAAGGGCAAGCCCGGCCGGATGCCGACGAACCCTGTGGATCCGCCGCTGCAGCGTCGGCGCTTGATTGCTGCCGGCGTGCTTCTCCCCGTGCTGATTGTTGGTGCGATACCGTTCCTTACCTCCTCACCGTGGGCCCCCCCCACCGACCGCAGCGCCTTCGACTATCCCCACTGTCGCGACACAACTTGTATCACCGGCCGCCACCTACGTTGGCGCCTCAACCTGCAAGAGCTGCCATGAAAGTGAATACCAGTCCTGGTCAGGTTCGCATCATCAACTGGCGATGCAGGAAGCAACGGCGGTCAGCGTGCTCGGGGACTTTGCCAACACCACTTTTCGCAAGGATGGCGTCGCGTCAAGCTTCTTCAAGCGGGGCGACAAGTTCATGGTGCGCACCGATGGTCCGGATGGTCAGCTGACCGACTATGAAGTCAGTCACACCTTTGGCATCTACCCGCTGCAGCAGTATCTGATTCCCTTTCCGGGCGGGCGCTATCAGGTGCTGCCGATTGCCTGGGATGCCCGCTCGAAGGGCGAGGGTGGCCAGCGCTGGTTCCATCTCTATCCTAAACAGAAAGTGGACTACCAGGATTCCCTGCACTGGACCGGCGTCTACCATAACTGGGCACTGCAGTGCGCCGAGTGCCATTCGACCAATCTGCGCAAGGGTTACGACGCGGCCAGCCAGACCTACAAGACGACATTCAGCGAAATCAACGTGGCTTGCGAGGCCTGCCATGGTCCTGCATCCGTTCATGTCGACTGGGCCCGGCTGGTCAGGCCGCCTTATCGCGCCGAGGACAGCAAGGGTCTGCCATCACTGCGAAGCCGCTGGAACGAGGCGTGGAAATTCCCGACCGGGGCCGCGAAATTCGCGCGGCGCGACCAGCCCGCCGAGCCGGCCGGAATGAACAGTTGCGTCGCCTGCCACGCCCGCCGCTCAACCCTCAGCGAAGGGCGAACGCCCGGTGCCACTCTGGAAGACAGTCATCGCCTTGCAATGCTCACCGCTCCCAACTACTACGCCGATGGTCAGCAGCGCGAAGAGGTGTACGTCTGGGGCTCGTTCCTGCAGAGCAGGATGCATCAGAACGGGGTGGCCTGCGTGGATTGTCACGAGCCGCATGCCCAGAAACTGCGTGCCGAAGGCAATGCGCTGTGTACCCGCTGCCACGCGGCTGTCGAGTTCGATGTGCCCAATCACCACCACCATACGGTTGGCGGCAAGGGTGCACAGTGCGTCACCTGTCACATGCCGACGCAAAACTACATGGTGATCCACGCCCGGCAGGATCACAGCCTGCGCATCCCGCGCCCCGATCTCTCGATCGCAATGGGCAGTCCGAATGCCTGTACTCAATGCCATACCGAAAAGCAGCCGCAGTGGGCAGCAGGTGCCATGGACCAGTGGTATGGCAGGAACTGGCGCGCGCGACCGCATTATGGCAGCACCTTGCATGCTGGCGAGTCTGGAGAAAACTCGCAGGGCGTGCGCGCCTTGCCTGGCCTGCTCGAACTCGCCGCCAGCCCGACGGCTCCGGCGATCGTCAGGGCGACAGCAGCGACACTGGCACAGCCCTACATCAACCCCGGCACGCTGCCGGCAGCGCGCGCTGCTGCAGGATGCCGACCCGTCGGTACGTATTGCCGCGCTGGGGATGATCGCGCCAGCCGAACCGGCCAACCGGGTGCTCAGTGCAGCGCCGCTGCTCTCCGACCCGGTGCGTGGCGTGCGTATCGAAGCGGTACGCCTCCTTGCCGACATCCCGGACGCTCGGATTCCGGAGGGACAACGCGCCGCTCGGGCAGCCGCTCTGCAAGAGTATGAAAACGCCTTGGCGCTGGAGGCCGACTGGCCATCGGGTCAGGTCAACCTCGGGAATCTGCGCTTGCAGCAGGGATGCGCCGAAGAAGCGATCGCTGCTTTCGAGCGCGCCATCGCTCTGGACAAGAGCTTTGCCGGTGCCTACCTCAATCTTGCCGATGCCTGGCGCCAACTCGGGCGCGAACCGAAATCGGAAAAGGTTCTGCGCCGGGGTCTGGCGGTCATGCCTCGCGATGCCGATCTGCACCATGCCTTCGGGCTGCTTCTGACACGCAAGGGCGATCAGGCCGCTGCGCTGAACGAATTCGTCGAGGCTACCCGTCTTGCCCCGGATAACGCGCGCTACGCCTATGTGCGAGCGATCGCCGTCGATTCCGCCGGCAAGCGCGAACAGGCGCTGGCCCTGCTGCGCAGTGCGGACAAGCGACACCCCAACAATCTCGATATCCTCGGTGCGCTGCTCTCGATGAGTCGTGAAGTGGGCGATCGGCAAGCTGCGCTTGGCTATGCGAAGCAACTCGTGGAGCTACTGCCGGGCAACTCTGGTCTGGGTCGGCTGATTGCTGAACTGGAAGCACGCTAGAGGGGAGCGAATGCGAACGGGTTTACACCTTTTGCCGGGTTGCCTGCCCGAGCAAATCCCGCGTCACCGCTTCAGCCACCCGGATCCCGTCGACACCGGCCGAGAGGATGCCGCCGGCGTAACCGGCGCCTTCGCCGGCCGGATAGAGACCCTTGACGTTCAGGCTCTGGCAATCGTCGCCGCGGGTGATGCGCAGCGGCGAAGAGGTGCGTGTCTCGACGCCGGTGAGTACCGCGTCGGGCATGGCAAAGCCGCGAATCTGGCGGTCGAAGGCGGGTAAGGCTTCGCGCAGGGCGGCGATGGCGTAGTCGGGCAAGGCGCTGGCGAGACTGGTCAGACGCACGCCGGGCTGATACGAGGGCAGCACCGTTCCAAGCTGCGTCGACGGGCGGCCAGCAAGAAAATCGCCGACAAGCTGGCCGGGCGCCTCGTAGGTGCCGCCACCGAGTTCGAAGGCGTGTGCTTCGAGCCGCCGCTGCAGTGCGATGCCGGCCAGCGGTCCACCGGGGTAGTCGAGCGGGGTGATGCCGACGACGATGCCGGCATTGGCGTTGCGCTCGTTACGCGAATACTGGCTCATGCCATTGGTGACCACGCCGTTCGCTTCGGAAGTGGCGGCGACCACGGTGCCGCCGGGGCACATGCAGAAACTGTATACGCTGCGGCCGTTGCGGCAATGATGGACCAGCTTGTAGTCGGCGGCACCGAGCAGCGGGTTGCCGGCGTGCGGCCCGAAACGCGCCTGGTCGATCAGCGCCTGTGGGTGTTCGATGCGAAAGCCGATCGAGAAGGGCTTGGCTTCCATGAACACACCGGCGGTGTGCAACATCGCGAAGGTGTCGCGGGCGCTGTGACCGAGCGCCAGGATCACCTGGTCGGCACGCAGTTCCTCGCCGCTCGCCAGCGTCACGCCACGCACTCGGCCGTGTTCGATGCACAGGCCGCTGACGCGCTGCTGAAAACGGATCTCGCCGCCGAGCTGTTCGATCTCGCGGCGCATCTGTTCGACCATGCCGACCAGCCGGAAGGTGCCGATGTGCGGTTTGCTGACGTAGAGAATCTCCGCCGGAGCACCGGCCTTGACGAATTCCATCAATACCTTGCGCCCGTAATGCCGGGGGTCCTTGATCTGGCTGTAGAGCTTGCCGTCGGAAAAGGTCCCGGCGCCGCCTTCGCCGAACTGCACGTTCGATTCCGGGTTGAGCTGCTTTTTCCGCCACAGACCCCAGGTATCCTGGGTGCGCTCGCGCACGGCCTTGCCGCGCTCGAGAACGATCGGCCGGAATCCGCTCTGCGCCAGGATCAGTGCGGCAAAGATGCCGGCCGGGCCGAAACCGACGACCACCGGCCGCATCGCGAGCTGTGCCGGCGCCTGCCCGACGAAGTGGTAGTGCATGTCCGGTGTCGGCTGCACCTGTCGGTCGGCAGCAAATCGGGCGAGGACTGCCGCGGTGTCGGGCAGCGCCACGTCGACGCTGTAGAGGAAGGTCGGCGCAGCCGCCTTGCGCGTGTCGCAACTGCGCCGGAAGACGCTGATCTCGCCGAGATCGGCCTCAGCCATGCCAAGGCGAGCGGCGACCGCGGCGGCCAGTGCGGCCGGTGGATGGTCGATGGGAAGGCGAATTTCGCCGATGCGCAACAGCCCTGCCGGCTGACCGTGACTGGCGTCGATGCTCAAGGCTGCTGGCCGTAGCTGGCGAACT
>WBZU01001367.1_pt1 | contig 18392 bp, 10 predicted proteins | sample 5204311 | NCBI WGS metagenome assembly WBZU01 (sample SAMN12344359, study PRJNA552823) | activated sludge metagenome | biome: Activated sludge suspended growth; feature: Nitrification reactor; material: Wastewater; isolation source: activated sludge from nitrification reactor of wastewater... | reverse complement strand
TCTCGAGGATTGGGGCGGTTACGCGAAGATTCTCGAACGTCGTGTCGAGGCTCTCGGAGGAGCAGCTCGTGCGGAAGCCCTTCAAAAGATCGGCGAGCTTTACGAAAACCAACTGGACGATTTGGCAGAAGCGACCCGTCGTTACGAAGCCGCCGTGGAGCTCGATCCGCGTTCGTTGGCGGCGTTGCGCGGTCTCGACCGCGTTTACAACCGGACCGGTCGTTACAAGGACCTCATCGGAACGATTGAGCAGCAAATCGGGCTCGTGGGTACGCCGCGACAAACCATGAACCTGTACCAGCGTTTGGCCAAGATCCACGACGAGCAGTTCTTGGATCATCAGAAGGCCGCAGCTGCGTACGAAGCGATTCTCCAGATCGATGCGGCGCACGAAGAGACGCTCACGGCTCTGATGCGTCACTACCGCGCGCTCGAACGTTGGGAAGACGTCGCCTCGTTGTACGAGCGGTTGTTGCGAATCGTCACGGACGACAAACGCCGCATCGATTTGCTGTTGGCGCATGGTCGCGTGTTGCTCGAGCAGCTCAATTCACCCGAACGGGCATCGAAGGCGTACGAGAAGGTCATCGAGATCGATCCGCAACACGGCGGAGCGCTCGAGTCGCTTGCGCACGTGCGTGCGGCGTCGGGTGATGCGTTGGCCGCGTTGTCCGCGATCGAATCGTTGGCGCACAAAGCAACGACGCCGGATTCTCGCGCGGATTTGTGGATGCGCGCCGCGAAGCTCCTGGATGACAAGGGCGATCAAGACGGCGCGATCGAACGTTACAAGAAGGTGCTCGATGTGGTGCCGGGTCACACGGCGGCGTCCGTCGCGCTGCGCACGGCATACTTGGCGCGCGGTGATGCAACGAGCGCCGTCGAGCTCATCGCACGGGACATCGACACGGCGGAAGGCAATCTGGCCAAAGCGCGTCTTTACGGCGAGATGGCGTTCATCTTGCACGGCAAGCTGAAGGCGGATGATCGCGCGCAGCAAGCGGCGACGAAGGCGATCGATCTCGATCCGACCAACATGAAGGCGCTGTACGTCTCGGGTGAGATCGCGTTTGCCGCGGGACGTTACGTCGAAGCGGCGAAGAACTATGAATCGCTCGTCAATCGGATCGACGCGATGCCGCAAGACCTTGCGCGTGACGTCGTGAGCCACTTCATCGATTCGTTGGCGAAGGTCGGATCGACCGAGAAGGCCGCGATTGCGGTGCCGATCCTGCTCAAATTGGCGCCCGATTCCCCCGAAGCGATTCGTCGAGCGGCGAAGGTTCGTTACGACGCGAAGCAGTTCAAGGACAGCATCGAGCTGTACGAAGATCTGTTGAAGCGATTCGGCGACGGGTTGGTCGCGGACGAACGTGCGGGGGCGTTGCTCCACGTGGGTCAAGCGCGTTTGTCTCTCGGAAACGTCGAAGATGCGGTCAACCCGCTGCTCGAAGCGGCGGATTTGATGCCGGAAGCGCCGGAGCCCATCGCCGCCCTGGTTCGTCTCTACGAAGCGAAGAAGGACTGGGAAGAGGTCATTCGTCTCAAGATGCGTCGTCTCGATGTCGTGTCGGGCGACGAGCGTGTGGCGTTGTTGCTCGACGTCGGCGACATCATGGCGGCGCAAATGGGCGATCGTACGCGCGCGGCGAAGAGCTACGTGGCGGCGCTCGATGAACGTCCCGACGACCGCAAGATCCTCACGAAGCTGATGCAGCTTTACAGCGAGGAGAAGGAGTGGGCGAAGCTCATCGAGGTCGTCGTCAAGCTCGCGGGCAAGATCGACGACAAGCGGCAGAAGGCCAAGTACATGCACACGGCCGCCATCGTGAGCTTCCGTCAGCTCGGTGATGCGGACAAAGCGGCCGAGTATTACGACACGGTGATCGAGCTCGATGCGGCGAACGACAAGGCGCTTGCCGAAGCGATCGAAGTGCGTGAGCAGAAGCAGGATTGGGAAGCTGTCGAGCGGTTGTTCCGGACAGACTTGGAGCGTGCGACCGAGGCCAACGACACGGCGAGAATGCTCGCGACGATGGGCAAACTCGGCAACTTGTACAAAGACAAACTCAACAGCATGTCCGATGCGATCGACGCGTACGAAGCGGCGCAGACGCTCGATCCGGACAACCTGGAACGCGACGAACTTTTGGCGAAGCTGTACATGGCCGATCCGGCGCAGCACTTCGACAAAGCGGTCGGTTCACAAGTTGCGTTTCTTCGACGGGATCACACGCGCCGTGATCCTTACAAGGCGTTGCGCAAGCTTTACACCGAGGCGAAGCGTGCGGACTGCGCGTGGTGCTTGTGTCAGGCGTTGTCGTGCATGAGTTTGGCGGAGCCGGATGAGGATCGATTCTTCAAGCGAATGCGTGCCGATTCCGTCGCGGCGGCGCAGGTTCCTCTGGTCGAAGACGATTGGACGAACACCGTTTTGCATGCGGATGCCGATCCGCTGTTGACGGCTGTTTTTGCGGCGATTCAGCCTGCGGTGCTCGTGAAGAACGGCAAGCCGTTCGAGCAGCTCGGGTACCAGATGGCGTACGCGTTGAACTTGTCGATGCACCCGTACCCGATGTCGCAAACGCTGTATTACGCGGGCAGCGTGCTTGGTTTGGAATTACCAACCACGTTCCAAAATCCGGCGGATCCGGGTGGTTTGAGCTTCCTGCACGGACCTGTTCCGGCGCTCATTCTCGGAGCTGCGGCGCTTGCGGCCGAAGTACCTCCGCAAGTGGCCGGGTTTATCGCGGCACGACACCTCGCGTATTACCGGCCCGGACTATACGTTCGTCACTTGGTACCGACGGGGACGGGACTTCGCGCGTGGCTGTTCGCCGCGATCAAACTGATTTCGCCTTCGTTCCCGATCTCGAACGAGATTCAAGGTCCGGTGAAGGAAAACCTTGCGGTCATTGAATCCGCGGTGACGGGAGCGGCACGGGACGAACTCGCCAGTGCCGTCACGAAGCTGCTTCAGGCGGGCGCAATCGACATCAAGAAGTGGGTTGGCGGAGTCGACTACACGGCGGATCGAGCTGGGTTCATCCTGGCTTCGGATCTCGAGATCGCGATGGAGATCATCAAGGCAGCGGACGAGAACCAAGCGAGTGTTTCTCAAAAGGAACGGCTCAAGGAATTGGTTCTCTACTCGGTCAGCGAACCGTATTTCGCTGTCCGCCGTAAGCTGGGGATCAACATTGACGGCTGATCGACATCGACAAGATCGTCTCGACAAGCTACCAGCTTGGGGTTCACGATGTTCGTTGCACCGTTCGTGACGAACACTTGTTGACGTCCAAAATCCTAGGTTGCTACCCTCACGCCCCGTCGCGCGGGCCGTATTGGCTCGACAGACTCATCGCGCGGTGTTGTTGCGGGGATAGATTCTCCGTTCGACTGTTGGAATCACGCCCATGGCGGCCAAAAAAACCCGTAAACTCGTCAAAACCCCGAAGAAAAAGGCACTTGGTCGGTCCAAACCCGCGCGAAGTGCAAGCCCCGCTCGCAAGAAGGACGTCGCGAAGCTGAAGAAAAAGCTGCGTGTTCCGACGGCAAAAAAGGCGGCTGCACGTGTCGTAACGAAGAAGAAGGTACGACCGGAAAAGGCCAAGGCTGCGGTTGCGAAGACGAAGAAAGTCGTCGCGCGCCCGGAGAAAAAGCAGGTCAAGGGCGGCGTCACGAAGAAGCTCAAGAAGAAGCTGATTCAAAAGGCGGAGCGTCCGGTCGAGAAAAACGAGCTTCGCAAGAGCAAGAAGAAGAGGCTCGAAGAAAAGCTCAAGCTGAAGAAGCAGGCGCGCATCGAGCGAGAGGAAGGTCGCGAAGCACGTTCGGAAAAAGCCGAACGAATTCTGCGTAAGAAGCTCGCGAAGGAGCGCAAGCTCGCAGCACGAAATGCCGAGGAAGCGCCGGTAAAGAAGCGCGTCGAGGCAACGGGTGAAGAGCAGCCCAAGAAGAAGAAAAAGAAGAAAAAGCTTCTTGGGGAAAAGCCGCCGGTCGAAAGCAAGCCGAGCAAGAAAGTCGAAGCCGAAGAAGCTCCGGTCAAGACCAAGCTCAAGCTGAAGAAGAAGAAAAAGAAGATCGTCGAGGCGGCGCAAGCTGCCGAACCGACCGCGGAAGTCGTCAAAAAGAAGACGAAGATCGCGGAAAAAACGCCGGAAAAAGCGCCGGAAAAGACGGTCGAGAAGGTCAAGACAAAGACCAAGGACGCGCCCGCGGAAAAACCCGAAAAGGTCGTCAAGAAGGCGCCTGAAGGGAAAGAGAAGGCGGAAGCGCCGGTCAGCGAAAAAGTCAAGGTTCGCGACGGCGAAAAGGTCAAAGTTCGCGACGGCGAAAAAGTCAAAGTTCGCGACGGCGAAAAGGCTCCGAAAGTCGACGTCAAGAAGAAGGGCGACGACAAACCGTCCGACAAAGGTGCACCTGCAAAGGCCAAGTCGACGGACGGCGAGAAGAAGGCGGCCAAGTCCGACAAACCTTCCGGTGAAGCCAAGCCGAAGAAGGAAGAGAAGTCGAAATCCGAGCCGCGAATCACGGCGGTTCGTGAACCGGCGCCTCGAGTTGCTCCTATTCCGCTGCCTTTGCTTGCTCCCGCGCGCAAGCCGACGATTGAAGAGCGTTCCGAGATCATCGAAAAACGTTTGGAATCCCAAACGGAAGAGTTCCGCCGCGCTTATACGGACCGTTTCGACATGTCGTGGATCTTCCACGACAGCGCGCTCGAAGGCGTCGTGTACACGTTCGAGGAGCTGCGGTCGGGTCTGGGAAGCTACGCATCCCATTACGGGGATACGGGCATGCAGCCCACGTACGACGACATTCGCAAACACAAGGAAGCGATCGAGTTCGTACGGGATTACGCGAAAAAGAAATTGCCCGTCACGATTGACGTAATTCGCAAGATCTACCTGATCCTGCATCCGGAAGAGGGCGACATCAAAACGGTCAAGTACCGCAAAGACATCCCGCAGCACCGGTTGTATTTCCACGAATATGCGCCGCCGGACAAGATCCCCTACAAGGTGCGGCAAATCGTGGATTGGCTCAACGATCCGGAGACGCGCAAGACGCGCAACGCCTTGCGTATTGCGGCCCGCGCGCATTACGACCTGCTGCGTGTGTATCCCTTCCAAACCGATAGCGGCAAGGTCGCTCGGTTGTTCATGAATTTGCTCCTCATGCGTTCGGGTTTGCCGCCGTCAATCATCCATTCGACGGAGCGCCAACGTTATTACGAGGCGCTCAAGGGCCAAGCGACCACGGTGCTCCAGATGGTCCAAGAAGCCGTCGAAAACGCCCTTTCCAGCGTCGAAAAACTCCTCGACGAATACGAGACGCGCAAACGCGCCTTCGTGAGCTGAAGGTTTGCCCTCGTCAGCACCGAGGGCAAACCCGCGATACCCGCCAAACCCATCCATAAAAAACCCAATTCGCACGAGACAAACAAGGTTCGTCGCGGTAGTCTTGGACCAACAGCCATGGTCCCGACCACTCCGAACCCCAAATCCCTCGAGATTTACAATCGCCTCCTGAAGATCCATCCGGATGCGCATTGCGAGCTCGAGCATGTAGATCCGTTCCAGTTGCTCGTGGCGGTGGTTTTGAGCGCGCAAACGACGGATGTCCTCGTGAATCAGGTCACGCCGAGTTTGTTTGCGCGTTGGCCCGACGCGCAATCGATGTCGAAAGCGGCGATTGAAGATGTGTCGCAGGTATTGCGGGTGCGCCTGGGGATGTACAAACAGAAGGCGAAACACATCGTGGGTTTGGCGAAGAAGCTGGTGGAGAAACACGGCGGTCAGGTTCCGAAGACGCTCGAACAATTGGTCACGTTGCCCGGTGTGGGTCGAAAAACAGCGAATGTCGTGTTGGGCGTGGCGTTTGGTATTCCGTCGGGCGTCGTCGTGGATACGCACGTGCAGCGTTTGTCTCAGCGATTAGGTTTTACAAGCCAAACGAAGCCGGAGAAAATCGAAAAAGACTTGGCGGCGCTGTTTCCACGTGATCATTGGGTAATGCTGGCTCATGCCCTGATATTTCACGGACGACGCGTATGTTTCGCGCAACGTCCGGCGTGTGCGGCATGCGGGGTGAATGATTTGTGTCCCAATGCATTTGCGGCCGAAAAAGTGGGCCGAAAACCTCCGCGCAAACGAAAACCCGCGGTTGTGCCGATTGAAGCTGTGCAACAAGCGGCGCAGAAACGAGCGGCTGCGAAAAAATCGGCGCCGAAAAAGACTGCGCCGACGAAATCGGCGCGAACGAAGACGACCGCCAAAGAAGCGACGAAATCCGGTTCAAAGTCGACAACATTGGCGAAGAAACCGGCCGCTACGAAACGGCGTGGCACCGAGGCCTCGTTGTCCCGCGTGCGCCCGGCTTGACGCGTGACTTGACGCCAAGGACGAATACGTGGAAACTGCTCGGATGACGAATGTAGTCGATCGAGCGGGCGTCGAGCATTTCGACGTATTGGTCGTGGGCGCCGGCTTGTCGGGCATTGCGGCTGGTTATTACTTGCAGACCCAATTGCCGCAGAAGAGCTACGTCATTTTGGAAGGGCGGGGGACGCTTGGCGGAACGTGGGATTTGTTCCGATATCCCGGCATTCGGTCGGATTCGGACATGTTCACGCTCGGATATTCGTTTCGGCCCTGGCGCGAGAAGAAATCGATTGCCGACGGTCCGTCGATATTGGCGTACATGCAAGACACGGCGCGTGAATTCGGTATCGACCGTAAAATTCGGTTTCATCAACGCGTGCAATCGGCATCGTGGTCTTCCGATGACGCGCGATGGACGGTCGATGTGTTGGTTGGTCCTGACAACCAGACCAAACGATACACGTGCAATTTTCTTTATACCTGCGCCGGTTATTATCGATATGACGAAGGGTACACGCCGGTTTTTCCGGGTCGCGACGATTTCCAAGGCCAAATCATTCACCCGCAACATTGGCCGGAAAACTTGGATTACCGCGGCAAACGCGTCGTCGTGATCGGCAGCGGAGCAACCGCTATGACGCTCGTGCCTTCGATGTCCGACGACGCCGAGCATGTCACGATGGTGCAACGTTCGCCCACGTATGTTTTGTCATTGCCGTCGGTGGATCGTGTCGCCAACAAATTGCGTGAACTTTTGCCGCCGAAAACAGCAGGCGCGATTGCACGTTGGAAACAAGCCACCTTGGCAACAGCGTTTTACCAAGTAAGCCGCCGAGCACCCAATGCGATGCGCAAAATCCTGCGAAAAGGCCTCGAAGTGGGTTTGCCTGCGGACTTCGATATCGATAAGCATTTCAATCCGCAATATGCGCCGTGGGACCAACGCTTGTGCGTCATTCCAGACTCCGACCTTTTCCGCGCCATTCGCAAAGGCAAAGTGTCGATCGTGACCGATCGCATTCGTACGTTTACGAAGACGGGCATTCTGTTGGAATCGGGAACCGAGCTTCCCGCAGACATCATCGTGACGGCTACAGGCCTGCAATTGCTCGCGTGCGGCGGTATTTCGGTCGTTGTCGACGGTCAAGCTGTCGACATAACGAAATCCCTCATTTACAAGGGGCTCATGATTAGCGACATTCCCAATTTCGCGTTGTGCGCGGGATATGTGAACGCATCGTGGACGCTGCGCGCCGAGCTTTCGACGAATTATGTGTGTCGCCTATTGAAGCACATGGACAAACACGGTTATCGGCGATGTGTACCTCGCGCGGATGAAAACACCGTCGGGACGCGACCGCTCTTGGATCTGAGCGCAGGATACGTGCAGCGAGCCGCCGACAAATTCCCGAAACAAGCGGAAAAATTGCCGTGGTATTACCCGCAAAACTATTTCATCGATTCAGCCGTCATGCGCCTCGGAAAGGTCGACGACGGCGTGATGAAGTTTTCCGCAGGGTAGGGCGGGTTCGCCCGGTAAAACTCAGCCTAAACAGAAGCGCGACCGCGAAATGTCGCCACGAGCTGCTCCGAAGCCGTGTACGGATCGGTTTCACGCTTGGCGACGGCCAAGGCGACTTCATCGATACGCGCCCCCAAATCCGCGACGGCGGCATCGAAAAGAGCGCCCCGAAGTTCCGTTTTCATCGCTTCACACAACCGTTCGTAACGCCGAGCTTTCCCCGCTTCGGTTTCCATCAGCCACGTTCGGTGCGTTTCGAGTTTGGCGAGAAGATCGGCAATGCCTTCGTTGCGTGTGGCGACCGTGCGCACGAGCGGCGGAATCCATTTGTCCTTGTCATGACGAACCACTTGTTTCGCCACATCGAGCGTACCCGCGGTATGCCCGCGCGAATGCACGCCTGCGCGGACGACTTCACCGCCCAGCGCAATCATCAATTCGAGGTCCCGTACGGTCGCGTCCGCGCCGTCGCGATCCGCCTTGTTCACCGCAAAAGCATCGGCGCATTCGAGTAACCCGGCCTTGATGGCTTGCACGTCATCGCCAAGTCCCGGCGCCATCACGATGAGCGTCGAATCTGCGGTGCGGGTAATCTCGAGTTCGTCTTGCCCAACACCCACCGTTTCGACGATGATCACGTCCGCACCCCACGCGTCGAGAATGCGGACGATATCCATCGCTGACCGCGACAAACCTCCGAGGGCTCCGCGCGTGGCGACGGAACGAATGAAGACCTCGGGATCGGTCGCGTGGGCTTGCATGCGAATGCGATCGCCCAAGATGGCGCCGCCCGAGAAGGGACTCGTCGGGTCGATGGCGACGACGGCGACCTTGTTCTTTCGCGCTCGAAACGCCGCAATGAGCCGGTCGGTGAGGGTGCTTTTGCCTGCGCCGGGATTGCCGGTCACGCCGATGATCCAAGCGCGACCGGTGTGCGGAAACAAATCGACCAGAATCTGCCGATAATCGCCGACGCGATCATCCACGAGCCTGCACGCACGTGCTGTCGCCCGAAGGTCTCGCGCGATGACTTTTTCGGCAATCGGATGCATCGTGTCGTCCCCGGTCAAACCCGACGCAAATCAGGTTGCTTCGCCAAGATGCGTTCGAACCAGGCCAGGGAGAGTTTTTCCTGGGCGCTGTTCGCGCGCAACCGAGCTGCCAAATTGCGGAAGTCGACATTGTCGATGGGTTGGTCCTGGTTATAGCAGGTAAAGACAAACTGCTCTTTGCCCGTCGCGGGATCCACCCAACGCTGCAAGCATTGTGCGCAAACCTCTTTCATCATGCATTGCATCGGCGAGTTGATGCTCGCAATGGCCAAGTGCTTCGGATTGAGGTGCGGGGCGAGCACGCCGTGCCGCGCTTCACGCACGGCGTTCATCATCTTGTCCGAGCCAATCGCGATGATGTGGCTCACCTCGGACAACTTGAACATCTCGCCGCCAAGTCGTCCTTCGGCGTAGGCGATCATGGCTTGCACGATGTTGCCGCGGAAATGGCGATCATCGGGGCGTTGCGGTTCAATCGCGACCCCGGCGTCGGTGCAATAAATGACTTGGTCCGTCGCGGCTTCGATCTCTTCACGCTTGAAGATATCCGCGCCATTTCGATAACCCGCAAAGTACACGACGTTGTCGCCGCGAGCTTTGAGCGCCTTGGCAATGGAGAAAAGCACCGCATTGCCCAAGCCACCGCCGGCCAACAAAACGGTTTGTCCGGACGGAATATGCGTCGGCGTGCCGGTCGGCCCCATGACGACGACGCGTTCGCCGACCTGCAACGACGACAGCAGTCGCGTCGAGACGCCCATTTCGAGCGCAATGAGCGACAGAAGGCCTTTCTCTTTGTCCACCCACGCGCCCGTGAGCGCGATGCCCTCCATGGTCAAACGCGTGCCATCGACGACGCGCGACGAAGATTCGAAGTTTTGCAATCGGTAAAACTGGCCCGGTTCGAATCGACGAGCCGCCGCGGGTGCGCGAACGACGACATCGACGATGGTCGACGTGAGTCGTTCAACCCGGACAACCACCGCTTGGAATTCGTCGTCGAGTTTTGCAAAGAGCGCGCGGGCCTTGGCATCGCGCTCCGAATGCGATGTTTCACCCAGTCGCGCGATGTCTCGGGCAAACAGCGCCGTCACATGCGGATACGCGTCTTTGGCGCTCGCCATGGCTTTGACGACGCTGCCCGCGTAATGCGGATGATTGTCGCCGTAAAAGCTGACGGCATGTTCGCCGTCGTTGAAGCTCGTGAAAAACCCTTCGCGCGCATCCGCCACGGGCTCGACGACGAGTTTGCCCTCGGCATCCACGGTCGCTCGGTGCGGAAGGAAATACTGACGGCGTTTGTCGTACTGGAACACGCCGGGGTTTTCCTTTTCGTACATGACGTTCGGGCTCGTGCCCGCAGCCACGCACACCGCACGCGCGGGAAGCTCGACGAGTTCGCCCGTAGCCGACCACGCACCTTTTTCGTCCACCCGCTGACGCTCGAAGACCATGCCGCGGACATGGCCGCGTTCATCGAGCAGCGCTTCGACCGGCGCCATGTTCTCGATGTAGCGCACGCCTTCTTCAAGCGACTTTTCGACCTCTTCGTGGTTGAGGCGATACGCCGGTGAATCAAGCACGCGCTTGCGGTAGGCGATGGAAACTCCGCCCCACGCATCGATGAGCTTCTGCAAGTTCGGGCTGCGTCCTTCACGCGCCGCGAGATCGCGTTCCGCCTTGATTGCCGCTGCATGCGCGCGTTGCTCCGCGATGAACTCGCGCTCTTCTTCATCGAACATCGCCATCACGGACGCTTCCCCGCGTTCCGCAATCAGCGTCGACAAACGTGCTTCGGTCTTTTCGACTTGGACGATGTAATACGCGATGAGCTCGGTGGCCGTATCGATCGCGGTCAAACCTCCGCCGATGACGATCGCCGGCAAACGCACTTGCATGTTGGCCAAAGCCGAATGCTTGTAGGCACCGGTCAACTGCAAGCCCATGAGGAAATCGCTCGCTTTGCGAATGCCTCGCGCCACGTTGTTCTTGAGCGGAATGAGCGTCGGTCGGCCGGCGCCGGCGGCGATCGCGACGTGGTCAAACCCAAGCTTGAACGCGTCTTGCAAATCGATTGTCCCACCAAACCGCACGCCTCCGTAAGCGCGGAAATGCCGATGTCGCGCGAGCGTGATGTAGAGCGCGGTGAGGAAGTTTTTGTCCCAACGAACCGTGATGCCGTATTCGCTCACGCCGCCAAACCCGAGCAAAATGCGTTCGTCCAGCTCGGTGTAGAGCTTCTGGAAGTCACGCACGGGGCGGGGAGGGGAATCGTACGAGCCCGTAAGTTCAACCGGCAGCGGCTCGATTTTGAGCCCGTCGATCGCCGCGACGGCAAACCCTTCGACACTCAAATGGTGCGCCAACGTGTAACCGGCCGGCCCGAGGCCCACGACCAGAACGTTGCGCCCGATGTACGGTCGCGGATGCGGGCGATGCACGTTGAGCGGGTTCCAGCGGGCGAGCAAACCGTAGATCTCGAAGCCCCAAGGCAAGGCGAGTACGTCCGTCAAAACCGTCGTCTCGACCTGTGGAATGTTGACGGGTTGTTGCTTCTGATAAACGCATGCCTTCATGCAGTCGTTGCAGATGCGGTGACCCGTTCCGGGGAGCATGGGATTGTCGATACAAACCAGCGCGAGCGACGCCACGGAATCACCTTCGCGACGCATCAAATGCATCTCGCTGATCTTCTCGCCGAGCGGGCAACCGTCGAGGTTCACGCCGAGCGGGTTTTTCTTGATCGCTTTGGTCTTGTTGTCGCGCAAGCCCTTCGAACACGAATCCTTGTCGCGATCGTGGCAGAACAAGCAGTAATCGACTTCGCGCTCGGCATCGACCGCGGTGCCACGACGATCGGTCAGGGCAAACCCATCGCGATGGCGACGCTCGTGTTCATGTCCGACAAACAGCTCGGGGAGCTTCTCGTCGGCCCGACGCAACCGCACGAGGTTCTGATGGTCAATCGAAACCGGTGCGGCGAGCGACGCCCATTTGGCCGCAGGATCGTGATGATCGGCTTTGCGCGCCACGAGCCACGCTTCGATCGCATCGAGGGCAAACGCAATGACCGCGCTGTCCTCGGCATCCGAAGGTTTGTCACCCGATACGGCGATCGCTTTCGCCGCCACCGTGGCCAAAAGCCCGTCCCCGGCAATCGCCGCTCGAACAGCCGCCGCTCGAGCATGCAGTTCATCCGTCCAAACGGCTCCGCCGGCTTTTGCCGCCTTACGAGCAACCGCATCGACTTCGAAGAGGTGCAGCGTCGCCGCGGCGACGGCGAGCTCTTCTTCGAGGGATCCACATTCGAGCAAGCTCGCGGGCGCTCCAGCAGCCACGAGCGCGCGATGCGCGGCATGCTTCGCTTCCACCGCCGTTCCCGTCCACGACTTACCGGCGTTCGGCTTGAACACACGCGCCTTGGCAAAGTCCTTCTTGAAGGCCCAAAGCGGCGAACGTCCCGTCGCTGCGTCTCGCAACGCCTGCGCTTCACGTTCCACACCGAAGAGCCGCGCCACGAAACGCGACAGATGCGGAGCACCGGCCAAGAGAGCCTCGGATGTCGCTTCCGGACCCATGCCCTCGCCAAGACACGCTCGGTATGCGTTGAACCGGACAAACGCTTCGGGATCCTGCGCCTCGAAGTACGCGAAAAACCGATCCGTCAGTTCGGCAAGTCGTAGGGGGTCAAAGAGATCTGCATAGACGAACCCGGGTTCACCAAGCACAAGCTCGTCCGGGCTCGACGTGCCGCTAACCCAGGAAGAGAAGTCGACTTGAAGACCGTTTTTCATGACCAACATACCTCGGAACGAATCGGCGAACCGTGAATTTGAAGCCGGAAATCCCAGCGTTTCTTGACGATCCGAGCGTTGGATCGTCAGCTACGCGGGCGTCTCTATAGTCCGCTGTTCGGAAAACAGCCACCTTGCAACGCAGCGCTCGCAAGCATGGTGATTGCGACGCGGACCGCCTCATGTAATGCGCCGCGTTCATCGAGCGCAAGCGCATGATTTGCCGACGATTCGTTCAAAAGCGAACGGCTTTACGCAGAGGTTCGAGGCGACCGACACCGCACGTGATCCGCAGCGTCAATTGTTCACGGAGTCTCAGAACTTCAGGCGTTCGATCGTTCGTGTGGACATCTTGCCGGCAACGATATCGGGATCACGCATGAGCGCTTTGTGCAGCGGGATGTTCGTGCGAATGCCACCGACGATGAACTCGTCAAGGGCACAGCGCATGCGCGCGATCGCTTCGGCGCGCGTGGCTCCGTGCGTGATGAGTTTCGCGAGCATCGGGTCGTAGTTGTTGGGCACGCGAATGCCGCCGTAGACGCCGGAATCGACGCGTACGTTGCGCCCGCCCGGCGCGTGATATTCCGTGATGAGCCCGGGCCATGGGGCAAACGTACGGGGATCTTCAGCGTTGATGCGGCACTCGATCGCATGACCGCGCAGTCCAAGTTCTCGTCCGCTCGGAAGGTTGACGTCTTCTCCCGCTGCAACCCGAATCTGCGTTTCGACGAGATCGATGCCGGTGATGAGTTCCGTCACCGGGTGTTCGACCTGCAAACGCGTATTCATTTCCATGAAGTACAGGTCGCCCGTTTCATCCATGAGGAACTCGAGCGTTCCGAGGGACGTGTAGCCTGTTTTTTCGAGCGCCACGCGGCACATATCGCCAAGAGCACCGCGTTTGTCCGCGGTCATGACCGGGCTCGGGGCTTCCTCGACAACCTTTTGGTGGCGCCGCTGGAGTGAACATTCGCGCTCACCGAAGACCAAGACTTTGCCCGGTTTGACGCCGAGGATTTGCAGTTCGATGTGGCGGGGTTCTTCGATGAACTTTTCGAGATAGATGTCCGAGTTCTTGAAGCCTGCCATCGCTTCCGCCGTGACGGTTTCGAAGGACGAACTCATCTCGGACGGGCTGCGAACGATGCGAATTCCACGTCCGCCACCACCACCTGCCGCTTTGAGGATCACGGGGTAGCCGATGTCGGCAGCTTGCGCGGCAGCCTCGGCGGCGTCGCGAAGAATTCCGGTTCCGGGGAGCAGGGGCAAACCATGGCGACGCGCTGTTTCACGCGCGGAAGCTTTGTCGCCCCAGAGGCGCATGAGTTCCGGCGTGGGACCGATGAACGTGAGGCCGCAACGTCGACACAATTCGGCAAACTCGGCGTTTTCCGAGAGAAACCCATACCCGGGATGGATCGCATCCGCGCCGGTCATCTCCGCGGCCGCGAGGATCTGCGGCATGTTCAGATAACTTTTGCGCGGTTCGGGCGGACCAACACACACGGCTTCGTCGGCAAAGCGAACATGCAACGCGCCGGCGTCGACGACCGAGTGAACGGCCACGGTACGAATGTCGAGCGCCCGGCACGCACGAATGATGCGGAGAGCGATCTCACCTCGATTGGCGATGAGGATTTTGCGGAACAAGGCCCTGATCTCCTCGGATCTGCGCTTCGAGCGAGATCACGGTTTGCGAATGCGGAAGAGCTTCATCCCGAACTCGACCGGTCTGCCGTTCTGCACGAGCACTTCTTCGATGATGCCGTCGCATTCCGCTTCGATTTCGTTCATGAGCTTCATCGCTTCGACGATGCACACGGTTTGTCCGGACTTCACCATATCGCCGACCTTGACGAACGGCGGTTTCTCAGGACTGGGAGCGGAATAGAACGTCCCGACAAACGGGGAGGTGATGAACTCGTCCACAGGTCTCTCGCCGGGAGTCGCATCCTTGGACGGATTGGCCGTGGGTTGAGGTGCCGCGACGAACTGGGCGGGTTCTTGTCTGGCGGGAGCAAAAGACGCTTGGCCTCGAACGAGACGCAGCCGCACGTGTTCGTCTTCGAATTCGAACTCGGTGACGTCGCGCTTCTCGAGAAGGCGAAGCAGCGCTTGGATCTGTTGTAGGTCGATGTTCATGCGCACCGTGACTCGAGATGAAGGGCAGCGAGACGCGAGCGTACTCGTTGCGTCTTGGAAATCGGGTGCACTTCTAGCGGAAGAAGACGAAAAAGAAAGAGTGTTGTCGTGCGTTGAGATTTACGCGGATCGATGATCGAGGTGATACAGCAGTCCGAGCAATCCGAGCACGTACGACGCAGGGCCGAAACCGCTGACGGAGCCCACGCATGCGGCGGCGGTGATCGAGTGATGGCGAAAGGATTCGCGCGCGGCGATGTTCGTGAGATGCACCTCGACGACGGGCAGACCGCTCGCCCGAATCGCGTCGTGAAGTGCGACGGACGTGTGCGAATACCCGGCGGGATTGAACACGACGCCGACAAACCCATCGTCGGCGGCGCGTCCAACGCGGGTGATCAATTCGCCTTCGTGGTTTGACTGGAAGAACTCGACGTCGACGTTCTCACCCGTCGCGACGGCACGCACCGCTTCTTCGACATCGGCGAGCGTGGTCGTGCCGTACACGGATGGTTCGCGTTTGCCGAGACGATCGAGGTTCGGTCCGGAAACGACGAGAACGCGTCGACGCGATGGGGAAGTCAGGCGAGCTCCTTGAGCAGCAACGGTGCACGGGTGCGGAGCATGTATCGCGCTTTGCCGAGGTTGCCGTCGGGGCGAAGGGAAAACGCGATGAAGTAGTTGTTGCCGAGGACGCGGATGAGCGTGGTGACTTTCGCCGCTTGAATCGCGACTTCCGCAGTATCGCCAGCTTCGAGCATCTGTGCGGCGCGCTGGATCGACTTCAACACGACGCTGAACTCCGCGCCGATGATGTTGATGTCGAACGGAGCGTCCGGTTTCGAATAGCTGTCGACGGTGATGCCCTCGAAGTCCATCAGGAGGCTTGCAAGGCCACCTTCAGTCCCGTCGACGACCTCCTTGAGGACGTTTTGAAACATGGAGGGAGACGTTAGCGAACCCGGAGCAAACGGGAAAGACAAAGGCAAGAAGAGATGCGTTGATCCGGAAAAATAGGGATTTGTCCGATGACTCGACCGGCCTGGGTACGTCGGGGACCGCGTGTTTTTTTTGCCTCTTGCATCCCGAAAGCATCCGAGCGATTCCCGCACCTACGGGCCCGCCTAAGCACGCTTGACCCTCATCCCCGCTAACGGCTAACGTGCGGCGCGACAGGATGGCGACGACGCGAGGTCGAACGTGAAGGGGTTGGTCGGCGCAGCAGCGTCCTCAAAGTCCTTCGTCCGCTTGGCTTCATCTTCAACAACGAAGACATGTCGTGGTCATACCTGGTTTGTCCACGCGTAACCGATACCGACGAAGGACGGCCCAACCACAATGCGTGCACGAGCTGGGGATCCTCCCCGCACGATGCCTCAAAAAATCCTCGCAGGTCGCGCCGCGGATCCGGCACTTCGAGGGGATCTCGTTCAGGTCAAAGTCGACCAGATCATCCTCTCGCGCAGTCCCGGACGAACCCTCGGCGAGGCCCTCGCACTCGGCATGAAGAAAACGCCTGTCGAGTTGGCGGTGGCGTATGAAGGCACGTGCGTGAGCGACGCGAAATCGCTCGCTGAAATTGCCGACGGCGCTCCGCGCGCCGTCTCGCCGGAATTTCCCGCCCACAATGTGCCGATCGCGCGTGGAGGTATCGGGTTTCCTGCCCCCGTTCACCTCGAACGTTTCGCCGCTCCCGCAAGGTTCGCTTTGACAGACGACCTGCGCCTCGCTCCCGTCGGCGGCATCGGGATGTTTACCCTCGTGGTTTCTCCCGCCCAACTCGGCCAAGCATTGGCGACAGGATCCACGTGGGTGCGCCCGCCGCGCAGCGTGCAGATTCATCTGTCCGGGCGCGTGCGCCCCTTCGTGTGTGCGCGTGACGTGGCCCTCGAACTCCTGCGCCGCAACCTCGACGACATCGTTCGCCGCATCGAAAAAGAACACGCCGCTCCCGTGGTGCTCGAGTTTGCCGGGCCCAGCGCTCGCCTCATCTCCGTCGCCGATCGCGCCGTCCTCTGTGGCATCGCCCCGCAAGTCGGAGCCGCTGCCGCGCTCTTCGTGAGCGATGAAAAAACGGAAGTGTTCCTCCGCGATCAACGCCGCTCGAAAGCGCACCGCGCGCTCGTTCCCGATCCGGGCGCTCCTTGCGAAGAAGTCATTTCCATCGATCTCGCGACCGTCGATCCGCTGCTCATGGATGAAGCAGGCGTGGTTCGTCCCGTACGTGATCTCGCGGGCAAACCCGTCAGCCAAGTCATCCTCGGCGGAGACTCGGGCGCGACGCTCCGCGACATGCTCGCGGCCGCGATGCTCCTGAAGAGCAAGCGCGTTCCTTCACGTCTCGATTTCATCGTTGCGCCACCTTCGCGCCAGGTGCTCGAAGTCCTCGCCCAAACCGAGGGCCTCGTGGATCTCGTCGCGACAGGCGCACGCATCATCGAACCGGATCGACGCATCACGTCGGGTGATTTGTACCCGCCCGCGACAAACGGTTTGTCGCTGCGTACAGCCGATCCGGCGCCGCGTATTCCGGGCGCACCGTCGTTCGTCGTGGCCAGCGCCGAAACGCTCGCCTACGCCGTCGCGACAGGCGCGGTTGGTGATCCGAGGTCGTTCAAGCGACCCGTTCGCGTCACGGTTCCACGCGCGTTGCCCACGGATGACGTGCTCGTGCTGCGCGACAAAAAAGGCGAGGGGACCGTGTCCGGAAAAGCCCCCGCGCTCGCGAAACTCGTTCCGTGGAAAACCGCGGCGACGCTCAACGTGGTCCAAGGCATTCGCCACACGCCAAGCTCCGTTGCGGTTGGTCCAAGTGCAACGGCGGCTCCGGCCGCGGACACCGGCATCGCGTTGGTGCTCGGCTCCGTCGATGAAGTTCGCTCGGCCGCCGATGCGCTCATCGAGCTGACCAACCTGCGCGCCGTGATCGCGCCGCTCGTGCCGAGCGCGTACGCGACGCTCTTCGCCAGTGAAGGCATCGCGGTGTTCCGCACGAACCAAGCGACGCTCGAAACGCTCGCCAAAGAGAAGACGCTGGCACTTCCCGAACCGGCGCAATGGGGCGACAAAGTCAAAGCAACCGTTGGTGAACAAACGGTCGACTTGACGTGGCTTGCCATCGGCCCCGAACGCGCATGGACGCACGCCGGCAGTTCACGCCCCGCGCCGACGACCAAGGCCGCGAAGAGCTGAGAGCCGCCTACGGTTGAAGGGACTCTCTCACAACTCGGAACCGTCCGTCATTTCGCAGGAACGCGTGGGGTTAAAACCCCACGCTACACAATCGAAGTCCGCACTTCGTGCGGACTGGGCATCGTTCATCAGATTTGATCTCGCCATTCACGACGAACGCCAAATCATGGGACGTGAATGACCGTTGCGGATCTGAATCAGCCTGCGTAGTCCCCCGTCAGGGGGACTTCGTCCTGGGTAGCCCCGGGTTTTAACCCGGGGCGTGCGTACGAGACGAACAGCGTCTCAAGTTTTGAGACGCTCTCTT
>WBZU01001366.1_pt1 | contig 18392 bp, 16 predicted proteins | sample 5204311 | NCBI WGS metagenome assembly WBZU01 (sample SAMN12344359, study PRJNA552823) | activated sludge metagenome | biome: Activated sludge suspended growth; feature: Nitrification reactor; material: Wastewater; isolation source: activated sludge from nitrification reactor of wastewater... | reverse complement strand
CCCGGCGTCGGCCAAATGGCCGTCGTCGGCGACCCGTGGGGCGCGGTGATTTCACTCTTCGAGCCGGCGATGAGCTGAAGAACGATTCGTCCTTCGACGAAAATCGTTCTTTGGCGACAAACCCCGCCTACTCCGCCGACGAACTCCGCAAATCGCCCAGAAAATCAACCAACAGTTTGGTGACCTCGACGGGTTTTTCCTGTTGGGTCCAATAACCGCAATCGAGATGCTCGATACGCAGGTTTTTCACGAGCTGTCGTGTGTCTTCCGCCAGTTCGGGAGGATTGAGTTTGTCCCGACTCGCCATGATCAACATCGCCGGCAGATCGATCTCGAGCGATGGCAACGTGCGAATCTCTTCCCACGACTTGTCGATTGCGCGCAGCCAATTAAACGCTCCACGCATGCCACCGCGTTTGAATGCTCGCACGTAGGTATCGGTATCGACCTTGGACAACAATGACTCCCCCGCCCCAATCTTGCCAAGAAGCGAAGAGCCGTCGCCGCCGACGGTGACGAACTTCCACCAATCTTCGGCGTAACGAACGGGCCGCATCATTTTTTGAAATGTCGTGCGAATGTCGGCATCGAGCTCCGCTTCGGCGATCCCCGGCGTCTGGGCGTATCGAAGGTAAAACGTCGAGTCTGTCAAGCCAAACCGATCGCGCAACGCAATCGAGGGCGGCTCGGACGTCGGCGCAAGATGCGGCGCATTGAGACTGACGACGCGTTCGGTTCTTTCCGGATGCCGCAACGCAAACTGCCAAGCGAGCGACCCACCCAGTTCGTGTCCGACGATCGCGGCTTTATCGAGCCCCAAGTTGTCGCAAATACCAAGCAGATCCTCGCAAAGATTGCTCGTTACGTAGGAATCGACATCTTCCGGAGCATCCGTACCGCCATACCCTCGTAAATCGGGGGCGATAAGACGAAATCCCGCGGGCGCGAGCGCATCGATCTGCTTGCGCCACGAGTACCAAAGCTCGGGAAATCCATGCAGGAGAATGATCGGGAATCCATGCCCTGTATCCGTCAGGTGGAAGCGAATGCCATTCGAATCCATGAAGACATGGCGAGTGATGATGCCCATGCGTGAAAAACTCCGGTCTACGCGCTCATCAATGCCGTTCTCACCCGAAATCGTGGTGTCAGCTCGCGAGAGACGGCGAAATTTTCTCGAGACACTCTTTCAGAAACGCCGAAGAATCGCCACGTGAAACTGCATCTCGAGCCGAAGGACATGCGAAGCCCCGGCCCACCGCGAGATCACCGAACGTCACGATGCACCTGTTCGAGCGCTGCGCGCAGATGATTTTGTGCGCGTAGGGCCCATGGCCCATCGGGCGACGTATCGAGATGCGTGGCGAAGGACTCCGCAGCGCGACGAAAATCACCCTTACGGAATTGAACGATTCCTCGCGCGAACAGCTGCGGGTACGACGGATCGACTGCGGCGACTTCCTCCACTTTGCGCAACAGATACGCGCCGTCGAAACCGGGGCTCGGCGATGAGGGCAAGCGGTCACCCGCGCGAGGAGGATGGCGGAGCAAGAACGCCAAAAACACACGTTTTTCGTCGATCGTCGGCTCAAAGGGCGGACCAGACAAACCCGTGATTTCATTCCAACGTCGCTTGTACACGACGCGCAGAACTTGTTCGGGCATGAGCATCGTGTACGGCGGCCTGCCGATACACCAACCGCTGCGCAGCAAGACGTCGCCGAAGGCCGCTCCGAGTTCCACGAGTTCGTCCGAGGTTTGGCCTGTAACGACAAACCGTCGTACTTCTCGAAGAAACTGCTGCATTTGAAAGGCGCGCAAAGCCACGAGAGACGCGTCGCCTTGATTGCGCGCCACAACGACGGCGGGAAAAATGCGCGAATTCAATTGCACCAGCATCGCTTCATCGCGCGCAGCATCGGCTTTTCCAAAGGCCCGCATGAGTGAACCCAGCGCGCGCACATCGGTGTCGAGAGGATTTTTCACCACGCTCCGTGCAGCGTCATCGTCGGCTCGCATCGTGCGTTGCAATTGCTGAACATCCGCGACGGGTACGGGCAGCTCCATCGGTTCGATCGAACGCGGAACCGCAAGAAGTGCGACGATGGCTGCGAGGACGACAGCCACGAGTCCCGGCTGCCAGCCTTCGAAGTGCCGAGCAAGGCCCTGAGGCTCGGAAGCACGCGTCGCAAATCGAATGCTTTTTGCCACGTAAATTGGGCCTCCTGCACAGTATTGTAGAACGGTCGCGTTGGACGAGGAGAGAAAGTGTCCGAAAAACGAAGACACCCACGCAAAGAAGTTCGAGTCCCGGTGACCTTCGAGCTTGCCGATGGTCGCCGCATCGAAGCCATGTCGCGCGACATGAGCATCGGGGGAATGTTTGTCGAGACAGACACCGTTGCGCCTTTCTCGAGCACGGTGCCGGTGGAGTTGATGCTTCCGAAGGCAAAACAACCCATTCGCGTCAAAGCGACGGTGCGCTGGACTCAGTCCGACGGGATGGGAGTGCAGTTTGGTTTGATGGGTGTGCGTGACACGCACGCGCTGACGGAGATCTTGCGCCACGCGCCGATCTCGCCGCACGACGACAAGTAGTTCGAGTTCAAACGAGTTTTTCGTTCAGAACTGAACCGTGACCGGACCTTTCGTCCCCACGAACTTTCCGGAACGGAGTTTGTCGAAGACGCAATGCATGACTTGCTGTTCGACCGGCGAATCGAAGCGAATCGTCGCGATGCCGCCATCTTTTTCCAGAAAAACCATCAACTTTTCGCCCTTGAGTTTGGCGGCGGCGGGACCGGCGTAACGTTTGTCCAAAGCAACGCACGTGGAGAACGCCGCCTTGACGTCTTTTGCGGCGATGGTGTGCGTCGGAGGTTCGGGCGCGGGAGACTCGGCGGACACCACGGGCGCTGCAACGGGGGTTGGTTTTTGCGGAGCAACCATCGGGTCGTGGAAGTTCGTTGGCTCGGGCGCCGCAACGGACGGCGAAGCGGTCGAGATCACGACGCGTTTGCCCGAGTGCAACGGCGACATCCAGAAGAGTGCAAAGCAGGCTGCCGCAGCCATGACGACAAACCCGATACGGACAAACTGGGCGCGTGGATTGCGAACGTACGACGCGGGAACATCGTCCACGTGCGCCTCGAGCGATTTCGGATGCGACGTCATGGGCTCTTCATCGAGGCGCGCCATGAGATCGCGTTCCATGGAATCCCAGGGCAAATCCGGCAAACGCTCGGCAGCCAGTTCTTTCCGCATGACCTCGAGCGCTCGTTCCGAAGCTCTTTCTTCAACTTGATGCGTGCTCATGATTCCTCCTCGCCTGCGGGGGAAAGGGGTTCGTCCGTTTGTCTTTCTTCAACGGCAATTTCTTCGACCAGCTGCGCAAGGATCGGATCTTTGCGCATCAATTTGGTGAGCTCACGACGGGCATAAAAAAGGCGCGTACGCACGGTGAGCACAGGCGCATCCACGATCGTGGCGATCTCGGTTGGAGGCACACCTTCGATGTCGTGAAGGATGTAAACGATGCGCTTTTTTTCAGGGAGTTGCTCGAGCAAGGCTCGAAATGCAGCCACACGACGCCAGCGGGATGCGTCTTCGTCCGGGAGCAATCGGCGATCGGGAGATCGTTCGGAGTCGAACGGAGCGTCGATCACGGCCGGACGTTTGAAGTGATTTCGACGCGTCATGAGGATGACGTTGACGGCCACGCGATGGAGCCACGTCGAGAACTTGGATTGTCCGCGGAAGTCACCCAGGCTTCGATACGCTTGGAGGAAAACTTCTTGGACGATGTCTTCGACTTCGTTCGAACGCCCGGTCATGCGAAAGACCAAACGCGCGATGGGTTGTCGGTATTCGCGATAAAGCTGCGCGAACGCAGCGCGATCGCCCGTGCGGGAACGCCGAACGAGTTCGTCTACGACATCCATGCCGTTCGATACTCGGAGCCGAGGTACGACTGCCTCAATTTGCACAACTGCGTGCACGTAGGCGTCTGTTGCAGATCACCCGTATCGCATTCACGCCGATCGAAAAAAAAATTCGCGGCCGAAAATTTTGCCCGGCGACGCGGCAAAAGCGAACGTCGCCGACATGCTCTACATCGCTGTGGGATTGACGGTTGCACTCGTGGGCGCAGACCTCTTGGATCTGACCAAGCGCAAGACAACGCTTCGCGGTCCGAATCGACTGTTGTAGTCGGGACCGGTTCAAACGTAGATGATTAGGCCGCGCTCTTCTTCTGGCCGGGGAAGAGCGTCAGCAAATTGACGGGCTCTTGCTTCTTGATCTCGAGGAGCTTGTTGACCGCGCGCACGAAACGCGTCTTGGTCGGACCACTCACGGACTTACCCGCAAGAGCGGCATTCAAAGCTCGTTGCGTGATCGGGCGACCACTTCGCGGCTTCTTGAGGCCTTCTTTCTTCTTCGCCCCGTCTTCACTCTTACGCGCAAGACGCTTGGTCAAACGGATGGCGCGATCTTCCGGTCGCAGGCTCTCGATCTCATGCGACACGGGAATGATCCTGCGCGGATCGATCGACTTGGTCTTGAGAAACTCTTGAAACGTGCTGGACATCAGATTCACCTTCGAGACTCGCAGGGGGCGCGGACGCTACCACGATCATTCGGCAACTGCACGTATCAAGCGACGATCGGCGCAAGGAAAAACCCGAGGCCATGAAGTCTCGCGGTTTCCCCCGGCAGTTGCCTTGTACTAAGGTGCGCGCATGAACCTCCGTGTGCAGCTGGATGAAGCCGTTTCGTTCGTCCGTACCAAGTCGTCCCTCTCGCCGCTTGTGGGAATCGTCCTCGGCTCGGGGCTCGGAGACTGGGCCGACACGCTCGACGAACGCATCTCGATTCCTTACGCCGAGATCCCGTCGATGCCGCGTTCGACCGTCGCCGGTCACAAAGGCAACTTGGTCTTGGGTTTGTCCGGGGGAATCCCCGTCGCATGCCTGCAAGGTCGCGCGCATTTGTACGAAGGAAACACGCCGGACCAATCGGTGTTCGGCGTTCGCCTGCTCGCGCGCCTCGGCTGCAAAACCGCGCTCCTCACCAACGCCGCCGGAGGCATCCGCGCAGGCTTCCAACCCGGTGACTTGATGCTGATCCGTGATCACCTGAACCTGACGGGGACAAACCCGCTTGTCGGGCCAAACGATGCGGAAGTGGGACCACGGTTCCCCGACATGACCAACGCGTACGACAACGACCTGGCCAAGATGGCGCATCAGGTCGCGGAAAAACAAAACGTGCCGTTGTCCGATGGCGTCTATGCCGGACTGCTCGGTCCGTCTTATGAAACCCCGGCCGAAATCCGCATGCTCCGAACCATGGGCGCCGATACGGTCGGCATGAGCACCGTGCACGAAGTCATCGCGCTGCGACATACGGGCGTTCGGTGCGGCGCGATTTCCGTCGTCACCAACCTCGCCGCAGGCCTCGGTACGGGTTTGCTCAGTCACGCGGAAGTCGAAGAAGTCGCCCGCCAAGTTCAACAACGACTGCGCGCTTTGTTGTCCGGTTGGATCATCGAAGTTGGCCACTCACTCCGTGTCGGCGGATCCTGACCTCGAGGAACGGCTTGAACGATCATCATCTTTTTCCAGCCATCGACTGGAACGCTCTCGAAAAAGCAGCCCGCGAAGTCCGAAAATACGCCCATGCTCCTTATTCCGGCTACTCGGTCGGCGCGGCGATTCTTACTTCGTCTGGACGAACGTTTGTCGGATGCAACGTTGAAAATGCCTCCTACGGGTTGTCCATCTGCGCCGAACGCTCGGCCATCGTGCAGATGATCTCGGCAGGAGAACTCAAACCGATCGCGATCGCGGTGGTCACGCCCGGCACATCACGCCTCGGGCCGGGTGTCGAGAGTCCTCCGATGGGAGCGCCGTGCGGTATGTGCCGACAAACCCTCGCCGAGTTCGTCATGGACCTACCGATCCGTTTGTCCGCGGACAGCGAGACGAACCCCTTCCGCATGACGACGCTCGCCGCCCTTCTTCCCGAAGCGTTCCGCGCCCACCCGATTCCTTGAGCAGCTGATCAGTCCGTGTCGATCGAGTGGCTCTCGATCTCTTGCAGTCGCGCCACTGCCTGCGTGAGCGCCTCGCGCGCGTGCCCGAGCGCCGCGCGATCCTGCTCCCAACGCGTGCGCATACGCGTGACCCGAGACGCCGTCGCCACGGCCTCCGCCACGAAGCGATCCTTTTCAGCTCCAACTTTCTCGAGTTCGGCTTTGAGCGCTCTCAGCTCCGTCTCGACTCGATTGGTCAGCTCGGAATTTTCGCTCTTCAACTTCGTGACTTCGGCACTCAAAGCGACACGTTGCTCTTCGGTGTCTTCGAGCTTGATCCGCGTATCTTGCAGATCGGCACCGAGCGCAATCACGTACCGATCCAGCTCCTGCACGGCGGAGCGAGATGCCGCGTCGCGCTCGTCGATCGCGCGATCTCGTTCGTTACGCATCTTCTCGATTTCGGCGGCGTGTTTGCCTTCGAGCTCGCGAAGTTTGCCCTCGTAGTGGTCGACGACTTCGGCACGTACTCGTTCGGCCGCATCACGTTCGGCCTTCATGACCGCTTCGCCGTGCAACGCTTCGAGTTCCGCGGCTCCGCGGACCCACTCGTCGGCGAACTCTCGATTCCGCGTTGCCAACCGTTCATCCGCTTCGGCCTTGAGCGCGTTCATCTGCGTCGCATGTTCGGCCTTCAGTTGCTCGACGGCGTGAAGGTTGTCTTGACGCACCTTTTCCAGTTCGGAAGCATGCGCCGCGGCGAACTGTTCGAGTTCCTCGGCGTGCGCACTGCGCAGGTTCGCGATCTCGGTCTCGTGCGCGGCATCCACTTCTTCGGCATGCGCCTCATCACGAGCTCGAAGCTCGGCGGCGTGGCGCGCTTCGAGTGCGGCCACCTGAGCTGCATGGTCCGTGGACAAACGTTCGCGTTCGGCACCGTGCCGCGTGGTTTCATCCGCCAAACGGGCTTCGGCATCGGCGACGGCTCGACGCGCCTGTTCCAATGAAGCGAGCGCGGTTTCTTTGGCGTTTTTCTCGTCCGCCACGAGCTGCTCGACGGCTTGTACGCGCGATTGAGCCTCGGTCTCCGCAGCTTCGAGACGCACGACCGCATCCGACTCCTGTGCCCGCATTCTTGCTTCGAGCTTGGTCGTCAGCAGCTCGAAGTTCTCCGCGCGCATCACCAGCACCGAACGTTCTTCTTCGAGTCGCGCGAGTTTGACGGCGTTCTCTTCAGACGCTCGTTCCCATTCGGAAAGTTTGTCCGACAGATCCGCCTTTTCTCGTTCGAACTCGAGCGCCGCATCACGAAGTTCGAGGACCTCTTTGTCCTTCACGGTGATCTGATCGCGCAGCGCGAGGATCTCTTTGTCTTTCTTGTTGAGGGCTTCGCGCAGATCGAGAAATTCTCGGCTCGGACCACGTGCCGGAGCGTTTGTCGCGGCAACGGCGAGCTTGGTCTTCAGCTCTTCGACTTCATGCCTCAACCGAACGACTTCATCGGGATCCGGTCGTGCTTCGAGCAGTTGAACGTTCGCGCGTGAAGCAACGGCAAGCTCGAGACGCGCAACCTCATCTCGATTTCGTCCGAGTTCTTCTTTGGTGTGCGCAAGCTCGGTTCGAAGCTGTTCGATGAGCGCCGCATCGGCGAGGGACAAACCGTGTGGGTCATGGCCATGCGGCGGAGGCGGAGGCGGCACGGAACGGGTCGTTACAGGGCCTTTGGTAACGACACTTCGCGGAGGAGGTACGGAGGGCGCCCTTGCGGGACGCGTGGAATCGCTCGTCGTCGAACGCGCAACCGGCGGTGGTGGCGGCGGGGGCAGTGGTGCCAGGACAATCGGCGGAACGGGTGGCGCCGGAGGTGGCGGAGCTGGAATCGTCGGCGGTTCCGGGGCCAAACTCGGGGGCATTTTCGCGACGGAATGCACTCCCTTGGGCGCTTCATCGCCGATCAAGCGATCAAACGCGCCGCCGAGAAAATCATCGATTTCAGTGTCGGCTTCCGCGGTTTTACCTGATGCCGTCGCGACCGCCGGCGCACCCAGATCTTCGATCTCGTCATCGAAGACGATGGCGTCTTCGATCGCGATCGCTTCCGGCTCGATGGCCGCTTCGATCGGAATCAGTTGCCGAATGTGCGCGACGAGCTCGCCCAACGCGATGGGCTTGCGCACGTAGTCTTCGGCCCGCGTCTTCAACCGCCGATGTTGCTCGAACGTCTCCTCGCTCGAGTCGCTGGACATGATGATGAGCGGCACATCCCTGAGATGCGGGTCTTTCTTGAACTTGTTACAGATCGAAAAACCATTCATCCGCGGCAGTTCGATCGACAGCAGCACGAGGTCCGGACGATCGTTTGCGGCGATCTGCAGACCGGCATTTCCGTCGTCTACGATCTGCACTGTGCAGCCAAGACGCCCAAGCTCGGTGCGCAGCTCCCAAGCAAATGCCGGCTCGCTCTCGAAGACGAGAATTTTGGTCATGTCAGGGCCTATGGGGACAAGCCGACGATATTCGATTTGACCGGGGAATTGTTCAAATTCGATACGTTGGATCGCGGCGTATCCACGCTGAACTTCACGCTTCCGAGTTTGGCGGCGGAATCGTCCTCGCCGGAGAACACGCGAAGCGTCCGGGAGCTTCATCGCCGAAACACAGACCCATCTCACGCGCCGTGATGAGCGTGTCGCATGCAAGGTCGACCGTCTTCGTACGACCGGCGACTTCCGCGAGTGGCACAAGCTCGATGCGATGGTTTCGCAGAGCAACCATGCCGCTCGCACACCCTTCAACAAGGAACCTCACGGCTGCTGCGCCGAAGCGAAGCGACAGCGTTCGATCGAAGGTCGTCGGACCTCCGCCTCGCTGCAAGTGCCCAAGGACCAAAGAACGGGTTTCTTTCCCCGTACGTTGCCCAAGTTCCTGCGCCACGCGTTCGGCGATTCCTCCAAGAACAACCACACGACGAAACTCGTCGCCTTCATTGCGAATCGTCAGATCGCCACCTTGCTCCATCGCCCCTTCGGCAGCGACGACGATCGAAAAACGCCGACCACGACTTTCCCGTTCGCGAATTTTTTCGACGATGGGTGCATACGAGAACGGCACTTCCGGAATGAGAATCACGTCGGCGCCGCCGGCGATTCCAGCACGAAGCGCAATCCACCCGGCATGTCGGCCCATGAGCTCGACAACCATGATGCGTTCATGCGCTTCCGCCGTCGTGTGCAACCGATCGATCGCTTCGGTCGCGATGGACACCGCCGTGTCGAATCCGAAGGTCAGCTCGGTTCCGAAGACATCGTTGTCGATGGTCTTTGGTACACCAACGATCAGCGGCAAACCCCTTTGAGCAAGGGCGTTGGCGATACGCAACGAACCATCACCACCGATGGCGATGAGGGCGTCGAACTGATGCTCGTGAAATCGCGCGATGAGTTCGTCGGCGCGATCTTCAGGGACGAGTTTACCGTCACGCTCGACCGGATAATGGAAGGGGTCGCCACGATTGGCCGTGCCGAGAATCGTTCCGCCGACATGCATGATGCCGCGTACCGCTCGACGATCGAGACGCATCAGGCCGCGATCACCTCCTTCGAGTAGTCCGCGATAACCGTGACGAATTCCCCAAACTTCGATTCCTCGCTCGGCTGCGGCAAGCGCTATGGCTCGAAGAACAGCGTTGAGTCCGGGTGCGTCACCGCCGCCGGTGTTGACTGCAATCTTGCGAATGGGACGAGACATTTGTGCAGGAGAATCGCGATCACCTTCGCCGTTGGCAAGAGGCAAGCATCACGATGCCCTCCACCCTGGCAGCGTCGCGGACACATCGAGCAAAGATCAACGCCCCGTGTTCGTGTTATGCAGAATATGAACGCGCGAACGCAGGTTCGTCTCAATAGAACGGAGAACTCCCATGGCCCACGATCACGACCACGACCACGACCACGGACACGGACACGGACACGGACACGAAGAAGCCGAGCGCCGCCAAGAGGAAGCCGAAAAGGCGAAGGCCGAGGCTGAACTGCGCAAGCAAGAAGATTTGGACAAGCGCGCCTGAGCAGCGTCCTGTTTTTCTTACCAAACCACACGCTCCCGCCTCTTCGGGCCATCCGTCGCCCACCAATCGCATCGTAGCCGTCCAAGAGCGGTGCGAACGACGCAACATGTTTGCATCTGCCGCGCGATCAACCTCGACGCCACAGCGCCGGTGAAACAAGGTGACCTGGGCATTCGTCGGGACACACGGTTACGCCGGATGGCGTAGATCCAACCACGCGTTTGTCACAGCGATCATCGTTCGAGCAGCAACGGATGGTGTTCCGCCGGTCGCTCGATTCGCAGTTTGTCCATGCGCGTGCGGGTCCGGAAAGGACAGCGCGCGTCAGGCCGGAACGGCTTCCGTTTCGGGACGATCCCAATGCCTATGCGCGGCGATGGCTTGAATGAACGCCGCCGTGAATACCGTGGAGACCGGTCCGCTGCGAGCCGTGACCACACCGCGATCGACGTAGGTTTGTCCCAAGGCTTGCGGGCCGGCGAAGGTCACACCCTTGATCCGCGAGGCTTCCAGCAGTTCAACCCCGGCACCGGTCGCTCCGATTGCCTTGTTGTGGCGAAATGCTTCATCGATGAAATGAATCGGATCGCCAAGCAGCTTCATTGCATCGACGCTCGCCCCGCCGCCCGGAACGAAGACTGCATCGTACAGGACCGAGGAAACATGGAGCGTCGCCTGATCCACTTCGACCAATGTTCCATCCTCGGCGGTAATGGTTCCGAGTTTCGAGGAAATCAGGTGCACTTCGGCGCCGCCATTCAAGAGCACCGTGCGCACCGCCAGAAGTTCCGCCGCATTGACGCCTTCTTCGGCCAAGATGGCAATTTTCCGCGTCGCAATCGAATTCTTCGCCGAGTATTGCATACTGAGCGCCGCGGATTCGGTGACCGAACGCTTTGCTTTGACCGCCTTCGTAATGGTTTGCGCCACCTGTTTCACGGCGGTCCCGAGGCTCGGTTGGGGTGGAGTTATGCCCAATCCCAGAGCGACGGCCCGGCCAAACCCGCTATCCACGCGCATGAATCGCTCGACCATGCGCTCGCGAATCGCTCGCATTTCGCATTTACCCAATTCGAAGACCGCAGCTTTGACGAGATGCTCCTTTTCGGGCATCGACATGCTGTTCCAGAACAAAGTCGCCTGAGTAAAATGGTCGCCGAAGCTCGGACTGCGTTCGCGGATCTTTTGTCCCGAGACCACTTCTGGGAAATGCGTGAACGTTCCCGCACCGGGTTGAGCCATGGCCGGACATCCGCCGCCGAGCGAATTCGGCAAATAATGGGCGCGCCCCATCGGAATACGATGTTGATGAAAACCATCCTTTTGGTGGTTGTTCACCGGAGCGAGCGGTCGATTGATGGGTATTTGAGTGAAGTTCGGTCCGGCCAAACGGGTCAGTTGGGTGTCGAGGTACGAAAAGAGCCGCACTTGAAGGAGCGGATCGTCCGTGAAATCGATGCCGGGCACGACGTTTTGAATGCAAAACGCCACCTGCTCGGTTTCGGCGAAGAAATTGTCCGGGTTGCGATTGAGCACCATTTTGCCGACACGTTGTACCGGAACGAGCTCCTCCGGCACGATTTTGGTCGCATCACGTAAATCGAAGTCGAAATCGTTCGCCTGCTCCTCCTCGATGATTTGCATTCCGAGCTCATATTCGGGATATGCCCCCATGGCGATTGCATTCCACAGATCTCGCCGATGGTAATCGGGATCTTTGCCGGCGATCTTTTGCGCTTCGTCCCAAACCAGCGAATGCACGCCAAGGATCGGCTTCCAATGAAACTTGACGAAACGAGTCGTCCCCTTCGTGCAAATCAATCGGAAGGTATGCACGCCAAACCCTTCCATCATGCGGTAACTACGCGGAATGGCGCGATCCGAGAGCACCCACATCAGCATGTGGGTGATTTCCGGGACGAGCGACGCGAAATCCCAAAATGTATCGTGCGCGGATGAGGCCTCGGGAATCTCCCGATCGGGTTCGGGTTTGATGGCGTGAACCAGGTCGGGGAATTTGATGCCGTCCTGAATGAAGAAGACCGGGATGTTGTTGCCGACGAGATCGAAATTGCCTTCATCGGTATAAAACTTGGTCGCGAAGCCGCGTACGTCGCGCACCGTATCGGCAGATCCGCGCGAACCGACCACGGTCGAAAAGCGCACGAATACCGGTGTTTTTACGGTTGGATCATTCAAGAATTTGGCGCGCGTCCAATGCCCGAGCGGCTCGTAGACCTGAAAATACCCATGCGCCCCCGAACCTCGCGCATGCACCACTCGTTCGGGAATGCGTTCGTGATCGAAATGCGTGATCTTTTCCCGCAAATGAAAGTCTTCGAGCAACGTGGGGCCATCGGCGGATACTTTGAGCGAATTGTCCGTCTCATCGATGCGTACGCCCTGATCGGTCGTCAAATACGTACCGGACAAATCCTGTCGATTACGCTCGAGACTTTCGCTTTTTTCGTCCTCGTAGCCGGGCCCAGCCGTCTTGTGCGTCATGTTTTCCCCCTCGATTGTGCGTCCAGCCGTTCCACAAGGTGAAACCGGCGTCGGACTTCATCCCATGACACGAATTGCGTAAATGCGCAGGTCATTCCCGCGCCGATGGTTTGACGACAATTGGAACGAAATACCCCGTCCGCCTATGACGAATATATTCGTCATGCCAATACCGATTGGCACGGCAAACGATGTGTACCCGCCGTGGACGCCTTCACGCCCGGTCGGAGCCGAGTTTGTCTAACGAAACGACGTCAGCGGACCGCTTTCGCCAGCAACCAATCGACCATCGGCCCACCGACGTCGTGCCCGCCGACGAGCTGCGCCCGAGCGAAGTAACACGGGAAATTGCACTCGAGCACGTAGTGGTTGCCATGCGGATCTTCGAGGATGTCCACTCCGCCAAACTCGACATCGATCGCTCGCGCCGAACGCACCGCGCTGTCCATGATTTCCTGTCGAGGCGCTTCGCGATAATCGGCGACATCATCCGACGCATGGGTACGAAAATCATCCGCGTCCGTACGATTGCGGTAGTACCCCACCACGCGATCACCCACGACGATACACCGCCAATGAATCGCATCCGCTACGTACGCCATGAGGACGGGCATTCGTCCGGACGCACGCACGTGGTCCATGGTCGAGAAAAGCCCGGCGAGCGTATCGATGCGCAGAACACCAACTCCGCCCGAGGTATTCGCAAACTTCATCACGATGGGCAAACCACCCAAAGCATCCACGTATCGACGCAACATCGCGCGATCCGTCGTGGCTCCCCAAACCCACTTGGCGACGGGAATTCCCGCTCGCTGGAACATCACGAGGTCGGGCCCGACCGAACGATAAACACCGTCCTCTCCCGTGTAAAACGTCGCCACCCCCGCGCCGAACAACGCTTGCTCGACACGCATCGCCACCATCGACGTCGCCGGTCGATACATCATCGTCCCGGGCTCCAAGGGTTTGGCGGAACTAAAATCAAACGTCCGAGCCTCCACCACTTCGAATGCGACTGATCGCGCTTCGCACGCCTCCCTCAACACGCGACGCGTCGCTTCCGGGACACCGTCGTCTACGCAGACAAACCTGCGCTTACGGAATGACTTCACACGCTCGTCGAGGTTTGTCCGGGCGCAATCGAGCGGCGCATAAACGAAGTAGGCAAGGTTTGCCTTGTCCCCCGCAACGAGTTTGTCGGAACGATGAAGCGACCGTTTGTCCACATCACCATTCGGTTCGTGATTGAACCAAATGGCGAGCCTCCGCGCCTTCGGCTTGATCGCCACAGGCTTGGGCAATGCGTCCGGAAAAACCGTCTCTCCGCCCTCCTCGGCATCGGTGAGATACACGATCGCCGTCGCCACGAGGTGCGCACCGCGAATCACGTACTTGTCGATGTGCAGCGGATGAAAGTCCCCCGTCGAATACCGACGAAAACGAAAGGTGTCACCCACCAAAACACACCGGAATCCCAGGATCTCCGTGATTTGTTCGGAAAGACGAACCAGCACGGGATCGGCGGCGATGGGTAGTTCTCCGGCCAAACCCGCTTCGCTTTGGGCCCACGCGATGCCGTGCGAGGTGAGAGCTTCTTTTGTGCCGTATCGATTCAGTACGTGCTGACAAACTTCGTCGGTGACGAAGTCGTCCAACATGTACACGCGAGGCTGTTCCGCGAGGCGCTCGAGCGATCCGATATCGGTGGACATACAAGGGAAAGGACCGCGCGCGGGCTGCGCTGTCAAGTCACCTGGACGGCACGTTGATCGCGACGAATCGCGTTGCGCGACCACGTTTGACCTTCACCAACGCCGACGAGCCTGAGGACACCTTGTTCATGGCTGTTTCGAAGGCGCGAGCATCGAGCACCGGGGCGTTGTTCACTTCGACGATGATGTCGCCGCGTTCGAGCTCGCTGTCCGGATCGGTAACGCGGTCGACACGCACACCGCCTCCCGGCATATCTCCGAATTCCGCTCCGTAACGATCAGGATTGGCAGACGTGGGACCATCGGGCTTACGAACCGGCGGTTTGTCCTCATCATCGGCTTCGAGCAAATCGAGACTCGCGGTGACGTCCATGGGTTTTCCACTACGAACCAGCGAGACCTTGATGTTGGATTTGGGAACGTTGCGCGCCACGTTCCGGGGCAGTTCGTCGGCATGAATGATCGCGGTTCCATTGACCGAGACGATCACGTCGCCTTGTTTGATGCCCGCACGATCGGCAGATCCTCCGGGTGCGACATCCGAGACGAGCGCCCCTTTGGGCGAAGACAAACCCAGTGCTTTCGCGAGGTTCGGGGTAATCGGTTGGAAAGCCAAACCCAGCTTGCCGCGTTCCACATGTCCCTTGTCGCGCAGCTGCGGCAACACGTCTTTGAGGGTGTCGATTGGAATGGCAAACCCAATTCCATTGGCTCGCGCCCGAATCAGCGTGTTGATGCCGATGACTTCCCCTTTCCAATTGAACAGAGGGCCGCCGCTGTTGCCCGGATTGATGCTCGCGTCGGTCTGAATGTAGTTGTCGTAGAGGCCCATATCGATCGAACGCGCTTTGGCGCTCACGATCCCCAGCGTGACCGTATGGCCGAGGCCAAACGGATTTCCAACAGCCAGCACGTGCTCGCCGACTCGCAAAGCTTCGCTCGTGCCCATGGTTGCTTGGGACAAACCATCGGCTTTCTTGAGCTTGAGCAGGGCGAGATCGAGCTTCACGTCGCGCCCGACGATGTCGGCTTCGATCTCCCGCTCGTCGAAGAGATGAACTTTGACTTTGTCGGCGCCTTCGATGACGTGGGCGTTTGTCACAACGTACCCGTCCGTGGAAATGATGAAGCCCGTGCCGAGCGCCGTTTGCGCCATGGGTCGCTCGGGCATTTGGGGGCCATGAGGTCCGAAGAAGAAGTCGAACGGGTTTGTCGAACGCATCCCCGGCGGAGGGGTGTGCATCGTGGTGATGTTGACGACGACGGGTTTGACCTTCTCCGCAAGGTCGGCGACGTTGAATGTCGCGGGAGCGGGCGCGGGCGCGGACGGGTCATGCGTGCTGTTTGTCGAGACAACAGGCGCGGCATCTTGGGCGGAGACGACCGGCGTCACGTAGGTTTCATGGCCGCACCCCAGAACGCTCAGCGCTCCGCCGCACAAAACAGCAGCGGGAAAAGCTCTGGAAACGAAGGGCTTCTTTCGCTGAGACAAACGCGTGGACGTCATGGTTGTTCCCTTTGCACAGATCAGATCCGCCAACGACCGGTATGAGAATTTATTCCACACTCGGGCCGACGCAGAAGCGACACGAGACGACGCACCTTGGATTTGAACGGATGATGCACGGCGACATGGTACGCAAGCGTCTCCAAAACGCGCCTCGGCATGGCGAACGAGCGCTGCCTGTCGCGAATGCAGCCGCTCTGATACGGTTCAGCCCGACAAAGGACCTATGACGAATCAAACGCAGGGCATCGAAGGACGACGAATTGGTTTCGTAGGTGGCGGGAGTATGGCCGGAGCTTTGATCCGAGGTCTTCTGCATTCCGCCACGCTCACGTCGCGACAAATTCGAGCAAGCGACGTCAAGCCGGAACGACTCGGCGAGCTCGAACGAACGTACGGAATTGAAACAACGACCGACAACGAAGCTTTGGTTCGTTGGGCCGATGTGGTCGTTCTTGCGGTCAAACCTCAAATCGTCGATCGCGTCCTCGGTCCCATCGCCGGCGGCCTCAACGAAGGCGATCTCGTGATTTCCATTGCCGCGGGCGTGCCGCTCGAAGCGCTGGAAAGTCGCCTGCCCGAACGAGCGCGTGTGATTCGATCGATGCCCAACACGGCGGCCATTGCTTTGGCCGGCGCAACCGCGATCGCTCCGGGCGCGCATGCGACGCAGGAAGATATCGACGTCGCCCGCGCATTGTTCAACGCGGTGGGTCGTTGCGTCGTGCTCGACGAATCGTTGATCGATGCGGTGACGGGACTGAGCGGCAGCGGACCGGCGTACATCATGTTGATGATCGAAGCATTGGCCGATGGCGGCGTGAAAGTGGGCTTGAGCCGCGACACGGCGCTATTGCTTGCAGCTCAAACGGTTTACGGAGCCGCGAAGCTTCAGCTGGAGACAGGTGAACACCCCGGTCGGCTCAAAGACATGGTGACGAGTCCCGGAGGCACGGCGATCGCGGGGCTGCACACGCTCGAATCGGGCGGCTTGCGAAAAACGCTGATTGATGCGGTGGAAGCGGCGACAAACCGAGCGATCGAACTTGGTGAACAAATGGCGAAAAAACTCAGACGTTGATCGTGAATCCATGAAGCTTTGGGCCATCAGCGATTTACACGTGGGTTTTTCCGAGAATCGTCGACAGCTCGGAACCGTGACGGCCCGTCCCGACGATTGGCTGATCGTCGGTGGAGATCTCGGGGAAAACCTGGATCACGTCAAGTTTGTCTTCGATACCTTGGGGCCTCGCTTCGCCAAACTCATTTGGGTCCCGGGAAATCATGAATTGTGGGTCGATCCGCGAGCGCCTGCGAGCGATCCGCGGGGCGAAGCGCGTTATTGGATGTATGTCGATCACTGTCGACGTTCGGGCGTTTTATGCCCGGAAGATCCTTACGTGGAATGGACCGGCGAAGGCGGACGGCATTTGCTCGTGCCGATGTTTTTGCTTTATGATTATTCGTTTCGCCCGGATGAAATTCCCGTGGAAAATGCCATTGAATGGGCAGCGGAAGCGGGCATCGTGGCCGGGGACGAAGTCATGCTCGATCCGTCGCCGCATGCCGGTCGCGCCGAGTGGTGTCACGCGCGGGTGTCGCTCACGGAAAAACGTTTGTCGGAAGCGATCGATTTACCTACGGTGCTCATCAATCATTTTCCGTTGCGCCAAGACATCGTTTTGCTGCCGCGCGTGCCGCGTTTCATTCCGTGGTGCGGTACGCGAAAAACCAATGATTGGCATCGACGATATCGGGCGAGTATCGTCGTCCACGGCCATTTGCACGTGCGCCGAACCTGCCGGGTCGATGGAGTTCCTTTCGTCGATGTTTCTTTCGGATATCCACGCGAACGCCGCGGAGATCGACCGATCGACGATTACGTGCGTCAAATTTTGCCCATTCCCGAAGGGTTGTAATGCTGCTCGAATTGCCTTCGAACGTCGCGCATTTATGGTACGTCCATCCGGACGCGATCGAGGATTGGTATTTGCTGGCGGCGTACCATAGCGTCATGTCCCAAGACGAAGCGCAGCAACAGGCTCGTTATCGTTTCGCCGCGGGCCGCAAAGAATATCTCGTCACGCGAGCGCTCGTGCGCAGCGTGTTGAGCGCTTATGCGCCGGTATTGCCCAAGGATTGGCAATTCATTCGCAACAAACACGGTCGTCCCGAGGTTTCCGGACCGCCGGGAGCTCCACGCCTGCGCTTCAATTTATCGAATACGCGCGGTCTCATCGTTTGTCTCGTCACCAAAGATCGCGAGCTTGGAGTGGATGTCGAAGACATTCAACGCCCGGGCGAAACGGTAGCCATCGCCGATCGCTTCTTTTCACCTCTCGAAACGGCGGAATTGCTGCGCCAACCCATGCATAAGCAGCGGGATCGATTTTTTGATTATTGGACGTTGAAAGAAGCGTACATCAAAGCACGCGGAATGGGCTTGGCCATTCCCCTCGACCACTTTTCGTATCACCTCGAAAATCCCCAGGCGATACGCATTTCTTTTGCCCCGCAATTGCCCGACAACCCGGCACGTTGGCAGTTTTCCTTGCGCACGCTGGCCGG
>WBZU01001362.1_pt1 | contig 18429 bp, 28 predicted proteins | sample 5204311 | NCBI WGS metagenome assembly WBZU01 (sample SAMN12344359, study PRJNA552823) | activated sludge metagenome | biome: Activated sludge suspended growth; feature: Nitrification reactor; material: Wastewater; isolation source: activated sludge from nitrification reactor of wastewater... | reverse complement strand
AGAAATGAAGCAACCGAACATGGCCGAGCTCGTGTCGGCCTGGCAGAAGGCCAAGGCCGCCGAGTCCGCGGCGAACGTCGAGCGCCTTGAGATCGAGCGCCTGATGGTGGCGCAGATCCCGGCGCCCGAGGGCAACGAGGGCACCGTCAGCATGGTCGTCGGCGACTTCAAGCTCGGCGTGCGCTACGGCGTCACGCGCAGCGTCGACAGCGAGAAGCTGCAGAGCATGTGGGAGACGCTGCCGGCGAAGGCGCAGGAGGCGTTCACCTGGAAGGCGAGCGTGAGCACGCCGAAGCTGCGCGCCCTCGCCGAATGGGCGCCGGCCGACTACCAGAAGCTCGTCGCGTGCGTCGAGGTCCGGCCGTCGAAGCCGAGCGTCAGTGTCGAGCAGATCGAGCGCGAGGTGGCGTGATGGCCGTCTCCCTCTCCAACATCGTCAAGAACCGCGAGATCGGCCCGCCGCGGCTGTTCGTGTACTCCTCGCACGGCATCGGCAAGACGACGTTCGCGGCCAACGCGCCGAAGCCCATCTTCGTGCTCACCGAGGACGGGCTGGGCCTGCTCAAGGTCGACCACTTCCCGCTCGCGCAGTCCGAGGGCGACGTGATCGACGCGCTCGGCACGCTCTACCAGGAGGAGCACGACTACCAGACGATCGTGATCGACTCGCTCGACTGGCTCGACAACGTCATCTGGGCCGACGTCAACAAGACGCACGAGGCGAAGGACTTGGCCTACGGCAAAGGCGCGGTGATCGTCGCCGAGCGGTGGCGCTCGATCCTCGACGGCCTCAACGCGCTGCGCAACGACCGCGGCATGGCCGTGATCCTGCTCGCGCACTGCCAGATCAAGCGGTTCGACTCGCCCGAGGTCGAGCCGTACGAGCGGTATCAGCCGAAGCTGCAGGAGCGGTCGTCCGCGCTCGTGCAGGAGTGGGCCGACGCCGTGCTGTTCGCCAACTTCAAGACTGTGGTCAAGAAGGAGGACGTCGGGTTCAACCAGAAGGTGACGCGCGGCATCACGACCGGCGAGCGGATGCTCTACACGACCGAGCGCCCGGCCTACTACGCGAAGAACCGTTACGCCCTGCCCGATGCGCTTCCGCTGTCCTGGGACGCGCTGTCGGACGCCATCACCGCATCCATCCCCAAGGAGTAACAGCATGGCCAACATGACCGGCTTTTTCGGCGGCAACGCCTTCGACCCCTCGCAAGTGGACGAGCCGCAAGGCTTCGAGCCGCTGCCGACCGACGTCGACTTCCACTTCGAGATCGGCGAGGCCGAGCTCAAGGAAACGAGCACCGGCGGCACGATGCTCAAAATCCGTTGCAACGTGCTCGGCCCGACGCACGCCGGCCGCGTGGTCTTCGCGAACTTCAACGTGCAGAACGCGAGCGAGGACGCGGAGCTCATCGCGCAGCAGCAGCTCGGCGCCGTGTGCCGCGCGCTCGGCATCACCGCGCTGCAGGACAGCGACGAACTGATCGGCGGCCAGTTCTACGCCCGCTGCCGCACGAAGCCCGCCAGCGGCCAGTACGCCGCGCAGTCGGAGCTCAACTTCGCCAGCGTGAAGGCGGCGAACGGCGCCGCGCAGATGCCGGCGAAGTCGAGCGCGCCGCGGCCCGCCCCGACGTCGGCGAAGCCCGCCGGCGGCAAGGCGCCGCCCGCGTGGGCGAACAAGGGCCGGTAAGCCGCCTAGCAACCAACGGCCCGCCCGCGCGCTTTAGCACGACGCCTTCCTCCCCTGGGACGTCGGCGCGCGTGGCGGGCCACCTACACGGAGAACGATATGCCCTCGTTCAATGCGCAACGCGAACTCGACCGCCGCCGCAAGGCCGCGCAGAAAGCTGCGCCGCCGGCGCCTGTCGTGACCAAGCCAGTCGCCAAGAAGGTGAAGCGTGGCAAAGCTGCCTGAACCCACGCACGGCACCGTGCAGCGCATTTACGCGCTGCACGAGGACCGCCGCGACAACACACCCCGCCCGTACCTCGGAGCGTCGATCCTCGGCGAGCCGTGCGCGCGGCGCTTGTGGCTGGGCTTCCGCTGGTGCGGCGCGGAGGCGTTCAACGGGCGGATGCTGCGGTTGTTCAAGACGGGCGACATCTTCGAGGGGCGCGTGCTGCAGGAGCTGCGCGAGATCGGCGTCAAGGTCGAGGGCGAGCAGCACGAGGTTGTCGCGTGCGATGGGCACATGAAGGGGCACATCGACGCCGCCGCGCTCGGCTTGTGGGAAGCGCCCAAGACCTGGCACCTGGTCGAAGCGAAAACGCACAACACCAAGTCGTTCGCCGACCTGCAGAAGAAGGGCGTGCGCGAGTCGAAGCCGAAGCACTGGGCGCAGATGATGATCTACATGGGCCTCACCGGCATGACGCGCGCGCTCTACATCGCCGAGAACAAGGATACGAGCGAGCTGCACACCGAGCGCGTCGAGTTCGACAAGGCCGAGTTCGACAAGCTCATCGCCAAGGCCGGCCGGGTCATCTTCGCCGCCGAGCCCCCGCCGCGCATCAGCACCGATGCCGGCTGGTACGAGTGCAAGTTCTGCCCGTTCCACGCGCAGTGCCACGGCGAGGCCGTGCCCGCGCCGACGTGCCGGTCCTGCGCGCACTCGACGCCGATCGGCAACGGCGAGTGGCATTGCGACCAGTACGACGCGCCGATCCCGCTCGACGCACAGCGCGAGGGCTGCGACGAGCATCGGTTCATCCCGGCGCTGCTCGAGCACGTCGCCGAGCTGGTGAAGGTCGACGGCAACGCGGTCGTGTGGAAGAACCTGCTCACCGGCCTGCCGTTCGATCAACCGACGTACAGCTCGCGCGACATGGCGACGGCGCGCGACTTCCGTGTCGTGGGCGATCCGACGATGTCCAGCTTCAAGGAAGTGTTCGGCAACGACAGCCAGGTGCTGCCGGGCGAGCCGCCGCGCGAGATCGGCGACGCGCCGAAGAGCGACTTGAAGACGTTCTACGGGGAGCGCGCCGCATGAGCCGCCAGGGAGACATTGCACCGGCACCGTGGCGGCAGGGGAGGCGGTACCCGGACAACATCTACGACGCCAGGGGGCGCTACATCGCGCGGGCGAGCGGGCAGGCAACTGCTGCGGAGCGTGCCGCCATCGCCGCCCGGATCGTCGCGGCGGTGAACGCATACGAAGGGGAACGGGAATGAGTGACGATTTTGTAGCGCATTCGCGCAAGAGTTGGCGCGAGAGGCAGGCCGGCGGGCCGACTGATACCCAGATCGCGGTTGGCTGTTTGCAACGCATCGCAGACGCGACCGAGAAGATGGCCGCGAGCTACTACAGCATGCGCAACGCCCGCGACTACTGGCAGGCGCAAGCGAACGCCTTGAATAGGGAACTCGCGACCGAGCGGCGGCGCAATGCTGCACTGCGCGGCATCGCGAAAAAGAAAGCGGAGCCGCGCAATGACTGACGAGACGAAGCACACACCGGAATTGACGTTCACGATGTTGGAAGCCGACGCGCTGCTGCAATGTTTTGGTGGCGAGCCGGCGGAATGGACGGTGCGCAAATTGGACGCGGGGGCGATTCGCGACCCCGATGACGGGCCTTCGCCCGCCGGCCTATGGGCGCACCTAAGCGACTACCCGGAAGAAGGCTGCATCTATCTCGGGCCAGCAGACGATCCGGATGCGATGCCGGAATCATCCATCGTCGCCTCCGCCCCCGCCCTCGCCGCCCGCGTGGCCGAGTTGGACGCAGAGGTAGCGCGGCTGCGCGAGGCGTTGCGGGAGTTGCTGAACGGATGGCCGCGAGGGCACTTGCCAGAAACGGCAAAGCGCGGATACCGAGCCTTGGGAGACGAGAAATGACCGACACCGCCGCGCCGCGATGCCCGTTCTTTTGGAACACGCACGACCAGCGATGCACGCTCACGGAAGGACATAGCGGCAGTCATGCTTACGGGAACTTGCCGCCCGCCACCCCCGCCGCCAGCGCCCCGCGCGGGGAGGATGCCCTGTTGGATCGGCTGACCGGCTTGATGGTTGGCGGTTGTACCTGCATGACCAAGACGCCCGAGTTGGCCCACCACGATCCGCAATGCAAGTACCGCGTCGCATCGGAGGCATACGACACCATCGCCGCGCAGGCCCGCGAGATTGCGGAGTTGCGCCACGACATCGAGCGCGCGCAGGAAGCATCGACAGCGCTGGCGACGGAGTTGGAGGCGGCGCGGGCGGGTGCTCCGCAATCGAGCGCCGAGCATTTCCAACGGGAGGGCATTCTCCCCGACATCATCCGAGAAGCACTCGATGCCTACGATGATTTTATGGGCGACGACGACTATCGAGGCATGGCGGTGCTGCGCGAAATCATGGACCGGATGCGAAAGCGATTCACACCTTTCGACGCCGCCCGCGAGGCCAAGCCATGAAGATGACCGACGCGCGCGGTATCGCCGTGAAGTGCCCGGACTGCCCGGACGGCTACGTCTGGAACGAGCGCGGACCAACGGACAAGCCGTGCCCGACGTGCGGCGGCGAGGCACGAGTGCGCGTGCCTTTCGATGCGCTCGGCAGCCTCACGTCCTCGCCGCTCGGAATCCGCAAGGCAGCGGAAGTGCGCGCGCCGAAGCTGAAGCCGGGCGAGAAACCGAAGCCCATCACCGCCGACTGCTATGGAGCGCACACGCTCGATTGGTGCGGCGGCGCCACGCCTCGCCGGAAGCCCGCGCCATGAGCCGCATCGAGATTGACGATCCGCGCAAGTGGCGCATATCACGCTCGGGCTATTCCATCGTGACCGGGTGGGGCGACGAACGCCGCACTATCTCGACTTGGCAGGATTGGCGCGAAGTGCCATTCAATGCTGCGCGCTATCAGAACTGGCTCGACAGCGCGCAGCGAATCTGCGATCGGCACAACGCCGAACTGGAATCCAGCACCAGTGACGCCGCGCGGGCGGGGGAGTGAGCGATGGTCAGCTTATGGTATCCGTCGCGTGGCGCTTTCAACATCGGAGCCGATCCGCGCCTATGGACCCTACACGTTGACGCGGGCGATGGCCGCGCGTTGTGTGACCAGCGCGACCTAGAGCCGGTGCATGGAGTTACCGCAGACGCGGCCGGGGCCAAGCGTAAGCGCATGTGCATCAATTGCCGCTTTACACAAGAGCGGGCGGGGGAGTGAACAGGTGCCGTTGCGCGTTCGCCCGGTCAAGCACGCAGAGGCTAATGATTTCGTCGCCCGCTTGCACCGGCATAACCGCCCGACGTTGGGCGCGATCCTGTGCGCAGGCGTCGAGCGTGACGGCGAGCTTGTCGGCGTGGCAATCGCTGGGCGTCCAGTGGCGCGCAGGCTGGACGACGGGCGCACGTTGGAAGTGCTACGGGTCTGCACGGACGGCACGCGCAATGCCTGCTCAATGCTGTACGCGGCGATCCGCAAGGCCGCTGCCGCGTTGGGCTATCGCAGCGTCATCACGTACACGCTGCCAGAAGAAGGCGGGGCAAGCCTACGCGCGGCGGGATTCGTGTGCGAGGGCGAGGCGGGAGGATCGGGCGCAATGTGGGGAACGAGAGAGGGGCGAGCAATGGACGCGATAGGCGACGACATGATCGGCGGCAAACTGCGCTGGCGTTACGCGCTGCGGGCGGGGGAGTGAGCATGACCGACGAACAGAAATGGCTGCACGCGCTTATGTGGACGGCGCTTTGGGGTCAACCGGCGATGAATGAGGAGCATTGGGAAATGTGGGATCGCGCTTACGGCGACGAGTGGATTCCGCGCATCACCGGCATGGCCGATCATTTGCTGGAAGTCGCCATGCTCCGAGCCATCGTGATTACCGGGTGCCTGCCATGACCGACGAGAAGCGGAAGTCGTTCGAGAAGTGGGCGCGCCTAATGGCGATATCGGTGCGCCGCATGCATGGCGATTCCGGCGACTACGAGGACGCGGACACGCGCAACGCTTGGCACGCATGGCGAAACGCATGGCACGCCAGCGCCCTCGCGATGCGGGAGCGGGCGGCGCAAACGTGTCTGGACGACAGAACGGGGATGCCGCTCACCGATGCCGTGCGCGAAGAATGCGCAGCCGCCGTGCGGGCGATTGAGCCGTGAGCGAAGTCGTAACCATCGGCGACGCCACGCTGTACCACGGCGACTGCCTCGAAATCCTGCCGACGTTGCCGAAGGTGGACGCGGTCATTACCGATCCGCCGTATGGAATTTTGAATCTCGCCGGCGAGGGCTCGACCACGGCAGTACGGAAGTCGCCGCGCCAGCAAGGAAGCGGAACGCTCAAGAATCGGCTGCTGAACGTCAGTGACGTTCGGTGGGACGTTGCTCCGTCGCCGGATGTGTTTGACCGACTGCGGGCCATGTCCCGCGAGCAGATTGTATGGGGCGGGAACTACTTCCCGTTGCCGCCGACGCGCGGCGTGCTGGTGTGGGACAAGGAACAGCCTTGGGAGAATTTCTCCCAGGTGGAGTTGGCGTGGACGAACCTCGCGCGCCCTGCGGGTATCTTCCGCGCCAGCGCAACGCGCAGCACGCCCGGCAAGGAGCATCCGACCCAGAAGCCGGTGAGCCTGATGCGCTGGTGCGTGGGTATGACCGCCGGTTCGGTGCTCGACCCCTACATGGGGAGTGGGACCACTGGCGTCGCGTGCGCAGAATTGGGCCGCACCTTCGTAGGCATCGAGATAGACCGCGCCTACTTCGACATCGCCTGCGAGCGGATCGACAACGCTTACAGACAGCAGAGGTTATTTGCGTGAAAGGAGCGGACGCATGAGCGACGAGACGCGAGCGGAGTTGCTGCCCTGCCCGTTTTGCGGCCACGAAAAACCGACGTTCGTCCGCAGGGGCGACTCTCGACAATCCTGCATCATCGAATGCGGCTGGTGCGGATGCAGACACGAATCGTCGGACGAGGGTGAGGACAACGGCAGCACATGGAACACGCGCGCCGCCATCGTCGCCGAGCGCACCCGCTGCGCCGCCATCGCTCGCGCGCACGGGGCAGAGGATGTTGCGGCAGAGATTGAACATTCCAACTAGGAGACAAGAGTGCAATTTGACCTATCGGCGCTTGGTATTACGCAAGAGGAATTGCAGCAACGGGTCGTGGACAGGATTGCCGAAAGCGTCCTGCGCTTCGAGACGAGCAACGAGTACGGAGATCCGGTTTGGATGGAGTCGGACATGGCGCGCTCAATGGACAAGCTTGTGCGCGAGCGCATTAACGCCGAAGTACAACGCATCGCCGACGCCCATGTGCTGCCCAAGGTGACGCAGATGATCGAGAACGTCACGCTTCAACAGACCAACGAATGGGGCGAGAAGCGAGGCGCGCCGGTCACATTCATCGAATACCTGGTTCAGCGCGCAGATTTCTACATGAACGAAAAGGTGAGCCACGACGGCAAGGCGAAGGGCGAGTCCGGCAGCTATTCATGGAACGGCACACAAACGCGACTCACCTATCTTGTCCATCAGCACCTGCAATACAGCATCGAAACCGCCATGAAGGGCGCGCTATCGCAGGTGAATGCGGCCATCGTCCCGGCGCTCGCGGAGACCGCGAAGACCAAGTTGTCCGAAATCGCGGCATCGCTCAAGGTCGAGGTCAGGACGAAGTGACCGCAGACGGGGCAGAGGACGCGGCGAGGGAGATGGAGGGCGACGCGCGATGAGCCTTTGGGGCCTGCTATGGGTACAGCGCGGCCGGTTCGCCAATGAGCATCTTATCTATGGCGACAATTGCCTGCCCGCCATGTTCCGGACTCGACAAGAGGCGCGCGCATGGGCGATTAGGCATTACGGCTTCATTCGCCATCGCCTCGATCTGCGCTCGCCTCCGCACGAATGGCGAATGCCTCGCCCGGTGCGCGTCGCCGTCAAATGGTCCGCCGCCTGACCTCCCCACCCAACGCCAGCGCGTGAACACGCTTGACCTCACCGCCGCCGCCGCGTTCCTCGGGATGCGCCCTGAAACGTTGCGCGAGCGCGCCGCCTATTTCCGCTCCCAATGCCGATCTATCAGCGCCCCGGTTCGCCGTACTGGTGGATCGACCTCCGTCACCCTCGCGGCGGACGGCGAATGGTTCCGAGTTGGCGAGACGACGCTGCGCCTCGACGGCCATTTCACCGCCGCGCAGCTTCGCAAGATGGCCGACATCCTAGACCGCTATCCGAAGGACGAACCATGACCGTCGCCGAACTGATCGCCCGGCTGCAGGAGTTGCCGCAGGATGCGGAGGTCGTCATTCCGGCGAACGGATTGCTCGCGCTAAACGATGGCCCGAGCGTCGTGCTCGCGATACCAGACGGCGACCGATTCGGGGTGCCAGCTTTCGAAATGGTCTCGAGCGATACGCACGCGCGGCGCAACATCGTGAACGTGCGTCCGGTCGTCGTGATCGAGTAAGGGTCGGCCTATCGCGCCGGCCCGCAACCGGCGCGCAGGGAGCGGGAGGAGCGCCCCTCTTCGGCCGGTTGATCGTCAGCCCAGCGGATCGCCCGATGGCGGCGCCGCGGCGAGCCGCGCCTCGTCCGCCTGCGCCTTGCGCGTCAGAATGAGCTGCAGCAGGGCGTCGTCCTGCGTGGCCATCGTCAGCGGGACGACCAGCTCGAGCGTGCGGTGGCCGACGAAGTCCGCGGTCCAGTCAACCTGGATGCGGATCTCGTCGAAGCGCACGCCCACGGTCAGGCCCAGCCGAACGGCGCGCTGGCGTCGGGGTGGAAGCCGGCGTCGGTCAGCAGCTGCTCGATCTCCGCGACCGTCTTGCCCATCACCGTCCCGCCCACAATGATGCGGAACACCGGCGACTGCTTCAGCGCCAGGTTGGCCATCGTGTCCGGCTGGTCGGGCGTCAGGCTCTTGCGCAGGACCGCGACGAGCGAGCCGTACTTCTGCTCCCACGGCGAGAGCTCGGCGGCGTGCGAGAAGCCCGCAGCGACGATCGCGGCAGCCGCGGCCTCGGCGATGCGCGCGGCGGCCTGGGTGTTCGACGTCCGGTCAGGCGTCGTCGGGCTCTGCGGGCGGGGTCGGTTGTGGCGCATGACGGCTCCTGGTTAGGCGAACGGGGCGAGCGGGCCGGTATAGCCGGTCACGTCGACGGCGGCGAGTTCGGCCTCGGGGTTTTGCAGAACGCGGCCGTTGTCGCGGTCGCGCACGATGGGCTTCTTCGTGAAGATGGCGTAGTCCTTGGCGCCGCTCTTCCACAGTCCGGCCTTGACGTAGAACGCCCAGTCGTACAACGACAGGGTGTCGGGGTCGATCTTGCCGGTATAGTTGCCGGCCTCGTCGGTTGCGTAGCGGAGCAGGTTTTGCATCCGCTCCCGGTCAGCCTCGCTCACGAACGGCGTGCCGAAGGGGTCGCGGCCGAATGGGGCGGCCGAGTCAACGACCGATCCATCGGTGGCGCGGCGGACGATGTCCAGCAACTTCACCGACTCGTCGGCGGTGTCGAATTCCAGAATGACTTTGACCTTACTCATCATTTGCTCCCTTTGGTTGCGGCTGACATCAAAGCCTGCGACTGCGCTGTCGACTCCTTGGTGCCGTCGAAGCGGTAGTCGAAGATCGATTTCCAAGCCGCGTACGTGATCGCGAGTAACGGGCCCGCGAGGCCGAGCAGAACCGGGTCGATACCCTTCTGCACCCAAATCGACTGATAGACGATCGCCGCCAGCATCAGCGCCGAGCAGATGCTTGTTCCGATGCCGGCGAACCACACAAGCCACGGCGTCATGTCCCACCGCTCGCGCTGCGCACGCTCCGCCGCCGCGTTGCGGCCGGTGAGTTGCGCATCCCACATGGCCTGATCCCACTGGGACGCCTTGTCCCCCGCCTTCATGAGCGCGTCTATCGTGGCGAGCGCCTGCGCCTCGAGCGCCTTCGCCTTCGCAGCCTTGTCCTCCGGCGGCGCGGCGGTGAGCGCGGCCACCGCCTGCGTCGCGGTTGCGTTGTCGACCACGGGGACGCTCATGGCATGCCCGACTTGCGCGATCATCGATTGCATGAAATCGGCCGCGAGTTTCGGATCGGCGCCTGTCTTCTCGGCGATGACGGCCTGCGCCCGGCCGCTGAACAGGCCAAGCACTTGCGGAATGAGTTGCGCGAGCAACGGCAGAGCAACGGCGCCCATGGCGGCCTCCGGTTGGGTAGTGGTTCGGTCATCGACGGGCGCAGGCGCACCCGCCAATCCGCCGTCGTATCGGACGAACACGGCGCGGGCCTTGTCCATCGTCCATCCTGCGGAACTCTCGGCCGCACCGGGAAGCGAGGTCCATTCCTTGCGGCACTTGGCAACGGCATCCTCGAAGCGACCGGCGATTACGTCCTCGAGCGCGCCACGCCCGGCAATCAGTGCCACCGCCATCGCGTCCTGATTGGGCGGCGAGAAGTCGGTGACGCCGTACTGTTCGGCAACGTTCGCCCACGTCGTACCCAGGAACTGATAGGCGCCGCATGCCCGCGCCCCGCGCGTCGTCGGGATGCCGTGCCACGGATGCCGCCAGAGGGTCGGATCGGCCGGCGCGTCGAAGTGGGAACCGCCATTGATGACGGTGTATGCGGAGTCGTCCTGCGACGATTCGCGCTCGCGGATGACGCGCAGGAATGCCGAGACGTTGCTGATCTGCAGCGCGGCGCGGAGGTCGGAAAGCGTCACGCGCGCCCCCTCACGGCCATAGCGACCAGGACCACGGCGAGAGCGCCGAAGATGCAGCAAGCGCCCACCCACGCGCCGAGCTTGACATCATCGTCGTCCATGTCAATCGGCCGATGGAGCGTGCCTGTCAATCGCCTTTCTCCACTCTTCCAAGCGGACGATGCGTACATCGTGCTTGTGCAGGTCCTGCATAACCAGATCGTGCAGTCCCGAGAGCTGTTGTCCAAAAGCCTTGAACTGCATCTCGGAGGAATCCTTCAGTGATTTGTACTGCTCGTCATTTGATAACTTGATCTCTCTGAGCTGCCCCATAACGCCGAGCGCGATCCATGCCAGTGTTGCGATCAGGCCAGAACCGAGAATGCCGCACGCCCACATCAAAAAATCGACGATGGTCTCTTGTGCAATGACTGGCATTTCAACGGTCCTTTCCAAGGGCCATGGTTTCACGGTAGAGATCGCCGCCCCGGTACGCGACGACGAGCTGCTCGACGGCTTGGTGAGATTCCGGTGGCATAGTTCCTCAGGCGAACGTCGTGGTCTTCTTCCAGCCGCCGTTGTAGATGTAGAGGTTGTTGTTGGTCGTGTCGAAGATCAGCGGCACCATGCCGGTCTTCGTGGTCGGCGTGCCGGTCGGCGCTCCTGCGCACGTGGGGATGTAGAGGAAGCCGTCGGTCGCACTGGTGGCGAGCGCGGCGCGGCCCACGACCACGTTCCCGGCGCCGTCGATCGACATCCGCTCCGTCGTGGTGGTGTAGCTAGATGTCGAGTTGGTGAAGAACCTGATCGGCTGATTTCCGATCGTCAGGATGTTTAACCGACCAGACGCGGCCGCGACCTGCATATCCTGCGCTGCGATGAACCCGGCCGTCGTGAAGCCCGTGCCTGCGACCGATATGAAGTTCTCGGTCTGCGTGCTCGTGCGCAGACGAAACCCCGCGTAGGTGCCAGAGCCGGACCCTGACGCGTGCGCGCATATCTCGTGACCCGCATTGGAACTTCCCTGCGCGTGCACGTGATAGGAGGGGGTTCCACCGATCCCTACTTGCACGTTCGTCGCATCGAACTGCAGGCTGGCGCTATCCGTGAGCTGGCCGGCCGTGGTGGCGTATGGAATCCTGCCGGCGGTTCCTGCGGTGATAACCGGATACGTCGCGAGGGTGATCGTGCCGTTGCCCGCGATCCGCATCCGCTCGTTGCTCGAGCTGCCATTCGCGTTCGTCATGAAGACGATCGGCGCGCCCGAGTCGTACGTCGTCAGCAGCAGACCATTCAACGCCCAGGCATTCAGCACGATCTGGTTGGGCAGGAATTTGCCCACCGCAGCACCGTTGTTAAACTTCACCGGATGCAGGCAGAAGTTGCCCTGGACAGACGAATCGTTGAAGAGGTCGAGGCCGGCGCCCGATTCTGTGCCGGTGGTGGTGGTCGTGTTGGTGTACGCGAGGCGCACGCGCGCCTGGTCGGTCGGACTGGCCCGGGTGATGTGCAGCGGCACGGCGGGGCTGGTGGTGCCCATGCCGATCTTGTTGTTCGCGTTATCGAAGTTGAGGTTGGTGTTGTCCTCGGTGAGCGCTCCCGTCGCCCCGGCGAAGATGATGCTTCCCGGCGTGAACGATCCCGTGCTCGTGGTAAGGCCCGAGATCGCGATGGAGCTGGCCGACGTGACGTGACCCTTGGCGTCGACGGTGATCTGCGCGACGCTGGACCCGCTGCCATAGGTGGCCGCCGTGACGCCGCTGTCGTCGTGCGTGAGGTTGGTCTGGCCGCTGCCAGCGCTCGCCATCGAGAGCGGCGCGACGGCGTTGATCGCTTGGGCGACCGCGTCTACCGTGACGCCGGCGTCGAGCGTGCGGATCCCGCCGAGGCCGCGCATCGTCCAGTAGTTCGTGCCGTTGAACGCGAGCAGCGCGCCGTGCGCCGGCGTCACGGTGACTGCCGTGCCCGCGTTGTCGATCAGCGCACCGCCCGCCGGGGAGAGCGTCACGGTGCCCGCGCCGAGGTTCTCGATGTAGCACCACCACTTCTTCGGCAGCGTCGAGGGCAGCGTCACCGTGACCGCCGAGGCGTTGCTGAAGCTCACCAGATGCGCGCGGTCGGCCTCGAGCAGCGTGTACGTGGTGGTGGTCACGTAGGTGACTGCCACCGGGAAGTTCGACGCCGTCGTATCGAACGAACCGCCGCCGATGTCGCCGTTCGACCCGCCGGCGGCTTCGCCGGTGTTCGTGAAGGTGACTGAGGCAGCATCCGCGATCGCCGTCCCGAAAGTCACCGCCTTGTAGAGCAGCGCGAGGTTCAACTCGATCGCGGGCGCGTCGACGTTCGTAACAGGCAACAAGACGAAGGTGTCACCATCTACGTGCCCGGCGGTCGTGGTGCCCTTCCGGCCGCGCTTGAAGCCGGTGAGCTCGTAAGTAGCTGGCGACACGAGCACGGCGTCGCGGAAGTTGCACAGCTCCCACGTCGAGCCGCTCTTGATCGCGCAGAGGTTGCCGCCGTTATCGAGCGCCGTTCCGCTGATGCTTTCGAGTGTCGCATCGGCACTGGTGAGCACGACGGTACAGGTTGACTCGTCGACCACGTCGCCCAGCGCGTAGGTCGCAAGCGAGTCGGCGCTGACGCGGCCGAGCACAGCCGCGGTTGAGGTGGACGCGACTTGCGTCCAGGTCGTGCCGCCGTCGATCGACTTGTAGAGCCCGGCGCCGGGCCATCGCCCCGCACCAGCCGGCGCCATGCCGGCGTAGAAGCCGAACGGGAAGTCGCCTTGCGACACAATCGGAATGTCGAGCAACACAGCCTGTGTGGCGACCGAGGCGCTTGGCGGCGTCGCCGGCGGTTGCCCGCCGCCACCGCTGCCGGGCGTGCCGCCGGCGATCGGCTCGGTCACCGGCGCGCCCGACGTGAAAGCACCCGCGAACGCGCGCACGCCCTCGAACTTGATGAGCCCGTTCGGCGACTCGACCTTGTTCGTGATTCGGATGTTGACGCCGCGCACCACGACCACGTCGGTCGGCGTCAGCTTCGACCACTTCCGCGTTGTGTGCCAGGTGAACCGATCGCGTTCCAGCCAGGCGAAGTGCATGTGCCATTGCGCGCGGTCGAGCGCCTCTGTCGGCGTGAACACGAGCGGGAGATCGAGCGTCACGTCGCTCTGGCTGCGGGTGACGGTGCGCCGCCAGTATTGCGAGCCCTGCTGGTAGTCGGCGTCGAAGTTGTAGAAGTTGATGAACACCGTGCGCGGGAGCTCGGCCTCCGGTACTCGCGTCATCTCCAGCGGTTCGGGGGCCTCGGAACCCGGCTCGTGCGCGGCGAGGTCACCGTCGGGGATGGTCGCGATCGCGTCGTGCCCGCGATTGACGCACACCACCTTGCCGTCGAACTCAGTGACGTCGAAGAAGTAGGCCTTGCGCAGGATGTCGATCGCATTGCGCACCGTCATCTGCGAGCCGACCACGAAGCCGCGCACCTCTTGGGTGAGGTCGCTTACGTCGTACTGGCCGGATGTGAGGCCTGCGCGTTCCAGCAAGTCGGCGACGACATCGCCCAAGATCACGTTGACCGGCGGCGGGATCAGCGAGTAGATGCCGACGCTGTCCATCATCAGCCCGCTGCCCAAGTAGTTCGACAGCGAGTTGTCGTGCGTGATCCAGCTCGCGTAGTCCTCCAAAGTCAGATCGGCATTGATCTTGACGAGGCGGATGCGGTAGGTGCCGATCGTGCCGCCGATCGATGCCTCGTTGGTGGCGAGGACGATGAGGTTGTGCCAGACGTAGCCGTTGAGGACCGCCTCGTGCAACTTCGTGCCGGCCGTATCGGTGGCGTCCCAGTGGTGCAGCAGATTCAGGTCTTGATCGAAATGCCAAAGTTGCGCACTGCCGGCGACGCCCGACAGCAGGTAGAACGTATCGTCGCTCGCGGCGAGGCATTGGATGCTGCCGGGTACGATCGAGGCGACGAACACCTCGTGCGCCGGGTCGTACTCTCCCGGCATGCCGCCGTTGTAGGGGACCCGGCAAACGTAGGTGTCGCCCGCGCGGTGGCCAAGCCCGAAGATGTAGTCGCCACACTTGAACGCGCGCTCGAAGTAGTACGCGTGGCCGTGCCCGGTTACGAGGTCGAAGCGGCTAACGTTCTCAAAGGCATCCGTCTCCGGGATGTACCGCCACCAGTAGATATGCTCGCCACCGGTCCCGATGTTTTCCCACGTGAGGAACACATTCGAGTTGTAAACGCCGCAGCCTGAGTTCTGATAGGTGTCGGTGTAACTGGTGCTACCGATTTGATTGCCTTGGTAGTCCCACTTGCGCATCAGAAGCTGCGCCCCGCCGCCATTGGTCATGTCGGAGGCGTAGATGGTGGTGCCGTCCGTGGTCCCGTGGCAAAAGATGTAGTTCGAGGTGGTGCTCGATGCCCATGGCGAGAAGGTGTTGACCCGCCACGGAATGTCTCCCGCAGCCGTGTAGGCCTCGTATTCCACGTTCGGGCGCGAGCGGCCGAAGTCCTCGACGTCCTTCTCCTCGACCACTTCGTAGGCCACCCCACGCATCGGGTTGACCTCGCCGACGCCGTAGATCGTTTCCATCGTCGGGTCGGGCATCTGCGTGGTGTCGCCCAGGTAGAGCACATACGGCCAGTCGTCGTTCGATTCGGCGCCCGCCTCCGTCAGCAACCGACCGTTCGCCCAGCGCCGCTGCACGCCGACGATCGGTCCCTCGCAAATCTCGTTCGCGAACGAAAGCGTGTAGCGGTAGTTCGTGATCTCGGGGCCGCCCTTGCCGCCGCTCTTCTCCTTGTGCTCGGTGAACTTGTTCGGGCCGTCGGACGTGCTGCCCTGCCCCATGCCGAGACCGCCGATGCGCGCCGTGCCGTACAGGATCGGGCGCATGGAGCCGTAATCGGCACCGCGGACCTTGGTGTCCTGCAGCCGCGGGCCCTCAATCTTCGGAGGGTCGAGCAGGTTCCACGCGAACGAGCCGAGCATCCAGCCGATCTGCGCGCCGGTGGGGCCGCCGAAGGCGAACCCGATACCGGCGCCGGCGAGGCCGAGGGCAAGCTGACCCATTACTTGATCCCCCGGATGCGATAGGCGCGCACGATGCGATCGCGCCATCCGGCGTCGAGCTGGTGCTCGCAAACCTTTCGCGCGCTGAGATACGCATGCAGCATGCGGCCGTCGTCGCTCACGATGCCGAAGTGCATCGGGTGCCGCCCGCAGGCGAAGACGAGCACGTCAGCCACCGTGGCGGTGGCGATCGCGATGCGCTCCATGAGCTCGTCGCAGACGGTGAACAGGAACGCGGCGTCCGGGTGGCGGCCGTAGCGGCGCCACTCCGGCGTGGCAAGAAACCGCTGCGCATCAAGGCTCCCGCACTCGGCCGCCACCCCGGCGACGAACCCGATGCAGTCGGCGCCGACACCCTTGCAGCTCGCCTGGTGCAGCCAGCGCGTGCCGAGCCAGCCGCGCGCGGCCGCGATGATCTCGGCACGCGTCATGCGTCGTGCCTTCCCACCTGGACCGCCGCGTCGCCGCCCTGCGTGTAGTCGGACGCCAGGCGGTCGAGGATGTTGTCGAAGTCATCGACGCACTGGCGCAGGCTCTTGTTGCACCCGCGCACCATCTCGTACGTCGCGCCGGCGATGTTCGCGGGCAGCGCCGTGAACAGCACCCAGAAGCCGACGATGTAGGCGCGGACCTCGAACTCCATGCCGGCGTAGGCGCCGCTCGTGATCCGGAACACGCCGTTGCCGAAGTACGCGTCCGCCTCCGTGCGCGCCGCGTCGTGCACGCCGTAGAGGTCCGAGTCGACGGACGACACCGTGCCGGTCGCGGTCACGCTCGCGAGATTGAACGTGCAGCCGTTGCCTCGGCCGGGCCCGCCTTCGCTCTTGCCGAAGTTGTGCAGGCACAGCGGCGAGTTCAGGACGCCGATGCTGTTCTGCACCGCCTGCATGAGCGAAAGCAGCTCGGCGACGAAGCGCAGGCGCCCGGTGCGCACCACGCCGAGGTTGCCGGTCGCGAGGATCTCCGGATCGATGGACAGGTCCGCCCAGTTGACGCGCACCAAGGTGTACGCCGCGAAGTCCCATCGGCCAATCCGCAGATCGTCTTCGGTGAGCGAGTCGCTGCGCAGGATGCTGGTGACCTCGGTCGAGCCGACATCCATGTTGTCGGCCGTGTCGACGTCGCTGCGCAGGAACCCGAACGCTTCGTAGGTATCCCCGCCGAAGGTAAGCGGGGCATCGAAGGCGGTGACGGCCAGGACGATGCCGTCAAGCCGCTCCACGCGCAACGCGACGGTGAGCGTCGTCGTCGGCAGCTGGAGGTGCGCCTGCATGTCGGGATCGAGCGTCTTCATTCGCCGAGCACCTCGACCAGCGGGATGTCGTTGAAGACGGCGACGTAGCTGCCGTCAGGCTTGCGGCTGACGCCGGTCACCTCGAGGGCGTCCACGTCGAAGCGCATGCAGAGGTAAAACGGTCCCGCCCAGGCCGTCGGCGACCCTGAGGTGATCTGCCCCGTCGTCGTGCTGAACGTGCCGCCGCCGGTCAACGTGACCGACGCGTCGGGCTTCGTGATGACCTTGTCGAAGGTATAGGCGCCGACCGTGACGCGATAGACCATCTGGCCGCTGACGATCTTGCCGGTCGCGGAGGTGGCGACGTTGTAGCGCGGGTCGCGCACGCGGAACGTGTGCGCGCGGCCGGCGGCGATCTGGAACATCGCGTCGAGTTCCTGCCAGTACGCCGCGTTCAGCGCGGTGTACCGGATCGTCAGACGCGCCGCGTTCCCCGACAGGTTCTGGTTCCGCGACTCGCGTCCGTTGTCCATGACTAGGACGTCGGTCGAGTAGCCCGGAGCGCTCGCCCAGTCCAGCGCGATGCCCGTATTCAGGAGCATGTTTTTATAGGCCATCGCTATCCCCTGCGCCGCGCCGTCGTCGCGCGATCGGCAGCCATCCGCGCGGCTTGCCGCGATGTCTCGTAGGTAGCCCCTGGCATAACGTTGATCGTTTGGTTGATAGCGTACGACCGCTCGCGACCGTATCCGAACTCACGCTTGTTCTCAGCGGCAGGGACAATACGCTCGCCCTTGTGGATTCGCGCGATCATGTCGCGCGGAACGTACGGCGTGCCGACGGCAAAGCCTGGGAGAAGGAAATCGGCGCCCATGTTGCCGATCGCCGCCGCGCTGCTGCCGCCACCGCTGCCGAAGAACCCGAACAGCTTGCCGAAGTCGAAGCCGCCACCACCACCGGCCCCGCCGAACAAAGACGCAAAGAAGTTGCCAGGACCTCCGCTAGTACCAACGCCAAAAATCGAATCGGCTAGTTTCTGCGCGGCGATGCGGGTGATCGACTGCACGATCGCGCGCTCCATATCGCGGAACGCCTCTTTGATGCTCTTCGTCCCGTCAACGATTCCGCTGACCGCGTCGGCGAACGAGTCAGCGAATATTTTGTTGTACTTCTGCACCTCGTTGAAACGCTCGGTGGCTGCGGCAAGCTGCTCGATCAGGGCAATCCGCTTCTGGAATTGTTCCTCGAGGATCGCGAGTCCGGCTTGGTCGTCGGCAAGCAACGCCTGCTTCTTCAAGCGCTCGTACTCGATTGTTTCGGCAAGCTTCTGGCGCGCGACGTCATCCTGGCCGACGAGGGCGATCGAACGCTCCAGCGTGCTGTTGTCGTCCGCGTACTGGCCGAGGTTGGCGGTGAACGCCTGCACCGCTTTCTGCTGCTCTTCCTGCAGCCGTTGCAGCGCCTCGATCTCCTTCTCGGTTTCC
>WBZU01001048.1_pt2 | contig 18433 bp, 17 predicted proteins | sample 5204311 | NCBI WGS metagenome assembly WBZU01 (sample SAMN12344359, study PRJNA552823) | activated sludge metagenome | biome: Activated sludge suspended growth; feature: Nitrification reactor; material: Wastewater; isolation source: activated sludge from nitrification reactor of wastewater... | reverse complement strand
AACAGCCGAGGGCGCATAATTAGTGGGGTACATTCCATTGGTTTTGGTGATAGTGAAATGATACGGGATTACATAAAAGTTCAACCCCCATTTCTAGGAGCCCCTACTTGGGTCCATAATGGTGGAGCGGTAGATATTTATTGTAGAGTACCTGTTGCTACTACTTTTCAACAATTTACAGTTGATGAGGAAGGTTTTATATATTTAGAAGGCCCAGTAATTAGAACTAGTTGGGGGGAATCCTACGGGGTTGATAATGATGGGGGAGATCCAGATACTTTACTTCCTAGTGAACACCCGGTGGAGAATGCATTCTGGCAGTTTGAAAATGAATATTTGATAAAGACAACAGAGCATATATTAGGCCCTTTATTGGAGCCTGGAGTGGGGTCCTTAACTCTAATAGACCATGGATTAAATCTAGGGGAATATATTATGTTAGGGGACCGGGACGAAAATGGCAATGATTACCGATCTAAATTTAAAGTAAAAGAAGTTTTAAGTAAAGACACTATATCTTTATTTTTAGGTAATTCAAGTTGGCCTCCTTCTGGACCTTATCAAAACACTACTTTAATGTGGTACGTGGATCGTCCTAATGATGTAGGTTTTTCAACTAGACAAAAAATGAAGGCAAATATAGGAAAGGCATTTGCCGGAGAGACTATAACTTTTAAAATAACTTATTATCAGGATATTGATAGCATACAGTCTTATTTAGAAGATAAAACCAGAAGAGTACTATGTGCTGATTTATTGGCTAGAGGATTGCCTGTAATTTTTGTTGATTTAGAATTAGCTGGGTATGAAGAGATACCTGATCAATCAGTGGCATATAACGTATTATCTGAATATTGCCAAGGATTAAACCCTGGTGAACCCTTTTTAATATCGGCTCTAGTAGGTAAATTATATGAGGCTGGTATACGAAACTTAAAATATATCCCTTCGATCCAGTTCTACGGATATCATACAGATTGCTTTTCTTCCGATCCCCTTTTCGGTGGTGGGGAGGATCTATTTAGGCCTGATAGTTCTTTGGCTATATATGTGCCTCAGATTGTAAATACTTTTACTTTATAACTTAAATGTCATTAGACCCATCCTCTAATATAACGGTAAATAAGTGTGACTTTTCCCCTGAAGGATTAAATATAGGGAAAGACAATAGAGTTATGACATACCTGTATGGGTTGTCAGACTTTTGGTCATACATGTTTGAAGACACTTCTTCTGTCAATCTATTATTAGAAGCCAACGCAGTTATAGCTTCTGATATATATAGTAAGTTTTTACAATTAACCTCCAGTATATCCATAGAGGATGTCCAGAAATTAACGGCTTCTCAAATAAAGTTAGTTTTCATAAAAGCTACTGATTTAGTACCTGGAACGATAGAAACCTATCAATTAACGGATCAAATATCCGGGTCTAGATTGATTGCTAATAAACCCTTATTACCTACACGTATTCTAGAGAATGGCAAAGATTATTATATAGATGATATAAATCATACTATTAAATTTGCGGCTCCACTACTAGGATCCGCGTTCCCTTACAGAATAACCGGGGAGGGAATAAGAGAGTATGCCCTATGGTTCGTAGACGTAGAAATAGATGATAATCTTATCTATGAAAATTTTGGAAAACTGATAGGGGTAGACCAACCAGAAAAATCCTCTGAAAACTTTAAAAATTTTATTTACGGAATGTACTATATGTACATTAATGGTCCTACGTTAGATTCTATACGTAGAGGGTTAAACCTGTCTTTAGGTATACCTTTAGCCAGAGATAAAGAAGAAGTTTTAGAAATAAGAAAATATCTAAATACCGACCAATATATAGTAATAACCGATCTAAATTCATATCTTATACCTTATGGATTAGAACCTGAAGTATCAGTAGGAGATATTCTAGAGACAGGTTCTGAGTTAGCATATTGGGTAGAAGTAAAAGATTATATACACGATGGAGATTGGTGGATTAATTTTCAAATCCCAAAACATATACTCCCGTCTTTACCTAATGATGATCCTACTACTAATCGGTATGCTACCTCAGGTAGTTGGTGTGATTGGATAATGAGAAATTATCTAAGGAAACATACTTTTTTAGTTAATGTAAAAACTACTGGGTTTAAGAATATTCAAAACTTTCAGAATATATCTCAAATAATAAATAAGGTTAAACCATCATACACAACCCCAATATATGTATGGACAATCCCCATATTGGAAGATCAAATAGATTTAGTTGAAACTTTGAACACTACTTTAAATATGAAGATGTGTTCAACTCTAACTGATGGTATTTATAGGTTTGAAAGAGACGCCACCTCTCCTCTTCTAAGAATATGTCCGCAATTTACCAGATTTTCAGCTAAGGAAAGTTTAAAAGAATTTTTAGGTAAAGATACTGATATTAATGGTCCAGCTAGAATTTTTGAAGGGGAGCCATTAACTGGGTATGTAGTACCTCAGCTTCAAATAAAGGAATTATCAGAAAAAGAAAAAGCATGGATGCAAGTATTTCTGACAAGAGGACAAAATTATTTATTAAATGAAAAATCCGTGATGTCTTTTGGCAGGAATATATCTTATAATGAATCTGGAGTAACATCAAATCCATTAGAACAAAAATTTGGAAAGAGTGAAGGTTACCGTATGGTATACTTATATACTACGGTAGATTGGGACTTGAAAGCTAAATTAGCTTCCGTAGGATTACCTTTATATCCAGAAGATATATTTACTGTGTTTAAACCTAGAACTGATTTCGGTATTATAAATGGGGAATCAATAAATGGGATTAGTTATTTAAATTGGTTTACAACCATGCAAACTAACTTTAACACCCTATTTATAAGGGATGCTAACGTCCATTATTTAGGGGCAATGTTTCCTAAAGATGCATACAGAACTTTCACCCCTTTAGTAGGAGATCTAACTATTGAAGATTATTTGGTAGTTACTAGAATAATGGATCAAACATACGGAGTATTCTGGGTAACAAAAAATTTCACATATCAAACCGATGAAGTATTTTGGGGACATAAATCGGATGATGTATTGTCAGTGGAGATCGACGGCCCATTATCCAGAGGTATGTTCGCTTTTGGAGGGGCTATGTACACTATACGAGGGGCAGAGACTGTTAGCTCGGTACCATACACTGATCCAGAAAATGGAGTAATATATATGTCAAGAGGTGGAAACCCTCAGGTAAGTGTAAGGCGTACTTTGAACAATTAACGTTAAAATAAATCTATGAAGATTATATCTAAATTAAACATATTTGATGGGTTCCTAAGAATATTCAAGGTACCTAACGGCGGGCAAAAATACTTAGTTTTTGAAGAACAAAATCTAATAACAAATGCTTCAAAACAATTATTATTGCAAAGTATTTATTTACCTGATATAGTTTCAGATCCTATATCTAACCTACAAGTAGGAGTTGGTGGTACAATAGATCCTGATGGGTTGTATCCAAAATTGGAAGACCCATTACAGACCAATCTGACTACCCCGATATTAGCCGTGCCAGTAATTGCAGTACCTGATCTACCTAATTTACTTGTAACTTTTGTTGCTGACTTAGATCAGAGTCAAGGAAATGGAAGTTTAATCACGGAAGTTGGAATGTTTAAGGAATCAGGAAATATATTTAATATTAAAAACCATCCTGGTATTCCTAAAACTGCTGAGTTTTCAATACACTATGAATGGACTATAAAATTCCTATAATATGGCTAGCACATTATTAGTTACTAAAGAATTAAAAAATGACCACTGGTTGATTACTATGGAAATTCAACCAGGGGGAACTTTACCACCTGAAATTTTTGTATATACTAACACTGGAACTTCGGCCTTGGGTGAGTTTTACGGAGTGTGTTCCGTAGATGAATTAACAAGACTACAAAAGTTTGTAGGGGTAGAAATCCCTATGTTTGGAAATAAATATGTAAAGTATGGACCAGCTAAAATAAAAATAGATTTAGCCACTGAAGTCCAACCAGTAATTGATGCTACCATAGCTAACATTAGAAGTTTGAGTATTGCTTATCAAGCTCAAATTACTTCAACAACCACCTACACAATAGTCTAATATTTCATGAAACAACTATATGCTAATAATGCTGATACAACTTTGGCAGCTCCAATAACTCCATCGAGTTTATCTATAACAGTTGTTGATGGCTCTAAATTCCCTAATCCTGGAGCAGGTCAATTTTTCTTAGTAACCTTGTTTTATCCAGCTACATCTGCTATTGAAATAGTAAGAGTATCTAGTAGATCAGGCAACGTATTTACAATATCATCTATATTGGACAGGGGATTAGAAGGTACTACTGCTGGTACTTTCTCTACTGGCTCAATTATATCTTGCAGGGTAACTGGTGGAACTTTATCAAGTTTTTCAACTGCTGATCAACCATTCGGGGATGTCAGTTTATTAGGAGCCCCATCTGCTATGTTTAATGCTGGGTATGTTTGTACGACAGTAGACCCGTCTAACAACCCAGTTATAGTAACTAAAAGAGATGAAAATAGTTGGGTCGTCAATAATTTTACTATTATTGCAACTGGTACAATTAGTTCCAATACAACTACTTCCCTATCGGCTTCATCAATAGTTACCCCTAACTTTTCAGTAGGGAAATATTTAGTACAAATAACTTCTGGTCCTGTGACTGGAAATATCCGGGTTATACAAACATCTTCTGGAAATAACATAACCTGGACCGAGCCTATGTCCGCCAGTCTGGCTCCAGGAGCGACTTTCGATATACTACAAGCTAATTCATCTCTTTTCGGAGAACTAGCACTACCAGGCCCTAATTCAGACATAACAGAATTAAACGGATTAACTAAAGCTATTACTGTACCGCAAGGAGGAACCAATATTACCTCCTATACTGTTGGAGATATCCTAGTAGCGACCGGTACCACCACTTTATCAAAACTGCCAGATATAGCTGTAGGTAATGTTCTATTAAGTAAAGGAACTGGAGTAGCGCCTGCATACGGCAAAGTATCTCTAACTACTTGTGTATCCGGGACACTTCCAGTAGCTAACGGAGGTACTGGATCTAGTACTGCATCAGGAGCAAGGGTTGCAATAGGAGCTGCTACAGCTGGATATAATTCAGATATAACTGTGTTAGCTAATTTATCCAGAAGTGATGCTATCAGTCCAACTTTATTCTTTAATGGATTTCCCGATACTGGAATATACTGTCTAACAGGTTCCACTCCAAATCTAGGATTTACTATAGACGGAAGATCTACCTTAACCTTGGATTATAGCTGTGCTACTTTGCATAGAATTGATGGGGCTGAAAAAGGTGGGACCATAACTTTTAATAGATCCTTAGATAACCAAGCTATGTATACGTTCCAGGTTAATGGAGTAACTACTAGCCCTAATATGATCTTTACAAACCGGAATACTTTAGCTACTTTATTAACTATTACTCCTACGGGTGATTTAACCGCATTAGGGACTGTAACTGGAGCTTCTGATATAAGATTAAAAACTGATTTAAAGCAAATAAAATTCGCTTTGGATAAAGTTACTAGGCTTACTGGATATACATTCAAAAGAAAAGATACAGGGAAAATTGAAACGGGCCTATTGGCTCAAGAAGTAGGGGAAGTACTACCAGAGGCAGTTGTTACTTATGGTGAGGAAAATCACCTAGCCATTGCATATGGAAATTTAGCCGGGTTACTAGTAGAAGCTATAAAAGAATTAAATGATAGAGTAACCAAAATAGAAAAATTACTAAGTTAATTAAAATGACAGTCACTAGATCAAAATTAGAACAAGTTAGATATCATACCCCAGCAGATCCTTACGTATGGTCAGTAGATAATAGACCTCTATCAGATTTGGATGGTAATGATTTAATACTAGCCGATGAGATAGATTCGGTAAGAAATCTATTGAGTAAATCTCCTTTTACCGCGCATACCTTCGTAGCAACTAGTAACCAAACAACCTTTCCTCTGCAATATTCAGTAGGATATATATTTATTACCGTCAACGGTCAATATACAAATTTGTATACTGCTACAAATGGGTCTTCAATTGTATTTAATTCTCCTCTATCTGCAGGAGCAGTAGTTAATGTATATTCATTTAATGTACCCATACTGACTTCTGTAATTACTCAGACAGCTACTAGTAATCAAACTGTTTTCTTGATGAATTATGCAGTAGGTAATATAATAGTTTTTAAAAATAAAGTTTTTACAAGGGCTTACGCAGCTACTAGTGGAACTTCCATAATATTTAATACCCCTCTACTAGCTGGAGATATAGTAGATGTAATTTGTTTTGCAGCTAATAGTATTACTGAGGTTACCAGTTTCACCACTGCCGTAGCTCAGTCAGAATTTTCCTACTCCTATACTCCAGGTAACCTTATGGTTACAAATAATGGTTTATTTACCACTAATTTCATATCCAATAATGGAATCAGTGTTACCTTATCTTTTCCTCATAATCCTGGAGATAATGTTTCTATACTTTACTTTACTGGATTACCAAGTTTAGTAGGAACTCCAGGTAGGGATGGTCCTCAAGGGGTTAAGGGGGACAAGGGAGATAAAGGGGATAAAGGGGATAAAGGAGATAAGGGAGATCGTGGTCTAACTGGACCAGCAGGTAGAGATGGTACTGACGGTAGCGCCATATTAAATCCTATAACCCTACAAACAGGAGCAGATTCTACTGGAGTTAGTGATAGCAGCAGTGCATATATAGCCGCTGCTAATGCAGAAGGAAGTGTATATATACCACACGGAACGTTTTTAATAAATGATCCTTCCGCTCAGACTAAACTAACTACTTGGTCTAACTTCGGCCAAGGAAAATTAAAAGGATTAGTAGGGGCAGAAACTCAAGTATTAGGTAAATTTGCCAGGTTTGGTATATCTAGCCCATTAGTGGGAGATAAGTTAGCTGGCGGGGTTGTAATAGGTGGGGAAGGCCCATCTGCTTCAACTGATGGAGTTAGTTTATGGTCTAGTTCCCCATCTACGGTAAATGTCCAGGCTACAAAAACTGGTTCAATTACTTCTGCTCAAATACATAGCTCTTGTTTCTCAGGCACCGGCAGGGGAACAGTAGGTCAAAACATAATAGACTCTTACTTTAATACTTTTGGTAGTGACGTTCAAGTAGGAGACTTAATAGGATTTCAAGAATCTTTATTCAAAATTGCGTCCAAGCCTTCCTCATCCAGAGTAACGGTAACAACAATAACTGGAGGGGTAGTATCCTTTACTGATAACAATCTAAAAGTTTGGAGACACTGCTATGAATACGTGGATGGTATTTGTTCAGTTAACGGGACTTCAGTAACTTGGGTATCTGGGGGCTACTTTAAAACTAATACTCCTGTATCAGGACAAAGCTATATTACTATCAATGGTATTAAATATAACGTAGCCAATGTAACCAGTGCCAAGTCATTGGTATTATCAAGCTCTGCTGGTAGTCAAACAAACGTATCCTTTACTCAAAAAATAATGGATATTTCCAATTATGCATCTATATTAAAACTTACCTCCATACATGGATCTGTAGAGGATGGTGTAGCTCAATATGTGGACGCTGCAGGAAGATACGTATTTGATATGTCCATGACGGCTGGTGGTGTACAAAGTATGCCCATAGTATTTAAGGGGGATGCTGCCTGGGATGATGGGTCTAGTAAAGAACATATTTATATATCTAAATCTGGACAGATTGGTTTTGGTGTTGGTAGAGCCCATATAGCAGCCAGAGCATATAGAGTAGTTCAGCAGGTGTCTACAAATACAGGTATGAGTACTGGAGGCAGAACTAAGGCTAATCAGTTATACATGCAGTCCAACTTTACTGGAGGAGATGGTAGATATGCTACTTTCTTTAACTACAGTAATTTCGCTGGGTTATGTATCCAATCTCTTAATGCAGGAAATGGTCCAGAACAAACTAATATAAATCCTGATGGTGGTAATGTATCTATAGGCCATCCTGATTTAGTAACTGAAAAACTAACTGTAAATGGAACAATAGGTCCATATTCAGATTTCTCTTGGGATTTGGGTACTTCGGCTAAAAGATGGAACAATATCTATTTAGTTAACGCTCCGGTAGTTACTTCCGATGAAAGATATAAGAGGGATATCAAACCTATAGATGATAAAGTGTTAGATGCCTGGGAGGAAGTAGACTATGTACAATACAAGTGGAACCCAGGTATGGGGGATAAAAATTCTATTGATAAGATCCAGTTTGGCTTAATAGCTCAAAGAATAGTTGAAACTTTTACTAAACATGGATTAAATGCTCTGGATTATGGAGTTGTATCATATGATAAATGGGATGATATAGAAGCTCCAGACGGGGAAATTATACGTAGTAGTGGTAATAGATATTTTGTTAGATATGAACAAGCTCTAGTATTAGAATGTGCTTGTTTAAGGAGACAACTTAAAAAATGAATTATTCTACGGTAAGACATGAGTTGAAATCTGGAGATATAGTATTCTGGTCGCACACAGACTGGAGAAGTAAAAATGGAATATTATTAAATATAGTCCGAGTTTTTACAAAATCTAATTTTGGCCACGTAGCGTTAGTATGGAGAACAGGCGGTAGAATATTTTTAATAGAAGCCGCCCCACCCCTTGTTAGAATAGTTCCATTATCAGATAGATTACCTTGTTATATAGCTAGAATACCATTTACTGTTAATAGAGAAACTATTAATTATGCTTTATCTCAAGTCGGCAAACCTTATTCTAAATGGGAAGCTATTAAAGCTTTTTTTAATAAAAATACAGACGGAGAATCTAATTGGGAATGTGCTAAACTAGTAAATAAGGTATTGGGTAAAATAAAACCTGACTTTGAATCTGTACAAGACACTCCCAGTAAACTGTTTCAACATTTAGTAAAAAAGTACAATATTCACTTAATATACTTAGAATAATGAGTACATTACTTTCCGAAAATTTTACGTTAGAAGAATTAATTTTTTCTGAGAATGCTAGAAGATTAAACATAGATAACAGCCCCACTCCTGAACTATTAGAACATGCAAAGCTTTATCTAGTACCGGGCTTGGAAAAAATTAGGGCATTAATAAAATCACCAATAAAAGTGACTTCAGGGTATAGATCCCCGGCCCTAAATAGAGTTACTCCTGGAAGTGCAAGTAATTCACAACATTCTAAATTTGAAGCCGCCGATATAATATCTCCTAAATTTGGTTCTGTTGTAGATTTAGCTAAAATAATTATAGATTCAAAAAAAATAAGTTTTGATCAATTAATTTACGAATACGATTCTTGGGTTCATATAAGTTTCTCAGACCGTAGCAGAGGAGAAATTTTAACCAAACGATCTAATGAGCGATATAAGGTTGGAATTATTTTAAAAAATGGAACAAGGATATTATAATGACTGAACCTATTTCTTTTTTCTCCTGGCTAATTGGGCTATGGAGTTCTTATCAATTAGAACAACTGATTGTTTATATTATTGTTGGTATACTAGGGATAGTAGCTCACTATATAAAACAATATTTAACAGAGAATGTTAAGGGAAGTATTTATAAATATATGGTTAAAGACTCACCCAAACGGAGTTTGGCCATGATATTAACTTTTATTGGATCTGCTATAGGGTATGTGTTATCCGGGGCTACTGATGGTATGACCTGGGCTAGTTTGATAGGATTAGCATTCACTACTGGGTATAGTTTGGATTCCTCTATAAATAGAAGTACTACTAAATAATTATGGCTACTGTATTATTACCTGTAAGATTATATACGGATAGTGATGTGTATCACTTTACTACGGATAATAGACCCTTGCAAGATTTGATAGATAATGATAATATTCTTGCTGCAGCAGTAGATGCTGCCATGGCTGCTGCCACTGGTTCTAGTATTACAATAACCCAAGTACAAAATGAGGCTATAGTTTTTTCAATTGCATTAGGATAATAAATGGCAACTTCTTTAGGTCGGGCTACCCTTATAAATGTACCCAATGCTTTAACCACTCTTTATACTGTACCAGCTTCAACCATAACTTCTATTATATCTCTTTATTTAAGTAATAAAACTGGAAGTACTATAACAGTGAGAGTAGGAATAATCCCAAGTGGGGGATCCATAACCTATGTAGGTTACGACACACCGATACCCGTAGGGGGTTCTCTCAACGTAATAAACAATAAGCCTATTGTAATAACCGCAGGCGATGTTTTACAAGTGTTTTGTTCTAATGGAACTGCCTGTGATGCTGTTGCATCATTATTAGTACAGACATAATATTATGGACCAGAAAAAATCCTACATAACAGAATATAGTAAGAGGTGGTCAGATGATCAACTGGCTGAATTTCATCAAAAACTAGAATATTTAACTAAAGAATTTGTGGATCATCTTAATGAAGATGAAAATGCCGATATACGTATTGCAGGGGAAATAACTAGGATACAATTAAAATTGAATTCAATAGAGGGGGAAGTTAAAAATACTCCTACTACTAAACAATTCTATGACTTACAACTTAGTATAAATAATCTCTCTAACAATGTTAAATACTTAACTGAAAAATATGAGGATTTAAATAACAAGATTGAAAGTGGTTTGATACCTAAGCTAGAATTATTAATGGAGGATAGAAGTCGATCTAAAGGAGCAGTTAAATTAGCTACTGCCTTAGGCACCTTATTAGTAACTGTAATAGGTGGTTTAGCCTGGGTCTGGGACAAGTTCCAGCTCAAAATCAGTGAGTTATTTAATTCTATCCCTCCGATGCCTCCTCCTGGCTCAAATTAACCAAGGATTTTTATGTTACTAGATAGTTATATTGGAAACTCTCCCGCTAGTGTTTCTATATTAACCCCAGTTATGAATTCAGAGGCTTACACTGCTTCTGACGGGCAAACTGCTATAAATATTATCAACCCATACACACCTGGCACCAATAGTGTTTTACTATTTATTAATGGTGTTAAGATGGTAGTTGGAGTGGACTATACTGAAACTAATAGTACCCTTTTAACTATGACCTACGGCCTTGGTGCTGGGGATCAAATACAAGTAATTACCGGAGTACAGCTTAACAACATCTATGGATCTGGAGCACTAGTAACTTATACTCCTGCTGGGGGTACAGCGGTAGCTAGTAATGTCCAAGCAAAGCTTAGAGAATTAATAAGTGTTAAGGATTTTGGAGCAGTAGGAGATGGGGTAACAAATGATACTACAGCTATTCAAAATGCAATATCTTATCTAGTGTCTGTTGGTGGGGGAATACTATATTTTCCTACTGGTCAATATCGTTGTAATACCAATCTTAGTGTTACAGGCTCCAACATAAGATTATTGGGTGCAGGTCGGGGATCTAGTAGAATTAATTTCTATAGTACTTCAGGTACTTGTCTTGACTTTTCCGGAGCTATAGGGCTATGCGGACTGGAAGATATTGCACTTTATACTATAAATGCAACTTCAGGTAAGCTTGTAGCTGCTAACAATATATCTAAATTTTTAATACAGGGAGTCCTATTTAATGGAGCACCTGCGGGTAGTAATTTAGCCAATACCTTATTGGACATCGTAGGGGCTAACGCAGTTATAATAAATTCTATATTCTATGGAGCGACAGCCTTAGGAATTGGATTAACCAATGGAAGTAATTATTTCTTGCATAACGTTGATGTAGATATGAATGGAATAACGGGAGCAGCGTTATCGATAACAAATTCCACCGTATCCGCTATTATATCTAGCTCAATATTTAGAAAAGGTAATTTTAGCGTGGTAACAGGTACTTCAACTTGCACTTTTATAGGTACTCATTTTGATCAACCCTTGGCAGCTATGCAAGTTAATTCTTGCGCTGGAGTATATTTCACAGCAGGTTCTAAATTTTCTAATAGTGGTGGAGCTGGATTATCAGTAAGTACTTCTTCTCAAGTTCATATCGACAGTTCTCAGTTTTTCAAAAATGCTTTAGATGGCCTTATCTTTAATAATGGTTGTTCCGAGTTCTCCGTAAAAAATTGTTTAATAGATGGTAATAATACAGGAAATACTGCATCCAGGGCCGGACTGAATATATTTGCTACTTGTAATAATTTTTCTATTACTGGCAATAGAATTGGTAACATAACCGGATCTTATAATGGCCATCAAAAACATGGTATATTTATACAGCCCGGAACATCTGACCACTACATAATATCAGGTAATAATGTGTTAAATAATGAAACCACCGGGATAACTGATAGTGGTACTGGAATAAATGCTAAAATTAGAGATAATGATGGATATAATCCTGTTGGTATCTCCTCGGTAACCGTCCCAGCTTCTACTGTTAGTTATAGGGCTGGACATAATTCTGAAACTTTATATATAAGAGGGGGCACCGTTACCGCAATAAAAGTACCAGACAACTCTGGTCAAACAATTTTTACTAGTACTCCTTGCACCGTGCATTTAGATCCTGGAGAAACTATGTCTATTACCTACTCTGTAGTACCAACTGTATTTAAACACGTTCATTAATTATGGCAACTAAGATAAAATTTAAAAGGTCTTCTTCTGGTAGTGTTAACAGAAATGTACAAGACAGATTAGAAGAACAAATTTCTGTTAAGGATTTTGGAGCGGTGGCCGATGGAGATACTACTGCTACCGATAACACTTCAGCCTTTCAGGCAGCAATTAATGCTGCTTTGGCAACAGGTGTTTCTACTATAAAAATCCCTGCAGGAACCTATTTTTTTACTAGAGCATCCTCACCCTTGGATGTTGGAGTTGGAGGATTGACTTTCGTAGGGGATTCAAAAACAAAATCTATATTATATTTCGATGAAGGTGTTGATTTATCTTTAAAACATTTATTTTCCAACGTTGTTAATACAGTAAAGAAAAATCTTAAGTTTTTAGATATTGGATTTAAAGGTAGTTTTCCTACTAGAGCACTAGGGGTTCCCTTAGGTAGTGTATTCAATTTATCCTATTATTCGGATATTACAATCAAGGATTGTGAATTTAATAATCTGGGATGGTCCGCAGGGAATTTTTCTTATCTAGGAAAATTTTCTTTCATAGACAATACCTTATCTACTCTTGGGGGAAATGGAATAGTTTTAAATGATACTCCAAATTATGAAATTTCAAATAATTATTTTTACCGGCTAGGTGGAGGGGCTATTACCAGCTTATTACTGGCAGCTAATTTAGGAACTCAACTCGAAGAAAAATCTTTTATAACTAAGAATATTTGTTTATCTACTGGAGGCATACTAGTATATGGTCCCAAGAACCTGAAGATTTCATACAATATACTAAAACTCCCTAATCAATTCGGGATTTCCGTAGGTTATAATTCGACTACTAATGACGGAAAATGTGCTTTAAATGATATAGACATCTCAAATAATACGATAACAGACGTAGTAAATATAACCAGTATAACCCCGGCTATACCCTTGGCTTATATATCAGTTACTGGAGTTCCTCCTACGGGAGCTGCATCTACTAATTCCAAAGCTCCATTTGAATATAACTCATTGGGGGTTAGCATAGTTAAACCTTGGGATTGGAGTCATGCCGATGGTACTAATGTAACCCATGCCGTACCTCCTCTGTTAGGCTTAAAGATTTCAAATAATATTTGTAGGAGAACATTGCCTAATGCGGCTAACTATAGTACCTATGGGTATGGAACCAAAATATATTCTGGGTCAGAATACAACCCTGCCATAACTAATACCAGCCCTAACTTCTATAGTAGACCAATCTCCGGAATAAGTATTTCTAATGGTACCGCCTTAGTAAATTCTGCTATACAAAACAACATTATAGAACATACTAGTACAGGTATATCCATACCCGCAGCCACTAGGGATACATTCCATAAAAATGTGAAAGTCAATAATAATATTATTTTCGACAGTATAAACCAAGGTATTTTCCTGGCTTCATCTACTTTTAATAATGATATTGATATATCCGGAAATACTATTGATGCAGACTACTTCAGAATAAATTCTAATTCTAATACTACAGGGTCTTATATAGCAGATGGAACACCGTATGGTATAGAAATAGGAGCCTGTAAAGGGTTAACCATAGTGAACAACATTATAAAGAATGTATGTAGAGCTATAGTTAGTACTAATCCTAATCTAAATATAATAAGAGGTAACGTACTTCATAGTGGGGTACCAGTAGCTATTGGTTTCAATGCAGGCAACAAGGGTATCGGAGTAATAGAACTTGGTAAGGATAAATATAGTTACGTAATTGAAGAATGTGATCCTACTAACTCAAATTTTGGACAGGTTTCCAATACGTTAATATCTAATTCCTCTTCTATGCCAAACTCTGGGTATTATCCAGCAGGGTGGATAACATGGGTAGAGACCCCTATAGTAGTAGATGCAGGATCTACAGATTATGTAGTCATAGGGTGGATTAGATTAACTTCTGGAACTTCCCATGCACTTAACACAGACTGGGTGGAAATGAGAACCCTAACTGGGACTTAATATTAAATGGTAACTTTAAATACAATTCAGTATTATACCGAAACAGACAATTACTATTATACTACTGATAATAGACCTTTGGAAGATTTAGAAGCTAATGATATAGCCCTAAATGCCGGGAAACTTGATATATCTGGGGGAACTATCTCTGGAGATTTAACAGTAGGTGGGAAACTAAAAGTTAATCCTTCCGGAGCCGAACGTATAAGATTAACTGGAGATATAACAGGATCAGCATCTGGTATTGGTATCTCTAATACCGGAGAAATTAAACATGGAGTTACTGTAGGTTTTACTGGGTTTAAAACTCAATTTTCTACTGAAGCATTTACAGGGTATACTCTGCCTTTACTACAACATATAGTTATATCTCAGGGAACTGTAGGCGCAGGATCTTCTATTACCACCCAACGAGGGTTAGTTATTGAAAGTACAGTAGCGGGGGCTTCAATTAATTATGGTATTGTTTCCCAAGTCCCGGCTTCCCCTACTAATTATAATTTGTATATATCTGGTACGGCAAATAATTATTTAGCAGGTTCGTTAGGTATAGGTATATTACCTTTATCCAATAGTGTTCTAAGTATTGACAAGGCTATAACTGGTGGGACTTCAGCTTACGGAATATTATCTACCGGGCTCATACAGTCTGATGTCACTTCTTCTGCTAATTATTTTGCTACTACTGCAGGTACTACTGCAGCCAGTTTTACCCTAACTAATTTAAGACATTTTGCCGCTTATCAAGGCTCAATAGGGGCTGGATCTACTGTTACCAATCAGTATGGTTTTTATGCCAGCAGCACATTAACAGGTGCTACTAATAACTATGGGTTTTATTCTAATATTGCATCTGGAGCTAATAGATGGAATTTTTATGCTCCAGGAACAGCCCCAAATTCACTAGTAGGAATTACTTCAGTAGGTACAACTACTATAAATACTTCTGGGGATAAGTCGGCAGTATTACAATTAGCTGAAACTACTGGTAGTGGTATATATCTAGGTAATACTAACAACTCCGCAGCCAATGTTTTGGATTGGTACGAGGAAGGTACTTTTACCCCCACTATTGAAGGTTCATCTACCCCAGGAACTGGAACATACTCATATCAAATAGGTAGTTACACCAGGATAGGTAACAGAATATTTTTTACCGTGTCACTATCTTGGACTGCTTCTACTGGAGCTGGAAATATGGTAGTAAGATTGGTAGGTTTACCAAACTCTGATTCAACTACCAACTTAGATGTACCCTTATCTTTAGCGGCAGATTCCTTTACTTATACTAACACTCCTAAGGCTATATTAGCTGCGGGAACAAATACTATCAACTTCTTCGGACAATCTTCAGGAGCTGCATTAGCAGCCATAGCTTTAGATACTTCCGCAAAATTAGTAGTGTCAGGCTCTTACAAAGTATAAATGGCAACTTTAAACACCATTCGTTATCTTACTAATACTAGTCCCATGTATTATAAAAGGGATAATGAACCTATTGAAGATTTAGAAGGTAATGATATCATTTTAAATGAACAAAAAATAGATATCACTGGTGGAACCATGACAGGAGATCTGACTGTTAATGGAATCCTTTCTGTAAATAAAATATCTGCTGCAGATAGATGGAATTTAACTGGAGATTTTTCTGACAGTACTTCTGGGTTAGGGATACAGATACAACATACCATACTTCACGATGTGACTACTAGCGCAACTGGGTATAGATCATCATTTTCTCTCGAAGCTTTTGGTGGATATACTTTAGATACCTTGGAGGGTATTAGATTATCTATGTCCTCAATAGGAGCTGGGTCTACTATTTCCGAACAATATGGGGTAGTTATAGATTCAAATTTTTCGGGGGCGGGTACGAATATAGGCATTATGTCTCAAGTCCCGGCTGGAGCTAACAATTATAACCTGTACGCCACTAGTACTGCTTATAACTATCTAAATGGTTCTCTTCAAATAGGCACTAATAATTCAAATATATTTTTTTGTAATTTGAATTTAAACAAAAATATTCAAGGTGGTACAACTGCGTATTCAGTTAATCTTGCTGGTACTATACAGAGTATAGTTACATCAGAATCTGAGTATTATAGATCTGAATCAATGACTATTGATGGGTACACAGGTACTGATATATCTCATTACCGAATTACCCAGGGAACCTTCGACGTAGGATCGGTGGTTACTAATCAAGCAGGGTTTTATGTCGATCCTACTTTAGTAGGAGCAGGAACTAACTATGGATTCTATAGTGATGTTCCAGCTAATGGAACTGCAAATAGAAATTTAATGGCCCCCCAAGGAGGCTTTAATGTATTTGTCGGGAAAACTTCTATCGGAACAACTACTCAAAATACTGGTAATTCTAAGGACGCTATTCTACAACTTAAAGAAACATCATCTTCCGGTATTTATCTAGGTAATTCCAACAATGGAAGGTTATTAACTTTAGATTGGTACGAGGAAGGTATTTTTACCCCTACTATAACTGGTACTACAGTAGCTGGAACAGGGACCTATACTGCTAACTTCAGGAACGGAGTATATACAAGAATAGGGAATATGGTATATATAAGCCTAGCAATAGCTTGGACTGCCCATACTGGAACAGGTAATTTAATAATTACAGGTCTTCCCTTTTCAAATGCTTCGGTATCAAATAATGATTGGTCTTTAGACATAGTTGCTGATAGCTTAACCTATGGGGCTTCTAATATACTTTCCGCCTCTATAACTCCAGGTCAAAATTTCATAGCCGTATGGCAACAAGCCTCAGGAATAGCCCTAGTGCAAGTGGCTATGGACTCATCCGCCAAAATATATCTTACAGGACATTATAGGACAGTATAATGAATAGGAATAAAAAGAAGGAATCTGCGGAAGATTTAGTAATAAAGGTTGAACTGGAAGAAGATATAGATAAACCAACTTTAGTAAGATTTCTAGGAAAAAATTATTCCATAGATTATATAGACAGAAATAAGGGCCAGGAAGACTTAGGCAATACTTTATTTCATGAACAACAAGTATTAGTCCAAAATAATTTGCATCCTGCTGAAGAAGCTGATGTCCTATTACATGAATTTATTCACGTAATAGACCTAGCCATGGAGTTGGATTTATCTGAGCATCAAGTCCGAGTATTAGCATCAGGGATATATGCTCTACTGCAAGATAACCCAGATTTTGCAGAATTTATAACACATCAACGAATTTAAAACATGATGAGGGTAGGATCTCATCACTTATATCAGTACGGGGTCGGGAAGCTCTGTACTGATTTTGAGGAATATTATGACATTAATTTTTTTAAAAATAATTAGTTTTGCAAAAGATCATATCCTGGAAATAGTTTTAGCTACAGCCTTCGTTTTATACTCTTACTGGATATATGATTATGGCTATGACAAAGCCGAGAAAAAACATCTAGAAGTAGTTGCTGAAAGTATTAAAAGATTAGAAGAAAAAAGCCAGGATATTGCATTAGCTACTGAAAAAGCTAAGGTAGATACTGCATCTAAAATAGATGATATATTAGTGGAAGTTTCTAAGAAACCAGCTAATAAATATACTACAACGGTTAAATACTATGATTCTAAGACGGGGACCGAGAAAGTTGATTGTATTCAAACCCCTGAATTTAAAGAAGACATAAACAAAATAATCGATGAGGCTAATAAAAAATGAAATCATCAGTAATAATGTTGTTATGTATAATAATATTATCTGGGTGTGCTTGGTTTAGACCTGCTCCAGTAGGAGAGGAAGTTAAAATAGATAGAGCTCTTCTTAAAGAATGTGAAAAATTGCCTAGATATGACGGCCAAACAGATA
>WBZU01001359.1_pt1 | contig 18435 bp, 13 predicted proteins | sample 5204311 | NCBI WGS metagenome assembly WBZU01 (sample SAMN12344359, study PRJNA552823) | activated sludge metagenome | biome: Activated sludge suspended growth; feature: Nitrification reactor; material: Wastewater; isolation source: activated sludge from nitrification reactor of wastewater... | reverse complement strand
CGCCTCGGCGATGCTTTCGAATACCTGCTCTCGGTCCTCGGCAGCCAGGGCGACGCCGGCCAGTTCCGCACGCCGCGCCATATCATCGACTTCATGGTCGACGTGATCAATCCGCAAAAAAACGAAAGCGTCCTCGACCCCGCCTGCGGCACGGCCGGCTTCCTGATTTCGGCCTGGAAGCACATCCTCAGGCACAACACCTCCCCTCGCCCACAGGGAGAGGGGCCGGGGGTGAGGGTGGGCGACCAACTGACGCCCGAAGAACGCGCCACCCTCGCCGCCAACATCCACGGCTACGACATCTCGCCCGACATGGTGCGGCTGTCGCTGGTCAATATGTACCTGCACGGCTTCAGCGACCCGCACATCGTCGAATACGACACCCTGACCAGCGAGGAACGCTGGAACGAAACCGCCGACGTCATCCTCGCCAACCCGCCCTTCATGTCGCCGAAAGGCGGCATCAAGCCGCACAAGCGCTTTTCGGTACAGGCCACGCGCTCGGAAGTGCTGTTCGTCGATTACATGGCCGAGCACCTGAGCCCACAAGGCCGCGCCGCCATCGTCGTGCCCGAGGGCGTCATTTTCCAGAGCGGCACGGCGTACAGGAAGTTGCGCGAAATGCTGGTCAGGACTTCGCTGGTCGCTGTCGTCTCGTTACCGGCTGGCGTGTTCAATCCGTATGCGGGGGTAAAGACCTCGATCCTGATTCTCGACAAGCGGCTGGCGAGAAGCTGCGATTCGGTGCTGTTCGTCAAGGTCGAGAACGACGGTTTCAGCCTCGGGGCGCAGCGTCGTGCGGTCAACGGCAGCGATTTGCCAAAATCCAAACAGCGTCTGATGGAATTTTTTGCCAACGCGGAGACCTTTGAAAACTCTGCGATAGCGCACAAGGTGATCCGTGCGCAGATTTTAGAGACTGAGGATTTGAATTTGAGTGGGGATCGGTATAAATCCACCGATGAAAAATTATCAAAGTTCGAATATCGAAAAATTGGCGATTTTCTCTCCACAGCATCTGGAGGCACACCACTAAAGAATCGAACTGATTTCTATCAAGGTGGAACGATCCCGTGGCTCAAGAGCGGCGAAGTCGCTCAAGGTGAAGTCTTCCATGCAGAAGAATTCATTACCGAAAAAGGACTCAACAACTCGTCTGCAAAACTGTTCCCGAAAGAGACAGTCCTTGTCGCGATGTATGGTGCGACTGCGGGCCAAGTAGGGATCCTGAAGTTAGAGGCAGCAACGAATCAGGCTGTTTGCGGAATATTTCCGAGTGCTGAGATTCTCCCAAAGTTTCTGTTCTTCATTCTCAAGGCAAAGCGCGACTACCTTGTTTCGTTGAGCAGCGGTGGTGCTCAACCGAATATCTCGCAGACGATCATCCGCAATCTAGAAATCCCCCTGCCGCCCCTCGCCACCCAGCAAGAAATCGTCGCGGAAATCGAGGGCTACCAGAAGATCATCGACGGCGCCCGGCAGGTGATCGAGAACTACCGGCCGCGAATCGACGTGCAGCCGGGTTGGCCGGTGTCTGAACTCGGGGTGCTTTGCGACGTGAAATCCGGAGGGACACCTGAGCGCTCGATGCACAGCTATTGGAACGGCACTATTCCTTGGATAAAGACGGGACAAATCGACTTTGGCCGGATTGATGCCGCCGAGGAATTCATTACCGAAGCCGGCATGGCGAATTCATCCACTCGAATGATTCCGGCGGGTACGATTCTGATGGCGATGTACGGACAAGGAATTACCCGCGGAAAGGTCGCCATTCTCGGAATCGATGCGACGATCAATCAGGCTTGCGCCGCGCTTCTTCCGAAGGCCAACGCCGCTATTGATCGCGATTACTTGTTTCATGTCCTTGCATCGAAATACCAAGAGTTGCGAGCAATCAGCGATGCTCGAGGCGGAAATCAAAGCAACCTCAATGCGCAGCTCATTCGTGATACCCAAATACCCCTCCCCGACCTCGATGCCCAACGCACCATCGTCGCCGAAATCGAAGCTGAGCAAGCGCTGGTCAATGCTAACCAGCAACTGATCGCGCGTTTCGAGGCCAAGGTCAAAACCGTGATCAACCGCGTCTGGGGTGAGGCGAATCTGCTCGCGGTCGAGCCAAAGGCGCATGGGTGAGCGCTCCTGATCCGGGGCCGATGCCATGCCTTTGGCGGATTGTTGCGGTCGACACGCGAAAAACATCAAAAACGCCAGTTGACGTGGCGCGCAAATGAATTCGCGCCACTTTGCTTCTGGATTCAGGACGGCGTTGGGGTGACAGGGACGGCGAGCGGGCATCCACGGCTTCACCCTGCCCGCTCAATATCAGTCGTTATCCTGACTGCCCAGGAGCCTCTCGCAGTAGCGGGCGATGAGATCGACTTCGAGATTGACCCGGCTGCCCACCTTGAGATTGCGCAGCGTGGTGTTTTCCAGCGTGTGCGGAATCAGGTTGATGGTGAAGATTTCTCCGGCGACCTCGTTGGTGGTCAGGCTCGTGCCATTGATGGTGATCGAGCCCTTGCGCGCGATGAATCTGGCCAGTTCCTCCGGGGCGCAGATTTCCAGCAGGCGGTTGTCGCCGATCGGGTCGAAGCGCAGCACCACGCCGACGCCGTCGACGTGCCCCGAAACCAGATGACCGCCGAGACGATCCATCAGCCGCAGCGCCTTTTCGAGGTTGATCTCTCCCGGCGCATCGAGGCCCACCGTGCACGACAGCGTCTCCGGCGAGACATCGACCATGAAACGGTTGGTCTCCTTGCCTACAACGGTCAGGCAGACCCCGTTGCAGGCGATGGAATCGCCGAGGGCGACGTCATCGAGGCCGAGATTGCCGGCTTCGATGTGAAGACGGAATCCCGCCTCGCGCGCGGTCAGGTGGGTGATGCGGCCGACCGCGGCAATGATTCCGGAGAACATGGGAGGCACCCTTGGCAAAAATGCAACTTTAACACGCCGGCCCGTGCCGCTTGCGCCGAAGCCCGGATGGTAATAGGGTTTTGACTTTTGCGTAATTGATTCACCAAAGGGAGAGACAAATGAAGAAGACAATCGTTGCCACGCTGCTTTCGGCGCTTGCCGCGACCGCCATGGCCGACCTCAATGTCGGCGTGACGCTCTCGGCGACGGGTCCGGCGGCATCGCTCGGCATCCCCGAGAAGAACACCATCGACCTGCTGCCGAAGACGATCGGCGGGCAGAAGGTCAATTACATCGTCCTCGACGACGCTTCCGACACGACGACCGCGGTCAAGAACGCGCGGAAGTTGATCAGCGAGAACAAGGTCGATGTCGTGATCGGCTCGACGACGACGCCCAATTCGCTGGCGATGATCGACGTCGCCGCCGAGACCGAAACGCCGATGATCGCGATGGCCGCTTCGGCGCGCATCGTCGAGCCGATGGACGACAAGAAGAAATGGGTCTTCAAGACGCCGCAGAACGATGCCCAGATGTCGACCGCCATCGTCGAGAGCATGACCAGCAACAACGTCAAGACCGTCGCCTATATCGGCTTTTCCGATGCCTACGGCGAGGGCTGGTGGAACGAATTCTCGAAGATCGCCGAGGCGCGCAAGATCAATCTGGTCGCCAACGAGCGTTTCAACCGCACCGACACCTCGGTCACCGGCCAGATCCTCAAGATCCTCGCCGCCAAGCCGGACGCGGTGCTGATCGGCGGCGCCGGCACACCGGCCGCGCTGCCGCAGAAGTCGCTCAAGGAAAAGGGTTACAAGGGCATGATCTACCAGACGCACGGCGTCGCCAATGCCGACTTCCTGCGCGTCTGCGGCAAGGACTGTGAAGGCACCCTGCTGCCGGCCGGCCCGGTTCTCGTCGCCGACCAGTTGCCGGCCGATCACCCGGTCAAGAAGTCGGCCATGGAATACGTGACGAAATACGAAGCCGCGCAGGGCAAGGGGACGGTGTCCACCTTCGGCGCCCATGCCTGGGATGCCGGCCTGCTGCTGGCTACCGCCGCGCCGGTGGCACTGAAGAAGGCGCAACCGGGCAGCAAGGAGTTCCGTGCCGCGCTGCGCGATGCGCTCGAGGGCACCAAGAATCTGCCGGCCGCCCATGGCGTCTTCAACATGAGCCCGGCCGACCATCTCGGCTTCGACCAGCGCGCCCGGGTCATGGTCAAGGTCGAAAACGGCACCTGGAAGCTGGTGAAGTAATCATCCCCATACCGGCGGCGCGGCCCGGCGCGGGCTGCGCCGCGTGGTAGACTGCCGGCTTTGACCACCCCCGGAGAGACGACGTGTTGAAGAAACTGACCGTGATTGCCTTGGCCACGCTGTCGGCTGCCGCCCTTGCCGACATCAATGTCGGCGTGTCGGTTTCGGCAACCGGCCCGGCGGCTTCGCTCGGCATCCCGGAAAAGAACACGATCGCCCTCTTGCCGACGACCATTGGCGGCCAGAAAGTCAATTACATCGTCCTCGACGATGCCACCGACCCGACGGCGGCGACCAGAAACATCAAGAAGCTGATCAGCGAAAACAGGGTCGACGTGGTCATCGGGTCGACGACGACGCCAAATTCGCTGGCGATGATCGATGTTGCGGTCGACAACGAAACACCGCTGATTTCCATGGCCGGTTCGGCGATCGTTGTCGAACCGATGGACGCCAAGCGGCGTTGGGTTTTCAAGACCGCCCAGAACGATGCGCACATGGTCACCGCCATCGTCCAGCACATGAGCGACAGGAACATCCAGACCGTTGCCTTCATCGGCTTTGCCGACGCCTATGGTGAAGGCTGGTACCAGCAGTTCTCGAGGATCGCCGAAGCGCGCAAACTGAAGATCGTCGCCAGCGAGCGCTTTCAGCGCACCGATACCTCGGTGACTGGTCAGGTGCTCAAGGTGATGGCCGCCAAGCCCGATGCCGTCCTCATCGGCGGCGCCGGCACGCCGGCCGCGCTGCCGCAGAAGGCGCTCAAGGAAAAGGGCTACAAAGGCCTGATCTATCAGACCCACGGCGTTGCCAACAGCGATTTCCTGCGGGTCGGCGGCAAGGATGTCGAGGGTGCCTTCCTGCCGGTGGGTCCGATGCTGGTCGCCGCCCAGTTGCCGAACGACAACCCGGTCAAGAAGTCGGCGCTGGAGTATGTGAACAAGTACGAGGCCGCGCACGGCAAGGGCAGCGTCAGTTCCTTCGGCGGCCATGCCTGGGACGCCGGCGTGCTGTTGCAGAACGCCATTCCGGTCGCGCTGAAGAAAGCGGAGCCGGGAACCAGGGAATTCCGCAGGGCGTTGCGCGACGCACTGGAAAACACCAGGGACCTGCCGGCGGCGCTCGGGATCTTCAACATGACGGCGAACGACCATCAGGGATTCGACCAGCGCGCGCGGGTCATGGTGACCATTGAAAACAATACCTGGAAACTCCTCAAGTAAGCGCCCGCTTGCTCCAGGCGTGACGGAAATCATCGCTGTGCCAGTCGCTCCATTCCGTTTTCCCGGTTTGCGGGCCGGACTGGCGGCGCGCCCCGGGAATCGCCGGCGCTGCCGGATTCGCTGATCCATGGACCTGCAGATCTTCCTTCTCCTCGGCCAGGATGGCATAACCAACGGCGCCATCTATGCCCTGCTGGCGCTGGCGCTGGTGCTGGTGTTCGCGGTCACCCGCGCCATCTTCATTCCGCAGGGGGAGTTCGTCGCCTACGGCGCGCTGACGCTGGCTTCGCTGCAGGCCGGCAAGGTCCCGGGCACGATCTGGCTGCTGCTGTCGCTCGGGACGGCGATAGCCGTCATCGACGGCATCCGCCTGCTGCGCGAAGGGCGCTTCCGCAAGCTGCCGCCCTTGCTGATCTATAACGTCGGGATTCCGCTGGCCTTTGCCGGCGGCCTGTTCGTCGTGCCGCCGACCCAGTTGCCGCTGTGGGCGCAGGTCGTGACATCGATGCTGCTCGTCGTGCCGCTGGGGCCGATGATTTACCGTCTTGCCTACCAGCCGGTGGCCAGCGCTTCGGTGCTGGTGCTGCTGATCGTCTCGGTGGCGGTCCACCTGGCGCTGATCGGCCTCGGCCTGCTTTTCTTCGGTGCCGAAGGTTCACGGACGCCCGCCTTCACCGACATCAGCTTCGAGCTCGCCGACGCACCCTTGCAGGGCCAGACCATTCTCGTTGTCGTCGCCTCGGCGCTGCTCATCATCGGGCTCTATTTCTTCTTCGAGCGCACCATCTACGGCAAGGCACTGCGCGCCACCGCGATGAACCGCACCGGGGCGCGCCTGATGGGGATTCCGCCAGTACTGGCCGGCAAGTTGTGCTTCACCTTCGCAGCGGCCATCGGCGCCTTCTCGGGAATCCTGATCGCGCCGATCACGACCATTTACTACGATTCCGGCTTCCTGATCGGCCTCAAGGGCTTCGTCGGCGCCATTATCGGCGGCCTCGCCTCGTATCCGGTCGCTGCCCTCGGCGCCGTGCTGGTCGGCCTACTCGAATCGTATTCCTCCTTCTATGCCAGCGCCTTCAAGGAAGTGATCGTGTTCACGCTGATCATCCCGGTGCTGCTGTGGCGGTCGCTGACGACGCACCACGCCGAGGAGGATGACGAGCACACGGACATCGTCAGCGCTGACCCCCGGCATTCGCAGGTCGCCAGCCGCTGGCGCCGGTATCTGCCGTTCGCCGTCTTCGTCGGCCTGCTGCTGCTCGCGCCCCAGGTACTGCCGGAGTTCTCGGTCACGTTGCTCAACTACATCGGACTCTATGCCATCGTTGCGGTCGGACTGGTACTGCTGACCGGCGTCGGCGGCCTGACCTCGTTCGGGCAGGCGGCTTTCGTCGGTCTCGGCGCCTACACGACGGCATGGCTGACCACGACCCATGGCCTTTCGCCGTGGCTCACGCTGTTCATCGGACTCGCCATCACCGGCGCCGTCGCGTTTTTCCTCGGCTTCATCACGCTGCGCATGGGCGGCCATTATCTGCCGCTGGGCACGATCGCCTGGGGCATCAGCCTGTACTTCCTGTTCGGCAATGTCGACTTCCTTGGCGGCCACACCGGCATCACCGGTATTCCGCCGGTAGCGCTGTTCGGCTGGGAGCTGAAATCGGGTAGCGAGTTCTACTACCTGATCTGGGTGGTCCTGCTGCTCGCCGTCGTCGCCATCCGGAATCTGCTCGATTCGCGCGAAGGTCGGGCGATCAGGGCGCTGCCGGGAGGTATCGTCATGGCCGAGGCGATGGGTGTCGATACCCGGCGGACCAAGATCAAGATCTTTCTGCTCGCGGCGCTGCTGGCGAGCATTTCCGGCTGGCTTTACGCCCATCTGCAACGCTTCGTCAATCCGACGCCGTTCTCGCTGACGCAGGGTATCGAATACCTGTTCATGGCGGTCGTCGGTGGCATCGGCCACGTCTGGGGCGCCGTTCTCGGGGCTGGCCTGATCACCATCCTCAAGCAGTGGCTGCAGGACTGGCTGCCGCAGATTTTTGGCCAAAGCGGCAACTTCGAGATCATCGTTTTCGGCGTCGCCATGGTCCTCATCCTGCACAAGGCGCGCGCTGGGATGTGGCCGCTGATCATGCGCCTGCTGCCGGTCCGTACGCTGCGCCGTGAAATTGTGCAGGCGGAAATGCTCCCCAAACGCGGGTCGACCGCACCCGGCGTCCTGCTTCTCGATGCGAGCGAGGTGACCAAGCGTTTCGGCGGCCTGGTCGCCAACAACAACATGGCGCTGACGGTGAAGGCCGGCGAGGTCATGGCGCTGATCGGTCCGAACGGCGCCGGCAAGAGCACGATGTTCAACTGCATTTCCGCGGCCAACCCGGCAACCGAGGGCAAGATCGCTTTCCTCGGCGAGTCGACGGAAGCCCTCGCCGCGCGCGAGATCGCCCGCCGCGGCATGAGCCGCACCTTTCAGCATGTGCGCCTGCTCGGCCAGATGTCGGTGCTGGAAAACGTCGCCATCGGCGCTCACCTGCGCGGCCGCAAGGGCTTCATTGCCGCGGCGCTGCGTCTTGATCGCGGCGAAGAGCACCGGCTGATTGCCGAGGCGGTTCGCCAGATCGAGCGGGTCGGCCTGGGCGAGCGCATGTTCGATCCCGCCGGCAGCCTGTCGCTCGGCCAGCAGCGCATCGTCGAAATAGCGCGGGCGCTGGCCTCCGACCCCTGTCTGCTACTCCTTGACGAGCCGGCAGCCGGCCTGCGCTACAAGGAAAAGCAGGCGCTCGCCGAATTGCTGCGCAAGTTGCGCGCCGAGGGCATGGGTATCCTGCTCGTCGAGCACGACATGGATTTCGTCATGGGGCTTGCCGATCGCGTCGTCGTCATGGAGTTCGGCGAGAAGATCGCCGAGGGCCGGCCGGAAGATATTCAGCGCGATCCGAAGGTTCTCGAAGCCTACCTTGGAGGGGTGGACTGATGGTCACCAGGCATCCCCACCTGCACGAGCACGAGACCATCCTCGAAGTGAAAAACCTGTCGGTCTCCTACAGCAAGATCGAGGCCCTGCACGACATCAGCCTGACCATCCGCCGCGGCGAGATCGTTACCGTCATCGGCCCCAACGGCGCCGGCAAGACGACGCTGCTGCTGGCGTTGATGGGGTTGCTGCCGGCCGTCGGCAGCATCGTCTATATGGGCCAGGTCCAAGGTCGCGAACGCGAGGTCGAGGATCTGGTGCGCCACGGGATGACGCTGGTTCCGGAAAAGCGCGAGCTGTTCGCCGAGATGAGCGTCGAGGACAACCTGGTGCTCGGCGCCTTCGACCGCTACCGCACCGGTCACCGTGACCACATGGAAACCATGGACGAGGTGTTCGAGCTCTTCCCGCGCCTCGAAGAACGCCGTACCCAGCTCGCCGGCACGCTCTCGGGCGGCGAGCGCCAGATGCTGGCCATGGGTCGCGCCCTGATGGCCAAGCCCAGGCTGCTGATGCTCGACGAACCCAGTCTCGGGCTGGCGCCGCTGATCATCAGGGAGATCTTCCGCATCATCGCCGAACTCAGGCAAACGGGTGTCGCCATCCTCTTGGTCGAACAGAACGCGCGCGCTGCGTTGCACGTTGCCGACTACGGCTATGTCCTCGAAACCGGCGAGGTATCGCTGGCCGGTCCGAGCGCCGAACTGGCGGCCGACCCGCGTGTTATCGAGAGCTACCTCGGCCTCGGGCACAAGAAGGACTGAAGTCCCCGATTGCGTTCCCGAGGCGGTCCTGTCGGCCTACTGCATGCCCCTTTCGCCCCGGCGTTCATCGTGGCCGGGATTTCCTCCGCGATCGCGATTGGCGGGCGCCGGTGGTCGCTGGTCGGGACGCGACATTTCGCGCATCGCGGCTGGTGGTGAAGGCATGGGCCTTGGTGCCTCGCGCACCATCGGGGCCGACGGCCGTTCATGCGGCATTGATTCGCGGCGCGGTTCACGTGGCATGGGCACTGCCTGCGGCATCTCGCGCAGCGGACCGGACGCGGGTGGCATCTGCAGCGGACGCATACTCTCGCGCGGCATTGGCGGTGCCGGGCGCTCCAGCGACTGCTGTTCACGGAATGTCTGACGCCTTGGTTCCTGGGCAGTGACGCCCGCTTGCGGCATCTCGCGCATTGTTGGTGGCGCCGGGCGCGACGGCTCCGGCGCGGGCGACAAAGAGGGCATCATCGGTGTCTGGCGGGCGCGCTGCTCCCCCCGGGGTGTTTCCGGAATCGCCGACGGGCTGGGCGCTGCCCTGCCCGGCTGGCGTTCCTCCTGAAAAGGAACGCGGCTGCGGTTCTCCAGGTTGCGGCCGTCATTCGGGGCGACACGCGAAGCATCCTGGCCGGGGAAGCGCGCCCACGATTCGGGCATGCGCAAAGGCTGCTGCGCCTCGGGGCTGGCCTGCGGCGCCCGCATGGCCGGTTGCGGCATCCGCTCCATGAGTCCCGGAGGCGGCGCGGAAGGACGTCTCTCCTGGTCCATGAGCCGGCCCGGGCGCGCCGCGCCGGCACCGGGCGCTAGCCATTCGCTGCCGGGCGCCCGCGCGGCGGCCGGGGCCTGCCCGAGTTCATGGCGATCATAGTGGCGAATGGCGGCCCGGTCGATCGGCCGGCCGTCGCGGAGCGTGCTCGTCGGCACCACGGTGACGGCATGCGGCTGCCCGTGGTGCGCGTAGTTCGGCCGGTAGTCGGGCCGCAGCGCATGATCGATGTCCGCGGCGTTCCTGACGTGCGTGACGTTGACCTGGCGGATGTACGTCGGGCTGGTGCGATACGCCGGCACATAGACCTCGCGCGGAGCCAGCGGGAACCAGCCAACAGCCGGCGCCGAACCGTAACTGAAGCTGGCGTTCCAGCCCGGGTTGCCGACCCAGCCAACCAGCGCCGGCGCATAGACCGGGCGCGCGATGTAGGCGCCGGGGGCCCAGCCCCAGCGCCCGCGAATCTGAACCCAGCGCCCGTAGTGGAACGGGGCGAAACCCCAGGGGGCGGCGTCGACCCAGGTCCACCCCCAGGGTTCGACCCAGGCCCAGCGGCCATAGCGGTACGGCGCCCAATCGGCGGCGACCGCCCGCGGATACCAGACCGTGCCGTAGTCCTCCACCGTGCTCCAGTCACCATAGCTGTCCAGATCGTCATAGCCGGTCATGTAGGGCGACACGTTGCGCCGCGCCTGCGCGGACTTCTCCCGGTTGTCGCGCGCCGAAACCCAGGCATCGAAGTCGTCGCCGTAGCGGGCGGTTTCGATGGTAAGCACGCCGCGGCCATCGACAGTGACCATCTCGCCGGCGCGCAGGGTAACCGGCCGCTCGTTGGCGAAAATTTCCGCCGCCCCCGACTGGGCCGCAATGGTGGTTCGATCGGGCGCCACCTCCAGACGGTAGCGGCCGGTTCCGGAAAAGCGGACCTGTCCGGCCGGCGTCATGACAGCGAGATCGTCCGCTTGGTCGCGATCGCGAATCGTGACGGCCAGCGTGCCGCCATGCAGCAGCAAGTTGACGCTACGGTCGTCGACCGTGGCGAATTCCGCCTGGCTGTCGCTGCCGAGCCGATAGGCTGTCGAGCCGATCCAGACCTCGGCCCTGGCGCCTCGCTCGGTGTCAACGACGGCGCCGCTGCTGATCGGCCAGTTGACCAGTGCCGGGCCGCCGGCGTCCTGCTGACTGCCACGGTAGGTCACGTTGCCATCGATCAGGGACAGTCGACCGACACGGGCCGGCGGATCGCCCGCCGCATGTGCGGGCACCAGAACGGCGATGACGGTCATCAGCGCGAGGAAATGGCGAAAAAGGGAAGGCATGATCAACTCCGTCGACAGCGGTTGCAGGCAGAAGTTACCGCTCTACAAGATAACGTGGGTGCGCTGGATCGGATGAATGCCGGTTCCCGGAAAGTTGTTACCGAATGTTGCGGGGCGCGGTGTCCTTCCGCAGAACAGGTCGGGGAAGGCAGCGAAACCTGTTACTTTTCAGCGCCCTGACGTAAAATCCGGCACCCACTACCGTGCCGCAAACCCCCTGTATCCATGCTCTATCCCACCCGTTTCGATGTCATCGTCGTCGGCGGCGGCCACGCCGGCACCGAGGCCGCGCTCGCTGCGGCGCGGGCGGGTGCGAACACGCTGTTGCTGACGCACAACCTCGACACGCTCGGCGCCATGAGCTGCAACCCGTCGATCGGCGGCATCGGCAAGGGCCACCTGGTGCGCGAGGTCGATGCTTTGGGTGGGGCGATGGCGGCGGCCACCGACGAAGCCGGTATCCAGTTCCGCATCCTCAACGCCTCGAAAGGCCCGGCGGTGCGCGCCACCCGCGCCCAGGCCGATCGCGTGCTGTACAAACAGGCGATCCGCGCTCGACTGGAAAATCAGCCCAATTTGACTATTTTTGCCGAGGCCTGCGATGACCTGATCGTCGACGGCGAGCGCGTGGCGGGGGCTGTGACCCAGCTCGGCATTCGCTTTTTGGCCTCTTCCGTGGTGTTGACCGCAGGCACCTTCCTCAACGGCAAGATTCACGTCGGGCTGGAAAACTATACCGGCGGCCGCATGGGCGATCCGCCTTCGGTGTCGCTGGCCGGCCGGCTGAAGGAACTGAACCTGCCGCAAGGCCGGCTGAAGACCGGCACGCCGCCGCGCCTCGACGGCAAGACCATCGACTTCTCGGTGATGGAGGAGCAGCACTCGGACGATCCGCTGCCGGTGTTTTCCTTCCTCGGCAACGCGGCGCAGCACCCGAAACAGCTGCCGTGCTGGATCACCGAAACCAACGAGCGTACGCACGACATCATTCGCAGCGGGCTGGACCGCTCGCCGATGTACACCGGCGTCATCGAGGGCGTCGGCCCGCGTTACTGCCCGTCGATCGAGGACAAGATCCACCGCTTCGCCGACAAGGACAAGCACAATCTCTTCCTCGAGCCGGAAGGCCTGACGACGCACGAGATCTACCCGAACGGCGTGTCGACCAGCCTGCCCTTCGATATCCAGCTGGCGCTGGTCCGCTCCATCAAGGGACTGGAAAACTGCCATATTCTGCGCCCCGGCTACGCCATCGAATACGATTTCTACGATCCGCGCGGCCTCAAGGACACGCTGGAAACCAAGGCCATCAAAGGCCTATTCTTTGCCGGCCAAATCAATGGCACGACCGGTTACGAGGAAGCTGCGGCGCAGGGGCTCCTGGCCGGCATTAACGCCGTGCGCTACGTGAAGGGCGAGCCGGGCTGGTGCCCGAAGCGCAACGAAGCCTATCTCGGCGTGCTGGTCGACGACCTGATCACGCGCGGCGTTTCCGACCCCTACCGGATGTTCACCAGCCGCGCCGAATATCGCCTCAGCCTGCGCGAGGACAACGCCGACCTTCGGTTGACCGAGCAGGGCCGCGTGCTGGGCCTGGTCGACGACGTGCGCTGGGCCGCCTTCAGCAGGAAGCGCGATGCGATCGCCGCCGAACAGGAGCGCCTGAAGTCGACCTGGGTCAATCCGAAGATCGCGTCGGTGGAAGACTGCCAGCGCGTGCTCGGCAAGGCGATCGACCACGAATACAACCTGTTCGAACTGCTGCGCCGGCCGGAAGTCTCCTACGCTTCCCTGTTGACCCTGTCTGGTGCCGGCACGGCGCAGAGCGATCCGCTGGTCGTCGAACAACTGGAGATTTCCGCCAAGTATCAGGGCTACATTGATCGTCAGGCCGAGGAAGTGGCGCGGTCGACCACCTGCGAGAGTATGATTCTGCCTGCTGATCTCGATTATGGGTCGGTTGCCGGCATCTCCAACGAGGTCAGGCAGAAGCTTGCACAGCATCGGCCGCAGACCATCGGTCAGGCCTCGCGAATCCCGGGCATTACCCCGGCCGCCATCTCGCTGCTGTTGATCCATCTGAAGCGCCTGAGTCTTGCGCGCGCGGCATGAGCACGATGACGCTGGCGGCTGGCCTGACGGCCCTCGGAATCGCGCTGCCCGAAGCGGCGCAGCTGAAGCTGCTGGCTTTCCGCGACCTGCTGCTGAAGTGGAACAGGACCTACAACCTGACTGCCCTGCGCGACCCGCAGCAGGTCATTTCGCATCACCTGCTCGACGCGCTGGCGATCCTGCCACACGTCGGGGCCGGCCCGCTGCTCGATGTCGGCAGTGGCGGTGGCCTGCCCGGCATTCCGCTGGCGATTGCCCGTCCCGACCTGTCGGTCACGCTGGTCGATACAGTGCAAAAGAAAGCCACTTTCCTGCAGCAGGCCGCGATCGAGCTTGAATTGAAGAGCGTTGCGGTCCACCATGCCCGGGTCGAGGAAATGCGGGGACAATATGCCCAGATCAGTTCGCGCGCCTTTGCCGAGCTGGCACGCTTCATCAGCCTGACACACCACCTGCTGGCCCCGGGTGGTCGCTGGCTGGCGATGAAGGGCGCGCGGCCCGACGATGAAATCAAGGCGCTGCCGGCCGGCAGCGAGGTTGCAGCGATCATCCCGCTTGCGGTACCGGGGCTGGATGCCGAACGACATTTGATCATTTTGAAAGCCGGGTCATGAAAGTATTCGCCATTACCAATCAGAAAGGCGGTGTCGGCAAGACGACGACGGCGGTCAATCTCGCCGCGTCGCTGGCCGCCGAAGGCCGGCGCGTTCTGTTGATCGACCTTGACCCGCAAGGCAATGCCACGACCGGCGCCGGAATCACCAAGCAGGAAGCGCTGCCCACCGTCTATCAGATGCTGATCGGCACTGCCAAGCTGGGCGAGGTCAGCATCAGGACCGACTTCGGCTTCGACATCGTTCCCGCCAACCGCGAACTGGCCGGCGCCGAAGTCGAGCTGATCGGCCTCAAGGAGCGCGAATACCGCCTGAAGAACGCGGTCCTCGCCGGTCACGCCAATTATGACTTTATCCTGATCGACTGTCCGCCGGCGCTCAACATGCTGACGGTCAACGGTCTGGTTGCTGCCGATTCGGTCCTGATTCCGATGCAGTGCGAGTACTACGCTCTGGAAGGGCTGTCCGACCTCGTCGAAACCCTGCGCAAAGTGCGCTCGCACCTCAATTCCCGGCTCGAAATCGAAGGCCTGCTACGCACCATGTACAACGCGCAAAGCACGCTGACCCAGCAGGTCTCGAACGAACTGGAAAACCACTTCGGCAGCAAGGTCTACAAGACCATCGTGCCGCGCAACGTCCGTCTCGCCGAGGCGCCCTCCTACGGCAAGCCGGTCATTGCCTTTGACAAAAGCTCGAAGGGCGCGCAGGCCTACAGCGCCCTTGCCAAGGAAATTCTCGAAAGGGTCGCCCCATGATCAAGATGAAAGGACTCGGCCGCGGCCTCGACGCACTGCTTTCCGGCAGCGACAGACCACATGGCGACGAACAGCGCAATCTGCCGGTCGATCGCCTACGCCCCGGCAAGTATCAGCCGCGGACGCAGATGGATGAAGGCTCATTGGGCGAACTGGCGGCATCGATCAGGGTCCAGGGTGTCATGCAACCGATTCTCGTGCGTGCCGTCGATGGCACGCCGGGCGCCGAGCGCTACGAAATCGTCGCCGGCGAACGTCGCTGGCGCGCCGCGCAACTGGCCGGTCTCGGCGAAGTTCCGGTGCTGATCCGCAGCATTCCCGATGAGCAGGCCTTGGCGATGGCGCTGATCGAAAACATCCAGCGTGAAAACCTCAACCCGCTCGAGGAGGCGCAAGGCCTGCAGCGGCTGATCGACGAATTCGGCCTGACTCACCAGCAGGCAGCCGACGCCGTGGGTCGTTCGCGTCCCGCCGCGACCAATTTGCTTCGATTATTGCAGTTGACCGCAGCCGTTCAGGAAATGCTGATGTCGGGCAAGCTGGACATGGGCCACGCCCGGGCGCTTCTGCCGCTGCCCGGTGCGCAGCAGGTCGCGCTGGCCCAGCGCATCGTGCACAAGGGACTTTCGGTGCGCGAGGCCGAGCGGCTGGTGCAGCACCTGCTGAATCCGCCGCGGAAAGCTCCAGAGGAGGCTGTCGACCGCGATCTTCTGCGTTTGCAGGAAGAACTCTCCGACGGCCTCGGGGCAAATGTCGCGATCCGCTCCAACAAAAAGGGAGCGGGCAAGGTCACCATCGAGTTCGGCAGTCTCGACCAGTTGGACGGCCTGATTTCGCGTCTGCGCGGGTGAGCGATGGCGAAACCCGGAAGCCGTCGCCAATGCAGAGAAATACCGTCTTTGTGCGACGCAGCAATTGACTCATCTATAAGACTTGATTACAATCGCGGAGTTTTCAGTCGGGGCCTGTCGTGCACCCGCATGTGAGCTGGATTCTCAGCCGACAGGCGGCGCTGGCGATACTCCTGGGAGTCATCACCTGGGTATTGGTCGGCAGCAATGCGGCAGTCTCGATTCTGATCGGGGGATCTATCGGCATCATCGCCAACGCGGGCTATGTCCTGCGGGCCATGCGAGTGTCGACGGGAGATGACCCGCTCAGGCTGTATCGGGCGCAGTCGGCCGGGGAGGGCTTGAAGTTCGCTCTGACCTCCGCTGGTTTTGCGCTGGTGTTCTGGGGGTACAGGGAGGTTGCGGCGCTGCCGCTCTTTCTTGGCTATGCATCGACATTCGTCATCTTCTGGATGGCACTCTTGAAGCAACGCTAGGCTGAACGGAGAAATCATGAGCGCTGAAGGCGGCCTGACCACTACAGGTTATATCCAACATCACCTGACCAACCTCGCCGTCTGTTCGGACGCCGCCAAGGATGCCGCCGGCCATTGCCACGGCTTCTGGACCTTCCATCTGGACACCCTGCTGGTTTCCGGCATTCTCGGCCTGCTCGTCTTCGGCCTGATGGCCAAGGTGGCCAGCAAGGCTAGCACCGGGGTGCCGGGCGGCCTGCAGAATTTCATCGAGATGGTCGTCGGCCTTGTCGACCAGCAGGTCAAGGATACCTTCCACGGCAAGAGCAAGTTGGTCACCCCGCTCGCCATCACCATTTTCGTCTGGGTGTTCGTCATGAATGCCATGGACCTCATTCCCGTCGATTTCCTCCCCTTGGGAGCGGCCGCGGTGGGCGTCCCGTACTTCAAGTCGGTGCCGACCACCGATCCCAACCTGACCTTCGCGATGTCGATCACGGTCTTCTGTATCATGATCTGGATGAATTTGAAGGTGAAGGGTGTCGGCGGCTTCCTGCACGAGGTCTTCGCGGCGCCGTTCGGCATCAAGCTGGCCCCGGTCAACTTCATCTTCCGCGTCGTTGAAGATATCGCCAAGCCGATTTCGCTGGCTCTGCGTCTCTTCGGCAACATGTATGCCGGTGAAATGGTCTTCATCCTGATCGCCCTGCTCGGCATCTGGCAGCTTCCCCTGGCCTTGCCCTGGGCGCTGTTCCATATCCTGATCATTACCCTGCAAGCCTTCGTGTTCATGATGCTGACCATCGTCTACATGTCCATGGCTTCGGAATCGCACTAGGTTTCTTGGCAGTTTCCCGTAGTTTCTGACTTCAACCGCAACAACCAACCTTACTGAGGAGCAAACATGGAACTCGCAACCGTTCTCTCCAACACCGCCATTGCTGTGGCCATCCTGATCGGCGCCGGCGCCCTGGGTACCGCCATCGGTTTCGGCATCCTTGGTGGCCGTTTCCTGGAAGGCGCTGCCCGTCAGCCGGAAATGATCCCCACGCTGCAGGTCAAGATGTTCATCGTTGCCGGTCTGCTTGACGCGGTGACCATGATCGGTGTCGGTATCGCCCTGTTCATGCTCTTTGCAAATCCGTTCATCGCCCTGGTCAAGTAATCATCCGCGCCTGTAACCCTTAACACTAGGAGGTTAGCGTGAGCATTAACGCTACACTGATTGGTCAGGCAATCTGGTTTGCGCTCTTCATCTGGATCACGATGAAGTACGTCTGGCCACCGCTGCAGAAGGCGATGGCCGACCGTCAAGCACAGATCGCCGAAGGCCTGGCAGCGGCCGAACGTGGCAAGCATGAGCAAGACCTTGCTGCCAAGCGTTCCGCCGATGCGCTGCGCCAAGCCAAGGAGAAATCCGCGGAAATCGTGGCGCAAGCCGAAAAGCGTGCGCAGCAGATCGTCGACGAAGCCAAGGGCAACGCCAAGGTCGAAGCCGAAAAGGTGGTCGCCGGTGCCAAGGCGGAGATCGACCAGGAAGTCGAACGTGCCAAGCAGCAATTGCGTGAGCGCGTCGCCGAACTGGCGGTTGCCGGTGCCGAGAAGATCCTGCGCAAGGAAGTCAACGCGTCCGTGCATGCCAACATGCTGGCCGCCCTGAAACAGGATCTGTAAGCGATGGCCGAATCCGTCACTATCGCCCGCCCTTACGCCGAGGCCTTGTTTCGCGCGGCCAAGGAAAGCGGCAATCTGGTCAAGTGGTCCGGGCAGGTCTCATTGCTCGGCGAGGTGGCAGCCAATCCCGAGGTCCGCGAGGCCATCGGCGATCCCAACGTGGCGGCCCAGCAACTGGTCGACTTGTTCCGGTCTGCCTGCGGCAAGGCGGTAGATGCGCAGCTTTCCAATTTTATCCAGTTGCTTTCGAACAATGACCGCCTTGGGCTGCTACCCGAGATCGGAGCCCTGTTCGAAGGCTACAAGCGGGCTGAAGAAGGTACCAAGCAGGCCGAGATCGTCTCGGCCTTCCCGATCGACGCTTCCCAGGTCAAGGCCCTTGTTCCGCAACTCGAGGCAGTATTCAAGTCACGACTCGAGGCTTCCGTTTCGGTCGATCCCGAACTGATTGGTGGCATCAAGGTAATCGTCGGCGACCAGATGCTGGATGCGTCTGTCCGCGGCAAGCTCGACGCCATGGCTACCGCACTGAACAACTAGGAGAAATTCATGCAGTTGAATCCTTCCGAAATTTCTGAACTGATCAAGAGCAAGATTCAGAATCTGCAAGGCGCATCGGAAGTGCGCACGCAGGGCACGGTAGTCTCGGTTACCGACGGTATCTGCCGCATTCACGGCCTGCAGGATGTCATGCAGGGCGAGATGCTGGAATTCCCCGGCAACACCTTCGGCATGGCGCTC
>WBZU01001358.1_pt1 | contig 18441 bp, 12 predicted proteins | sample 5204311 | NCBI WGS metagenome assembly WBZU01 (sample SAMN12344359, study PRJNA552823) | activated sludge metagenome | biome: Activated sludge suspended growth; feature: Nitrification reactor; material: Wastewater; isolation source: activated sludge from nitrification reactor of wastewater... | reverse complement strand
TCGTCCGGGATTCCATCGCCGTCTTCGTCCCGTTCCCGCGGCGCATATCCCAGCGTGAGCATCGCCCGTAATTGCCCGGATCCCATACCATAAGGGCCCCACGCCACTCCGCCCATCAAATACCCGTCGCCGAATGCCAATCGCGCTCCCGTGCCGACCTCCAGCGCGGTCATCAGCGTATTTTTCTTAAAAGGAAACGCCGGATAAAGCGGCTGATGCCCCTGCCCTTCGAGCAGAAACGTCCAGCGTCCTTTCGGATCGATCCCCAACGCTTGCGGTCGGAAAGACAAACCAAACGAAAATGGCAATTCGTGCTGAAATATTTGTTTGCAGGGATCTTCCTTGGGCCCGATCGGCACATTCGCGCACAAATACCGTTCTCGCTCGGCCCGGAATTTCACGCCGCCCGCCAAATGCAAAGCCAGGACCAAAAAGCGAATCTCGGCCAAAAACCGCGATGTATTCGTCACGTGGCCTTCGCCGAGGAACGAGGCGGGATCGCCCGTCGGTACGGTGAACTGATTATGAAACGCCAGGGCAAACCCTCCCAGTTTGCCCGACGTCGGCGGAACCAAAACCACCTTGGCGTTGAATGCCACATCGCCAAACGCTCGCGCCGGGATGTTTGTCGGTCCAAGCACCTCGATGATTCGATCGGTCTGTTTGTCGCCGCTCTGTTCGAGGACGAACGGCAGGTCGACGCCAAGGGACAAACGCCCCCAAACTCCAATGTTTCCGAAGAGATCCCCCGTGAGCTGATGCTTGATGACGTAGAACTCCTCGCCCGTGTTGAACTCCTTCAACCACACCGGTTTGTACGCATACGATACGGACAAACCCACGTTGCCATCGCCATGTTCCGGCGGCAAAACGGGCTCGTTGTAGAGGCCTGCGCCGGGATCGGTGGACGGACGAAAGCCGCGAAGGTCAAGCGACGGAACCGGATCCGGCGGCGCGGACGAGGCCGTGTTGGTCACGACGAACGCGACGATACCGGGCACAAAACGTAGCAAACTGGCGGATCGGGGCATGAGAAGCGATGGTTTGTCCAGTACGATAGGCTGTGAATAAGGTGCGAAGGAGGCTGTTGTACCCTAGAAACTCTGTACCGGGAAGAACCCTTGGACGGGATTTGCGGGTGGACTTTGCTGGAGCCACGCACCTGTGGATCTCGGGCTTCCCGGGAAGTGTTGCCAAACGTTCGCCTTTCCGCGCGAACCGTGCCACAAGGGGCGTCATGGACGTCATCCGAATTCGCGGCGGAAAAACGCTCTCCGGAAAAATTCGCATCAGCGGCGCGAAAAACGCAGCCCTGCCCATCCTTTGCGCCACGTTGCTCTCCGAAGGCGAGAGCATCTTGCGTAATGTTCCCGCGCTCCGGGACATCGAAACGACCGGAGAACTTCTGCGTGTGCTCGGGCGACATGTCGTCGTTGATGCGCCGCTTGTTCGCGTGCGTGGCGGAGGCGAGGCGAATCCCGAAGCACCGTACGACTTGGTCAAACAGATGCGCGCCAGCGTGCTCGTGCTGGGGCCCCTGTTGGCGCGTTACGGCCGGGCGAAAGTGAGTTTGCCCGGGGGTTGTCAAATCGGTTCGCGTCCGGTCGATCAGCACCTCAAGGGCCTCGAAGCGCTCGGGGCGACGATTCACCTGACGAACGGATACATTCACGCGGAATGTCCGCGTTTGAAAGGCGCGGAGGTCGTTTTCGACATGCCGACGGTGACGGGCACCGAGAACATCATGATGGCTGCGGCGCTCGCGAAAGGCCGATCGACGCTGGTCAATTGCGCTCGCGAGCCCGAGGTCGAAGAGCTTGGGCGCGTGCTCAACAAGATGGGCGCGCGGGTCGATGGTGCCGGGACGGACGTCATTCACATCGAAGGTCGTGATGATCTCGATCCGTTTGACCACGCGATCATTTCCGATCGAATCGAAGCGGGAACGTACATGGTTGCCGCAGCTGCGGCGGGCGGTGATGTGCTTCTCGAAGGCGTGCCGCTCGAGGATTTGGAGGCCGTGGCGGCGAAGCTTCGCGCGACGGGCGTCGAGGTTGGGCGCGAAGGCGATTGCGTTCGCGTGCGTCGTGACCCGGACAAACCTCTGCGCGCGGTGGATGTGATGACGGCTCCGCACCCGGGTTTTCCCACGGACATGCAAGCACAGTTCATGGTGCTGATGTGTTTGGCACAAGGAACCTCGCGGATTGTCGAGACAATCTTCGAGAATCGATTCATGCACGTGCCGGAATTGCGGCGTATGGGCGCGTCGATTGATATCGATGGGCACACGGCGCACGTGCACGGAGGCAATCCATTGTCGGGGGCGAAAGTGATGGCCACGGATTTGCGGGCCAGCGCGTCGCTCGTGATTGCGGGACTTTTGGCGAAAGAAGGCGAAACCGAAGTTCTGCGCGTGTATCACCTCGACCGCGGGTATGAATTCATGGAGCGAAAGCTCGCGGCGCTCGGAGCCGACACGGTGCGTATTTCCGGACAAGCGGGGTGATGCGGGTTCGGAGTTTGTCCGCCCGGGAGGGTTCGATTTGTTTGGCGTCGCGGCACCTCGAACGCCGCAGCGGAAACCGTCATAGAATGTTATGCGGTCCATTCTGAGCTTGTCCGCCCGGGAGGGTTCGATTTGTTTGGCGTCGCGGCACCCCGAACTCGCCCCTCCGGGGCTCAAACAGCGGGGCCCCGCCGCAAACGCCAAAAAATCAAACCGCTCCCAGGGCTACCCAGGTCGTGAAGACAAAACCCGGGCAATCATTTTGCAAGAATCGATCACGGTTCATCACGCCAAACTTACGGCACTCTACGCTGCGCACTCGGGCGATCCAAGCATCCAACATGGACGGCAACAATGGTCGAAACTTCTTGCGACCACGCTCGGCACGTCATTTCAAAACACCGACGATCTCTTCGTAAGACATACGCTTCTCGTCGTTTCGGCCAAAATCATTGCCCACACGCTGCTTGGTTGCGACGTCGTTCGTCAATCGCCCAAGGTAATCCTGTCCGGTGATCTGTTTCATCGCGCGCAGATTCATGGGGCAATCGAAAAAGATGTCTTCGATTGGATTGGCGACATCCCGGGGGGCGATGACGTCGTTATTGATCTCGCGCGGCTTTTTGCGGAGTTTGACTGGTCAAACGTCGACCATGACGTGCTCAAACTCTTGTACGAATCGGTGATTGGTGCCGACGTGCGCAAGCAACTCGGCGAACATTACACGCCGGATTGGCTTGCTTATCAATTGATCGAAACCGTCGTGCCTCGGCCGCTCGAACAGCGGGTTCTGGATCCGGCGTGCGGTTCGGGAACGTTTCTGTTTCATGCCATTCGGCGTTTTTTGCAAGCAGCAGAAAACTCGTTTTGGTCCGAAAATGAAACACTGGACAAACTCACGTCGCACGTTTTCGGCATGGACTTGCACCCTGTCGCAGCGACTTTGGCTCGCGTAACGTATTTGTTGGCAATTGGGCGGGAACGGTTGACCTCTTCATTACGAGGTTCGTTGCATATTCCCATTTTTCTCGGGGATTCGATGCAATGGGAAATGGATTCGGATCCGCTTTTTGCAAAACCGCGCCTTTCTGCGGAAATGAGCAAAAATCTTCGCGTCGACACGCTCGTCGGCAATCCCCCGTGGCTCGCTTATCGCCACATGCCCGCCGATATGCAAGACGCTTTTCAAAAAATGAGTAAAGCGCGCGGATTGTGGCATGGCGCCAAAGTCGCCACGCATCAAGATTTGTCGGCCTTGTTCGCGACGCGGGCCATTGAATTGTATCTGGAAAAAGGCGGCACCTTCGGGTTTGTCATGCCCTCCGCGGTGATTGATGCGGAGCGCCAACATTATCGAGGGTTTCGTACGGGCAATTTGTCGCACAATGGTCATCATTTGCACGTCGCATTCGAACAGCCATGGGATTTGAAGCGTTTACGACCGCATTTTTTCCCCATCAGCGCGTCGGTCATTTTCGGATCGAAACAAGATACGCCTGTGGCCATGCCTCCAGGCGAATCGTGGACGGGACGTCTGGAAAAACCGCACGGCACCTGGAAAGACGTTGAACACAGCATTTCTCGTTCCGCCGCGACAACCGCACCGACGCAGGGCGAAACATCGCCTTACGGGGATCGTTTTCGACAAGGCGCGACGATCGTGCCGCGCGTTCTTTTTATGGTCGAACGACGCAAAGCCGGGCCATTGGGGCATGCGCAAGGCAAAGCCGCCGTGCGATCGTTACGCAGCGCCAACGAGAAACCGCCGTGGAAAAACCTCGAAGACCGCGAAGGTTTCGTCGAATCCATCTTCGTTCGTCCGGTTTATACAGGTGAATCCGTGCTGCCGTTCCGAATTCGCCCGCCCGCGTATGCCGTGATTCCGCGCGACAAACAGGGGCTCATGGACGGATCGAGCGACCGCCTGGACCAATATCCGGAATTGGCCAAATGGTGGCGAGACGCCGAAGCGACGTGGATGAAGCACCGAAGCAGCGCGCGACTTTCGCTCATGGAACAGCTCAATTTCCGCGGGAAACTCGAAGCGCAATTTCGCATTCCGCCCTTGCGCGTCTTGTATGGGCGATCGGGCATGCACCTGGCGGCCGCGTACACGGACGACGCACGCGCGGTGATTGACAACAGTTTGTATTGGGCCGCAGCGGCAAACATCGACGAGGCGCGTTATTTGTGCGCGATCATGAATGCGGCCGTAACGACGCGTCTTGTGCGACCGCTCATGTCGTACGGGAAAGACGAACGGGACATTCACAAATCGATATGGCGATTGCCCATTCCGTATTTCGAGGCGGATGACGAGAATCACGTGCGTTTGGTGGAACGTGCAAGAACCCTGGAATCGGAAATGGCTGATGCCGACATTCCGGATGAATTGCATTTCGCGGCGGCGAGGCGACGATTGCGGGAGGTGATTGAAGCGTCGACGGCGGGCCGGGAGATCGAGGCGATTGTGGGGAAAATGTTGGGCGGGTAAAACTCACATCTCACATATATCCCGGACAATCTCCGCGCTGGCCATTTCCGCAGCATCGACGGATGCCATGGCCTGATCCGAAACACGGATTTCGCCGACTTTGATCGTTCCGGTTTTCGCCACCATCGATTTCGATTTGAACAACGAAAACCTCGACGTCTCATGCTCGACTTCGAGCACCGCGAGTTTTTCTTGGTAAACGATCGCGAACCGCGTCCGCTGTTCGTCCCGGACAATCGGCACCACCACCACGTTTTTCCTCTCGAGCGCCCGGACGAGTTCGGTTTCCGGTTCGAGCCGCCCGTCGGTATGTACCAGACGAACCCCCAAGAACACCGCGCTCGTCGCCTCGGTCGGGGTCATGGCCGCCGAACGAACCGCCCGCATCAAACGGTCCCCAAACGCGGCATTTTTCTCGGTGAGCGCAAAGTCCGCCGCGTCAAGGCGCAAAACAAACCGTCGCACGCTGCGATCGTTCGCTGTGACAAACGAATCCTCGAGCGACGCGCGCGACAACGCCTGCGCCGAGGCTTCATCACCGAGCGCTTTGCACAACGCCGCGGCTCCTTGCAAAACAGACCCGGCGTCGGGCGTTTCGTAAGGACGAACGGGTGCGTCTCGGTATCCTTGGGCAAACGTCGTCCGCGTGGGCGGCAGTTCGAGCACCAGAAACAGGTTCTCCATTTCGGTCTCGGGGCTGCGAACCGCCGTCGCAAATGCTTCACGAATCGCAGCAAATCTCGGTGGAGACGACATCACGAAGACATGGTCCACAGCCGACACGACGAGCGCGATGCGATGAGCGGCGACGTCTCGCGCGCCCATCGACCAGCGTTCGGCGCGACCAACCACCTGCACGATGCTGCGACGAACCAGTGCGCCAAGATCGGCTTCCCCGCGTGCTTCGAGCAGCGCCGCCACACCCGCCGCCAACGATCCGTCGTCGAGCATCATCGGCTAGATCTTGCGCCCTTGCATGTACGTGCGCTGAGCTTGCGCCACCGCTTCGGCTTCGGCGATCGCTTCCGCTTCGTATTGCGAATCGGACCTCAAGGCTTGCGCGCCTTGCTGTTTTTCCACACGAACCTTCGCCGGTTCCGTCACGGCCGCTTCGGCCATGGCTGCGGCCGTATGTCGTACGTCGTCGTAGGGTTTGGCCAGGTCGAAGATGACCTTCGTGTTGCCTTGGCTCAAGTTCGCCAGAGCCTCGAAACGCCGCAGTTCCATAGCTCCAGGCGACTTCGCGAGAATGCCTGCCGCTTCCGCGAAGTTCTTCGCGCTTTGCACGTCCGCTTCGCTCTTGATGACGACGTATTGACGGTCGCGTTCCGCAATCGCCACTTTTGCCAGCACTTCCTGCATTTGCGGAGGGAGCTGCACGTCTTGCAGACCGATGAGCTCGACGTGCAAACCCCACTGCGCCACCATCGATTCGACTTGGCTGCGCACCTTTGCGGCGACCTCTTCACGATGCGCCAGGAGTTCGTCCAGGCGCGTTTCGCCGACGACATCGCGCAGCACGACCTTGGCGCGATCCTTGATGGCCGCTTCGTAGTTTTCGACGGCGAGCGTGGCTTTTTCCGGATCGACGACGCGGTAATACAAGACCGTGTCGATCATGGTCGTGACGTTGTCGCGCGTGATGACCATTTGTCGGAGCAGGTCGCGGTTTTTCGTGCGCGTATCGATGACGCGCAGATCCTGAAATCCCGGCAAATACAAGGTGACGCCGGGTTCGACTCGACCGCTGAGTTTGCCCAGGGTGAACCGCAACGCGACTTCCCATTGGTTGATCTGCTTCAAACCACGCATCAGGTAGAAGAAGCCGATCACGCCGAAAACAAAACCCATTGCCGTCATCGCATCCATGCGGGCAATGTACTCGGCAAAGCAGCCGGTTTCACGGCTTATTGCGCGAAGCGCACGCGATCTTCGAATTCCACGCCCGGCCCGACATCCACGACTTCACCCAACCGAAATGCCGTTTCTCCGGCTGCTTCGAGCACTTCGATGGCGCGAGCGGCCGAGTCCGGTGACGTCACGACACACAAGCCCACGCCGAGGTTGTACGTGCGGCGCATCTCCGACTCTTCGACCGGACCGCCTTCGGCGATGAGGCGAAAGATGGCGGGCCTTTCGAAGACGCCGAGATCGAGGTTCGCACCGAGGTGGTCCGGTAAAACGCGCGGCAAGTTCCCGGGCAAACCGCCGCCGGTAATGTGCGACAAACCGCGCACGCCGTCGCCCACTTCCGCCAACAGATCGCGCACGGCGTTCACGTAAATGCGGGTCGGCACGAGGAGCGCTTCGCCCACGGTCGAGTTCGTCCCCGGCAGTTTGTCTTGGACACGCAGCCCCATGCGCTCGAAAATTACTTTGCGGGTCAAGGAAAAACCATTGGAGTGCAAACCACTCGACGCGACGCCGATGACGACGTCTCCGGGTTTGGCGCGTGAACCATCCAGGATCTTGGCGCGATCGACGACGCCTACGACAAACCCGGCGAGGTCGTATTTGCCGGGCTCGTACATCCCCGGCATCTCGGCCGTTTCGCCCCCGAGCAGCGCGCAACCGGCCTGTTTACAGCCTTCGGCGATACCGCGAACGACCGCTTCTCCAACATCGAGCTCCAGCTTTCCCGTGGCGAAGTAGTCCAGGAAAAACAGCGGCCGAGCCCCGCATGTGATGACATCGTTCACGCACATCGCGACGAGATCGATGCCCACCGTGTCGTGAACGCCCGTGGCAAATGCGACGTCGAGCTTCGTTCCGACACCGTCGGTGCCGCTCACCAAGATGGGATCGACGAGGCCTTTGGGCAGCGCGCAGAGGCCGGCGAAGCCGCCGATATCCGTCACGACTTCAGGAATACGCGTGGGTTTGGCGAGCTTTTTGATGCGTTCGACGAGGGCATCGCCGCGGTCGATGTCGACACCGGCTTGGCTGTACGTGATCGGCATGGCGCGGGCAATGTCACATCTTTTGCCGTGCGCAAAGGGTTCTCGAAAATCGTCGGCACCTCGCGGGTTCGTGCTACGTTTGCCGCGCCGAACCATGGTCGAGTCTGTTCACAAGCAATTTCCGGTGATTGTTGCCGCAGGCGTCCTCATCGAGGGCGGCCGAGTGCTCTTGACACAACGAAAAAAAGGCTCGCATTTGGCGGGTGCGTGGGAATTTCCAGGAGGCAAAGTGGAGCCCGGCGAAGACCCGCGCGATGCACTGGAACGGGAATTACGCGAGGAAATCGGGATTGATGTGCGCGTGGATGATCCGGTCGAAGTGACGTTTCACGCGTATCCGGAAAAGTCGGTTCTTCTGCTTTTTTTCGCGGTGACCCGACGTGAAGGCTCTCCGGAACCGCGGCCGATTGATGTCGCCGCGGTGCAGTGGGCATCCGCCGACGAGCTCGATGATGCGCTTTTTCCGCCTGCGGATGTTCCGATCCTCGCCAAGGTGCGGCGACTTTTGGCGCTTGGTTGACCCTTGGGGCTTCGAGTCTCCGGCGCCCCAAACCTGCGTTTGACGAACAAAAAATGCAGCCATTTCAACGGCGTCTTGCGTACGATGCGACGCTTGAAGATCGTGTCGCAGAAAGGACATGAACATGTCGGCATCGCGCGTCCAAGGTGAGGCACGGGTAGCCATTGTCGGAGCAGGACTCAGCGGTTTGTCCGCCGCCCGAAAGCTCGCGGACGCAGGCGTCTCCGTATTGGTGCTCGAAGCGCGCGATCGCGTCGGTGGCCGAACGTTGAGTCATGATACGGCGCACGGAGATCGGATCGAGCTGGGCGCGCAATGGCTGGGCCCGACGCAAGACCGCATGTTCAAGCTCGTGAAGGAATTTGGTTTGACCACGTTCCCGCAATACCACGAAGGCAAAAAAGTCCTCGCGCTGGGCAATATGGTCTCGACGTACAAGTCGTCGATTCCGACGTTGTCGATGGTGGGCGCGGTGGATTTGGGCGTGACGATTCAACGCATTGAATCGCTGGTCAAAGATGTTCCGTTGGACAATCCATTGGGTGCGGACAAAGCCGCCGAATGGGATGGCATGACGGTCGAGACGTGGAAACGTCGTAATGTCAAGACGCAAGGCGCCAAGGCTTTGGTGGATACGGCCGTGCGGGCGATTTTCGCCGCCGAACCTTCGGAAATATCATTCTTGTTTTTCCTGCATTATCTGCGCCACGGAGGCGGCCTGCTGCGGATGAGTGAAATCCGCAATGGTGCGCAGGAAACGCGGTTGGTCGAAGGTTATCAAGAAATCTCGAAACGATTGGCCGCGAAATTAGGCGATCGCGTTTTGTTGAATGCCCCGGTCAAACGCATCGAACAAGACGACGGCGGCGTGACGATTACTTCGGATTCGGGGACGGTGCGTTGTGAACGAGCGATTATCGCCTTGCCGCCCGTATTGGCGGGGCGCATCGATTACGAGCCGGCCATGCCCGCGTCCCGAGACATGTTGACGCAACGAATGCCGATGGGGAGCGTCATCAAATGCATCGCGATGTATGAAACTCCGTTTTGGCGTAAAGCCGGATATTCGGGCGAAGCCATCGCCGACAAAGGCGCGGTGAAACTGGCCTTCGACGATTCTTCACGCGACGGTTCGCGCGGAGCGCTCGTGGGGTTCGTCATGGCAAAAGATGCGAAACATTACAGCGGCCAGGGCATGAAAGCGCGTCGCGAAGCGACATTGGAGAGTTTTGCCAAGTTTTTTGGTCCGCAGGCGTCTTCGCCCATCGATTACATCGATCACGATTGGCCGAGCGAACGTTGGTCGCGCGGGTGTTATTCGGCCGTCATGGGCCCGGGCGTTTTGTCCGCTCATGCGGCCGCATTACGCGCGCCCGTGGGACGACTTCATTGGGCGGGGACCGAAACGGCGAGGGTTTGGACGGGATACATGGAAGGCGCGGTCGAAGCGGGAGAACGAGCTGCGGATGAGCTCACGGCCGCGTTGAAGTAAATTCAAGCGGCCGGTTCGTTCTTTTTCCGGACCAACGAAACCACCAAGGCAATGCCGGCGAAAAACATGGGCACGACGCTGATGACGCCGCCCACCGGAACGCATTGCGCGGCTTCTTCATAACCGATGGCGCGAATTCTTTCGATGCTTTGCGGTTCAATGACCCCGGCCGCCAAAATGGAATCCACTTGTTGGCGTTGCCATAACATACCCAAAAACCCGACGCCTCCGGGACCGACCGACATCGCCAGCGCGACAATCGCCACAATGACGCCCATACGCGGCTTCATGAGCGCCATCGCGATCGCCGCAACCGCCATGATCATCGCCAGCGTACCCATACCCAGCGCCGCGAACGCCGGCCAACCACAATTACGAAAACTCTCCATAACGGCTTACCTCGCCAAATCGCCGCCAGCCTATCGACGTCGGGTCTGTTCGTCACGCCAAATCGCCCGAAAGTGTTCCACATCGCGCTACCTTGGGTCGCCAAAGCGGCTTCGTTTCCTCGTACACATCAAACAATGTCGAGTGCGACATGGTCATTGTTTTGGTGCATTTCAATTCGAGCTGAGGTACCGTCAGCCAGTTTCTTGACGCTCGCTTCATTCTGAAGATGCACTTCCAACCCGGCGCCTTCATTGGTCACTACGAGGTCATCCGCTCGCTTGGCGAAGGTGGAATGGGGCAAGTGTATCTTGCCCGCGATACACGCCTCGGCCGGCTCGTGGCGATCAAGGTGCTGACGTTCGGTAACGACGGGTTGGTCAATACGCAATTTTTGTCCGAAGCCCGAGCGACCGCGCGGTGTCGGCACGAGAATATCGTCATCATTTACGAAGCGGATGAAATCGATTCGATGCCCTACATGGTGCTCGAATACGTCGAAGGGCAGACGTTACGGGCATTGATGGACGATCACGGGATTGCGGCGGATACGGCGCCGGGAAAAACCGAATTCATCAGTCGTCCATCGATCCCGAAGCTCGAACGAATTGCCCCGGCGATGTGTATCGAATTGATGCTTCCGGTCGCGCGGGCGCTGGCATCCGCGCACGCGCTGGGCATCGTGCATCGCGACTTGAAGCCGGAGAACATTTTGGTGGCGACCGATGGACCCATCAAAGTGGTCGATTTCGGTATTGCCGCCTGGATCGATGAAGAAGAGCGGCGACGACTCGGCAGCGAGGAAATGAGCGAAGCGGCGGGAACGTTGCCGTACATGGCACCGGAATCGTTGTTGAATGACGCACCGGATCATCGCGTCGATATCTGGGCTTTTGGGATCATTTTATTCGAATTGGCATTGGGGCATCATCCGCTCGCGCCATTTACGATGCATCGATTGCCCGAGGTGATGGATATCGACACGCCGATGCCTTCGGCGCGGCAAACGGCTCCGGAGCTTGGTCCGCTCGCGGCGTTGATCGATCGGTGCCTGGACAAACACAAAGAAAGTCGTTTGGCCACTGCCGGAGAGCTCGTCACCGAATTATCGACGTTGCGAACGGGAATGACCGCGCCGCTCTTGGTGGATGCGGGAAATCCATTCGCGGGTCTTTTGGCATTTCAAGAAGCCGATTGCGCAAAGTTTTTCGGTCGTGAACGAGACATTGCGAGTCTTCTTTCGCGTTTGCGCTTGCAACCGCTCATTGCCGTGGGAGGCCCCTCGGGCGCTGGAAAATCGTCATTCGTGCGCGCCGGGATCATTCCGGCATTCAAACGGCTCGGCAGTCAACGCGAAGCGATTGTCGTGCGCCCGGGTAAAAAACCTTTGCTGGCCATGGCGAGCGTGTTGATTGAATTGGCGGAACAAACCCTGGACGATCTGCATCAATCGTCCTTGAACGTGACGGCGGGGCCGGAAGCGTTGGCGGGACTTTTACGTGAACGTCCGGGGCTTCTCGGAGCGATTCTGCGCGCGTCGTGTCGAGCGCGCGGCGCGCAGGCGAGCACCTTATTTTTCGTGGACCAATTCGAAGAAATGTTCACGTTATGTGGTGATGCTGTGGAGCGCGCGGCGTTTTTATCGTGTCTCGAAGGCGCGGCCGATGATGCGACGTCGCCCTTGCGGGTCATTCTCGCGATGCGTTCGGATTTTCTCGATCGATTGGCGGACGCTCGCAAGCTGTCTTCGGATGTGGCCAAGGGGCTTTATTTGCTTCCTCCGCTGGGAAAAGACGAATTGCGCGATGCTCTGACAAAACCGCTCGAACTTTTGGGTTATCGTTACGAAAACTCCGAGCTCGTCGAAAAAATGTTATCGGCGCTCGAACGGACGAATGCGCCTTTGCCGCTCCTGCAATTCACCGCGTCGAAATTATGGGAAGCGCGGGATACCGGGGCGAAATTGCTCACCACGGCGAGTTACGAAAAACTCGGCGGTGTCGAGGGCACGCTGGCGAGTCACGCCGATACGGTGGTTGCGTCCATGTCGACCGAAGACAAACAATTGGTGCGACGATTTTTTGAGCGTCTCGTCACGCCGGAACGAACGCGAGCGATCACGAGTGAATCGGATTTGCGTGAATTGGCGAAGGACCCTGCCGAAGCGGATCGCGTATTGGCGCGTCTTGTGGAAGCTCGGCTTTTGGTGGCGGAAAAAGACGAAAGCACGGGCGGGGTTACGGTTGAAATCGTGCATGAGTCCTTGATTGCGCGATGGCCGATGCTCTCACGTTGGCTCGATGAAAACAAAGACGACGCGGACTTTTTGGCCCGGCTTCGTATTGCTGCGCGGCAATGGCGAGAGAGTGGCAAGCCGGGCGGGCTTTTGTGGCGAGAAGAAGCATTGGCTGAAGCTCGACGATTTCGCGAACGTTCGCGCGTCGAATTGGCGCGAACGGAACAAGAATTTCTGGATGCGGTTTTTTCCTTGGGTGAATTGGTCGCGCGGCGCAAAAGGCTGCTCGTCGCGAGCATTCTCGGGGCGAGTTTCATCGTGGCCATTGCGATGGGAACGTTGGCGTGGAAAGAGCGTCAAGCGAATCAAGAGGCGACGGCGCAGGCGGCGAGAACACGTGAATTGGCCGAGCAAACGCGGCTCGAAGCTTCGCACGCGCGGGATGCGGCGCGTATGGCGTCGGCGCGCGATCACGAAGGGGATCCGACATTTGCCTTATCGTTGTTGCGTGAAATCGAAGAGCCCGGTGATTCACCGGCATTTCCGTTTTTCATGTCGAGAATTTCGCGAAAAATCATTGCCGAATCGGTCCTGCCCGGTCACGCGGGTCAAGTTTGGACGGCCGAACTTTCTCCCGACGGTCGGTATGCATTGACGACGGCCGGCAACGACGTTTACCTGTGGGATACGGTGACGGGAGCGGGGCCACGGGTTTTACGTGGTCATACAGGTGCGGTTTGGCGAGCCACGTACAGTCCGGATGGTCGAAAGATTCTCTCGGCTTCATGGGATCAAACGGCGCGCATTTGGCCGATTGAAGAGGGCGCGGAGCCCATCGTTTTGCAGCACAAGGCGCGAGTGTCGTGGGCGGCGTGGAGTCCCGACGGAAAGCGTGTCGTCACGGCTGGATGGGATCCATCGGCCTACGTGTTTGCCGCGGATGGCAAGGGCGAACCCTTGGTTCTTTCCGGCCATACGGAACGATTGCGACGAGCATCGTTCAGTCCCGACGGGACACGCGTGGTAACCGCTTCTTTTGATGGCACCGCGCGCATTTTCACCTTGAATGGCAGCGCTGCACCCGTCGTTCTGAAGGGCCATGAAAAAGCGGTCATGGATGCGGTTTTCAGCCCTGATGGCAAACGCGTCGCGACCGCTTCCGCCGACGCAACCGCACGCATCTTCGATGCCGACGGGTTGGACAAACCCAAAATCTTCAAAGGGCATGGCCAAAAAATCAATCAGGTCGCATGGAGCCCCGATGGACAACGAATCGTGACCGCATCCGAAGACAAATCCGCCGGGGTTTGGTTTTCCGAACACGAAGATTGGACGCCGGTTTCCCTCAATCACACGCACGATGTCCGCATGGCGACATTCAGCCCGGATGGAAGGTTTGTCGTAACGTGTTCCGCGGACAGCACCGCACAGATCTGGACCGTCGGGGCTCTCCAGACGACGACGCCATTGATCGGACATACCATGGGCGTGGAATATGCGAGTTTCAGCGCCGATGGGAAACGCTTCATCACGGCGAGCGGTGATGGCAGTGCGCGGATATGGTCGACCGAGCCGAAGCAAGCCCAACGAATGTTTCGGTTTGCGGCCTTCACCTTCCCCGATGTGGATTTGGCGCAAGACAATCGCCGCGTTCTCATCACGTGGCCGGGAGCAAAAAACGTCGAAATTTGGAACGTCGATGGTTTGGCCGGTCCGCACATCTTGCCGAATCAGGACGAAGCTCTCATTCAGGCGTCGTTGAGCCACGACAATCGGGTCGCCGCAATTCTTCACGACCAAGGCCGGGTTCGTCTTTGGCGCCTCGATGGTCCGGAAAAACTCAATGAATGGGTCGGCAACGGCGCCGATGCTCGTTTCGCCGAATTTTCGCCCGACGACTCGCTGGTCGCCGTCGCTTATGACGACGGGGCATTACGCTTGTTTCACACGAATGGTTCCGACCCGCCCATCGTCCTGCAAGAATCCGGCAATTTCACCGTCGAAATGCAATTCTCGAAAGACGGTAAGTCCCTGGTGTCGTTAAGTAGAGACGAACCATTTCTCCGCGTATGGTCCTTGGAAACCCGCTCGAACACGTTGCTTCACCGTCATGGCAACGATGTCGACTCGTTCGTTCTGCATTCCGATGGGAAACGAGTCCTCACGGTCTCCGCCGATAATACGGCACGCATTGGCAACATCGACGGTTCGGGAGAAGCGATCGTTTTACGCGGCCATACGCATAAACTGCTCGAAGGCGATTTCAGTCCGGATGGTCGAAAAGTCGTCACGGCGTCGGCGGACGGCACATTGCGCGTGTGGAATGCCGATGGCTCCGGCGAGCCGCTGGTGATGAGAGTCGTCCCGGATTCGCCGCGACATGTGCAATGGAGCCCCGATGGCCGGCGTATTGCCGCGGCGTCGGAGCGCATGATTTATGTCTGGAATGCGGACGGCTCCGGGGTGCCCATGTTGCTCGAAGGCCACACGGACCGTATTCACCAATTGCATTGGGCGGGCGACGGCTCGTTTCTCATTTCAACGGCGGCGGACAGCACGGTTCGCATCTGGCGGCATCTCGACCCGCCACGAACGCTCACGAATTTATTGGATGAAACGTGGCGGTCGAGCAAATTCTGTTTATCGGTCGAGCAACGTCGAGATATTCTCGGCGTGGCAATGGATACCGCGCAACAGGGTTTTGAAGCTTGTCGCAAACGCGTATCCGCGCAAATCACGCCGTAAAACATTCTTGATGACGAATTGCGCCCGACGATGATACGGTCTTCGTATGCGTACGGCCGTTCTCGATGATGGAACCGAAGTCTTCTGCCTGCAAAAACCGGAGGCTCTGGTCCTCGACGAACACGTCAATGGATATTTGCAGCACGGGATCACCCTTTCGAACGACGACGTCATTTTCGATGTGGGTGCAAATATCGGCGTATTCGCGGTTCGAGCGCTGCAACGTCATTCGTCGATTCGAGTTTACGCGTTCGAGCCCATTCCGGAGATTCACGCGGTGCTGGCGAAGAACGGCGCACGTTATGGTGCGGAACGTTTTCATTGTTACCGCTGCGGCCTTTCGAATGCACCGTCGACCATGACATTCGAATATTATCCTCGGGCTCCGGCCATGTCGACGGCATATCCCGAAGCGTGGCAACGTGATTCCAAGTCGCTCGAGAATGCCGTGCGCGGCAATGTTCGCAATGCGCGACGCAGGTTTTGGTATGCGTATCTCGTTCCGGATTTCGCCGCCAAGTTCGTCATGAATTTTCTGCGCGGCGCGGCCAAACGCGTGACGAGTCCTTTGCGCACGGTGTCGGAGATGATTGAAGAAACGGGCGTGGCCAAAATCGATCTGCTGAAAATCGATTGTGAAGGCGCGGAATTGCTCGTCTTGGAAGGCATTTCCGATGCGCATTGGCCACGCATCAAGCAAATCGTCGTCGAAGTGCACGATGAAAATGGGCGCCTCGAAAAACTCACGTCGATGTTACGTGAGCGCGGTTTTACGCGGCAGACGGTCGTCCATGAAGAAGGTTTCGAGCACACGGCACTGCGCAATGTATTTGCGTTGCGCGAAGGGACGCGAACATGATCGCCACAACCACCGTCATCGTCACCGTCGCGACCTCATTTTTGGGCATTTTGGCCACGTATTTGGTGATCTGGTTTGGCGTGCCGAAATCATTGCGCTTGCAAGATGCGACGCAGTCCGTAACGACGTTTCATCGCCAGTTGCCGCTGATTCTCTTCAACATTGCCGTGATGAACGCCGGCACCTGGCTTGCGCTCGGACAAGTCGAGTCGCGGTTCGTATTGGATACGCCGTGGTGGATCGTCGCGTTGAACGTATTGTTCATTTTCATGGTCGAAGACACGTGGGTCTATGGTTGGCATCGCGCGATGCACGAAGTGAAATTCTTGTATCGAAAGGTGCACCGCATTCATCACCAAGCGTACGCGCCTTTGCCCGTTCATTACCTGTACGTGCATCCGCTCGAATGGATGGTGGGGAGTCTCGGCGCTGCATTGGGTCTATTGCTGGTCGCCCTTTTTCACGGCCACGCATGCGCCTACACTTTGTGGACCTTCAGTGTGATGCGCCAATTGCATGAAATGAACGTCCATTCGGGCATGCGTTCGGTGATTACGCGCTTCATTCCTTTCGCCGGCCGAACGGATTCTCACGATTATCACCACCGGTATCCCACCAAAGGAAATTACGAATCGACGTTTTTCTTTTGGGATCGCGTTCTAAAAACCGCCGCAAAGTAAATCGATTCGGCTTACCCGTTCGACGCATCTCATGGTAGAGTGCGTCGCGATGAACGCCAACGGTCGCCCTTCCAGCGCCATCGAGGTCACCGGACTCGCCAAGAAATACGGCGACAAACGCGTGCTCGACAATGTCACATTCTCCGTTCCGTGGGGCCAAATCTGCGGCTACCTCGGCCCCAACGGAGCCGGCAAGAGCACGACGATCAAGGCCCTGGCCGGCATTGCGCCTCCGGATTCGGGGAGCGTGCGCATTGCGGGACACGACGCTTTCGGGACAACGCTCGAATCCAAACGTCGACTCGGATATGTCCCGGAAAATGGCGGGCTTTATGGATTGCTCACGGTCGAAGAACATATCGACCTCGTCGGAGAGCTCCATGAATTGCCCGAAGAGACATTCGCGCACCGAAAAAAAGAGCTGTTGGAAGGGTTTGGTTTGGAAAAACTCACCCGCCGACGAATTGACTCTTTGTCGAAAGGACAGCGCCAAAAAACATTGCTGGCCACGGCTCTGCTGCATGATCCCGACGTGTTGCTCCTCGACGAACCGCTCGACGGGCTCGATGTAACGGCCGTTCGACAAATCAAAGATTTGTTGTCGTCGTTGGCCCAAGCAGGAAAGGCGATTCTCTTTTGTTCGCACATTCTCGATGTCGTCGAACGGCTCTGCGATCGCGCGATCATTCTGGATCAAGGGAACATCGTTGCGGATGCGCCGACGCGAGAGCTGGTTTCGCGATCGACCGACAAAACGCTCGAATCGGTATTTCACGCGCTCGTCCGAGCAGATGCGGTAGGCCTGTCGGGGCTTTTGGCCGACGGGCACGCGAAGTAAGGAACCTATGGCCCAGACAAACAGTCGACCCTTTCGAGCATTGCTTGGGGCATTTTTGCGTATCGACTTGCGCGCGCAGCATTACGCGGACGCGACGGGCTCGAAGCCGCAGGACCTCGTTCCGCCGCTGTATTGGGTTTTCGGCCAATTTTTGGCCATCTCGTGTTTGTTGACGGCGCTGCTTTTCGGCCGAGTATCGGCGTGGTTTTTCGCGGCTGCGCACCTCGTGGTGACCGTTTTGCTCATCGCCTCGGCGCTCGTGGTCGAAATCGACGAAGCGATTTTCGATCCCAAAGATCAAGAAGTTCTCGCGCACCGGCCCATCCCCGCGCGCACGTATGCGGCCGCGCGATTGACGAATTTATTGGCGTACGTCGCGTTGATGACGGTGGCCCTCGGTGTTTTTCCCAGCATCGTGGGCACGGCCCTGCGGGATTCGAATCACCTCTTTGCGCCGGCGTATTTGTTTGCGGAAATCGTCGTCACCGCCTCCACCGCCGCATTGATCGTTCTTCTTCGAACGCTCTCGAGCCCCCGTCTCGATGCGCTCCGACCGTTGATGGCGTGGATCCAAATCGTCGCCATCGTCGCCTTATTTTATGGCGGGCAGCTCGTTTTGCGAAATGGCGACGGGCAGCTCGAGTTGTTCGCGGCAAACCCCCCCGAATGGTTTGTCCAATTTCCCACGTCGCGCCTCGCACGTTCCGTCGTCGCGTTTGTC
>WBZU01001356.1_pt1 | contig 18454 bp, 11 predicted proteins | sample 5204311 | NCBI WGS metagenome assembly WBZU01 (sample SAMN12344359, study PRJNA552823) | activated sludge metagenome | biome: Activated sludge suspended growth; feature: Nitrification reactor; material: Wastewater; isolation source: activated sludge from nitrification reactor of wastewater... | reverse complement strand
GGCCTTGGACGCCGTCCTGTTCCCTGACGACCCGATTGCCGAAGCCCCCGCGATCATCGACACGTTCGCGCAGATCTTCCCGCCGGCGCCGGGTCAGGTGGTGTTCGGGCCGGTGGTCCGCATCGGTTGGGGCACCCCGTCGCTGGTCGAGGCCGTGCTCGGGATCGTCATCGCCCTCCCCGATCCCGTGCTGCTTGCCGTCGTCGGATCGGTCACCGCCGTCCTGCCCACGGCCGACCTCGACCTGGTGTCGATCCACCTCGACGTGGGCGGGGTCATCGACGTGACTGCTGGGACGCTCTCGGTCAGCGCCGCGCTGCACGACTCGACCATCGTCGGATTCGCACTGTCCGGCGGGATGGAGCTGCGCGCCGACTTCGGCGCCAAGCCCAGCTTCCTTCTGGCCCTCGGCGGGTTCCACCCGGGGTTCAAGGACGTCCCCCCCGGGTTCCCCGACGTCGCCCGGTTGCAGCTGGCGCTGACCTCCAACCCGCTGTTCAACGTCAGCTGCCGCTCGTACCTGGCCATCGTCGCCAACACCGTCCAGTTCGGGGCGGCCCTCGACGTCAGCGCCGAGATCAGCGGCTTCCGGATCGCCGGCGGGGCGTCGTTCGACGCCCTCGTCGAGTTCGGTCCGTTCCACCTGACCACCCAGGTCGGCATGTACATCTCGGTGTCCGCGGTCGGCATCGATCTTGCCGGGGTGTGGCTCGACCTGGAGGTACGCGGGCCGAACCGCTGGGTGTTCGACGGCCTAGCGCGGTTCACCGTGCTGGGTTTCGAGGAACAGATCGAGGTCCACGAACAGATCGGCTCGGCTCGCCAGGAGCCCCCGGTACCCGCTGTCGACCCCCGGCCGGCGATCCTCGCCGCACTGGAGCTGGCCGAGGCGTGGACCGTCGTGGGGGCGCTTGGCGGTTCGGGCGTCATAGTGGCGGCGAGCGGCTCGGCGATCGCCGCGGCACCCGACGCCGGTCTGGCGGTCGGCCAGCGGGTGGCGCCGCTTGGCATCGAGCTGACCCACATCGGGGAGTCACCGATCGGGGACTACCGCACCTTCACGATCGAAGCCCGGCCGGCCTCGCTGCCGGTCACCGGCGAGACGACCGACTGGTTCGCCCCCGCCCAGTTCCTCGACATCGATGCCACTGCCGCCCTCGGCGGGCCGTCGTTCGAACGGTTGGCCAACGGGGTGACGCTCGGCGGTGCCGTCCCGACCGCCGGTGCCGCGCTGGCGTCGACGCTGGCCTACGAGCAGATCCTGCGTGACCCGTCGATGGGGATCGACAGCCTGACGCTCGACGACACCCACGACCCGACCGGCGACGATCGGCTATTGATCGGGATGTCGTTCGGTGGATCCCTGGCCGGTGGCCCCTACACGATGGCATCGGCCGACGTACCGGCGATGACGGACATCCAGTACGCCGTGGTCAACGCCACGACCGGCGCCACCCTGGCCACCGCGACGAGCTGGAGCGCGGCGCACGCGACGCGCCGCGCCTCCGAGGCGATCGTGCCGACGTGGGAGCTGGCCAGATGAGCAGCGCACCGATCGTTGCCCCGCAGTTCATCCCATGGCTGCGAACCGGGCTGGCCAGCAGCATCACCGTCGAGGCCGTCGACGGCCTGGCGCCCGGGGAGACGGCGACGGTCACCGCCTCGGTGCGGTTGCGCAGCAGCGGACCCACCGCCGACGAGGTCGACGTGGTCCACGGGCCGCCGATCGAGCTGCTCGGTCCGGCGGCGGTCGTCGCGCTGGACGCTGCGCAGGTGGTGCGCGTCGACCCGGCGCCCGGTTCGTCGGACATGGAGACGAACCTGTTCGCCGCCGTGGAACTGGCCGGAGCCGATCTCCCGTGGCGGTTCACCCCGGCCGCGGTGGCAGCGGGGGACGACCGGCTGCAGCCGTGGCTGGTGCTGGTGGTGGTTCCCGCCCGGCCCGGCGTGGTGCTGGGCGGCGGTGACTCCGGCCGCCAGACCCTGACCGTCGACTCGCCGGACACCGAACTGGCCAACCTGGCCGACTCGTGGGCCTGGGCCCACGTGCAGGGCGACATCGATCTCGCCGATCCGTCACCGGCGGGTGTCGCCGCGGCGTACGCCGCCACGCCTGAGCGCTTCCGTGCCCGGCTGATGTGCCCGCGCCGGCTGACACCGAACACGTCGTGGATCGCCGCCCTGGTTCCCAGCTTCGAGGCCGGCCGCGCCGCTGGGCTGGGAGTCCCACCGCGCCCCGGCCGCACCCTGGCCTGGCTGGCAGGGGACCGGGACCTGACGTTGCCCGTGTACTACTCGTGGCGCTTCAGCACCTCGGCGGCCGGGGACTTCGAGTCGCTCGTCCGGCGGTTGACCCCGCGGGAGCTCCCCGCGGAGGTCGGCCGCCGGACCATCGACCTGTCGAGCTCCGGAGGGGGCCTTCCCGCCGACCCGGCTGCGGCCACCACCTTCGTGGGTGCGCTGGTCTCCCCGCAGCGTCCACCCCGGGAGCCACCCAACGCTGGTCTGCGCCGGATCGAGGCCGAGCTCCCGGGGTTGCTCAACGCCACGATCACCGCCGGCGTGACGACCGTGCCCTACGAGTGGAGCACCGCTGATCCCGTGGTCGGACCGCACCGCTACGTGGCCACTCAGGCGGCCGAGTCGGTCGTGCCGGCGGTGGGAGACGAGCCGGTGTGGTTCGGTGAGCTCAACGTCGAGCCGCACCACCGTGCCGGCGCCGGGTTGGGGGCGCGCATCGTCCGCCAGGACCAGGAGGCCCTGCTCGCCGCTGCGTGGACGCAGTGCCAGTCGCTGCGGCCGGTCAACGACCTGCTGCGCACGGCCCGCGTGGCCTGGGAGGCCGCCGCGCCGCTGGCCACCCGGGTGAGCGCGCTGGCCGACGAGGACCTGGTGCAGCTGGCGGCACCCGCTGCCGACCGGCTGCGCCTGGCCGGGGGGACCCTGCGCCAGACCAGTGGCTTGCTGGGCGTGCCGGGTGGGCTGCTGTCGGGCGCGTTCCGGCGGATCTGCGCCAGCACCCCCAGCCTGGTGGCCAGGAGGGCGACGGGGGAGAGGCGAGTCCTGACAGCGTCGATCACCGCGCAGTGCCTGGCCGACCCGCCGGCGTTCGTCTCCTGGACCACCTCCCTGGACGTCTCCGGCGCCGACGTCTACCAGCCGGCCACCACTCAGGCGCCGGACCTGGCGGTCGGTGGCGTTCATCGACCGACGACCGGCGTCCGCCGCCAGGTGGCGCGCCCGGCCCGGCCCGAGGTCGCCGCCCGGGTTTCGACCAGCGGACCGATCGGCGGCGGTCCCATCGGCGGCGGCCCCGTGGTGGTCGGGATTCCGACGTCGACGGTTCCGCTGGCCACCCAGGTTCGTGCGGCGCTGGATCCGCAGGCCACCGTCGTCGCCATGGTGGAGACGCGCATCACCGGCCTGGATCCGGCACGGGCACATCCCGTACCGCAGCGGCTGACGGCCGCGCCACGGTTCTCCACACCGATGTACGCCCGCCTGGCGCGCCTCGACCCCGAGTACGTCCTCCCCGGCGTCAGCGACATCCCGGCGGACACGGTGGGGGTTCTGGCGATCAACGACGCGTTCGTCGAGGCGTACCTGGCCGGGCTGAACGACGAGATCGGCCGCGAGTTCCTGTGGCGTGAGTACCCGACGCCGCTCGACGCCACGTGGTTCGACCGCTTTTGGGACACCGTGGACGGTTCGGCCGACATCACCGAGATCGCCTCGTGGACGCGTGGTTCGCGCCTCGGCCGTCACCGACCGCACGGCGCCCCGGCAACCGGCCTGGTCCTGCTGGTCACCGGGACCCTGCTGCGCCGCTACCCCGACACCAAGATCACCCTGGTGGAGGCGACTTGGACCGCGGAGGGCCGGCGTGAGGATCGCACGGCCGGCGCCGATGTCCGCCTGCCCACGTTCACCGGCGCCTTGGGCGCCGGGGTCCGCTTCTTCGGCTTCGACATCGAGATCGACCGTGCTCGCGGCTCGGCGGAACGCAGCGAACACCCCGGGTACTTCTTCGCCTTCGAGGAGCAGCCCGATGAACCGCGGTTCGGCCTCGACCAGCCGGCCGGGCCCCAGCGCGGAACGATCCCGGGCTCGTGGAGCGAGCTGTCCTGGGCCCACCTGGTCCCGACGCGCACCGGCGAGGTCCCGACGTTCGTCGACCTGGCCGCGGCGACCACCCTGACCGGTGTCAGCCGCAGCGGGCACGGGGGACGCGATCGGTGGGCCGACAACGCAGCGGCGATGGCCAGGATCACCCTGCAGACCCCGGTGCGGATGCTGGTCCACGCCGACTCGATGCTGGCGGAGGGTTGACATGACCAGGACCGGACCCCGCCCCCCTGACCGCCCGGACCGGCGCGGTGAGCGCCCCGACCGCCCTGACCGCCCTGATCGCCGGCCTGATCGTCCGGACCGGCCGGACCGTCCGGACCGGCCAGACCGGCCGGCGATCCCGCCGGTGACCGGCGGCGAGTTGCCGACGGTCGACGTCGCCCTGCTGGGCACGCCCTTCGCCGATCTCGTCGACGACTCGCCGCTGTTGCTGATGCCGGTGCGGGTCGAGACCCGCTACCGGCTCGACCGCGATCCGGCGCAGTTGCTGGTGCGCATCTACCCCGACCAGATCCACATCCGTCACGGCATCGCCCCGCCGACCGACGCTGAGCGAGTCGCCGTCCACGAGTTCTGGAACGACGTCCACGCTGGCGGTGAGGCGGCACGCGCCGCGGCGTGGCAGCGGTTGTCGGCGCGCACCGGCCACCGGCGCGCGGCCCAGCTGGCCCAGCGCCACCGCCCGACGCGCCTCGTCGACGGTGGGTTGGAGTTTCCGCCCCCGCAGGCGCCACCAGCAGGTGACGCCGAGACCCACGCCGCGCTGCTCCCCGGGCAATGGGTCGTGACCGGCTACGACGACGACGGGACTCGACTGTTCCGGGTCGGTAGCCGCCCGGTGAGCCGGGCCTTGCGCACCGGCCCGTCGGCCAGCGCCCCCACCTGGGACGTCGGCGGAACCGGCGTGGTGGTCGACGAGGCGCTGGCCTGGATGGTCGACTTCGATCGGGCCGTCAGCGAGGGGATGGCGGTGGCCATCACGCTCACCGGCGCCGCGGCGGGCGCGGCGACGGGCGTCGCCACGCTCGTGGTGGTCGGTGTCGACGCCACGCTGTCGCCGGACGAGGGGGCTGCGCAGTTGACCGACCTGCTGGCCGCCCACCGGGACACCGACGGTCTGGCCTTCGTTCCCCAGGGGACCCCGACCAACAGCACCGACGGCGCGGTGACCACCTGGTCGTCCACCCCCGCGGTGGCGGTGCCCGGGCTGCGTCTGGTCCCACCGGAGCTGCCCGGCCCGGTCGGCGGTCCCGGCATCCCGGGTGGTGTGCCCCCGCTGCCTGTCGTGGACAACGCCACCCGCCTGGCGCGCCTGCTCGGCCTTGGCTCGGGCACCCCGTGGCGAAGCCTGAGCGGCGGCGCCGTCGACGAGTTCGGCGACGCCCAAGCGATGCGCATCGCGCTGTTCGAGACCACCATGGGCGTGTGGGCCAGGCGCCTGCTGGAACTCGACGGGCAACCGGGCATCGAGGCCGCGGCGGTGGACGAGCTGCGCCGGTGGTTCGTCGATCACGTCGTCGGTGGGGCCCCGGTGCCCACCATCCGCGTGGCCGACCAGCCGTATGGGATCCTTCCGGTCCGCCCACCGGTCGACGACCCCGACGAGAGCACCACGCCGGGGCGCGTCGAGCACCTCGTCCGCCTCCTGCAGCCGTGGTGGGAGGCGGCAGCCGGTCGGGTGCCGTCGATCGATCACGGCGCCACGGACAGCTCCACCGACGCACCGGTCGAGACCGCCCTGGCCACGATCCTGGCCACCCAGCCGCATCCGGCGAGGTGGCTGTCTCGCCGGTTGGAGGACTTCGACGACCTCGACGGCGTCGAACGCCTGCTGACCCCGCAGTCGTTCTACGAGGTGGCTCTGCAGGCGCTCAGTTCGGCGACGAACCCGGCGTTCGGGCCGCCGATCTCGTATGTGGCCGACCTCTACGCCTCGCTGAACGGCGACGGCCAGAACTACGAGATCGAGGACCAGGTGGCGCTGTGGAGCCAGATGCACCGTGAGTTCCCGGACTGGCTGGCCGACCGCGGTCTCACGGATGAGGATGGCGCGGGCCTGGGATTCATCAGCGGGGTCCGCGGCGTGGTCGAGGCCTACGAGAGCCGCCAATACCCGCTGCCGCTGCTCGACATGGCACGGCGCGGGGTCGCCCTCGGCCGGCGAGTGGTCGGCCCGGACGGTCCCGCGGTGGAGACGCCACCGAACAACGAACTGATCCAGGCGATGATGTACGGGTCCGTCGTCGAGTGGGGAGCGGCCGGGCTGGTCGAGGGTGCCGGGGTGTCGGCGGCCGAGTACCTGGCGGACCTGCGCGACGCCTTCGCCCAGCGCGACGCCGCCCGCACGCCCAGGTCACGGCTGGCCGCGGAGTTCCTGGCCGCCCCGCCGCTGCTGTACCAACTCCTCTCCGCCACCGCGGCGACGGTCCCCGCCGATGCGGCCATCGAGGGCGAGTACACCGGCGCCCTCGAGCGGCTGGCGGCACTGCACCCCGACCAGCTGGCCTGGCAGCTCGGCGAGACGCTCGGTCTCGGTACGCACCGGCTGGACGCCTGGAACACCTCGCTGGCCGCCCACCGCCTCGACCACCTGCGCGACACCGGCGACGGCGGCGTGCAGATCGGAGGATACGCCGTCCTCACCGACCTGGTGCCTGCCGCAGGTGGCTCGCCGAGCCAGGGGTACGTCCACGCACCGTCGATGGCTCAGGCGGCGACCGCGGCGATGCTGCGCGCCGGGTTCCTGGCCCACGGCGACGCCGAGTCCAGCTCGGCCTACGCCATCGACCTGTCGTCGCGGCGGGTCCGTGACGCCCGCTGGCTGCTCGACGGGATCTCGTCCCGCCAGCCACTGGGCGAGCTGCTCGGCTGCCGCTTCGAACGTGAGCTGCACGACGCCGGGCAGGACCTCTTGATCCGCCCGGTGCGCCAGGCGGTGCTGGCGGCACAGGGCAGGTCACGGGCGTCGCTCGACCGGCCCGTCGACGGCGTGGAGCTGCTCGACCTGACCCGCTCCGGCGCGGTGGTCCTCGAGCCCGGTGCCGCCGCCGCGCTCGCCGCGGTGGAGGCATCGTTCGACGCGGCGAACGACCTGGCGGTCGCCGAAGGTGTCCACCAGGTGGCGGCAGGGAACTACGCCAGGGCCTCGGCGATCCTGGACACCGTTGCCACCGGTACGGCTCGGCCGCCGCGGCCCGAGGTGGTGGAGACACGGCGCTCCGGTTCGTCGATCGAGCACCGCCTCGTCGTCCTCCTGGCCGCCGACGCCCCGGCGGATGGGCGGTGGCCGAGCGGTCCGCGCGATCGGGTGACGCCACACGTGGCGCGATGGGCCGCCGGTCTGCTGCCCGACCCGCAGGACGTCGGGTTCACCGTGGTCGACGGCGAGAAGCGCACCGGCCGGCGATTGGTCGAGCTCGGCGTCGGCGTGCTCGACGCGGTGTTCCTGGTGAGTGACGACCCGGGACAGGCCGGCGAGGCGCTGGCGACGCTGATCCGCTGCATCAGCGGCGTCTCGGTAGCGGCCACCATCGACCTCACCGACCGGGGCTCGGCACCGTACTCGCTGGCCGAGTTCGCCGTGGCTTGTGTCGAACTGCGCCGCATCCTGGACTCCTCCCGCCCCGCCGACGCTCGTGACCTGCGCCGCGCCCACGACGCGGGTGAGCCCGACACCGATGCCGCGGCGATCACCACTGCGGTCGACTTGGCAGTCGGGGCGTTCGGCGCGGCGACCGACACGCTGGCCGCAGCGCTCATCACCGGCGACCGGACTGCGCTCGTGGCGGCAGCGGCAGGCCTTGCCCGCTACGGGCTGGGGTGCTCCGGCGACCCCGGCGACGTGGCGGTGGCTCGGGCGCTGCTCGACCGGTCGACGGCGACCCAGCAGCGGATCATCGAGACCACCACCGATGCCGAGCGGGTCACGGTGCTGTTCTCCCACGCGGTGCCGTTGACGCCCAGCTTCACCCTCGATGCCGTCGTTGCCGACGCCGTCGCCGTTCCCGATCAAGCCCTGGCGGACGCGGACACCGTGGAGCGATGGTTGGACGAGATGGGCCGGGTCCGCCCGGCGGTGGGCAGGCTGACCCACGTCGGTCTGCTGGCTGACACGTTGGGGTGTACCGGGTGGCGGGCCGTCGCCGGTCAGACGCCGCGCCTCGATGGTGAGGGGTGGGCTGCGGTAGAGCGACCGGCCGACCCTGGAACCAGGTTGTCGTGCACCTACCTGGTGGCCGACACGATCCCCGGGCGCGGCAGCAGGGCGTGTGGGCTGGTCGTCGACCGCTGGGTCGAGGCGATCCCCGACCCGCTGCAGACCACCGGTGTCGCCGTGCACTTCGACGCTCCCAGCAACCAGGCGCCCCAGACGTGCCTGCTGGCGGTGCTGCCGGCGAAGGCCTCGTGGGACATCGATGTCGTCCACGACCTGGTGCTGGACACGATGGCCTGGGCGAGACGACGCGCGGTGGTGGCCGAGGATCTGGTGGTGCCAGGCCGGTCGATCCCGAGCACCTTCGTGCCCGGATCGATCGTCGCCTGGCCGGACGAGGCGGTCGCCGCGGAAGGTGGTGGCTGATGGCCTGGTGGACTCGCCTCGAGGGCATGGGCCGCAGCGACGCGCTCACGCCCGGGTTGGAGGCCCGCGTCGCCGACCCGTTGTGGATGCTTGCTCGCCAATGGCAGATCGGCGAGCTTCGTGGTGACGACGCCGCCCGACCTGTCGGCATGACGGTCTCGACTCGGTCGGCGTCGATCAGCGAGGTCAGCGGACCGGCCGGGTCGCTGGCCGCCGACGCCGCCGTGCCGATGGAGTACGTGGTCGAGCGCCGACCGCGCCCCTCGTCGGGTCACGCCGCGACGCACGACGCAGTGCGCCTCGGCCACCGCTTGGTGCGGATGCTGGCCAACGCCGGCTTCGCCGGGGCGCGCCCGGCGCTGGCCGAGGCGTTCCCCGGCGCGCCTCCCGACGACGGCATGACCCTCACCGGGCTCGCCGCGGCGACGGAGGCGCTGCTCGTCAGGCTGGGCATCGACGGCGCAGCAGTGCTCGATGCGCCGGACACGGCGGTGCGCGCCGTCCTGGCCGCCGCGGTGGCGCGGGCGGATCTGCCCGCGGCGATGACGGTGGTGGGCGAATGGCGGGCGTGGTGCCTGTCGATCGGCGCCGGGCGGACCCTGGAGGCGTGGGACGACGAGCAGCTGGCGTACCGGTTCAGCGCCTCCACGGAGCCGCGCCGTGAGGGCATCACCCTGCGTGCGCCATCCCACGACGGTGGGCTGCTCGACTGGTTCAGCTTCGACCTGCGCGGCGCGGCCGGTCAGCGGGAATCCTCCGGTCCCGTCACCACGGTGTCGATGCTGCCCACCCCGGTGCGCTTCCGCGGGCAACCCGCCGAGCGATGGTGGGAGTTCGAGGACGCGGCAACCAACCTCGCCGACATCGACGCCGGCCCGGCGGATCTGGCCAGGATGCTCGTGGCCGAGTACGCCGTCGCCTACTCGGCGGACTGGTTCGTGCTCCCGGTGCGCGTCCCCGTCGGCACGCTGACCGAGGTGGTCGAGATGCGCGTCGTCGACAACTTCGGTGACGTGACAGAGGTTCGCTCGGTTGCCGACGTTGATCACCGAGCCGGCGGGAAGCGGGTATGGCGGATGTTCGAGCTCACTGGCGATGAGGTCTCCGGCGCCCACCGGTCGCCGTGGTTGTTCGTGCCGTCGACGGTGCACGGCGACCTCACGGGCGACGCGCTGGAGCAGGTGGGCCTGGTGCGCGACGAGGGCGCCAATTTGGTCTGGGCGGTCGAGCGCCTCGTGGAAGGCCCGGCCGGGCGGGCCCTCAACCGCCGGCTGCTGGCCGGCGCGCCGTCCCCGGCGACCGTGGAGCTGGGCCACGTGGAGCAGTCCTCGGCGTGGACGTATCACCTGGAGTCCGGGGTGCCACCCGCGTTCTGGATCCCGTTCGTGCCCGAACGGATCAGCGAGGGCAGCGCCGAGGTCCGCCTGCGCCGGGCGCGCCTGTCACAGTGGTCCCTCGTGGCCGATGCCGGGCCGCGCAGCGAGCTGCTCGACCCGAGCGGGCCGCGCTGGATCCGTGAGGAGCAGGTGCCGGCCAGCGGCGTGCAGGTCGAGCGGCGCTGGCGTTATGCGCGTGGTCACGATGGCACCGGCCACCTGTGGCAGCAGTTCAGCGTCACCCCGGCGAGCGGTCAGCGCTCCAGCGGCCTGCGCTGGGACCTGCTGGACGGCTGAGGGTCAGCCTGTCAGCGCCGCGACGATCTGGTCGAAGACCTGATCGGCGTAGGCGCGCATCTCCTCGTCGGTGCGGTCCTGCACCGGATGCGCGGTGAACACCCTGGCCACACCCGGCATGCCGAGGGACGCGGCCTGGGCCTCGGCCCCGTCGACGAAGGGCGCCGAGGCGACGCACACCGTCGGCACGCCGCGGGACTCCAGATCAACGGTGTCGTGCACACTGCACGACGTGCAACTGCCTCAATCGGCGAGCGCCTCGATCACCATCGTGCAGGTCGTGGCGATCTCATGGCGAAGATCGACCGGGGCCGGCTTGGTGAAGGTGGGCTTGCGGAACCGGCGGGTGGTGACGCCCAGCTGCCCGAGCCGTTCCTCGATCCGGTCGAGGAAGACGTCACCACGCAGCTTGGAGATGTCCAGCAGGCCGACGACCTGGCCGTCCAGCGTGGCCGGGCGGGGCGTGATCGAACGCTCGGCGGGGCGGCGCTCGCCAGTGGGATCCAAGACGATGCGGCTCATGGCAACTCCTTCGCGTCGGGTCTCATGATGTCACGACCGTGGTGACGGGTTCGGATCCCATCGCGCCGCCGGCCCAGCCGCCGATGATGGCCGAGAACAGCCCGGCGTCGCCCCCGGCATGGACGATGAGCAGCCCGTCGGGCCGGAACTTCGGCAGCGACGGGGCCTCGGCGAGGAACTCGGGCATGCCGTCGGCGATGCCGTCGACGCCGGGCATCCACGCCGCGCCCGGCTTGGCGCAACGGGCCAGCAGTTCGCCGTGCACACGCGCCCGGTCCCAACCAGCATCGGCGAAGATCCTGGCGTGCTCGGGCCCGACCACGAGCATGGCGTCGAACGCCATCGCCATCTTCGGTGTGTGCACATGCAACAGCTCGCTGGCGAAGACGGCGATCAGCTGCTCGGGCGTGCGCGCCTTCTGATCCACGACGCAGCGCGGTCCCTCGCCGGCGAACACCGTCACTGCGTTGGCCCCCGGGTCGACGCCGCGGCTGACCGCCAGCGAGCTGAACGGTGAGTCGTGCTCCCGCTCGGCGAAGCACAAGCCGATCTTGCCGGGGTTGCCGTGGGTGGCCCGGTCGATGCCGCCGACGCCCGGCCGCCCGCCACCCACGTTGCGGACCACCAGCTGCACGGCCCGCCCGATGGTCATGTTCGCCCGGGTCCCCTGGCCCAGCGCGTTCGACGCGCCGTTCAGACCGATGGCCGCAGTGCCCGGCCCGTTGCACACCACGACCGGACCGACCGGCATGGTGGTGCACAGGACGCCGTGCATGTTGAACTGCTCGTTGCAGACGGCCTCCACGGCGGCCAGCACCCACGGGAAGTACTCGGGCAGGCAGCCGGCCATCACCGCGTTGATCGCCACCTTCTCCACCGTCACCGCCACGAGGTCGGGGGCCACGACGGCCACCACCTCGCCCGGGTCACGGGTGGTGCCGGTGAGCATCCGTAGCACCCGCTCGGGTGTGGGCGGGACCACGGGCAGGCCGTCGCTGATCCCGCGGGCGAACATCGCCTCGAACTCGTCCTCGGCGTCGGCGATCTCGATCCGCCGGGAGCGCAGCACGTCGCCGCTGAACCTGGCGCGCAACTCGTCGGCCAGATCGGGGTCCACGCTGAGCGACCCGCACCCGGGCCGCATCACCGGCAGGTCTCCGCCGAGGTCGGCGATCCCGGTGATCCGCTGCCAGTCGGCGCGCAGCCAGCCCTCGGTGCGCTCCACCTCGGCGCCGTCGACGACGCGCAGCAACGTGGGGACCGTCTCGATGTCGTAGTGCCAGCTCACCGCGAGATCCTCGTCGTGGATCGCCGTCACCGTGGCCGGGAACGCCGGATCGTCCTGGGTGTAGACCGTCGCGGCGAACCGGGCCAGCAGCGGCTCGACCATCTGGCAGGTGGCGCACTCCCGCTTGACGACGACGACCAGCCCGTCGGCCAGCGCCGGCCGGCCGCTCATCGGAGATGCTCGAGGACGAGGGCGTTCACCGCCGCCGGCTGTTCGACCTGCAGGAAGTGACCGGCGCGGTCGACGACTTCCCAGCGCACGTTGGGCGGCGAACTGGCCCGGGCGGCATCGACGATCTCGACGCCCATGCACCCGTCGGTGCGCCCGTGGATGTACAGCATCGGTTGGGTGGGGATGGCGAAGCAGGCTGCCTGCACGTCGGCCAGGCCGGGGTCCACGTAGCCGGCGCCCAGCGTGGCCCGGTAGTAGCCGAGCGCGGCGGCCAGGTGGGCCGGGTCGCCCAGCGCGTCCTTGACCCGGGCCGCGTCGGCGGCGCCGTCGTAGCCGGGTGACCAGTCCGACCACAGCATGTCGATGAACGCCAGGTCGTTGGCCGGCACGATCATGTCGGCCAGCGGGCTCTGGAAGAAGAACATGTACCAGCTGCGCTTGAGCTGGCCGAGGTCCCCGAGCAGTGCTGCCCCGGCTGCCGGGCCAGGTGGCACCGCCATGGTCACGATGCGGCGCCAGCGGTCCGGGGCGTGCACCGCCGCGCCGGTGGCGGCCATCGCCCCCCAGTCGTGACCGATGACGACCGCGTCGTCGCCACCACCGAGGGCCTCGTGCAGGGCGATGGCGTCCATCGCCAGGACGCCGGTCTGGTAGCGCCCGTCGGCCGGCACCGCACTGGGTGCGTAGCCACGCTGGAAGGGCGCCACCGCCCGGAATCCGCCGTCCGCAAGGTCGTCGAGCAGGAAGCGCCACGAATGGGCGGTGTCGGGAAAGCCGTGCAGGCACAGGGCCAGCGGGCCGCTGCCCTGCTCCAGGTAGGCCAGCTCGGTGTCGTTGACGACGACGGATCGCAGCGTTGGCGCGGACATGGTGCCGAACGTAGCGGGCGGCCGTCCTCGCCGAGGTACCGGGTGCGACGAACGTCACGCCGGCGGCACTGCGACTCGCCAGCCGGATCGTCCTAACGTGATCGGGGAGGGGGACCCGTGATCGGACTCACGTTCTACGGCGTTCGTGGCTCGACACCGTGCCACGGCGAGCACACGGCGCGCTATGGCGGCAACACGTCGTGCATCCACGTCGACATTCCCGGAGAACCGCCCCTGCTGTTCGACCTCGGCACGGGCCTGCGATACTTCGGGCTGCGCCAACCCAATGACGGCTCGTTCCGCGGCAACTGCCTGCTGACCCACCTCCACTGGGACCACACACAGGGGCTGCCGTTCTTCACCCCGCTGCTCCGCCTCGGCGCCGAACTCGACGTGTACGGGCCGGTGCAGGAGGACGGTCGCTCGGTCGAGGACGTGTTCAGCGAGACCGTCACCCCGCCCATGTTCCCCATCCCGATCACCGCGCTGCCCGGCACCGTGCGCTTTCACGACACCGAGGACGCCGACTTCTTCCTCGGCCAGGTTCGCGTCCGCAGCCGGATCGTCCCCCACGTCGGCCCCACCCTCGGCTACCGGATCTCGTGGCAGGGACGCACGATTGCCTACCTGCCCGATCACCAGCAGCCCTACGACGGATCGCTGGGCATCACCCCGGGAGCGTTGGAGCTGGCCTCCGGCGCGGACCTGTTGATCCACGACTCGCAGTACACACCCGAGGAGTTCGCCGTGAAGAACACCTGGGGGCACTGCACGGTGGAGTTCGCCCTGGAGGTGGCCATCCGGGCCAAGGTGTCCAACCTGGTGCTCTTCCATCACGACCCCACCCGCCACGACGAGGCGATGGACGCCCAGCATCACGCAACCGTCCGTGAGGCGGCCCGCCACGGAATCACCGTGATCACGGCCTCAGAAGGCCTGCACCTGACGATTCCTTGAAACCGGGCGGCGGTACGCTCGGGCCTCGTGGTCGCCCGGATCGCCTCGTTTGTGCTCGGTGCCGTGTTCCTGCTGTCGGCCGCTACCAAGCTGGCTGACCTGCGTCGGTGGAACACCCAGTCGGCCGCCCTGGGGGTTCCGGTGCACCTGGCGATGCCGGTGCCCTTCGTGGAGATCACGCTGGCGGCCCTGCTGGTCGCCCGGGTGGCGCCGCGGGTCGTGCCGTGGCTGGCCATCGCGGTGCTGGTCGGCTTCACCGCCTTCCTCGTCCGCAGGATCCGTCAGGGGCAGCGCCCACCGTGCGCCTGCTTCGGGGCGTTCAGCAGCAAGCCGATCGGCTGGGGTCACGTGGCGCGCAACGCGCTGTTCATCGCCGTCGGCGTGGTGGCCGCGCTGGCCTGAGGACCCCTACGCCAGCGTGGTCAGCAGGAACGTGAGCACCCGGGCCTCGTCACGCCAGGCGTCGTAGCGCCCGCTCGGGCCGCCGTGCCCCGCTCCCATCTCGCAGCGGAACAGCAGCGGCGGGTGGTTCGTGCGGATGGCTCGCAGCTTGGCCACCCATTTGGCCGGCTCGTGGTAACCCACCCGCGGATCGTTGAGCCCGGCGGTCACGTACATCGCCGGGTAGTCGTGGCCGGTGGTGTTGTCGTAGGGCGAGTAGCCGGCGATGTAGCTGGCGAAGGGTTCCTGGCGCGGGTCGCCCCATTCCTCCCACTCCGTGACGGTCAGCGGCAGGCTCGGATCGCTCATCGTCGTCACCACGTCGACGAAGGGGACCTCGGCCACCGCCGCAGCCCACAGATCCGGCCGCATCGTGACGCAGGCGCCGACGAGCAGGCCGCCCGCCGACCCACCGCGCACCGCCAGCTTGCCGGGCCGCGCCGTGCCCTGCTGGACGAGGTGCTCGGTGGCGGCAAGGGTGTCGGTGAAGGTGTTGCGCTTGTTCAGCAGCTTGCCGTCGAGGTACCACTGGCGGCCCAGCTCCCCGCCACCGCGCGGGTGGACGATGGCGAAGACGATGCCCCGATCCAGCAGTGACAGCCGGGCCACGCTGTACCACGGGGCCAGGCTGGACTCGTAGCTGCCGTACCCGTACAGCACGGTGGGCGCCGGCAACGAGGTGCGTACGTGGCGGACGAGGTCCACCGGGACCCGGACCCCGTCAGAGGTCGTCGCCCACGTGCGCTCGGCCACGTACGCCGAGCGGTCGACCCCCGGGACCGGGGTCTGCTTCAGCAGCGTTCGTTCGTCGGTGCGCAGATCGTGTTCGTACACCGACGCTGGCGTGGTCATCGACTGGTAGCTGTAGCGCAGCACGTGGGTGTCGTACTCGGGGTTCACGTCCACCTCGACGTCGTGCGGTTCTCCGCCGAGGTCGAGCACCCGGTCGGTCCCATCACGGCCGACGATCCGCAACTGCGGTTGAGCGTGGCGCCACTCGTGGATGACGAGGTGATCGGCGAAGGGCTCGGCTGCGGCGATGCGCCGCCCGGGCTCACCGGGGACCAGCGGCGTCCACGCGTCCGGATCGTCGAGCGGAGCGCTCATCACGGCGAAGTCCGGTTCGTCGGCATTGGTCAACACGACGAAGCGATCGCCCCAATGGTCCACCGAGTACTCCACGCCGTCCTGGCGGGCGCGCACCAGCGTCGGTTGCGTCGTTGGCTCGCCGGCGTGGAGCACGTGGCACTCGCTGGAGGTCTTGCTGTGACTGTCGATCAGGATCCAGTCACCACTGCGGGACAGGTCAAGGCCGAGGAAGAACCGCTCGTCGGGTTCCTCCAGGACCAGCTCGTCGTCCGACTGCGGGGTGCCCAGCCGATGGCGCCACACGCGGTACGGGCGCTGCTGCTCGTCGTCGGTCACGTAGAACAGCCAGCGGTCGTCACTGGACCATGCCGTGCCGGCCCAGGTGGTGCCGCGCAACTCGTCGGCGAGGTCGGCGCCGGTGGTCAGGTCACGGACGCGCAACGTGTAGTGCTCACTGCCGTCGGTGTCGCTGCTCCAGGCCAGCAGGTCCTGGGCGTGGCTCGGGTCGAACGCGGCGACGGCGAAGTAGTCGTGGCCCGCGGCCTCGACGTTCTCGTCCAGCAGGACGGACTCGTCGGCGCTGTCCCGTGACCGGCCGCGGCAGTGGATCGCGTAGCTGGCCCCCTCCTCGGTCCTGGTGAGGTACCACCACCCGTCACGCCGGGCGGGTGGGGACTGGTCGGTCTCCTGGACGCGCGAGCGGATCTCCTCGAAGACCTCGGTCACCAGGTCGCCGTGGGTGTCGAGCCAGGCATCGGCGTAGCGGTTCTCGGCCTCCAGGTAGGCAATGGTGTCGGGGTCGTCGCGGTCACGGAGCCAGGCCCACGGGTCATCCACCTCGCCGTCCGGGCGATGCCAGACGTGGGGGACTTGCTTGACGGTTGGCTCGAGCATCGTGTCAGGGTACGACGGTAGGGTGCCCCCCGATGCGCGTATGGATCGACCAGGACCTGTGCACCGGCGACGGGTTGTGCATCGACCATGCTCCCGACGTGTTCGTCCAACTGGAGGACGGGATCGCCTACGTCGCCCAGGACGGCGTGGCGCTGAACGACCCGGGCGGGTCACGGTCGCTGGCCACGGTGGCGGCGCGCAGGTACCAGGCGGTCGTCGATGCGGCGATGGCCTGCCCCGGCGAGTGCATCTTCATCGAGATGGACCTCCCTGCCGCCGTGCCCCGCTCACCAGCAGCCTGAGCCGTCCCTGTCGCGTTGGCGCAGCGAATTGTTACTATGGCGGTAGTGGAAATTCGGGAGGCTGCGTGAGCTTTGATCTGGACCTCAGCAAGTACAACCTCGGCTGGAGCGACACCGATGTCGAGTACGCGTTCGCGCCGGCCAAGGGCCTGAACAACGGCGTCGTCGACCAGATCAGCTGGTGGAAGGGCGAGCCGGCGTGGATGAGCAAGTTCCGCCAGCGGTCGCTGCAGCTGTTCGAGCGCAAGCCGATGGCGCCGTGGTTCGCCGTGAACATGCCCGACATCGACTTCCAGGACATCTACTACTACCTGAAGCCGGCCACCGAGCAGGTCGACGAGTGGGACGACCTGCCCGAGCAGATGAAGGCCACCTACGAAAAGCTCGGGATCCCCGAGGCGGAGCGCAAGTACCTGGCCGGCGTCACCGCGCAGTACGAGTCCGAGGTGGTCTTCCACCGCAACCGTGAGGACCTCGAGCAGCAGGGGATCCTGTTCTGCGACATGGACACCGCCCTGCGTGAGTACCCCGACGTCGTCAAGCAGTACTTCGGCACCGTCATCCCGCCGGGCGACAACAAGTTCGCCGCGCTGAACTCGGCGGTGTGGTCCGGTGGCTCGTTCATCTACGTGCCGCCGGGTGTGGAGTGCGAGATGCCCCTGCAGGCCTACTTCCGGATCAACTCGGAGAACGCCGGGCAGTTCGAGCGGACCCTGATCATCGCCGACGAGGGCGCCAAGGTGCACTACATCGAGGGCTGCTCGGCCCCGGTGTACACCAACGACTCACTCCACTCGGCCGTGGTCGAGATCGTCGTCAAGCCTCACGCCCGGGTCACCTACACCACCATCCAGAACTGGTCGCCGAACGTGTACAACCTGGTCACCAAACGGGCCAGGGTGGAAGAGGCCGGCCACATGGAATGGATCGACGGCAACATCGGCTGCCTGGCCGAGGGCGCCACGGTCACCACACCCAGCGGGGTGAAGCCCATCGAGCTGGTGCTCCCGGGCGACGAGGTCCTCTCCTTCGACGAGGGGTCGGGCGAGCTGGTGTTCCGCCGGGTCACCGCCAAGCGGTTCTCCGGCGTCCAGCCGGTGCGCACCGTCACGGTGGGCTGGCGGTCGTTGACCGTGACCGACAACCATCCCTTCCTGTCCTACGTCAACGACGCCCAGGCGCAGGCGGCCCGCCGCCTCGGCTACGTGCGCGCCGATCACCTCGAGGTGGCGCTGGTGCCGCGCACCAGCATCGACTACGGCCACCCGTTCAAGTTGGAGTACCCGCTCGACACCACCGAGGTCACCACCGACGATCTGATGCGGCTGTTCGGGCGGTACCTCGGTGACGGCTCGCCGGAGGACGATCGAGTCATCGGGCTGCACCTCGGCGCGCTGACCACGCGCATCCCCGACTGGGTCTACGACACGCCCGAGTCGCAGCGGCTGGAGTTCGTCGCCGGGCTGCTCGACCGTGCCGGGACCGCGTTGACCGGCTGCCCTGGGCTGTCGTTCACGTCGGCGAGCACCGAACTGGTCGCC